>Ga0209022_1003926_pt1 | contig 9805 bp, 9 predicted proteins | sample PinacodermPK_FD_187300 | JGI IMG/M metagenome (GOLD analysis project Ga0209022, IMG submission 187300) | Host-associated microbial community of the marine sponge Aplysina aerophoba from Gulf of Piran - sponge pinacoderm, lysed by proteinase... | ecosystem: Host-associated > Porifera > Sponge >... | reverse complement strand
GATGGAGGGGTACGGTTCGTTCCAGTACGACCATGAAGGTACGCCGGCCCGCCGGGCCTACATAATTCGGGACGGGGTGCTGGAAGAGTTTCTGAATAACCGGCAGACGGCGGCCATTTTGAATGTCGCGCCCAACGGTTCCGCCCGGGCCACCGAGGCCCACCTGGCGCCCCTGATCCGGATGACCAACACGGTGTTCGCTGCCGGAGAACGAGACCCCCGGGAGATTATCTCTGAAGTGGACTCCGGGTATTACGTGGCGGGACACCGCACTCCGTCCATTGCCGAGTCGCGGGAGAACTTTCGCATCACGGCGGTAAAGGTGTACGAGATTGAACGAGGACAGATAGGCCGGCTTTACCGCGATGGGGGCATTACCGCCGATTCCCGCAACTACTTCCAGTCCATTGACGCCGTGGGAAGCGACCTGAGGGTAAATCCCATTCCCAACTGCGGCAAGGGCCAGCCCATGCAGGCCAAGCGGATGAGCAACGGCGGCCCGACCATGCGGGGGATCGCCAGGCTGACGGGGCCGGAGTGAGGCGGAGGGACTGCGAACCTTTCCAACCCAAGCCGACATTCCGACGACAGTCGTGAACTGTGGGTAACGTTCCTACTTCGTGAACTCGTGCTTGCCCTGCACCCCAAATCAAAAAGGCGACTGATCCAAATCAAGCCGGGTGCATTCTCTATGCTGACCCATCTTGATTGTCCAAAGCCACAGGGGTTGCTTTCTCCCTGATGCCCAGCAGCCTCCAACTAACCAGGCATAGAGACCCATATAACATCGCCTCGGCCAGGCGTTGAAGCAGTCCCCTCCATATGGCGAAATCAGGCACCAGCGCCAGCGAGTAAAGCACGATAAAAGTAGTGGCCAAAACCAACCAGCCCGCTCTCTTGCTCAACGGAATAGTCCTATTGAAATACAGCAAGACCAGCCCGGCTGTGGTCACGACAAGTGTTATTGCACTCAATATGTTGTGGACATTCTGGGACAGGCTACCGGTGCTGGGACAACCCAAATCGCAAGGAGCAAGGGCCGAGCCAACATAGGCGATTGGCTCAGCGATGAGAAGCCAGCAACCGATCCGACTGATTCCGGACAGTCTTGCCCTGGGCTCGACTATCAGCAACAGAACCAAGCCGAACAGCCCTAAGGGAACAAACCCCAAATAACCGATCTGCCAACTCCAGGCTGTATCCACGGCATTGAGCTCGCTAATGTACTGACTGAGATGGCTGTATTGGGTCTTCAGTGAAGCTCCGCCATACACCACTGCCAGGTAGAACGTTGCGAGCGCGACAATTAGCCAACGTCCGATTGCCGGGAATCTGTTTCCTGAATCGTTGCCCATTCAGCATCCCTTCGACAGTCAAATGGCAATGGTTCGGTGTTCCTGATCCCCCGCTAGCAAGTTCATTCCCTATCCTGCTCCCTCTTCGTATGACTGGACTTGATGACCTTTTAAGCGCCAGTTGGCAAGGTAATAGCGTGGAGTTTAGCCGAACCAATCGGGGCGGTTGATTCCGGAGGAGAAGGGCTATAAGGGGCTGGGGCGCACATTCAATCCGCCCCGTTTCAGTTCAGGGAGAAGGAAGGGCCGGGGGCGCGGGTCTGTTCGTTGACCAGGAAGGACGCGCTGTCCCGACCGTAGATAGTGTCCAATTCCACGTCGAAGCGCTGGCCGCCGAAGTGGCCCAGGACTTCGTACTTGTGGTCGGTGCGCACCGTGCCCTCAAACTCGGAACCGGCAACCTTGCGCTGGTCTTCGTCCTGCAGGTACATTTCGACCGCTTCGGTCATCAGTGCCTGCATATCCTCTTCGGATAGGTAAACTGCTCCCCGCAGGAAAATGTAACCCCATCGTATTCCCAGATGTTCCAGCATAGTTTATGTGTCGTTGAGTCCGGTGGTAGTTGTGGTCAGGGCCGGTTTCGGGTTGTTGCTGTGCAATGTTCTTTTGGTACGAGAGCCGTTTTGAGATTTATTCAGCGGGCTGGCGGCGACTGCTGGCAGGGCGTCACCCCCATCCTAACCTTCCCCCGTCGAGGGGGAAGGGATTATCTTGTTGGGGTACGTCGGCCCCATCCTGTCGTTCCCCGTCGAGGGGGAAGGGAGTTTTGGTTGGAGGGCGTCACCCCCATCCTAACCTTCCCCCTTCGAGGGGGAAGGGATTATTTGGTTGAGGTACGTCGGCCCCATCCTGGCGTTTCCCCGTCAGGGGGGAAGGGAGTTTTGGTTGGAGGGCGTCGGCCCCATCCTGGCGTTCCCCGGGTTTGCTCCAAAAAGCCCGATTCAACCGATTTTAGGAGCAGACGGTAGATTTTAGGAGCAGACACGCACAGGAGGACTTTCCTAGCCTATCAGCCTTTCCCGACCCGGACAAGATGATTCTGACTTGAGGGAGGGCAAAAACTTTCAAGAGATATAGTCCGCTAGGTTTCCGGGAACCAACAAGAAGGCCGGAGCGGTTTGACGCTCCGGCCTTTTTCATTATTGAAATTCACTCTAATCATATACCCCTCCTCCACTTTGTTGGCTTTGATTGTCGCTCGTCAATCGACGCTAACCTTGCTCCCATACATCCACGACTACAATTACGCATCACGTCGCTTAATTTCGTTCCTTAAATCTTGACACAACAAATCAAGTAGTCCCCAGTAGGTGTTTGGTGGACGTAAGTAGTCGTCGGTCAAGGTGGCCTGTCGAGGAACCCATGCAGGTGAACCGTTTAGTAGCGGTGCATCAGGAACGCTCGTGAAAGGGAATAGGTCAGCACTAACAGGTATGTGGGCAAATGGGTTTGGAAGGAAGAAGTGTTTACGCTCCCATGCAGAATAGATTAGCCCTGAAACGTGCTTGTACTTATAAAAAATCCCTTCCTGTTCTTCAACAGACCACGCATCAACCCATCTACTCTCAAGATGTATTTCCTTATCCAAATTATCCCCTTCATACGTCCATGAAATGGATGGAATACGAGGTGAAAAGCAGAGTGACAAGGCTGTAGAAATGTCTGCCTGACAAGCATCGTGATACAGAGCAATAACATACGGCTTGCCGTCAGTAATACCCTTGTATGTTCTCGCCTTTTCTTTTAGGGCATCATATACTCCCCCAAATAACTCCCCGATATTTCCCCCACACGAATGAAAATCTCCTTTCTTCATAGCGTCTGCCCTTTCCAAGTCCATTCGGGCGCCATCGAGCAGATAGGAATTAAGCTCATTGTTTCCCAAAGGGTCTCTGCGGGAATAAAGGTCAATGTTGCGTCGAGCTATCCGCCTTAAGGTTTCCGCTTCTTTTCGCTGGGATTCCAAACATTTTGTCCTATCCTCTTGTCCGTCGTATCGTGCCTTGCACTCGATGATAACTTCTGGCCCGTTGGGTTGAAAAATCAAGAAATCCGGCGTATGCCTGTCTATTTTAGGTTGTTGGCAGAAGTTGAGTCCTGAGCGACGAAGCAAGTAGTCTATCTGGTTTTCGTACCATTTCCCCACATCGTATCGTTTTGTATCCAAGTGTCATTAGCCTCTCTTCCTTATGGTTTGTATAATGCGCCCTACCCTTCTCTTTCACTACCGCCCGCTGAGGGTTTTGGCGATTATCAAAACGGCAATAACCGAGCCAGCGACAGCTACAACCAATCCTTCCATATCTGCCTCTCCTTAGTCCACCAACCACTGGCGACATGTCAGGAAGGGCACAAGGTTACTTGACAAGCACCCGGGGATTCCCGGAAAATCAAATAGCCAAACAGCAACCTTCCTTAGCCGGTGGTCGGTTTGGTGTAAGAGGCGGCTCCCCAAGAGCCGTCTCTTCGTTGCTATTGTTTCCGGGCAGTCCCTTATCTGTCAAGACACAAGAGGAAGGCCCTGTGGCTGTTGCCGACAGCAGGGCCTTTTGCTTTGTCTAGCTTATGTGGTTTATCTCACTGGGGGAAGTTTTTGCCTTCCCTCTGAATTGAAACCAAGGCAAAGTGAAAGGCCCGGCGAATCCATTCACAGGGCCTTTCTTGTTCCGTGGGTATTGACTGTCTGGCGAGGCTATGCGGCCATCGGCAACTCCACTTGTTCCTCGCTGAGGCCGAAAGTCGGGTCAATTTTGAGCTTGTACATCATCTTCACCAGTACCACTATGTTGTGGCACAGGATTTTGGCATAAACTTCGTTGACCTGCGCTGTAGGGGTCTTGCTACGGACGAACCCGCCAAACTGCGACTTCATCATGTGGAAGCACGACTCCACGTTAGACCGCTTGTGGTAACGGTCATTGAAGGCTTTCCGCCGCAGGTGGAAATAATGGTACATCAAGGCCCAAAGGTTGTCTCGCACCGGGTCTTTCTTGTGGTGTCCAGTGTTCGGGTTTGCGTCTTTCTTGAACGGTATAAGGGGCGTACCGCCCGCCGCCAACACCGCAACAAGGTTATCCTTGGTTGAATATGCCTTGTCTGCCGAGAACTCCCGAATTGTGAAATTCCGTGCAGTGGTCTCCACCAATTCAGGAAAAAACACTGAGTCGTGCCTTCGGTCTGTCCTGACCACAGCGGCGGTGATTATGTTGGTGCGCACCCCACAGGCAACGTGAGCCATCAGGTACTTTGACCGCTTGTGCGGAGGATTGTACTGTCTGCCTTCCTCGCCCGCATTGCCTCCCCATTTGTCCTCAAAATGGCGGTCATACACGCTGGTTCCAAACCCACTTGAATCTGCCGCAAAGTCGTCTTCCAAGTCCTTCAGGGGAAGTGCGCTTTGCTCGACCAGCGACTTTAGAATCGGGGTCAACTCTGGCTTCTCCAAATACCGCCAAATACTTGTGCTGGAAGGTGCCCTGTCCATCTGCCCTTTTTCAGTGGCGTCTTCAATATCGGGCATTATCCGCCGTGCTGACATTAGCAAATAAACTTTGGTGGTGACGGCAAACACCATATCGGACATTGGCATTCGTGGACGGCCCCGGCCTTGGGCTGGTTGTTCGATGACATCGCATAAGTCCCTGAGAAGCCTGCCGAAGTCCCTTTTTTCATTCTTTTGGGCGGCATTGTAGGCCGGCCAGTCCTGCGAGTACGTGGGCTTTTTGACGGGTTCCGCTTCCTGCGCCATATCAGTCCATTCCGGACTTGTGGCAGGGTCTTCTTCCCGCATCTGGTAAAGCTCTACGGCGTAAATGTGCTTGCATTTGGCGTTGCGAGTATCGAAGTCCGGGCATTCGCAAGCTGGGCCGTATTCACCGTCCAAGCGAACAGCGTAAGTGCCGTTGCCCGACTGCGAAAGCACTTTGTAGCCTACCTTGGTTTTCTTGACAGTGGAAAGTGCCGCTATAGCGAGGCCCCTTTGCTGGCGTCCAATGTCGCCATCGTCAGGGTCGCTGGGGCCGAGTGCGGTTGCCAATCTGATTCTCTTGGCCGGGGACTTGCGGGGTTTTTTGTCGGTATAGGCTTGACTTGTGCTGTTAAGATTATCAGTAGCCATAGGGGAATCATCCTCCCTTTTGGTAGAAGCTGTCGAAGGGTTCCAGCCTTCGGCGGCTTCTTTTTGTTGTACTCAAGTCAATTGTCTTCTTCTTGTCAAGGAGTTTTGACACATTTCCAAGCCCCTGTTGGAAAACGTCCAGTACCCTCGCATCCCTGCTTCCCGTGCAAAACTGGCGTCCTGAGTCAGCAGTTGGGCGATGTAGTCCACTGGCTTCTTGGAGTCAATGGGGACGCCCTTGGCCTGAATGCGTTCCAGAATCACCTTCCGGTGTAGCGGACGTTCCTTCCGCAAGACTTCAAACATCGCATCGGCTACGGCCCGCTTGGTTGGGCCAAAGTTGTTTGCCGTCCTCGCCCGTTCTTCGTCTCTGGCAAACTTGCGGGCGTAGTTGCGGGCCACAGCCAGGTCAAACAACTGATTATCAATGGCGTCTCGCTGGGTCTGGGATTTCTTCATCGCCTTGTCTATTCTAGTAATTGTCTGATTCTTCGTCATACCGCACATCCTCACTTTGTTGAATCAATCGCCAGTTACCCTTGTCTTCTTCCACCTTTTCAAACAATTCCGGTTGGTCGTCAAATGCCCTGTGGACTGAAGTGCGAGTGCTGTCCAGCGATGACGTGGTTTGCCCACAACCCTCCAAGAATCTCGCAACTTCGCTTGTGTTTAGCACCGCATCGTTCCCAGCGGCAACGGCCACTCTTAACACCTTTTCTTTGTAGGTTTTGGCACCTTCAAATTCAACGGTGAGATTACTCAATGATTCTGGCAACAGCGGGGATTGGGTCGAAACGTCTGCTTGCTGGTTGGCCGCATTTTCGAAGTCCACCGATTCACCCTCAAGACAGCGCAGGGACTCCAGTACACCTTCACGCTTCATCCACAAAGCCTCTGCTTCTTTTTGCAATGCTCTTGCTTCTCTTTCCAAATCAGCGGCTCTTTGGCTCAAGGTATTGAAAGCCCGGTCAGTTGGAATATATTGTCCTTCACGGCTGTTTTCATTCATTGTATTTCATCCCTTGCTTGTATCTGCTTGGCAGGTCTATATAATAGAGATAGGCCGTCAATAGGCGGTCTGGCGGGTCAGACAGGATTCGAACCTGCGAGGGTGGAGCTATCACCCTACCTGATTTGAAGTCAGGCGCAATCGGCCTCTCTGCCACTGACCCGTAAACCATATTTGGCGGGGGTGCAAACCCCTAAAATTGAGTGGCCCCTGTCGGACTCGAACCGACAACCTGCCCGTCGCAAATGGGATGCTCTATCCATTGAGCTAAGGGGCCACGATAAAACTGCTGCAAGACCTCCTTTGTTGGTTTGGCGGTGGTAGGTATAGACGGCGGGGGTTGCTTTTGCGATGGTTAGCCCCGCCGTTCTTTTTATTGCATAAATTTTACAACAATCTGACGGCAATAGCCAGGAGTCAATGCAGTCCCTGTTGCGTCACCGTGAAAAAACAATGAAAGGAGTCGTTGTAAGTGACAACTGAGAGTAAGTGGACACAGCAAGAATTAGAAGGCAAGCCAGCGTACACCAGAGGGAATTTCACTTTGGTTGCTGTTCCTATGAATATGGTTCCGCCGCATTGGGAAATACGGCACAATGGTAAAGTAGTTACTCGTGTAGCAGACTTGATGGAAGCAATGGACTATTCTGCCCATTTAGAGGAAAGAGTGGAGTAAGCAAAAGTGGCACACCAGCACAAGGCCGGGGCTTAAATGCCCCGGCCTTGTTGTTTATTCTCCATCTTGCTCTTGCTCGTCCCCTACTGGTTGACCGCAAATTGCCTCAAGCCTTAAAGCGGCGTATTCCATTGCGAGAGTGAGTGTAAGCAGGTCGTTAAACTTTTGCGGTGTCGTTATATCACTTAAATCGCTTCCGTGGGCCACATCGAATGCTTCTATTTCCATTGCGATGGTCTCGTAGATGGCCTCCCCTTTGATGAATAGTTCTGCAACATTCAGGGAGAGCTTCCCCGTTATTTCCTGGCTAACGCATTCCTCTCGGATTTCATACAGCCCCTTCGCAGTTTTTTCGGCCAAGGTACCCAATGCGAGTTTTTCTGCGTCGGTGGCGGGCGGCTCCGGTGTAGGCATTACTACCTTCAAAGGTTTCAGTGGCGGGCTAGTAGTTGGTGGCGGCGAAGGGGTGGGTGTTGCCGGAGCTATGCAAGCCATTGAGAATGCCAGAACCAGAAATATAAGGGCCATTAAAGCGGGTCGCATAGACACTCCCTTGCAGTCAGCAGATTTGCGTCTGGCCTCACCTGACGCAGAAACCATTAGCGGGTGGAACGGGGTTTACCGCAAAACTATGGCAGTCTTAAAGGCTGTGACCCTATAAACGTTGCCAGTTACGTTTACCCTCTTTGCGATGCTCACAGCGATGCGGTCGAAAGTTTCCCCATCAACCGTTTCTTGTGAGATTCGGGCTACATATATCGTGCTTTGCTCATTGCGACTGATGAAGTCAATGCCGATGCGAGATGTTGACTTCATAAACACATTGTCGATGGGGTCAACGCTTGCGGGCGTAACGATGCCCATCTGGAGATAGACTTCAACCGGAATCCTGACGTGCCAAATTCGGTCTTCCAGCAGGGTCCCGTCATTGGTCCCGCCTATCACATCGAATTTGCCATACCAAAGCAGGTCTTTTCCCAAATCGGCTTCCGTGATGGGGCGGAAGGAGAAATACCCTTGATGAGAAGAATCGAATTGGGCGAAGTTCGTTTGGGTAACCCGCAGGTTGCGGCCCGTAGCATCGTCCAGTTCGTCAAGCAGAATCTCCCGCTCGTTTCCCGCCCCGGATGGCCCTCGTATGTCAACGCCGTCCGCCAGACTTGAAACAAGGGCAGTAGCGCCCACGTACAGGCCGGAAGCCGGGGCAGTTCCAGTACCGCCCGTCCAGCCGGTAATTTGCAGTACCCGCCGGTCACCGTCCGCTACTATGGCAAATTGCGGACTCCATCCTGAATCCCCTTCCTGCCCATCCGTACCGGACACCTTGATTGGAGTTGTTATCAGGTTCGGGTCAATCGAGGCCGTAAAGACGCCAACTTGATGCCTAACCAGAATTAGCCAAATTGGGTCTGAGGGAGTGGGCGGCGGGTTGACGTTCCAGCCGGTCGGCGTGGATGTGAAGGTATGGTTTGAAGCGTAGGCTATGTCCGGCTTGGTGGGTTGAGTAGCAGTCTCAAGGAACATCGGCTGAACCGATAATCCAACTTCACCCTGCAATCCCTGTGGGCCAAGCTCCCCGGAAACGACAGGCGTACTCCAGTTTGGCGTGAGTACGCCGCTTTGGAATTGTGGATTCACCCAATACGTGCTAATCCACAGGACGTTGTTCACCGGGTCGGCAAGGGGGAAAAGCTCTACAGACCACGCTGAACCAAGGATTTGGACAGCCGTATCGGGAGGGGCGGTAACTTGGGCCGTCTGGACGTTCACCTGCCCGCCAATTGGGGCGGTCAGCGGTGAGTTTGCCGGAGCTTCACCGTATATCTCAATCCGGTACCGCCCCTGTTTACCCTGTTCTCCAGCAGGGAGGTTGTAATACTGCCCGCTTACTTCAAGCAGATTGAGGTTCGTGGAAGAAACTTGGCTTGTTCCCACGATTGGGTTGGCTTCAACCCGTGTGGCTTCATCCTCGATACCAGCAAGCTTGTTTTGTTCGTCCGGCGTGTAGGGAGTCTCTATGTCTAGGGTGACTACGCCGGATGAACCACCGCCGGACAAGCCTGTACCCGCAGTGACTCCCTGAATGCCACTACTACCCGGTGCGCCCGCCGCCCCCGGTGTGCCAGACCATTGAATCGGCGTACTCCAATAGCGGGTTTGGGTAGTCTCGCACGTTGTTGCCGATGTGCTATCCGTACAGGTATTCGTTTCGTCAATATTTGCCAATCCCGGCCATTGCGCCGGATTGACGATGGTGAACGTAGTCCAAAGAACCGCATTGGCATTGACTTGGAAGGGATTCGGTGCCCAGTGTCCGTTTAAGCCACTTATCTCCCCCGTGGTAAGGTCTATCGCCCATTCAGTGGGCAGTTGCCCTCTTGAAACTGTTTGCCCCGCAGTTTGCTGGGCATAAGCATAGATTGGGTAAAGTCCCTGTGGGCCTTGCGGCCCTCTAGCCCCAGCCCGAAACGGCGGGCTGAATGACACGGGCATTGATTCAGGGGTTTGCAGTGGGTCAACGGTGAAGGTCGAAAGCCAGAGAGAATCCGTAGTCCCTGCACTGGCATCACGGTTACACAACGGCGCAGACCGGAAATACCAACCGGGCCGTCCGCCGTCCGGCAAATCACTACCGGCGGGAATGGAAT
>Ga0209022_1003924_pt1 | contig 9810 bp, 8 predicted proteins | sample PinacodermPK_FD_187300 | JGI IMG/M metagenome (GOLD analysis project Ga0209022, IMG submission 187300) | Host-associated microbial community of the marine sponge Aplysina aerophoba from Gulf of Piran - sponge pinacoderm, lysed by proteinase... | ecosystem: Host-associated > Porifera > Sponge >... | reverse complement strand
CAACCGCGAAGCTGCAAGGGCATTGACCGGCCGAGGCTTGCCTCGCCGCCAGGAGGTTGCCGGTCAAGGTTTGCCGGTCTCAAGTCCGACGAGTACTGCGACATGAATTGCGGCCTCTTAATTCAAGCAAATCTCACATCCGAAACGCCTTGGATCACGGTGGAATGGTCAGGCGCCTCCGCTGAGTTGCTAACGACAGCGAAATGCTAAGTTGGGCCAGCCTAGGCAAATGAGCAAGATCAAATCGAAGAATCGGCCTTAAGTTATATTCCCAGCCCCCGCCCCTAGCACCAGAATCCACTAGATGACCACAAAGCATCATCACCACGTAGTTCCTGCGTGTGTCTTGAGGAATTTTACGGACGACAACGGGCTTCTTCATTGCTACGACAAGAAAAGGGACAACTACTACGCAACGAGCCCAGACAACGCCTTCAAGCATCGAAACATGTATGCCTACACCAACCGAAACGGCAAGAAAGAAGTTCTTCTTGAAGATTGGTTTGCTGGTCTGGAATACGACTTTGATCGCTTGGCGAAGAAACTTCTAAGGCTCGCGAGGAGCACAAGAAGAGGGATGAAGAAACAAACGCTCGTTGCCGACTTATCGGACAACGAGCTTGATGTTGCTCGGAAGTTCTTCATATTCCAATTTGCAAGAACGCCGGCACAGCGCAGAGATGCGATTCGGGCAATAGACAGTACCTTTGAAGGATATCTTGAAGAGGCAGTGCGGGTCAGGAAACAGCATGGGGAAAGAGTTTCAGCACAACAACTCGAAGCCGAGATTTCCAATGCCCGCAGAGCAGCCAAGCAACCCCATTACAAGCACAATCAATGGTTGATGAGCCTTTCAGCAATGCTCGGTGGTGAGGGATTTAAGGCGACGCAATCCAAGGGCGTAGTTGTGGGAGCGGTAAAGAACTCACATGAACACGCATTCATTATTGGCGACAACCCGATCCTTCAAGCCTTCCCTAACGGCATTAACTTGTTTGATCCGGCAGCCGAGATCATCATGCCGATAGCAAGCGAGGCTGCATTGTCCTTGGCGACAACACGCCGCTGCAAGAGGATTTGGCTCTATGGTCGCCTCATTGCGCAGTTCAACCAGAGTCTCTTTGAACGCAGCGACGTAATTGCATCTCGCTCCAAGAATCTCACATTGGCGTTTCCGGACTAGCGTTTGTGCTGATCGTGATCCGCTAGATGCAGCAGTTTGGATTCAACGATGCACACTAGGGATCCCGTACCGCTTGATCGCAACTTTTCGGCGATATTTCGATCAGAAAGCGATTCCCACGAACACAAGGCCCTCGCAGCATGGGGGCTCCACACGCTTAAGCAATGGCCCGAGATCGACGAGGGGCATCGCTCTGTCATATTGGGAGAGGCGGGAGCCGGTAAGACATATGAGATGCATGTTCGCGCCAAGTACATGGAGGGACAGGGCCGCGCCTCTTTCCTTATTCGCCTCGAGGATATTAGCGAAGATTTCGAACAAGCCCTTGAGGTTGGATGTGCCGAGTCCTTCGAAAATTGGCTTGGCTCGCATAGGGAGGCCTGGTTTTATCTCGATTCCGTCGATGAGGCCAGACTCAGTAATCCAAGGGACTTCGAGAAAGCCATCCGGCGCTTTTCACAGAGGATCAGGGGCGCGCAGATGCGCGCCCACGTCTGCATTTCCAGCCGGCCCTATGCGTGGCGTGCCAAGTCTGACCGGGATCTGATTGAGCGATATCTGCCGTTCAATAAACTGCGAACAGAGCGGAAGGGTGATACCTCGGAACCGGTCGGCCAAGTAACCCAGGTAACGCAATCCGAAAGTGCACTCCAAGTTTACTGGTTGTGCCCGTTGGAGGAAGATCAGATTCGGCATTTTGCCGTGCATCGTTCAACACCGGAAGTTGACCGCTTGATCGAAGAACTTAAGCGATTGAATCTGCTGGAATTGGCTGGTCGCCCTTTTGATTTGGAGGGTGTCCTGGCCAAGTGGAATTCCGATCGAGAACTCGGCGGTCGGCGTAAACTGCTGCGACACAACATTGAGGCAAGGCTCAGGGAATCCGACCCTGACCGAGACAGTCGGCAACCCTTAAGTCTCGACAAGGCACGCGAGGGCGCACGGTTGCTCGCAGCGGCGGTCACTCTCACCGGAGATGCCGGCATTCGGGTTCCCGACAACCCGCACGCAAAAACGGGGATCGATGCCCCTTTGGTGTTGGCCGAATGGGATTCAGACGACATCGAGACTCTGCTACAGAGAGCGGTATTCGATGGCGTCATCTACGGCGCCGTTCGGATGCGCCATCGCGAGGAGCGCGAAATGCTGGCTGCGGAGTGGTTTCTTGAGCTCCTGCAAAAGGGGAATTCGAGGCATGCTATCGAAGCACTCATTTTCCGCGACCAGTACGGTCATCAGATTATTGCCCCTCGCTTGCGTCCGATTCTGCCCTGGCTGATGCTTGACGATAAGAACATTCGCAATCGAGCCTTGGCGATCCATCCTGAAATCGCTCTGGAGGGTGGTGATCCCGCACAGTTGCCGTTCCAGGAACGAAAGAAAATCCTCGTCGATATCGTTAAGCAAATCGTTTCCGAAGAGGAGAAAGGTACCGTTCACCATAACAATGCCATTGCTCTGATCGCGCAGTCGGATTTGACCGAAGAAACGCTTTCGTTGATTGATCAGCATGCCGATCACGATGACGCCATCTTTTTTCTGGGTAGGCTGGTTTGGCAAGGAGAGATGAAGGACTGTGTGCCTCGATTTTTGGACATAGCTGGAGATCCAGCACGCGGAATCTATGCGCGCATTGCCGCAACGCGTGCTGTAATGACCTGCGGCACGATCAGGCAACAGCACACGCTATGGAACTCTTTGCTAACGGCTGAAGCTGAATTGCCGCGCAGACTATTTGCGGGCCTCGTGCAAGATGCTCCTGCCGATGCCACCAGCGTCGCGTTGCTGCTCAGTTCGATTGATAAACTCACCCCTTATCAGCGCTACGAGTCTACTGGGCTGACGCGAGCCTTGCGTGGCTTTACCGATCGCCTACCCCACCCGACTTCAACGGTTACCAGTCAGCCGCTTGCCGAGCTTGCCAGGGGTTTCGCAACCATGCTTGATCGGCCCCCTTTTGTTGATCGGCACCACTGCCGTATCTCGAAGGACTTCTCTTGGTTACTTAGCCCGGCAATCCAGGCGGTCGAGCGACTCGTATCAGCGCATTCAGAGGCGGCAATGCAGGATCACGGAATCGCAATCATGCTCAAGCGTCCGGCTGGACGCAGTTGGCAAGTTGGAGGCGTGGATGACTATCAGGACAGTTTGGGCGAACTGATTCCAGCATCGCCGGAGTTGAACGACATCCTGTTTTGGAGATGTGTCGAGGAGGAGAGGAGACGGATTGAGAAAGACGGGCGCCAGCTAGACAACGTGCTACAGGTCCAGTGGCGCCAACCGTATTGGTCATTTGCAGTTGACGCGTTGCCCCGAGTACTTGACTGGGTGAAGGCACGCGAACTGGAAGATGACCGCCTTGTTGCGCTCTCGCTGGCTATTCGCATCTACGCAGAAGGGGGGAGACACGCCAATACACTTACCAAGCTGCAGGAAACTGTTGCAGGTGATGCCGCACTGGAAGCACGGCTGGATCGACTGCGTCACCCGACCGTATCAGAGCACCAACGCAAGCTGCAAGAAGAGAACTTGGAGTATAAGCAGAAGCTAGAGCAACAAAACAGCGAGCAAGAGCAAGTCAAGGCAGATTGGATTGCTCGCCTAAAGGCAAATCCCGACCGTGTTCGAAATCCGCCGGGGATAGAGCCGGGCGGGTTCAGTAATGATCAATGCTGGCTATTCAGAGAAGTAGAAGGTAACGGCCAGCGATCAAGCCGCGGCGAAGGGGCAGCATGGGAATCCCTTATAGACGAGTTTGGAATTGATGTCGCCCGTGCCTACCGGGATGCCGCCATGAGCCATTGGCGGCATTACAAACCCGGACTTCGATCAGAAAATCCGGCAATCCAGCCAGAAGGTTCCAGCGGAAGAGTCATTTCTTATTCCCTTCTCTTCGCCATGGCAGGCCTCGAAATTGAGGCGCAGGAAGTGAAGGATTTTCCAGAGCACCTGAGCGAATCCGAAGTGCGTCATGCCCTGCGCTACATCACTTTGGAATTGAACGGCTTTCCGTCTTGGCTGGAGGCAATGTACCGAACTTATCCGCAGGCGGTGATAGATGCCATTCAATCCGAACTTTTTTGGGAATTGGCCAACACGCAACCCGGGCAACACTTGCATCATATCCTCGACGATCTCAACGTCTATGCACCCTGGCTGCACACCGCGATTGCGGGGCCGCTGCTTGACCGGATGCGCGCGTACGATGTGCCGAGTTGCGACGCGCTAGGTGGCTGCTTCAGCATTATGAGAGGCAGCAATGTGAAACCGACAGAACTCGCCACGGTTGCGCAATCCAAAGTGGCAGCCGGACAGCCTGACGATCATCTCCCGTATTGGTACGCTTTGTGGGTCGATTCGAAACCGAACACTGGAATTCCCGCCGTCGCCCACTGGCTTGATTCTCTGGGTTCTTCCGAGGAGAGTTCGCACGCTGCTCAACTCTTCATTTCGATACTGATGGGCACTACCCGCGGAAGAAGTAGTGGGCCACATAATGAGAACTTCAGAACGGCCAAGCACCTCAAGGCTTTGTATGTGCTGATGCACAGACACATTCGCTCGGAGGAGGACACGGATCGAGCCAGCGGTAGAGTCTACACACCCGAATTGCGCGACAATGCCCAAGACGCCCGTAACGCATTATTCAGATTTCTGTCGGAGATTCCTGGAAAGGCGGCCTATGTCGCGATCGAGGAACTTGTAGAAGACCATCCCGACCCTGATACGCGACCCTGGATGGCAAGACACGCATTCGAGCGCGCGGAGCAGGATGGCGACATTGAGCCATGGACCGAAGAACAGGTTCACGAGTTTGGCTCCAGACTCACACTAACACCATCAACGCACCGCCAGCTATACGACCTGACCCTTGATCGCCTTACAGATCTGAGAAATTGGATCGAGCAAGGTACTGACAGCCCGTTCCAGACTTGGCAAAGGGCCAAAAGCGAAAGCGAATTACGGAATCTTGTGGCCGGTTGGCTTAACCAGAATTGGGGCAATAGTCTCACTGCTGCGCAAGAACCTGCACTGGCGAACAACCAAAGAATGGATATCTGGCTGCAAAGCGAGAACGTCCAATCTCCAGTACCAATAGAACTAAAAGTGCTCGACAAGAACTGGTCAGGACCAAAACTCTGCGAGCGGTTACGCAATCAACTCGCGGGCGACTATCTCAAGCATGAAAGAGAAGGTTGTGGTGTGATGCTCCTCGCTTGGCTGGGAAGCTCAGATCGGCGACGGTGGCGGATAAACGGCTCGCTTGTAGAGATTTCCGGACTTCGAAAGGCTCTTAAGAACTATTGGGCCGGGATCTCCAACAACTTCCCCAATGTCGCGGCCATCGAGATCATTTTGATTGACATGACGATCAGAGCAAACAAATCGCAGACATGAGAACAGGCCCGACGGGTTCTTGGATCCATTCGAGATCCCTCTTCAAGTCATGAAGTATCCGACTCACGCCTGCTTCGCTTGATCAAGCGCTTTAGCCAGCGCAATCCAACGGCTAACCGGAGCAGCGATTGAATCGCAGGGACACTCCAATTCTAGATAGCAGACTTGCTCATGCGGATTGTCCCAAATCGATAGAATCGGATTGCTCTTCGTTTCCTTCTCGAACTGCACCTGTAATGTGCAGAACCAGCCGTCATGGCGGTTCGCTCCGTGAATCGAGCGGTTCTCAATTACTCGGTATCCGCTCAGTTGTGCTGCTTTCCACAAGTCCTGTAATAGCGGCCACTCATCGTTAGGGCTGCCGATCTGGATCGCGCCTAGCGGCAACTCGGATTGATACCGCTCTTCTAAGGACCATGGAACCGGTTCGAATCGATTGATCGCTGAATTCCACGAGAGACTGCACCCCTCCGATGTGTTTCCTTGCGCGCGCTCCACAAAAATTCGAAGCAACGTAGGGCCCATCTCGGCAGTCACTTCCAATACTTGTCTGCACCAGTTCTGCAACACGTCCGACAACCAATCAGACGCGTCGGCCACCCCGTGAGACTCGTATCTCCTAAAGTGCCAGAGCACTTGGGCAAAGGCATTCAATGGGTGGCCGGCGGCATGGAACCAAGCATGGATTTCGGGTTGGATATCCTGGTACGGCTCACCGGCATTCTGTCTCTTGATAGAGATGCCCCTTACCAACGCGTTCAGCTGATTTCGAAGGGCCGTTGAAAGCATCTCGTCCGGCATACGAACTCGCTGATTGCTCCAAATCCTGTTTCTGGAAATCTGTAGGCAAGCGCCCCAAATGGCTACCAACGCTGCTGGACTGTTTCTTGGCAGCCTTCTATCCTCGATCAGGGCGTAGCGCCATCGTTCATACCCTGTTCCTTTCTTGGCGGACACTTTCTGGAGAAACTCATCCAATTGCGGAATCGGGATGTAGGAATGTAGCGATTGAAATTGTTCGTAGAAATCACGCGTGACGCTCTTTGTTGGCTCTTCAAGTTTGCCAAACAGCCAGGCGATATTGTGCGTGCGATACGGATTTACTTGCTTGCGCCCGCGGCCCGGAGGGGTATTTGCCGGGTTTGATTGCCCGATAAGTTCTTGTATTCCTATGCCCCGTTCTTCAGCGATCAAGTACTTTATGGTTTGTTCCAGCCCGCTGTATGAGGCTGTGACGATCGGCCAATAGCGTGCGATTTCCGTACCGGCATGCAACTCCAGCACCACCTTTTCCCCATCTAACAGCTTCTTGGTGTGCTTGTGGGCTGTGCGCAGCCGTTGCACGATTTCCATGCTCTCGTCTTTGATCATGGGCATAGGTACGGTCTTGACTTGCTGATCAGTGTTTTGGGGTGGATCCGAGTATCTACATCCGGGCTTTCGACCGCAGCGCAATCATGGTAAACCGTTCCCAACACCTTACCGGCAAGCCAAGCTTGGTGCTATTCTCACGCCGCTCCGTGATGCGCACAACCAAGGCGTGAAATATGCGCGGCGGGGCAAGGAACATGGGAGATAAGAATGACGGAAGAACTACGTCTCTGGTTCATTCGTGAATCGGGGGAGGCGGAACTCTTATTGCCTCTCCAGCAAATGCCTACTGAATTGGCGTTCGAAGATCTATTGGTGCAGAACCCCGAAATCCTGGACTCGGACCTCAAGCTCGTGGGCCGGCAAACACCGACTCAATCTGGCTGGCTGGATCTACTTGCCGTCGACCGGGACGGCCGCCTCGTCGTTTACGAACTGAAGCGCGGCACATTGACACGAGAAGCCATTACCCAAGTCCTCGACTACGCTTCTTCCTTGCACGCTATGAGTGCCAGCGACCTTACCGAGCACATTGCTGAGCGTTCTGGGAAAGACGGAATCAAGGAAATCGATCAGTTCGAGCAATGGTATGCAGAGAATTTTGGTGGGCGCGATCTGTCACGTCTTCTGCCACCGCGAATGGTGCTGGTCGGGATCGGCGTCGATCCCGCGGCTGAGCGGATGGCGAGGTTCATTTCTGGAGGACCGGTGAATTTGTCCATTGTGACATTCCACGGATTCAAGCGTGGTGAGGAAAATCTGTTGGCGCGACAACTGGAGGTTGAGCCGGGGCTAGGAGAACGTGCACGCCGCCCTCGAAATGCAACTGTTGACGAACGACACAAGGCCTTGTGCAAGTATCTAACGGACAGCGGCCATGCGAATCTCTTTAACCAAATCCATACCGATATTCGTGCACTTCTCCCCGAGCAGGGTGTCTGGGAGGAGCCTGGTCGTTATGGCGTCGGTTTCCAGATAGCTGGGCCTGAAAAGACCAAGGCGTGGCCGACTTATTTCGGTGTGCAGGCTGGCTATCGAGGGCCAGTCTGTAGTGTAAGCATTCTGCCGACGGCAATCAATTGGGCCGGCGATGCCCTGAAGCAACTCCGAGCATCGGTACGCTTGCACGAATGGCCGCATGGAGGATGTGTCTGCGATTTCCCGTCGGAGGGAAAGTGGACCAAGCACAGGGATGCTGTGCTTAAGTTCGTCCGTTCCGTCATGACGAATCGCTCCCATGGAGCCGAGGCGCCGGGTTGACACGGGCGACTGGAAGCAATTCCAATGAGCCACCCATGTGCGATATTCACTGCCTAACCGCCCAAACCTTTGATCGTCCGTGCTGTATTACATTCGCCTGATTAGCTCGTCAATCTCCCCCATCCTCCGATGATGCCAACGGAGCATCCAGCGAGGCGGCCGTCTACGCCCACCGTTCGCCGGAAGATACCAATACTCGCCATCGGGGTCCTGGACGATTTCAAAGGGCCAGCCAATAGGAGCTGTCCATTTGAAGGCTTTAGGGTTCTCGCGATAGTAGGCGTTCATCTTGGCCCGCTCCCGACGGTCCGCCCTGCTCAAGGTCCAGAACTGAAGCCACCAGAATCTCGCCTGACGCGCCCAGGAACCGATCTTGGCAAGTAACTGTCGCCCCGGGTATCTACGTGGAGATTTGTAATCGTCGTCCATTCGAAACTCTACTACCTGGGTTTCAGTCGATCTCGATCAACAGCCGGCAATGATCGCTTGAACCCCACTCATCCACGCCGTTCAAGGCACGGGTTCGAATCGTCCTGTGAAATCCCCGCGAAGCAAAAACGTAGTCCAGTTGTGTATTTGCGGTCTTGGGCGACTCCCGGACCTTGCGATAGGTGGGAACATTCCTGGAGTCCTTCGGCAAACCCTTTATAGGCGTTTCCGCTTGCCTCCCATTCGGATATTCCGGACCCATGAACTCCAGGCCGAGTGCAATCATCCGATCAAAGATCGTTTGATCCCTTAGGGGATCAGCCAATGGGTTCTCCTCCGTGACACCAAACATGGTGTTCAGGTCGCCAGCTGCCAAGATTCGATGACGGCTGGGATCAGTGTGGCCGATAAAGGCGGACAAGTCCGAGATGATCCGGTGCGCGGAACCGTCCGCGTAACCTACTTTCCAACTCGATTTAGTGGAAACATGTGGTCTGATCCATCGTGCATACATGGAAATCGCGACAAAGGCTTCTCCATCATTCGGCAGCACTCGGGCCGCTGCGATTGTTCCAATACCGCTTACAGCCATCTCGTTCGCTTGCGGCTCACTGATCGGCATCACCCCTCGGAACCATTCGACCTCCACTCGGTTCGACAGCTTGACAATCATGGGCCAGCGGTCAATAAAACCATCTCCCCACGGCTCATTTAGTCTGTTTGGGCAACGTGCAACACCGGCCGGTAACACCTTAGGAATCGCCTTTACCTCTTGCAGCAGGGCGACATCCGCATCCATACCGAATAGTTCGGTCCAGGGGGATAGCTTCGCATTGATGTTCCAGCACACTACTCTTTTCATCGTTTGTTCCTTTTCGGGTCACTGCACATGCAGGTGTCCTTCCGTCCTCCTCCACAAGATTGGAAGGTACTACCAGAACTTTTGTCGATCAATGAGCGGTTTGCCGTCGCTCTCGCTCTCGTCTTTTGTTGCTCAACATACGCAAACGTGTCTGACGGTCTGGGGCTTGCTCGGAAGGAACTACGCCAATTTCCTCATAGCTTGCACCTGATCCGCCCGAACCGCTGGAGGTCTGCAGGATAATCTGACCCCGCTCTTTTCTGAGCAATTTCGCCAGCTAATCAGTATGCGTATCGCCGGTTAGGCG
>Ga0209022_1003921_pt1 | contig 9826 bp, 6 predicted proteins | sample PinacodermPK_FD_187300 | JGI IMG/M metagenome (GOLD analysis project Ga0209022, IMG submission 187300) | Host-associated microbial community of the marine sponge Aplysina aerophoba from Gulf of Piran - sponge pinacoderm, lysed by proteinase... | ecosystem: Host-associated > Porifera > Sponge >... | reverse complement strand
GAGACGGCGGCTGCGGCGACGATTCCCGAAGAGGTGACGGAGAACGTCGCCTTCGGGACGCGCAACTACAACGCGGCCATGCGGCAGTTGCCGTCGGTCGTCAACCGGAATGACTCGGACAGCGTGCCGTCGGTGAACGGCGGCATCTCGACCGAGATCGGTGTCTACGTCGAGGGCGTGGACACCTCGATGCACCGTCGCGGCGGCGAGATGCGTCTGCTCATTCCCGGAACCGCGCTGACCGAGACGAAGCTCGAGTCGACCGGTTTCGGCGCCGAGTACGGCCGTGCGACGTCCGGCATCATCAACTCGACCGTCAAGACGGGGACCAACGAGTTCCACGGCGACTTCCTGTACATCGGCCAGAACCCGAAGTGGCGGGCGCCGGATGTCCTCGAACTCGAGCGGCCGGACGATCAGATCAACAGCTTCGAGACCGGGCTTGGCGGCCCGATCGCCCGCAACAAGGCCTGGTTCTTTCTCTCCTACGGCAAGATGTCGGACAACCGGATCGACACGCTGCGGGACGGCTCGATCGTGAATCTGAGCCGCGAGGCGAGACCGCTGATCGCCAAGGTGAACTTCCAACCCAGGGACAACCAGCAGATCGCGATCACGGCGATCGATGCTCCGTCGGAGGCTATCGGCCTTTCGGGAAATCCAGGTGACCGGTGGGCGATCATGAGCTTCCCGCTGAACGGCCGCGTACAGACGCTCAACTGGAGTCTTGGTCTGGGCAGCTCGAACTTCCTCGAGTTCAAGGTCGCCAACCGGGAGGAGTTCGTCGGCCGTCACGCGGCGGAGCAGCACCCGATCGATCCGAACGCTTCGCCGGACGACCCGCTGGGGAATAACTTCCGCTATCGGGACCTGTCCACTGGCCTGCGCCACAACGGGCCGGCGGTAAGACTCGCCGAGGGTTTCAACGACTTCCCGCGAGACCAGGCGAACGTGTCCCTGACCAGCTTCAGGGGCCGGCACGAGTGGAAGTTCGGTGTCGACGCGCAGGCAATCGAGTTCAGCAACCTGACCTCGATCATCACCGAGTTCCGTGGCCGCGGCTACGATCCCAATCTGCCCGGCGGCTTCGCGACTCCCGTCAACAAGCGGGTGTTCGAGCCGTCGAACGTGATCACGGAAACCAGCGACTTCCTGGCCGTCTTTGCCCAGGATCGCTTCGAGGTCGGCGACAACTGGGTCTGGACCCTGGGCGTCCGGGGCGATCAGCAGACGATCGACAACGACATCGGCGAGCGGGTCAACGAGTACACCGAGTGGGTACCCAGGGTTAGCGGCGTCTACGACGTGAAGGCCGACGGCAGCATCCTGCTCCGCGGCACCCTGGGGCGCTACTACCACGCGATCGGCATGGGCATCGTGCTCCAGGAGTTTTCGCGCCAGAACAACGGCGAGAACATCTACGAGCAGTTCCTGTGGAACCGGGCGACCCAGCGCTACGACCGCTTCCAGCGGCGAGTCGAGCCGACGTTCGACCAGGCGATCCAGAACATCGACCCGTACTACAAGGACGAGATCTCTTTCGGCGCCGACTTCCAGGTGTCCGAGAAGTGGGTCGTCAAGTCGCGCCTGGTCGCGAGCGAGGCGGACAACATCTTCCACGCCACGCTTCAGTACGACGATGCCGGCCGGGTGGTTCGTGATCTCCGCAACTGGTCCGATGCCCGCCGCGAGTACCGGGGGCTGCAGATCGAGGCGAACCGGCTGTTCCGCGACAACTGGACCCTGCGTACGAACTACACCCTGAGTTCGAACAAGGGGAACATCAACTCCTTCAACGACAACTTCAATCTCTTCGAGGGTCTGGGCGGCATCGAAGTTTCCACGGGGCTGACCAACGCGACCTCGAGCGAGTACTGGTTCGGGCGGCTGCTCGAGGACCGGGAACACCTGGCGAACGTGGTCGGGATGAAGCGCTTCGTCTTCGGCCGGCACGACTTCGTGCTGGGCGGCTTTTTCCACTTCGCTGCGGGCCGGCCGTGGGGAACTCACGTTTCGACCCAGGTGCGTCACCCGGTATCGGGACAGACGATCACCACGTCGACGTACCGTGAGCCGTCGGACGCGCAGCGGTTGCCGGACACCTGGACGATCGATCTGTCGGCGATGTACACGGTGGCGATGGCGGGCGATGTGCGGGCGAAGCTCGGCTTCGAGGTGGCCAACCTGACCGACAACCAGGAGCCGACCATCATCAACCGGTCGACTGGGCGGCCCAACGCTCAGGTCGCGTGGTATCAGCGGCCGCGGGAGTTCCGGCTGAAGGTGGGCTTCAGCTTCTGATCCGGCTCAGGCGGCACGGTTGGGGGCGGGCGCCGCTCTTCGCGGGCGGCGCCTTAGCCCTTGCTCTTGTAGGTTGCGACGCGGCCGGACCGGGTCCGGTCTATGACCGCGACCTGGGCTCGGCGATCGAGCAGCTCAAGGCCGACGTCGCGGCGGAACCGACGGACGAGTCGACCATCGCCGCGCGGGCGGCGGTGGTCGCCGACTGGGCCGACGCTCTGGCCCTGGCCGGGCACGAGATGGGCCTGGAGGGGCCGCGGGTGCGTCTCTCCTCGACGTTGCCTCCGACCGGCGAGGCGGCCGTCAGCGCGGGCACGACGATCGACCGGCTGGTCCGCGAGTTCACGCTGCGGGAGGAGGAGGGCGCACTGGGTTCGCTGGAGACGGACACTCCGGGACCGTTCGAGGCCAGTCAGTACGCGACGGTTCGCCAGACCTGGACCGCCGGAACACGGCCGGTCGAGACCGGCGGCGGGTTCTGGGTCGCTCGCCACTTCAACGCGAACTACGGCGCCTTTCAGACTTCCGATCCGGCCGGCGCGGGCTACGTGAGTCTCGAGACCAGTGACGACGACGCCGTCTTCGAGGTCGACGTCTACATGGCCTCCGGGCCGCACGGGGGCTTCCGCGCCCCGGAACCGGCGCTGGCCTATCGGCTCGCGGAAGGCCGGCTCGACGCCGGTGAGTCGGTGACGATCACCTACGGCGACACGTCCGGCGGCGGCCCGGGAATCCTGATGACGCAGACGACGGGAGCGCGGATCCCGTTTCCGCTCTACGTTGACCTCGACGGCTCCGGCGAGTGGCGCCCGCAGCCGATTCTGCCGTTCGCGGTGGTCGGCACGACGGTGGCCGGAGTCCACGGCTTCGCTCCGAGCGTGGTGCGGCCCGGCGAGACCTTCGAGTTCTCGGTGCGCGCGGAGGACCGCTTCTACAACCGGGCGACCGGCGACGTTCCGGGCTTCGATGTCCTCCTGAACGGAGAGCTTCGCGCGGCGACCGAGCCGGGAACCGAAGCGATCACGGTCGTCGAACTCGCCCTCGATGAACCCGGCGTCTACTGGGCCACGATTCGCTCCCGGGGCGAGGGGCCGTCGGTCAGCGGCGACGCCAACCCCATCCTGGTAGCCGAGGACCCCGAGTACGGCATCTACTGGGGCGACACCCACGGCCACTCGGGCTACGCCGAGGGCATCGGCACCCTGGACTTCTTCATGCAGTTCGCGCGCGACGACGCGCGACTCGACTTCGTCACGCACTCGGAGCACGACATCTGGCTCGACGCGGGCGAGTGGGAACTGATGCGCGAGAAGAGCGCCGAGTACGACGAGCCGGGACGGTTCATTCCGTACCTCGGTTGGGAATGGACACGGCATACGCGCCAGGGGGGCGGCCACCACAACGTCCTCTACCGGACGGTCGACGACCGGGAGGTGGTTTCGGTGCTGGAGTTCCCGACCCTGTCGGAGCTCTACCGGGAACTCGATTCCCGCAACGACCGCCGCGACGTGGTCGTCATTCCGCATGCCCACAACCCGGGCGATTTCCGCCAGTCGCATCCCGGCCTGGAGCCGCTGGTCGAGATGATGTCGATGCACGGGACCTTCGAGTGGTTCATGCAGGCGTACCTGTCGCGCGGGCACCAGGTCGGCGTCGTCGCGGCCTCGGACGACCATCTGTCCCATCCCGGCTACTCGGCGCCGAACCGGACCTCGCTGGCGCAGCGGGGCGGTCTGGGCGCGGTGCTGGCGCCGGAGCGGTCGCGCGACGCGATCTTCGACGGGATGAAGGCACGGCGCACCTACGCGACGACCGGCGACCGGATCATCCTCGACTTCGAGGTGAACGGGACCGGGATGGGATCGCGGGCGCCGTTCTCTGAGACGCGCGAGATCACGGGCCGGGTGATCGGCACCGCACCGATCGGCTCGATCACGCTGATGAAGAACGAAACGGAGCTATGGAGCGAGGACTACTCGCTCGACACGGATGGCGGCGCTCCGACCGATCTCATGGTGACCTTCTACTCCGAGGAGACACCGGTCCACATGGGCGACGCTCCGCGCGGCTGGCGTCACTGGAGGGGCCAACTGACCGTTGCCGGCGCCACGCTGGTCAGCGTCGAGGGCACGGACTTCGCGAACCCGACGACGCAGCACGTGGAGCAGAACGGCAACGGCGCCACCTTCCGGACGAACACGCGCGGCGAGACGAGTTCGCTAAGGCTATCGGTGACCGACGTGCAACCCGGCGCGGTCGTCGTTCTGGATCTCGAGGAGGCGGCGGAAACGGGTTCCGCGCCGCCGTTCTATCGCCCGCGGGCCGTGATCCCGGGCGGCCGTGTGCGTCTGCCGTTGTCGGAGCTACGGGGCGGTCGGCTGGAGAAGCCGCTGCCGGTCGAGAACTACCACCGCGATTCCGTAACGCTGCGGCGCGTCCGCCCGGACGGCCCGCGGGATCTCTCGTTCAGCTACACGGATACCGATACGCCGCTGCAGGGCGACTACTACTTCGTCCGGGTGCGCCAGTTGAACGACGCGATGGCCTGGTCGAGTCCAGTCTGGGTCGGAGGACATCCCTCCCAGTAGGGGCCGGCTCCGCTACACGGGCTCCGCGATGAACACCGGGATCGTGCGAGTCGTCTTGTTCCTGTACTCCTCGTACGGTGGGAACGCCTCCACGGCCAGCGCCCAGACGCGGGCCCGCTCGTCGGCATCGTCGACCTCCCGTACCCGCATCGCCTGGACCTCCGTGGCGTCTCGAAGCTCGACATCGGGGTCCGTGCGCAGGTTGTACACCCACTCGGGGTTCTTCGGCGCGCCGCCCTTCGAGGCGACGAGCACGTAGCGGTCGCCGTCCTTCACCCGCATCAGGGGGGTCTTGCGGATCGAACCGGTCTTGTTCCCCGTATGGGTGACGATGATGCACGGCAGACCGGTGTCCCGCAGGCCGACGCCCTCGGTGCCGCCACTGCCTTCATAGAGCTCCACCTGGTCTCGGACCCACTGGACGGGGCTTGGGATGTACTCGGCCATAACGCTCCTCGTGTTCTCTTGTCGGAAACAGCGAATCTACCCGACGGGCAGAGTAGATTTCGGCCATGACCAGGCGGCGGATGGCGGTGACGATGGGGGATGCTTCGGGCGTTGGCCCGGAGATCGCGGTGCGGCGGTTTGCCGAGGGGCTGCTGGGCAGCGATGCTGTGATCTACGGCGACGCGGCCGTTCTGGCGCGCGCCGGGGAGCTGCTGACTCCAGGTGTGCCGATCCATCCGGTCGATGGGCCGGACGAGGCAGTGGAGGGTGTGCTGAACGTCCGCGATCTCCGGCTACTGGGTGCGCAGCAGGTGACGCCGGGCGTTCTGAGTCGAGAGGCCGGTGCGGCGGCGCTGGCCTATGTCGACTGCGCGACGCGCGACGCCCTGGCGGGCAACGTCGCGGGAGTCGTCACCCTGCCGATGAACAAAGAGGCGACCAGAGCCTCGCGGCCGGATTTCAAGGGGCATACCGAGTTCATCGCGGGCCTGTGCGGCGCGGAGGACTTCGCGATGATGTTGACGGTGCCGGAACTGGCGGTGACCCACGTCAGTGCTCATGTGAGCCTGCGTGAGGCGATCGAACGCGTGGAGCCGGTGCGGATCCGAAAGGTGATCGATCTGACCCACGAGGCTCTGTCGCGATTCATCGAGCGGCCGCGTATCGCCGTCTGCGGGTTGAACCCGCATGCGGGGGAGCATGGTCTGTTCGGGAGCGAGGACGAGGACGTCATCCGTCCGACGATCGAGCAGGCGGCGGCTGACGGCCTGGCTGTCTCCGGCCCGCATCCGGCGGACACGATCTTCCGTCAGGCGATCCAGCTCGACCGCTACGACGCGATCGTCTGCATGTACCACGACCAGGGCCACGCTCCGATGAAGCTCTACGGCTTCGAGCGCGGAGTCAACGTGACGATCGGCCTGCCGATCGTCCGCACGTCGGTAGACCACGGCACCGCCTTCGATATCGCCTGGCAGGGAAAGGCCTTCACGGATTCCCTTGGCCATGCGCTCGCCTACGCCTGGAAGCTCGCCGGTGCTACACCGGTCGGACCGTGATCAGGTCTTCGAGGCCCTTTACGTCAGCGGTGTTCCGGGTGTAGAGCGGCAGGTCGTTTGCCAGCGCGGTGGCGGCGATCAGCAGATCGGCGAAGCGTCGGCGTCCCACCCGGCCCCTTACCAGGAGCGCTGAGTAGATGCGACCGTAGGCCCGGGCCGCCAAGGTGTCGAACGGCAGCGGATCCCACGTCGCCGCCGCCCACTGCAGACGGTCCTGACGACGAGCGCGTTCTTCTTCGTCCTGACCGGCGGCCAGCGGGCCGACCGTGAGTTCAGCAAGCGTGATCGCGGAGACTGTGGACTGTTCCGGGAGACTCTCGTCGTCGATCAGGTCGAGGTCGATCACGACCGATGTATCCAGGAGTCCGTGGCTATCCATCGACCCACGGATCGACGACCGCGTCGATGTCGGTCCGGAACCGGCTCGCGTCGATCCTGGGAGCGGTTTTCGCCGCTTCCTTGAGCACGCCACGGGATGCGTAGCGGCGGGCGGCTACGGGTCGGAGTTCGGCCACCGGCGTGCCGTTTCGGGTAACGGTCATGGACTGTCCCTCCTGAACTGCCCGGAGGATTTTGGCGGAGTCGTTGCGCAGTTGCCTTTGGGTAATGCTGATCATGCGTGGCACCGTAGCAAGTGTAGCGTTTCGTAGCAAGATGGGTCTCCTGTAGAGTCTACTGACTAAGACGTAGAAGCAGGGGAGATTTCAGGTGGACCAACTGTTTCGACTTGCTGTGTCGCTTGTCTGTGTGACGCTCGCAGCGGCCTGCTCGCCCGATGGAAGCGGCCGTGACACCCAAGGATCGAAGGCCGTCCCGCCGCCGAACATCGTCGTCATCCTGGCGGACGACCTCGGTTACGCCGACGTCTCGACCTACGGCGACCGCCTTCAGACGCCGAACATCGACCGGATCGGCCGCGAAGGAGCGGTGTTCACCCAGGGCTACGTGACGACCCCGGTGTGTTCGCCGTCGCGGGCGGGGTTGCTCACCGGCCGCTACCAGCAGCGGTTCGGGTTCGAGTACAACGCACGCCAGGCGCCGGAGGTGCCGGATGTCGGGCTCATCGCCGGCGAGTTGACGATCGCCGACCACCTGCGGGCGGCCGGCTACGCGACGGGCATCGTCGGCAAGTGGCACCTGGGCTTCAAGGACGAGCACTACCCGACGAACCGCGGCTTCGACGAGTTCTATGGGCACCTCTCGGGGGCGACGTCGTTCATCAGCCGGAGGACCGAGGGCGTTCTCTCGATGCGGACGGACGAGGAATTCCGGGGGCGTTCTCCGGATGATCCGCGTACCGATTTGCTGATCAGAGGCACGGAGGCTCCGGAGCCGCCCGTCCGCCGGCGCGGCAACCTGATCCTGCGCGGCCCCGAGAAGACGGTGATCGACGAACCGGCCTACATCACGGACGTGTTCGGCGACGAATCGGTGGACTTCATCCACCGGCACGCGGAGGGGCCGTTCTTCCTCTACTCAGCCTTCAACGCGCCCCACTCGCCGTTCGAGGTGACCGAGGAGTACTACGACCGCTTCCCGGATGTCGAGAACGAGCTTCACCGGATCTACTTCGGCATGATCGCCGCTCTCGACGACGCCGTGGGCCGCATCCTGGATGCGCTGGACGAAGCAGGGATCGCCGAGAACACCCTTGTCGTCTTCCTGTCGGACAACGGCTGCGCCGGCTACTTCCCCGGGCTGTGCTCCTGCGAGCCGCTCTCCGGCGGCAAGCTGACCTACTACGAGGGCGGCGTCCGGGTGCCCTACCTGCTGCGCTGGCCGGCAGCGGTCGCGGCGGGGACCACGATCGACGCACCCGTTTCCACGCTCGACATTCTGCCGACCGCACTGGCGGCGGCCGGCTCCGAAACGCCGGCCGATCTTGAGCTGGACGGGCACGATCTCATGCCGCTCCTGGATGGGTCGGCTGAGGCGACCGGCCACGACCGGCTCGTTTGGCGGAACTATCCGACAGTCGCCGTCAGGAGCGGCGACATGAAGCTGATCAAGCCGAACCAGGATGCGTCCGGCGGCTTTCTCTACGATCTGTCGAGCGACATCCGGGAGCAGACCGACCTCGCCGCCGAGCGGCCGGCTGAGGTCGCCAACCTCGAAGCCATGATCGAGGACTGGCGTTCCATTACGGTGGAACCGGCGTGGGGCCGCCGGCCGCCTCTTGCCTACTCGATCTGCAACATCGAACCGATCGGCTTTGAGAACTAGCGGGCCGTAGGGGCCGCTAGACGCCGTCCGGCCACTAGAGGGCCGTGGGGCCGACTGGGCGCTGGAACAAATCGCGCGGTTCACGGTTTGTAAGAGTGAGTCCCAGTGCATCGATGTGGCTGATGAACGCCGCCCGGGAGCGCCTGCCGCTCTTGGCGGCAGACGAGGAACGGGAGGTGGCGAATGACGACCTGGATGGAAACGGAGCCTAGTCGGTGGGGAAGAGCCGCGGTCGTGTGCGCGGTGCTGATGTTCGTGCCCTTGAGCGGAGCGTGCGGAGGCTTGATGGCCTTGGAAGAGTCGAGCGCCGAGGACGAAATGGCAGCCCTGGTCGCGGAAGTCGGCCCGGACTGGGATGTTGTGGAGGACTATCTCGAGAGTGAACGGACCTGGATGGCCCGGATCCTCGCGTCCGGCAGGGCCACGGACCACGACTCGTCCCCGAGCGTCGGAGTGGCGGCTGGAGCAACGCCGCGGGTCTTCGTGGTTCGCGCATCCGGCGGTGGCGCTCCACCGCGTGCCGAAATGGAGCAGGCACTGCGAGCAGCGCTAGAGGCGGAGAACGGCGCCGATGCGGAGCAACGGTTGGGAGCAGTCCTCGAGGACCTGAACGGCGCCGAATTGGTGAACCCGCGGTCCGATGACGAGGACTCGCCTGGGAGCGCCGTGGTCAACGAGGCACTGCGAGCAGCGGTCGAGGCGCAGATTGGCGCCGAATCGGTGGACCCGCGGTCCGAAGACGAGGCTTCGCAAGAGACCACGGATGGTTCGACGCCGCACGCCCCCGACGTTCGTCGTGCGGCCGCCGCGGCAATCGCGATTCTGGAGGTTGGCGGAACACATGAGAAGACTGTTGAGGCCGCGGAGTTTCTGGTCAACTCCGCGGCGATGACACCGGGAGGTGAGGAGTACGCCGCCAGGGGCGCCAGGGCTCTGCTCGCGCACGCACCCGACTACAAGGGTTGGGGGTTGATGCTGCAGCGGTTTCACCTGTTGGGGAGTATCGGGCCGGCCAGGGGGGCTGCGGCGGATGCCTTCTTCAAGGAGTTGGCTTCCGGTGCCGAGGAGCCGGTGCTGCGTGGCGCCGGGCGCTACTACGTCGCCGCCGGACGGATGCAGGCCGCGAATGCTCCCGGAATGTCCGGGGAGGATCGTGCAGCCGAACGTCAAAGCGCCCTCGACCTGGCAACCGGTTTGAGCGATGGGGTA
>Ga0209022_1003914_pt1 | contig 9839 bp, 10 predicted proteins | sample PinacodermPK_FD_187300 | JGI IMG/M metagenome (GOLD analysis project Ga0209022, IMG submission 187300) | Host-associated microbial community of the marine sponge Aplysina aerophoba from Gulf of Piran - sponge pinacoderm, lysed by proteinase... | ecosystem: Host-associated > Porifera > Sponge >... | reverse complement strand
TGGTGGAGGAATTAGTCCAGTCCAAGCGCGAGCAGCGTCTGTCGCAGTTCATGAAACAGCTCCTGCGCTACGAAGCCCTCATCGTGGACGGTTTGGGCTATATGCAGCACAGTCGCCAGGAGATGGACCTGTTCTTTCACGTACTGGCGGAGCGCTACGAACGCGGAAGTCTGTTGATCACCAGTCACCTGGCCTTCTCCCAGTGGGAGAAGATCTTCCAGGATCCCACGGTCACGACGGCGGCCGTGGACCGGTTTGTGCATCACAGCGTGATCCTTGAACTCAACCTGCCGAGCTACCGACTTGAAGCGGCGCAACAGCGGCAGAAAGCAAAGCAGGAACCGCTTGAAACCGGGTCCTCCTGAATCTACGATTGATGAATCTCTCGAACATAAATTCACCTCCATCGCACCTGGTTCGTGTCCATCTCGAACTGACAATTTGTCAGTCTGGACGCAGACGAAACTCGTGGGATTTATCGCGCGCAACTTCGCTCCGCAGCTCGCTGCTCCGCTTCGTTGCGCGCCCTCCTCCAATGGAACTTTTGACTTAAATTTTAATTGTCGCTGACTTAAATTTTAATTGACGTTAGACAGCGCTGATCTCGTTACGACAGGGCAGAAATACTACATGCCGGAAAACATCGTGTGGTAATGGATCAGGCCAAGCCACGTCCCCGTATGAAATGTGCCCTCTCATATTACTCAATTCTCCAGAAAAAAAACACTGCGAAATTCTACTGATATGGATACTGAACGGACTACTGAAGCAGCGCAGAGCCTGCGGTAAAATAGTCGTCTTCCAGACTAATGTGATGAACAAGAATCTTCGCCCGAGTCATTCGAACGATAATCCGGGATGCTCTCCCTGGATGGATTTTTGCCTGTTTGGCAAACCCGTAAACGGTTACCCTGCCCACCTGCTCAAGCTGTTTCAACAAAAGACGCTCTTTTGCTCTAAGTTTGATCAGCACACTCTCGGCATCGGGCGAACTGTGCATTAATTTGCGTGCTTCACGACTGGCCTCGATACACATATCTTCAAACCTGACAAAGACGGATCGATGCCGACTGGAAGGATTCCGAACATAGTGGGGACGCACCGGACTGGTAGATATCTTTACTATTACTACCGTGCGGGTCCGACTTACACTCACACGCTCAAGTTCGACAATGACATCTGGAAAACAATACTGCTCAAGCGCACTGTTAAGGGCATAAATTTCTTCTTCTGGATCCTTAACACCATTGATCGTTCCGTCATCAGCAATACCTACAAGCAGGTATCCCCCGCATGTGTTTGCCAATGCAGTCACCTCGCGCGCAACCCGCTCAGGTTCCGGTAGACAATGCTTGAATTCGAGGCGCAAGCCCTCGCCTTGGGCCACTAATTGCTTCAAGTCTCCCCTGCTCATGGTCCTTGCTAATCCTTGGGCGCGCTCGCTGTGAGCATCGACCCGGAAGAAACCCCTTGCCTGTGTGTCGATGAATATCCACGTCGAGCAAGCACCTCCAATTTAGCTCCTCAGGAGCCTACGGCATCATGTCCGGTTCAGCCCATTCCTTCCGATACCTACACCAGTAGAAACTCTTCCTGTTTTGCTGAACGTGTCATCAATTCCTGTACTGCATCTGCCGGCTGTTTTCCTCCAAAAAGAATGGCGTAAACAGCTTCGGTAATTGGCATTTCTATGTCAAGACGCTTGGCCATGTGGTATACCGCTTTCGTTGTTCGCACTCCTTCCGCAACCATACTCATAGATGCCGTGATCTCATCAAGTGTTGCTCCGCGCCCAATGGCTTCCCCCAAACGGCGATTACGGCTATGCTGACTCGTGCACGTCACCACAAGGTCTCCCAATCCGGTTAGCCCTGTGAATGTCTGTGGCTTAGCCCCGAGCATACTACCCAGTCGCTGGATCTCGGCAATTCCCCGAGTAATGAGTGCAGCCCTAGCATTATCTCCGTAACCAACACCGTCACTGATGCCGGAGGCGATGGCCATAATATTTTTCACACTCCCACCAATCTCTACACCTCGCACGTCGTCATTAACATAAACTCGGAGGCGTTCAGTCATAAAGATTGCCCGCACGGCTTCGGCCTTATTCAGGTTAGTTGCCGCAGCAACCAAAGCAGTCGGTTGCCCTGCCGCGACCTCCTCGGCATGACTGGGGCCGTACAGCGCAACCAGATCACCTCTGTGAACCGGCGGTGTAAGCACATCAGCAAGTACAGCAGTCGTGGTTAGCTCGGTCTTATTCTCAATCCCTTTGGCAACCGAAACCACTGTTTTCACTTCGTCACAATACTCCAGTAAATCTGTAGCCAACGTACGCACAGCGTGCGACGGCGTCGCTATAACCCAAAGATCGGACTCCCGCGCAGCTTCTTCCAGATTGTCTGTAACAACTACTGAGTCAGGTATGAAAGCTTCGGAGAGATACTCGGGGTTACGGCGCTCCTGAACTATGGCTCGTGCTACATCCGCCCGCCGTGCCCAGAGCACAACCGAATGCCCCCGCCCAACCAGACTGATCGAAAGTGCAGTTCCCCAACTGCCCGCGCCAAAAACTGATATCCTAGACGACATGTGTCTCAGCGATGTGCTAAAGCTCACCACGTCCACGCATACCGTGCGCCAAACGAAAGTTCTTGACCTTGTTTTCTGTGCCGGCTATTAATCGTTGAATATTGCTGCGGTGAGCATAAAGAATGGCCAGCGCGAATATAATCCCGAAAAGCAATAAGCTCCGATCCAACGCCTCAATGTCAAAAACAAACATCCGTATCGCAATCGTGGCCGGAAACATTATAGCTGCGACAATGCTGGCAAGCGAAACATATCGAGAACTGAACAACACCAATGCAAAAACCCCGATAACGATCCACATGGTCTTAGGCGTGATCGCAAACAGAACTCCTGCTGCCGTATTAACCCCCTTGCCCCCCCGAAAACGAGCCCAGATCGGTAGCATATGACCTACGATAGCTGCGATGCCAGCCAATAGGCGCACCACCGACTCTACCTGCCAGAAGGTGAATCCTGACGGCAATCCGTCAATCCGAATCGAGGCAATAACCCCTGCAGCCAACAAACCCTTACCTAGATCAACGATTGTTGACAATACTCCGGCTTTCCATCCAAGCACCCGAAAAACATTGGTCGCCCCTGCATTAAGACTCCCATGTTTGCGTACGTCAACCCCGTACAATAACTGTCCCATCCACACACTTCCGGGGATTGATCCGGCCAGATAGCTCAAAAGCAGTATTACGACGACTGAAGCCATTGTGTAGACGCCTAATAATAGTGAATATCGCCGCCGTAACTGCAATCGGACGGGGCGGTTTCCAAGCTAGTATACCGAACCAATAGCAATGGGAATTTCATTATGAGTTGCAGCGATTCGAAGTATGTCCTGTTCTGCCGATGGTGGTGCAACAGCCACCAGTCCGATGCCCAGGTTGAAAGTAGCCCGCATATCCTCTTCCGGCACTACGCCATGTTCCTGGATAAGATCGAAAATCGGTGGACGATGCCATTTATTATAGTTCACCTGCATACGAAGTTCTTCAGGAATCACGCGGTGCGTATTACCTTCAATCCCACCTCCAGTGATATGAGCAAAGGCATGCACATGTTCTTTGAGGTCGCGAATCAGTGGCAGATAACACTTGTGTACGCGTAAAAGTGCCTCTTCGATAGTGTCGCCCTCCAGCTGTTCGGGCTTCGCCCCGGGGAGGAATCCGGAAAGGCTGCCCAATAGAACCCTGCGAGCGAGTGAATAACCATTTGTATGCAATCCTGTAGAAGCAATCCCCCAGAGTATATCTCCTCTCTGTACATTGCTCCCATCAATTATACCGTCTCTCTCAACAATCCCGATGATTGTGCCCGCCAGATCGTAATCTCCGTGGATATAAAGATCCGGCATTTCGGCAGTTTCTCCACCAATCAGGGCGACTCCTGCGTTCTTGCACGCCCGTACCAAGCCTGTCATTATCGCTTCTATGACGTCGAATGTAAGTTTGCCGGTTGCAAAATAGTCGAGAAAACACAAGGGCTCAGCCCCACACACTGCAATATCATTAACACAGTGATTAACCAAGTCTTCCCCAACTGTATCGTGGACCCCAGCAACCATAGCAACTTTAACCTTGGTGCCTACACCATCTATAGAAGACACCAGCGTGGGCCGCTCCCATCGTGAGTGATCAAGCTGGTAAAATGCACCGAATGCACCGACATCCCTAACTACTCCGGGGGTGAAGGTTGATCTAATCAGTGGCTTCAAGCGAGTAAACGCTTTATCCGCTGCATCAATATCAACGCCTGCATCTTTATATGTTGTCATTGACCTGCTTTACCAAAATAGATTTGCCAGTATATCTGCATACGACGTATAAAAGTAAGTTTTATCGACCTAGACCAGACATCAAACTTGCGTGACTCGATATAGCCTAAGATATGCAACCCTCCGGTCCAATAAACCCGGAATCGTCGTCTACTCCAACCTTTAAGATCACTGTTTAATGTTTTACATGACGCATATGCATCACGTGCACGTACCACCTGCTTCCATAGAATTGATCGAATCACCGGAGTTGGTGTACCCTGAATGAGATCCATCGTGGTCACGTTCCCCTTTGCGAGAATATCGGTAGGAATAAAACACCGTCCTACTTCAATATCCTCCTTGAGCAAGCAAATTGATCGTGTCAGAAAGATTGCCCGCGCAAACTGTTTGACCGGAATCTCAATCCAATTAGAAGTATAGCCGGCAAGTTTCGCCAGGAGTAACGCATGCGAACCTGCGGTGGCATCCACATAGTCGAAAAGATCTTCTGTAGTTTCAATGGCCGGGAAACCCTGTTCAAGCAGCTGCACATCAACCAGATGGCTCGGCAGATTAAATCTCTCGCACACGGTGTACGCCTTCTCTCGGAGCGCCATCGGGAAAACATTGATCTGTGCTGCGCGATGCCAGTCCCAGAGCACACCTGCCGCCTGCTGCAGTCCCTCTCGTGGCCAATCCGAAGGAGGAAATGGAGTCATCTAATCAATTCCAAACTTCCAGCTTTGAACGAAGAATGTTAGGATTTGCCTCAATAGATTGAACCCGAACGGGCATCGCGTATAGTGAGGTTAACTCCGACGCTGTCGCCGGTGCGCTCCCGAGCGCCCGCTTGATCGTATCAGGGAATTTTGCCGGATGGGCAGTAGACAGCACGATAACCGGGTCGGGAGCATCGCGAGCCGCTGCAAGTGCGATGGCCGTGTGCGGATCAGCAATGTATCCCGTTTCTTCATAAACTCGCCGAATCGAAGCCAATGTGTCATCATCAGACCATGAGCTACCTCGAATCATATGACGCATTTGATCATCCGACAGCATGAACTTGAGCCGTTCAAAGTTACTCGGCCGCCCAACATCCATTGCATTGGACAGCGTCCGGATTGACTCACCAAAGGCATCCCTTTCTCCTGTAAGGTACCGAGGATACCCATCATTGGCATTGTGGGCGGCAATAAAGCCACGTACGGGAAGACCACAAAGGTGTGCAAGTACACCTGCAGTCAGGTTGCCCAGATTGCCGCACGGAACGCATACATCTGCAATTTTCCATCCACCTGTGGCAAATGCCCAGTAATAGTAGAGCATCTGCGGTAAAAGGCGACCCACATTTATTGAGTTTGCTGCTGAAAGGCGTAGCCGACCGGGCGAAACTAGAAGGGTTTTGACTATTGCCTGGCAATCATCAAAGGTTCCCTTAACAGCAAATGCTCTCACACCCTCTCGCCGTACAATAAGCTGCTGCTCCTGTACAGAACTTACCTGACCCTTCGGATAGAGTACGGCAACCCGCAGATTGGGAAGTCCACTAAACCCATCGGCCACGGCACTTCCCGTATCACCAGAGGTGGCCACCAATATCGTCAAGGGCTCACCATCGACAAAGTGATTCATGAGGCGTGCCATAGTACGCGCACCAAAATCCTTGAACGATAATGTTGGACCATGGAATAGCTCCATTACCCAGGCCTGTCCTATCCTAACTAGTGGCACAGGAAAACTAAATGCACTCTTGAGTATCGATTTGAGCTCCGCTTCGGAGACCTCGTCCGCCAACCACGGAGTCAGTACGTTTGTCGCCATCGTACCAAAGTCCGTCGATTTTTCCCACGCTCCGGGGTTTACCGTGGGAATATTTTGTGGAACGTATAGTCCACCGTCCGGCGCCAGGCCGCGTAGTAATGCCGTCGCAAAAGTGACAGTCCGTGTCTGCTCGCGCGTACTTACATACCTCATAATCCTAACTGCACTGGCGAACACCGTGCATATCTGCTTCGGTAACTATACCCCGCGCCCCCTCTCCCGCCGCCCTAACCATTGCGTCGCATATCTTCGAGACTGAGCAGGAATCCCTTGCGATTGCAAACATCGCTGGCCCCGAACCCGTGAGTGCTGCACCACACGCACCAGCATCCATTGCCGCCTCTCGGACCGCATGATAGCAGGGAACGAGGCTTGCCCGTGCAGGCTCTACAACCCGATCGCGCATCATGTAGGGCGATACGGCATCCCAGTCGCCGATCATGAACGCGTGCAGCATAAACGCTAGGTCGCTGGCATTGTGTACAGCTTCGATTCTAGGTACGGCTGAGGGTAAGATAGTTCTGGCATCTGCCGTTAAGATCGAGCGTTTCGGCATTACGACAGCCAGGTATAAGGGGGCCGCAAGCTTAATGCAGCGATAATCCAATGGTTTAGGTGGCGAAGTAAGTACAAGCCCGCCAAACAAGGAGGGTAATGCATTATCTCCGTGGAGCATACCCCCACTGGCCAATCGTTCCGCTTCGAGGACCGCATAAGCTAATTCCTCCTTACTGAACGGCGCGCCTAGAAGAAGATTCGCTGCCCAAGCACCTGCTGAAGCACTCGCTGCAGATCCACCGATCCCTGAACCTACCGGTATACCTTTTTTAATGGATAGATGGAGGCCTCGCTTATCGGCAGCCTTCGTCATCACAAGGTGTGCCGCCCGCCCAGCCGTATTATCGCTTGCCACTAGGGGGATTTGGGCAGATGACGTAATCGTGATCTCCCGCCCTGATGTGAATCGTGCTTCGATAACATCTCCGATCCCCTTGAGGCATAACCCCAATGTATCAAACCCGGGCCCCAGATTTGATAACGATGCAGGACCATAAACCCTTACGAATTGCTTATCTGTGTTGCTCAAGAGCGTAAAAATTTGGTCAATCCGTGTTTAACGTACAAAACACCTCAATGGACCAGTACAGAAGCCATCATCCCAAAAAGGAGGTCATAACCCGTATCTAGTCTTCAGCACCCCCATAATCTTCATCGTAGCAGGAGGTAACACTGTTTTTTTTGAAACCAAACGCCTTAGGTCTTCCGGCGTATCTACATCGTACCAGACTGGCAACCGAGTAACTGATGCACCCGATTCATGAGCACGGACCAGTGTCAGCCTGAGCACATTTGGCTTACCGTAAACAATTTCGTCGAAAAGACCGCAAATAAGCGGAGCCATCCCAAGGAGGTAATATCCCCCATCTAATGCGGGACCGACGCATACAGCCGGCACATCTGATAATGCTTCATATGCCTCCACGATAAACTCTGTCGGCAGTGTAGGATGATCTGTCCCGATAATAACCATTTGCTCATATCCCTCCGCGGCCGTTTCTCTGAAAGCATGTTGCATTCGCTCTCCTAACCCATTGCCGTACTGTTGTTTTAATTGCGCACCATACAGGTGAACGCCGGGATCGCCCCCATCAGCCATGTAGAGACGTACATCCACATCTAAAGATGCATACTGTGCGAGGCTATCCATCAGAAAAGCACGATACAAGTCTGCCGCCTCCTGTGGCGACAGGAGTTGTGTAAGTCTGGACTTTACTCGACCTGCTACTGGGGAACGGGCAAACACAATGAGTGCACGATCGCTCATCCTGTACGCTGTTGACGCATCCTTTGAACAATCTTGACTATGCGTTCTGCGGTCAGTGCAATATCCTCGGACGTTGTTGAGCGACCGAGGGAGAGTCTGAGCGACGCGCGAGCGGTATGCTCAGGTAATCCGAGGCCAAGCAGTACATGACTTGGCGTGATGGCCCCACTAGCACAAGCCGAACCTGCAGAAGCACTAATACCTTCAAGATCCATGTTCAGCAACAGCATTTCTCCGTCAAGCGGACTGCCTGCAATAGGTCTGAATGCCGTGCTCAGGATGTGTGGGGCGGCATTGAGTGGCGTATTGATCACCAGTTGATCTCCGATACTATCAATGAGTCGCCCTTCTAATTCCTTTCGAAGCGCCTGTACGCGGGATACAGCTGCATCCCGGTCACTTACGGTAAGAGCCATAGCAGCTGCCATACCGACCACAGCTGCTACGTTCTCTGTCCCCCCGCGCCGCCCTCTCTCCTGTGAGCCACCAAGCACCTGTGGGGACAGTTCCACTCCGCTTCGAACATAAAGGATACCTGCTCCCTTGGGACCATACATCTTGTGCGCTGAGAGCGACATCATATCTACACCAAGGTCCTCAACATCTAATGTCATCCATGCAGCTGCCTGGACTGCATCTGTGTGTAGAACCACATCGCGCGCACGACAAATGGATGCGATTTCCTTTATGGGGGCAACTGCACCGGTTTCGTTGTTCACATACATGACCGAAACCTGGCAAGTGTCAGCTTCCATTGCCTCAGCAACCTGATCTGCACTTGGAGCCCCAATCCTGGCGTCTGGTACGAGATATGTAACTCGTACTCCCCGCGACTCCAGAGCCTGTGCCGGCTCCAACACCGCTTTATGTTCAATACGTGATGTTACCAGATGACTTCCCAGACCTAATCCATTCAATGCAAAGTTATTAGCCTCTGTGGCTCCACTCATAAAAACGATCTCTTCCGGGTTTGCATTCAAATGGCCTGCAATTCGTTCTCGACTATCCTCGATTGCCCCACGTGCAGCTCTACCTAAGCGATGTACCGAAGACGCATTCCCAAAATTGTCCCTCATGTACGGCAGCATAGCTTCCAGAACAGCGGGATCTAGCGGCGTTGTGGCCGCATGATCCATATAGACTGGTTGTGAATAAGACCGCTTGTTGTCACGCTCAACAATCATGGTAACTGCATATGCTATCAAAATACCTCAGTAGCCAATCTACACCGCACCAATTATTCCGAATGCACATTATCCCATTGTGTCATGTTCCTGCAATAGGCCGCTCCCGGATAGTTTGAAAACAAACGGGACTCGGGAAGATATTGGGCCATTATTATTGAACTTGGAGGTGCCGGGCGTATTTCTCGATGTTAGTCTAGCGTATTGCTAAAACTCCTTTAGCTGGATATTCCAACGGTTGCTCGAATTCGTGAACCTAAAATAAAAACTCCCCTTAACGCAAGTTATCGTACGCTTAGCAGCCCTCCGGCACTCCTACCATGCGCAAGTTTGCAAATTCAGTCGCGCACTGACTGACCTTTTGCGCTAATTTAGGAGTTTTTGGCCTCAATTTGGCCATTTCAGGGCCAAAATCGGCCTTTTTTTACCCAAATCCGCCTTTTTTTTGGATTTTTCCCAAAAAACCCCGATATAGTGGATTTTTCGGGAACCTACGCGCCCATTCCCTGTAAAATCCCTCAAAATCACCCCCTGTTTCATGTATATCCGGTCCAAATCCCGTACCCTTAAATCCGGGGCCCAAGCCGACACCTTTTCCCTGGTTGAATCCCATCGGGTGAACGGGATGTCCAAGCAACGGACCCTGCTCAATCTCGGCCAGGATTTCAGT
>Ga0209022_1003907_pt1 | contig 9862 bp, 10 predicted proteins | sample PinacodermPK_FD_187300 | JGI IMG/M metagenome (GOLD analysis project Ga0209022, IMG submission 187300) | Host-associated microbial community of the marine sponge Aplysina aerophoba from Gulf of Piran - sponge pinacoderm, lysed by proteinase... | ecosystem: Host-associated > Porifera > Sponge >... | reverse complement strand
TGAGTGGCCTGAGCGGCCTGCGCGTGGTCCCGAGCGGACCCGTGGCCTGAGCGGCCTGCTCGTGGCCCTGGGGTGGACCCGTGGTCTGAGCGGCCCGTGAGTGCAGCGAACAGGAGCGGCCCGTGAGTGCAGCGAACAGGAGCGGAGGGGAAGCGCAGCGAACAGGAGTGAAGGGGGAGCGCAGCGAACGGGAGCGGCGGTAGACACAGGTGCCGACGCAACTCACTGGCCGATCGGTGTACATTCAGTAGAGACGATCTGAAACTGTCCGCCGAGGGCGGGTGCAGTCCTGGCAGGATGGTCCAGGGCAGACAAGGCAAGGTTCGAGGCGTGAATCCTGATCCAATCGCAGGCGTCATCATGGGCAGCGAATCCGACTGGGAGACGATGCGCTGCGCGGCAGACGTGTTGACCGATTTCGGGGTGCCGCACGAGTGCCGGGTGGTGTCGGCACACCGGACCCCCGAGGACATGAACGAATACGCAGCAACTGCACAGGCACGGGGCTTGCAGGTGATCATCGCTGGCGCCGGCGGGGCCGCCCACCTGCCGGGAATGGTTGCGTCGCACACGCTGGTCCCGGTCATCGGGGTACCGATCAAGAGCCGCGCGCTCAACGGCATCGACTCTCTGCTGTCGATCGTGCAGATGCCCGCCGGTGTTCCGGTCGCCACAATGGCGATCGGACCGGCCGGAGCGACCAACGCCGGGCTCTTCGCCGTGGCGATCCTCGCTGGCAGTGACCCGTCCTTGGCCGACCAGTTGCGCCGGCGACGTTCCGAGCAGGCAGCCCGGGTCAGATCAAGCGAACTAGACCGGTGACGTCGGCACAGGCACACTCGGCGAAGGCGCGGGCGCCGCTCCCGCCCGGGTCCACGGTCGGCGTCGTCGGCGGCGGTCAACTGGGGCGCATGTTGGGCTACGCGGCCCACCAGCACGGCTACCGCGTGGCGGTGCTGACCGGCGGAGGCTCAGACACCCCGGCCGGTGCGGTCGCCGAAGTCGAGATCGCCGCTGGCTTCGACGACGAGGCTGCCATTGCACGCCTGGTGGCAGAATCCGACGTGATCACCTGGGAATTCGAGAACGTCGACGCCGGGATCGCCGACGCGGCCACCAACGCCGGCGTGGAGGTTCGTCCCAGCGGCGAGATAGTCGCCACAGCCCAGGACCGCCGTGCAGAAAAGGAGGCTCTGACCGCCGCGGGTGTTGCGGTGGCCCCCTGGCGCTCTGCAGAAAGTGAATCGGAGCTCGTGTCGGCTGTTCATGAACTCGGCTTGCCGGTCATCGCCAAGGCCGCACGCTTCGGCTACGACGGCAAGGGACAGGCTCGGATCGAGCGGACCGACGAGACAGCCGACGTCTGGCGGCGGCTGGGTGCCCAACGACTGGTGGTCGAGTCGGTTGTGGCTTTCGACAGAGAGCTGTCGGTGATTGTGGCGCGCTCCCCTGACGGGGAGGTCGCAGACCATGGCGTGATGGAGAACCGCCACGTCGACCACATCCTCGACAGCACCATCACTTTGGCGCGCCTCAGCCCAGGGCACCTCGACGAGGCCACCGCCATCGCGACCCAGATAGCCGACCAGTGGGGACTGGTCGGTGTGTTGTGCGTCGAGATGTTCGACACTGCCGGGGGACTGGTCGTCAACGAGGTGGCGCCGCGCCCGCACAACTCCGGGCACTGCACCATTGAGGCGTCGCCGACCAGCCAGTTCGAGCAGCAACTTCGTGCCGTGGTCGGAATGCCACTGGGCGACGGGCGCTGCCGACCCGCGGCGATGGTGCAACTTCTCGGCGACCTCTTCGCAGAAGGCACCCCCGACTGGTCGCCGGTCTTCGCCCAGAGCGGAGTGCACCTTCACCTCTACGGCAAGCACGAAGCTCGAAAGGGTCGAAAGATGGGCCATCTGACCGCTGTGGGCGACGACCCCCACGTCCTGCTGGATAGAGTGACCGCCTTGCGGCAGGCTCTGACCGACCGGTGATTTCTGTGTTGAGCGGAGCTGACGACCTTCACGAGGAGTGCGGTGTGGTCGGGATCCACGCGGCAGGCTCCGACGCAGCGCGCTTGGCGTTCTTCGCGCTCCACACGCTTCAGCACCGCGGTCAGGAGGCCGCCGGGATCGCCACCACCAAAGACGGCGCAGCTCATGTGCACAAGGGGCTGGGACTCGTCGCCAGCGTCTTCAATGAGGACAACCTGGCGACGCTTCCGGGCGATTTGGCCATTGGCCATACCCGCTATTCGACCACCGGCGGATCGGGGCTGCGCAACGCCCAACCCCAACTGATCGAGACCATCGACGGCCCGCTCGGTCTGGCACACAACGGCAACCTCGTCAATGCGCACCTGCTGCGCCGCGAACTGCTGGAGCGGGGAGTCGGGCTGCAGACGTCGAGCGACACCGAGGTCATGGTCCACCTGCTCACCGGCGCGAGCGGAGACTGGATGGAGCGGATCCAGACACTCATGGAGCGCGTCGAGGGTGCCTATGCGCTGACGATCCTTACCCGCGACGCCGTCTACGGAGTGCGCGACCGGTGGGGGTTGAGGCCGCTGGTCATCGGTGCCGTCGACGGCGGCCATGTCCTCGCCTCGGAGACTTGCGTCTTCTCGACCATCGGTGCCGAGTTCGTGCGCGAGGTGGAGCCCGGTGAAGTCGTCCGCCTGAGCGACTCCGGTCTTTCTGCACGCCAAGGCGTGTCTGCCAAGAACCGGGCATTATGCACCTTCGAGCAGATCTACTTCTCTCGACCCGACTCGATCTGCGACGGCAGCCTGGTGCACTCAACGAGGCAACGGCTGGGTCGTGAACTGGCCAAAGAAGCGCCCGTCGATGCCGACCTGGTGGTGTCGGTCCCAGACTCGGGCACTCCGCACGCAGTCGGGTTCGCTCAACAGACGGGGCTCCCCTATACCGAGGGACTCATCAAGAACCGCTATGTGGGACGTACCTTCATCGAGCCGACACAGCAGCTTCGGGCTGCCCGCGTGGCGATGAAGTTCAATCCCCTGGCCGAGAACGTGGCCGACAAGCGGGTGGTCATGGTCGACGATTCGATCGTGCGCGGCACCACATCGGGCCCGTTGGTCAGAATGCTGCGCAACGCGGGCGCGCTCGAAGTGCATCTCCGTGTTGCCTGCCCGGCGATTGTCAGCCCCTGTTACATGGGTGTCGACATGGCCAGCAAGGATGAACTGATCGCTGCGCATCGATCAGTCGAGGAGATCTGCGACCACATCGGAGCGGACTCGCTGGCGTTCTTGTCTATCGAGGCGATGATGCGTGCCCTCGGTTCGGACAACGGTTACTGCAACGCCTGCTTCACCGGCGTCTATCCGTTCGAGTCGATGCGCTTCGTGCAGCTCAGCTTGAATCCCAAAGAAGAGTTCTCGTCGGTCTGGAGCGATTAGCAGACATGTCGGCGAGTCTGTTGGTCGTCGGCGGCGGTGGCCGCGAACACGCCATTGCCGCGACCCTGGCCAAATCCCCCCGGGTCGCTGAGGTGACAGTGGCGCCGGGCAATGCCGGCACGGCGACGGAGCACAAGTGCCGCAACGCGGCTCTGGCCCCGACCGATTTGGCTGGAATTGTGGACTTCGCCCTGGCCCAAGGTGTCGACATGGTCGTGGTCGGTCCCGAAGACCCCCTAGTCGCTGGACTCGTTGATGTGTTGAATGAAGCGGGTGTGGCCGCCTTCGGCCCCAGCGCGGCGGCCGCCGCGCTCGAGGGCTCCAAATCGCACTGCAAGGAGTTTCTGATCGACAACGGAATTCCCACGGCCGACGCGGCGCTGTTCGACGATCCCGCAGCCGCGCTCGAACATCTCGAGGCCATGGCGGACGTGCCGGTCGTGAAGGCCACCGGTCTTGCCTCCGGGAAGGGGGTGATCGTCGCGCAGACCACTGCCGAAGCGGCCGATGCGATCATCTCGATGCTGCTCGAGGACCGCTTCGGCGAAGCGGGTCACGAAATTCTGCTCGAAGAACGCCTGATCGGCACGGAGGTTTCGGTCCTGGCCTTCTGTGACGGCAGAGACTTCCGGGTCATGCCCCCCGTCCAGGACCACAAGCGCCTGCTGGCCGGCGACCACGGACCCAACACCGGCGGGATGGGAGCGTTCCATCCTTCGCCGATCGCTGACGAGGCGTTGATTTCCCAGGTCGGCAGGGAGGTCCTGGCACCCACGCTGGCCGGGTTGGCACGGCAGGGTCGGCCTTATCGGGGCGTGCTGTATGCGGGAATGATGCTCACATCCTCAGGGCCGAAAGTCATCGAGTTCAACTGCCGATTCGGTGATCCTGAGACTCAGGTTGTTCTGCCCCTGCTCGAATCGGACCTGTATGAGATATTCGAGGCGTGCTGTGCGGGGGATCTGTCGGCCACCGACATCGTTTGGAGCGAAAGCGCCGCGGTGACCGTTGTGATGGCATCGCAGGGCTACCCGGTGCGAAGCAGCGCTCCGGTCGCGATCGAGGGCCTCGAAGCCGCGGCCGCGACCGGTGCCAAGGTGTTCCACGCCGGTACTGCCGTGCGTTCCGGACAGCCCCACACCGCCGGGGGAAGGGTGCTGGCGGTTACAGCTCTGGCGCCCGAACTGAGCGAAGCGTCTGCGGCTGCCTACAGAGGAGTTGCTGCGGTCTCGTTCGCGGGTTCCCAGTTCCGTGCTGATATCGGCGGTGGGGTCGGGGCACAGGTCGGGGCATGAAGAGCTACCGCGAGGCCGGTGTGGACATCGACGCCGGAAACCGGACCGTCGAGTTGTTGGCCGAGGCTGTTTCCTCTACTGCGACCCCGGCGGTACTGTCGGAGATCGGAGCGTTCGGCGGACTGTTCGCGGCCGACGAGCTCGGACCGGGAAAGGTGTTGGTGGCTTCCACCGACGGCGTGGGCACCAAGGTTGAACTGGCGGCGCGTCACCGGCGTTTCAAGGGACTGGGCGCCGACCTGGTGAATCACTGTGTCAACGACATCCTGGTCCAGGGTGCGCGTCCGCTCTTCTTCCTCGATTACATCGCCACGGCCTCTCTGGTGCCTGAGATCGTGCTCGAGATCGTCACGGGCATGAGCGAGGCCTGCAGGGCAGTGGACTGTGCGCTGCTGGGCGGCGAGACCGCGGAGATGCCCGGCGTCTATATGCCGGGTGCCACAGATGTCGCTGGCACGATCGTCGGGGTGGCCGACCGCGGCGCTCTGTGGCCGCAGACCGAGCAGCTCAGTGCCGGTGACCTGCTGGTGGGACTGGCCAGTGACAGCCCCCACACCAACGGCTATTCGCTGATCCGCCTCCTGCTTGACCAGCACGAGCCCGACGCGGAGATGCTCGAGTTTCTGTTGACTCCGCATCGTTGTTACCTTGGCGACATTGAACTCCTGCAGGGAGCGGGGATTCGCCCCAAGGCGCTGGCCCATATAACCGGCGGGGGAGTGATCGAGAACCTCCCCCGGGTCCTGCCCGCTGAACTGGGCGCTCGGATCGACCTCGGTGCCTGGCAGGTGCCCCGGGCGTTCCGAACCTTGGTGCAGTGGGCAGAACTGGCCGACGATGAGGCTTTTCGAGTCTGGAACATGGGAATCGGCATGATCGTGGTGGTTGACCGGACCCAGCAGCGGCAGATCGACGAACTTGGCCTCGCCACTGTCGGGTGTCTGGTCGCCTCCGGGGGCTCCGCGCGAGTGCGCCTGCACGGAGACTGGCGTTGACACGACGCATCGTGGTCCTCGCCTCGGGTGCCGGGTCGAATCTGCAGGCGTTGATCGACGCGGTCGGCGACGGGCGCCTCGACGCCGAGATCGTCGCGGTCATCGTCAATCGACGCAGCGCTTTTGCGCTCCAGCGGGCCGCATCAAACAACATCGCTACAGCGTTCTTCGGCTTGCGGCCCTACTTGGACGACCACGACGACCCCGCGCAAGCGCGTCGTCGCTACGACGCGGACCTGGCGGCAATGGTTCTGGGCTACCGCCCCGACCTGGTAGTGCTCGCCGGCTGGATGCACCTGTTCACCATGGGTTTCTTGGAGTATTTCCCGGGTCGGGTCATCAACCTGCACCCGGCGCTTCCAGGTGAGTTCGGTGGCCCGAACGCGATCGACGATGCCTGGAACGCGCACCTGCGCGACGGGCTCGACCGCACCGGGGTGATGGTCCACCTGGTGCCCGACGAGGGTGTTGACAACGGGCCGGTACTGGCAACCGAGGCAGTGCCGATTACGCCCGACGACGACCGCGAGAGTCTCGAATCCCGAATCCACGCCGCTGAACACGGTCTGCTCGTCCGTGCGGTCGCCGACTTTTTGGAGGGGCTGTGAACGCCTCGCCTGAGCCCTCGCAGCGCGCCGGTCTGGCGATGTGGCTGGCCGGGGCGCGTCCGCGCACGCTGGTGGCGGCGATCGTGCCGGTGGCTGTCGGGGCTGCCGTGGCGGTGGGGCACAGCAACGACACTCGATGGTGGCGCGCCGCTGCAGCGCTGGCTGTGGCACTAGCGCTGCAGGTTGGGGTCAACTTCGCCAACGACTACTCCGACGGGATCCGCGGCACCGACGGCAGCAGCCGAACCGGGCCCGTGCGGTTGGTCGGCTCCGGGTCTGTGAGCCCGGCGCTCGTGAAGCGGGCTGCTCTGGGGGCATTCGCGGCCGCAGGTCTGTTCGGCTTGCTGTTGGCGCTGGTCGTTGGTCCCGAACTGCTCGTCGTCGGTGTCCTCTGCGTGGTCGCGGCATGGACCTACACCGGTGGGTCCCGCCCCTACGGATACCGGGGCCTCGGCGAGGTGTCCGTTTTCGTGTTCTTCGGGCTGGTGGCGACCATGGGCACGAACTACGTGCTGACCGACGACATCGACGGATTGGCGGCGGGCTGCGCGGTGGTCATCGGACTGTGGGCCACTGGGCTGCTGGTGATCAACAACCTCCGCGACATTCCTGGCGACAGGGACTGCGGCAAGATCACCCTGGCGGTTCGACTCGGTGATGCCCGCACCCGACACCTCTTCACGGCCATGCAGGCCGCGGCGATGTTGATCGCGGTGTTGATCACGGTGTTGACGGGCCGCTTCGCGGCGGCCGCTCTGGTGGGGCTGCCGTTCGCGGTCCACGCAGTCGGTTCGGTTCGCCGCAAAGCGTCGGGGTCAGAACTCATAGCGGTGCTGGCCGCCACCGGTCGAGTGCAACTCATTGCCGGTTTGGCGATGGCACTCGGGATCGCCCTGACCGGTTAAACGCTGAGGGGCTGGTCGGCTCGCTGGTTGAGTTCGATCTGGTTGCCGAGACGAACCGACCCCGCCTTCGGTCGGACGGCAGGGATCAGGAGATTCCGATAGCGAATATTGAAATCCAAACGGTCAGGGCGAAGCCCACCATCGTGAACAACAGCGTGCGCGTCTGCTTGGAGATTTCAAGGGATATGGCTCCGCGAAGCTCCCTGATCTCGCCTCGTAGCTCAGCTAACTCGCCGTACACCTTGACGAACTCGCCGTCCACCTTGGCGAACTGGCCGTACACCTTGTCGAACTGGCCGTACACCTTGGCGAACTGGCCGTCAACCTTGGTGAACTCGCCGTTGGACCTGCTGACCAGGCGCTCCTCAAGGGCTCTCAGGTCTTCTTTGGTGGCGATTTGGTCCCATCGCATTGGGGGTAGTGACTCCATGATCGTCCTAGCTGCATCGGCCCCGATTGTTTCGGTCAATTTGTTCAGGAGCGCAAGGCGCTCTTCCTCACCAGCCAACATTACCATCCTCCTCTTTGTTTCGTCGGTGTTGAAGGGGTCGCATTCACCGTCCTCGAGTGATGCCCTCAGATTAGCACCCGTTCCTCTGCTTGGCAAACATTCACAATCAATTGTTGAACACAGAACACATCGTCGACACTGGCATCGTCAACACTGGCATCGTCGACACTGGCATCGTCGACACTGGCATCGCCGACACTGGCAGTAGCGTGCTGCCCACCGCGTTTGTGCAGTCCGACGGCACGGTGGATGCGTTGGCAGGCGATCTGGTGTTCCCCAACTGGGCCGTCCTCGACGCCCTCGCTCCGACCTGAAACGCGAAGCACCGGTTTCTCGGCACGTGGAACCGCGATAAAAAAGCACCTGAATCGTCAATTTATCAGCACCTGCGACTACCATTGGAAACCACTCGTCTCGCCTGAGACCGTCTGCACACACCGAGGTAACGCGATGACCGACACTCTCACACCTCCCGGCTACCGACCGCGTGTCGTTGATCAGGAAGTGGCCGAGGCGTTGTGTGTAAGCCCCGCGATCCTGCTGGAAGGACCGCGCGCCTGCGGCAAGACTTGGACTGGAAAGCGCAGCGCCCAAAGCGAGGTGCTCTTGGATGCTGTCCCCGGTGCCCGCCTGGCCGCATCAGTGGATGCAGCTACCTTGCTCGCGGGCCCTGTGCCGCGCCTGTTGGACGAGTGGCAGCAGACCCCCGACATCTGGAATGCCATGAGAAGAGCCTGCGATGAGCGGGCGCAATCAGGGCAGTTCATCCTCACAGGCTCGGCTTACCCGCCTGATGACGTCACCAGACATTCAGGTGCCGGACGAGTGGACCGGGTACGCATGCGACCCATGTCGCTGTTCGAGTCTGGGGAGTCGGACGGTAGCGTGTCGGTCAGCAAGCTGATCGATGGTGATTCCTGTGAGCCGGAGAACCCCGGACTTTCGGTACGCGACATCGTCGACCTCGTCTGTCGAGGGGGCTGGCCGAGGATCGCAACGAGCACCCCGAACGCAGCGCAGCGATATCTGCGCAACTACCTAGCCGACATCGCCCGAACCGACATCGCCCTTGTGGACGACGTGAGGCGCGATCCCACAGGTGTGCGCCGGTTGCTTACATCGCTGGGGCGAAACGCCGGCACGAAAGCCGCCTATTCGACGCTTGCCAGAGACGCGTCCGGCGATCGTGACGACCCAATGCACTCCCGCACTGTCAAGGGTTACTTGCAAGCTCTTGAGCGGTTGTTCGTGGTTGAGGACCTGCCTGCGTGGCAGCCGCACTTGCGATCTCGGATCGCGTTGCGAACCACCCCGACCCGATATTTTGTGTGTCCGTCGCTGGCGGTTGCTGCCTTGCGGACAAACGGTTCCCGCCTGCGGGCTGACCTGGAGTTCTTCGGTTTCTTGTTCGAATCGCTCGTTGTCCGTGATCTGCGGGTCTACTCACAGTTTGAAGGCTGCCAACTCTCGCATTACCGAGACGAATACGGTCTGGAGGTCGATGTGATTCTGGAGCGGGCCGACGGCGAGTGGGCCGCGTTCGAGGTGAAACTCGGCAGCGAGGACGGGATTCGTGAAGCCATGGAGTCGCTGCGTGCTCTGCGGGACCGGGTAGACACTCGTCGTATGAGTGAACCGAGCCGGCTGGCCGTGATCACCGCCGGCGGTTACGGGTTCGAGTCGTCCGACGGCATCGCGGTCATCCCTGTCACTGCTCTGGGTCCGTGACCAGCGAGTGCTGCGTGTTGCGGAGTTGTTCAACGAACGACCGACACCTGGATCGCAGGGTCGAACTGCGCCAAGTAGCTGACGTCACCACACGATCGCAGTGGCTGGTGCGCCGCAGTATTGTCCCGGGAGGTTCGCATTGTCCCGGGAGGTTCGCAATTCTCTGACGTGCGGTCACGAAATCTCGTCAGCCCCACACAATTTGCCAACGCAGCCCTGAGGGGTTGCGGTCTGGGTTGGGTGGCGCTACTGTGTGGCCGATGACTTCGTATGCGACACCAACCCCTCTTGAAAGGACTACGTAATCATGTTCGTTAACCGTCACAGGATCACCCGCAGCGGCGTGGGCGCTGCCTTTGTTGCGTCTGCTTTGCCTGCTCTCTCAACACCCCCCCCCCCCCC
>Ga0209022_1003905_pt1 | contig 9864 bp, 3 predicted proteins | sample PinacodermPK_FD_187300 | JGI IMG/M metagenome (GOLD analysis project Ga0209022, IMG submission 187300) | Host-associated microbial community of the marine sponge Aplysina aerophoba from Gulf of Piran - sponge pinacoderm, lysed by proteinase... | ecosystem: Host-associated > Porifera > Sponge >... | reverse complement strand
GGGGGGGCCGCCCCTGCGGCATCCGAGAAGACAACAGCGTGGCGTGCTGGGGATACGGCCCCTACGGCGAGCCCCCCGCATGGGTCGCGCCGCTCGTCGATGCGTCGATCGGCTACAAGACGTCATGTGGCGTGCAGACCGACGGCGCGGTCGCCTGTTGGGACAACCACACCAAAGCAGACCCCTACCTCGTCTCGGGCACAGAGCCCCCACAGGGCGAGTTCGTGGCGGTGTCTGTGGTCGGTAACGACGGCTACTGCGCGCTGCGCAACGACGGATCGGTCGTGTGCGACAACTACTGGGGCTCCAGCGAGTTGCAGCCCCCCCGCGGAGAGTTCACCGATGTCACCGCAGGCGACGAACACGCCTGCGCCATCCGCACAGACGGCACGGTGGCCTGCTGGGGCAGCGACGGGATCGGCGTGACCCGAGAGCCCGGCGGCCGGTTACCGGTCAGCGCCGATCGATGATCCAGGGAGGCCCGCTGTGAATATCGCGAGAGTCCTCGTGGCGGCCGCGGCCGCCGCTGCGGTCCTGGCTACCGCCACCGCCCCGGCCACGGCCCAGCAGCCGCCCGGCGCCGAGGCGCCGCCGATGACCGGAGTGACTCAGCAGACGCCCGCAACTGCAGGTTCTGCGCCTGTGCTCAGGCCGGGCTTCGTGCTCGAGGGCGTGTGGGTCGCGTCCGGGGTGGTGTGGCTGGACTGGGGCGACGTCGACGGCGCGGCCGCATACGAGCTGATGTACCGCAGCGCGGACGGCTGGGTTCTGTTGTCCGAGAACGAGCCTGTGGGCGGTGTAGCCGTGGCCTCTGAGGGGTCCGGAGCGAGGGTCGTGGGATTGCCAATTGATGCTTCTGAGCACTGGTTCGCGGTGAGGGCCCGCAACGCCTTCGGGGTGTCGGTGTGGTCTGACAGCGTCGGTGTGGAGGTGCCTGCGTACGCGCGGGCCGGCCTGGCGGGGCCGCTGCCGTTTGATCCGTTCACCGCGCCGACGCTGTCGGGGATCAATCTGGAGCGTCTACGCGAGGCGGTGGACACCATCGCGCCCGGCGAGGCGGACTGCTCGGCGGTGCCGGCTCTTGATGTCACCGGGGTCACGGCGGCGGACCCGCCGTCGGGCCTTGATGACGTCGACGCGGGGCTCGCCGTCGCGGAGGTGACGCGCGTTGCCGGGGGCTGTTTGGTGGTGGAGTACGTGGCGTTGGCGGGCCGCACCGTCAACGAGGTCAGGGAACTGCTCGCGGCCGAGCCGAGCGTGCACGCGGTGGGCGCGCCGGTGCGCGGTCTGAGCCTGGAGTACGGCGACTATCCCTCACATGGCGGCGGCCATGTCGACGACGGCGGCGGCGAGCAGTGGCATCTGGCTGAGGAGATCTTCAAAGACAACCTGTGGAAGAACTGGGAGGCCGACAGCCCCGTGACGGTCGCGGTGCTTGACACCGGCGTGACTTCCACGCATCCCGACCTGTTCGGCAGGGTCGGCACCGGCGGTCTGGATGCCTGTCATCGCAGGGACCGCAACGGCCACGGGACCCATGTCGCGGGGATCGTCGCGGCCGACAACGACGACAGGCATGTGGCCGGCGTCGCGCCCGCTGCAGAGATCCTGTCGGTCCGGGTGCTCGATCAGATCGGCTGTGAGCCCTCCATGACTGCGACGGCCGCGGTCGCGGCCGCGGTCAACGCGGGGGCGAGGGTGATCAACATGTCGTTCAAGTGGCCGCTGTGCGAGCGCGACACCGGCACCGTCGGGGGCATCCCGATAGAGGCTGTGGACGAGTGCGACCCCGACATGTATGACCCCGACGACGCCGACGACAGCTTCGAGCTCGCTCTGCGGGCCGGTTCGATGCTGGGGGTCGTCGCGATCACGTCGGTGGGAAACGACGGCGAGGACGCCGACGGCTCCGGCCCGCCGAACCAGCGCAACGGCCCTGCGGTATACCCCGACGTGATCTCGGTCGCGGCCTTCGACGAGAACGGGCAGAGGCTCTCATTCAGCACCGCCAACGATCTCGTGGACATCGCCGCGCCCGGAGGCAAGATCCTTTCGACTGTGCCATTGTTGAGATGCAACCCAGTCAAGGACACCGACGGCGACGGCAACGACGAGTGGGCTCCGCTGGGATGCGGCACCGGCGACCCGCTCACGATATGCCCGGCAGGCACTTCCCTTCGCGAGTTCAACGAGGCTGCCCCCCAGGCATGCGCGCACCGCATCGGACACAAGTGGGGCACCTCCATGGCGTCGCCGTTTGTGGCCGGGGTGGTGGCCCACATGTTGAACCGATATCCGCAGGCGACCGTCGGCGAGGTGCGGCGGGCGCTGGAGCAAACAGCCTTGAAGCCTCCCGACCCCAAGGATGCGGTCAAGTATCCCAGCGGGTCGTGGACGCCGAGGGGTCGCGTCGGCGACGACAAGATCGTTGTGGCACCCTCGCAGGGGCCACCCACAACAGAGTACGGACGTGGCATCGTGAACCCCGCGGCGGCGATCGCGACGCTGGGCGCGATCGTTGAGGATGAGGCGCCCGATGGGGGCGGTTTCGTGGAGGTGGACGCGGGCGCGCGGCATAGCTGCGGGCGGCGCGCCGGTGGCCGGGTGCGCTGTTGGGGCGACAACGGCGTGGCGGCCAACACGCCGGGGCTGGCGTTCGATCAGGTGTCGGTGCCTACGGGGCCCGCGGACCATGCCTGCGGGATCAACATGTCGGCGCTGGAGCCGGATGGCGAGCGGTACGGCACCGCGCTGTGCTGGAGCGCTGATGGTGCCGGTGTGCCCCGGGTGGTGAAGGGAACCCTCGAGGGGGTCGTGACCGGGTTCGCGCAGAGTTGCGGGCTGCGCCGCGACGGCGGCGTGGTGTGCTGGGACAACGACACCGGCGCGGGCCGCCACGCCCCCGACGGCACGTTCCAGCAGGTCTCGGGGGGCTGGCTGCATTTCTGTGGCCTTCGCGCCGACAATTCGGTGCAGTGTTGGGGCAACAACGCCCACGGCCAGACCGACGCGCCCGAGGGGGTGGCGTTCGTCTCGGTGGACGCTGGCGGCGATCACAGCTGCGGGGTGACCGTCGGCCGCGGGGTGCGCTGCTGGGGCGCGGCGGGCGCGTTGGCCGGGATGCCCGCGGCGACCCAGAGAGGGTTTCTCACAGTGGACGCGGGCCACGGCCACAGCTGCGCGACCGCGCTGGGCGGCTTAGGCCAGGCGTTCCCTCACGGAAGCGGCCGTGTCACCTGTTGGGGCGATGACACCAACGGCCAGGCCGACGCGCCCGGGGAGAGGTTCGTGCAGGTGTCCGCGGGCTGGCGGCACAGTTGCGGCCGCCGCCCCGACGCGACGGTGGTGTGCTGGGGCTCCGACGGCAACGGCCAGGCGCCGCAGGCGCGCCTGTCGAGCCTGTCGCTGATGTCGGCCGGTGGCGCCGAGTTGATCTCCTTTGAGCCCGCAGTGACCGACTACACCGTTGTCGCGGAGCCCGGCGAGGCCACACTGGCCCGCACCGTCGCCGACCACGACACCTCCGAGCCCGAGAGCCCCAAACCCACCCCACCGGACTCCAAGCCGGGGACTGGGGAGCATGAGGTGATGCTGGCCGACGGGCTGGTGATCGAGGTGACGGTGGAGGCGCTGTTCGGGTTCGGGGAGTCGCGCACCTACCGGATCAACATTGTGGAGCCGCCGCGGCTGGCGTCGCTGCGGGTGATACCTGGGGTGCCGGGGCCGCAGTGCCGCACGGCGTGCCCGGAGTTGGCTCTGGATCCGGTGTTCGACTCTGGGGTGTTCGACTACACGGTGCTGGCGCCGGCTGATCTTTCGCGGGTGACGGTGGCCTACACCGAGGTCGGGGGCAGGGCAGCCGTGTGGCCCGACGACGCCGATGGTGCGGTGGCGGGCTATCAGGTGGCGCTGAGAACCGATGAGGACTTCGTCGCTGTAGCTGTTGGAGGGAGTACTTGTGGGATCAAGACCGACAGCACCGTGGCGTGCTGGCCGGGACACGTTGACGCTCCGGTGGGGTCGTTCGGCGCGATCACGGCCGGCACGAATCATTTCTGTGGGATCAGGACCGGCGGCAGCGTCGTGTGCTGGGGTTCGGACCGCCACGGAGAGACCGACGCGCCGTCGGGATCGTTCAATGCGGTCGCGGCCGGCTACGAGTTCTCCTGTGGGATCAGGACTGGCGGCAGCGTCGTGTGCTGGGGCGACAACAGCCGCGGGCAGACCGACGCGCCGTCGGGGTCGTTCAATGCGGTCGCGGCCGGCAGCGCGCATTCGTGCGGGATCAGGACCGGCGGCAGCGTCGTGTGCTGGGGATCCAACAGCAGCGGGCGGGCCGATGCGCCGTCGGGGTCGTTCAGCGCGATCGCGGCCGGCAGCGCGCATTCGTGCGGGATCAGGACCGACAAGACCGTTGTGTGCTGGGGATCCAACAGCAGCGGGCGGGCCGATGCGCCGTCGGGGTCGTTCAGCGCGGTCGCGGCCGGCGGGAGTCACTCCTGCGGGGTCAGGACCGGCAAGACCGTTGTGTGCTGGGGATCCAATCGCTATGGGCAGGCCACCGTGCCGTCGGGGTCGTTCAATGCGGTCGCGGCCGGCTTGAGTCACTCGTGCGGGGTCAGGACCGATAACAGCGTTGTGTGCTGGGGCAACGATCCTGGGCAGGCCGACGCGCCCGCGGGCTCCTTCGATGCGGTCTCTGCGGGCTACCAGCACTCGTGCGGTATCAGACCCGGCGGCGGTGTCGTGTGCTGGGGCGACAACAGCTTCGGGCAGGCCGACGCGCCCGCGGGCTCCTTCGATGCTGTGGCGGCGGCGGGGTATCACACCTGCGGGATCAGGACCGATGCCAGTGTCGAGTGCTGGGGAAGCAACTTCCGAGGGCAGATCGACGCGCCGTCGGGATCGTTCCGTGCGATGGCGGCCCGCTGGCATCATTCCTGCGGGGTCAGGACCGATGCCCGCGTGGTGTGCTGGGGCCGCAACAGCGACGGCCAGACCGATGCGCCGTCGGGATCGTTCAGCGCGGTCGCGTCCGGCCATGAGTATTCGTGCGGGCTCCGGACGAACGCCAGCGTGGTGTGCTGGGGCAACGACAGCTTCGCGCCGACGGTGGTCTCCACCGGGTCGTTCAGCGCGGTCGCGGCCGGTTTGGTGCATACGTGCGGGATCAGGGCCGACAACAACCGCCTCGAGTGCTGGGGCTATCGTGGCCAGGTCGACGCGCCCGCGGGATCCTTCAGCGCGATCGCGGTCGGCCGGTGGCACTCGTGCGGGATCAGGACCGGCGGCAGCGTCGTGTGCTGGGGATCCAACCGCCTGGGCCAGACCGACGCCCCCGCTGGGCCGTTCAGCGCGGTCTCGTCCGGCTACGAGCACTCGTGCGGGATCAGAACCGACAACAGCGTGGTCTGCTGGGGTGCCCGGTCACCGAGCCTGGAGCCCGCCGCGTCTGAGACTGTGACGCTGACGGTCACCAGCAGAGCCCGCGGCACGACGCCGGCGCGATACAGGGTGACCGTCGCGCGGCCCGAGCCCGACTGGGAGCGCGCCCCGCGTCTGGCCGCACAGCAGTCCGAGGAGCCGGCCGCGGCACCGTCGGAGCCGCCGCCGGAATGCGAGGAGGCCGCCGACCCGCGGATCTGTCTCGGAGCGCGGCCCGAGTGCATCCAGGACCCCTTGGCGTGCCCGCAACTGCAACCCGACCACCGCCGCGCAGCGCGCCCGGGTCCCGTCTCGCCGGACCGAGACGGCGCGCCCCCCAACAGCGACAACCCCGCCAGCGGCGCCGCCAGCCCGGCAACGAGCCCGACCGCCGCCGCGGCGTCGCCTGTGGTGTGCCCGACCCCCAACACCCCCGACGGCGCCGTCGCGGTCACCGACAGCGTGCTGCGGGCCGCGATCAACGCCACGCTCAACAAGGCACCCGGCTCTGCGGTCACCGCCGCGGAGATGGCTGAGCTCACGTCGGTGGCGGTACAGGCGAGCCCCGACGGCGGGCGAGTTGTGAGCCTGTCGGGCCTCGAGCACGCCGCGAACCTGACCGAACTCGACCTCCACGGCCACAGCGTCTCCGACATCTCGCCGCTGGCATGCCTCGACAAGCTCAACAGCCTCGGACTCGGCGCCAACACCATCACCGACATCGACCCCCTCAAGGGTCTCAGCAGCCTCACCACCGTCGATGTCTCCAACAACCAGATATCCGACATCAGCGCCCTGTCAGCGCACAGCGCCCTAGCGGCGCTGGACCTCTCCGGCAACAACATCGCCTCGGTCGCCTCGCTGTCGCAGCTCAGCAGTCTCAGGAGCCTCAACCTGGGCCGCAACCAGATCACCGGGCTCGGGCCGCTGCGGGGCCTGTCGAGCCTCGAGCGGCTCTACCTCTACGACAACCAGATCACCGATCTGGTGCCTCTGGCCGACTTGAGCAGCCTCACTGCGCTGTATCTGGACCACAACGACATCACCGACATCTCGGCGCTGTCTGGGCTCACGAGTCTCGCTGTGCTGGGGCTCGGCGACAACAGCATCGCCGACATCACGCCGTTGGCGAGCCTTGTGAGCTTGGAGGTGCTGTATGTGTTCGACAACGACATCGCCGACGCCTCAGCTCTGGCGGCCCTCGGCGGGCTGCGAGTGCTGTGGATCGACGGCAACGACATCGCCAGCCCCCACCGGGTGCCGCGCCTCGGCGCCCTCGACTATCTCGATGCGCGCCACAACCTGGTCTCTGATGTCGCGCCCCTCGACACGGCCGCCGCGCCCGAAGCGACCGTGCACCGCGAGCCCCAGCGGGTCACAACCATCCACATCAGCGACCCGGGTCTGCGATCGGTGCTGCTCGCCGCCACAGGCAGAGCCCCCGGCGAGGCCCTCGACGCCGACGAGGTCGCAGCCATCGAACGCCTCGACGTGACAGGCGTCGAGCTCGGCGGCCTCTCCGAGTTGCGCGCCCTGAAGTCGCTGCGACGCCTCAACCTGCACCACAACAGCCTCACCGGACTCGAGAGCCTCCCCGCGCTGGGCGGGCTCGACACGCTGTTCGTCGACTTCAACAACATCACAGACCTCGCCCCGCTCACAGCGCTCAGAGGGCTCAGATCCCTCGGGCTCGTCGGCAACAACATCGCAGACCTCGAACCCCTCGCGGCGCTCACCGGGCTCGAGTCGCTGTACCTGTCAGCCAACAACATCGCCGACCTCACCGCCCTCACCGGACTGCGCAGACTGCACCACCTGCGCCTCACCACCAACAACATCGCCGACCTCGAACCCCTCAAAGAACTCACCGCGCTCACCCAACTGCACCTGCGCCACAACAACATCACCGACCTCGAACCCCTCAAAGAACTCACCGGGCTCATATATCTCGACCTGCGAGACAACGACATCACCAGCCTCGAACCCCTCGCGGGGCTCACCGGGCTCCGGGACCTCCACATCGGCGGCAACCACATCACCGACTACACACCCCTCGACCACCTCACCGCACTCACCATCCACGGACACGACTGAGCATCCCCCCTGATGTTGGAGGCATCGTCTAAGAGGAGACGTCATGCCTGAGATACGAAGACAGTACGACCCGGAGTTCAAGGCCGGTGCCGTGCGGATCGTCTATGAGACTCGCAGACCGGTCACTGAGGTGGCCCGCGAGCTGGGGATCGGTGCGGGCACGTTGGGCAACTGGGTCCGCAAGGACCGCGCCGAGCGCTCAGGCGAGCGCCTCGACGGCGACGAGCGCGCCGAGCTCGTTCGGCTGCGCCGCCGCTGCGCCGAGCTGGAGATGGAGCGTGATGTGCTCAAACGATCAGTGGTCCTTATAAACCAACACTCCAAGATTCGGGGGGAAGCCCACGACCACCAGACCCCAGCGAACTGAGCCGCGCGGCCCGGGGCTCGCCTCGACCGTCGGTCTCCAGCCGACGATGCCGGCCTCGGCGTACAGTCGTCGTCGGCAGCCCGAAGCTGGAGCGACACCGGCGAATCCTCCGCTGATCCGCCGTATCCTGCGGCGGTGCTGCTAACTATCGACGTCGGCAACACTCAGACCGTCGTCGGCGTGTACGACCCCAGTGCGGTCCACGGCTCGGGCGCGGCCGACGGGCTCGCCGACCACTGGAGGCTCTCGACCGACCCGCAGCGCACCGCCGACGAGCTCGGCGTGGCGATCCGGTCGCTGCTCAACACGATCGGGCTCGACTTCGACAGCGACGTCGAGGGAGTGTCCATCTGCTCGGGGGTTCCCCGCCTGCTCGCGGGCCTGCGGGAGATGGTGCGCCGCCAGCTCGGCTTCCATCCTGTGGTGGTCGGCCCGGGAACCAAGACCGGCATGCCGATCCACTACGACAACCCCAAGGAAGTGGGCGCCGACCGGATCGCCAACGCGGTGGCGGCCTACGACCTCTACGGCGGGCCGACCGTGGTGGTGGACTTCGGCACCGGCAACAACTTCGACGTGATCTCCGCCGACGGCGCCTTCCTGGGCGGGGCCATCGCGCCCGGAATCGAGATCAGCCTCGACGCGCTGTTCGGACGGGCCGCGGCCCTGGGCGCAGTCGAGCTGGTCGAGCCCCGCAGCGTGATCGGCAAGACCACAGTCGAGTCGATCCAGTCCGGCGCCCTGTACGGCTTCACGGGAATGATCGACGGCATGAACGCCCGCTTCCTGGCTGAGCTGGGCGAGGCGAACGTCGTCGCCACCGGGGGCCTCGCCCATGTGATAGCCCCGATCTCAGCGACGATCGAGCATGTCGAGCCTTTCCTGACCCTGCACGGGCTGCGCATCGTCCACGAGCGCAACCAGGACCGATGAGCGACGACCGATGAGCACGGCGGCGCGGCGATGAACGACGACACCCCGGCGGCTCCCCGGGAAGAGGCCGACCCAGCGGACACCCGGGACGACGTCCCGTACCGTTTCGACCGGAGCCACGCCGTCGGCGACATAGTGGAGGCCTTCGAGGGCCTCGAGGCCGGCGTCGAGACCGAGACCGTCGTCTCGGTGGCCGGACGGCTCATGCTGCGCCGCGACCAGGGCCGGCTCGCCTTCGGGACGCTGCAGGACGCCACCGGCCGCATCCAGCTGTTCGCCACCGCGGCGGCCTCGCCGGGATTCGAGCGGTTCACAGGTCTGTCCATCGGAGACTGGATCGGCGTTCGGGGCGCGGTCATGGCGACCCGGCGCGGCGAGCTGTCGGTGAGGGTCGACGACTGGACGCTGCTGGCCCGGGCCCGGCGACCGTTCCCCGACAAGTGGCACGGCCTCACCGACCCCGACACCCGCTACCGGCAGCGCTACGTGGACCTGTGGGTGAGCGACGAGGCCCGGGACGCCTTCGCTCGGCGCTCACAGATCGTGGCTGCGCTGCGGCGGCGCCTCACTGACCAGGGCTTCGTGGAGGTGGAGACGCCCGTGCTCCACCCCATCCCGGGAGGCGCCGCGGCCCGGCCCTTCGTGACCCGCCACGAGGCCCTGAACGCCGACCTGTACCTGCGGGTCGCGCCGGAGCTGTACCTCAAGCGGCTCGTGGTGGGAGGCATGGAGCGGGTGTACGAGATCGGCCGGGTGTTCCGCAACGAGGGGATCTCGACCCGCCACAACCCCGAGTTCACGATGCTGGAGCTGTACTGGGCCTACGCCGACCACACCGACATCATGGACCTCACCGAGCACCTCGTGGCCGGAGTGGCCGAAGACGTGTGCGGTTCGACCACGGTGGTCTACGACGGCCAGAACGTGGATCTGGCGCCGCCGTGGCGACGGGCCAGCATGGAGGAGGTCATAGCCGAGCACGCCGGCTTCGAGGTGAGCCTCGACGCGGGCGCCGCCGAGCTGGCGGTCCGCTGCGACAGCCTGGC
>Ga0209022_1003904_pt1 | contig 9867 bp, 7 predicted proteins | sample PinacodermPK_FD_187300 | JGI IMG/M metagenome (GOLD analysis project Ga0209022, IMG submission 187300) | Host-associated microbial community of the marine sponge Aplysina aerophoba from Gulf of Piran - sponge pinacoderm, lysed by proteinase... | ecosystem: Host-associated > Porifera > Sponge >... | reverse complement strand
GCCCGCGCCTGACGGCGCTCGCGAGCCGGGGGCGGACGCTTCCCATGGCCGCCTACATCGTGCGCCGGGCGCTTTTCATGATCCCGACCCTGTTCGGGATCATGGTTCTCAACTTCGTCATCATCCATGTCGCCCCGGGCGGACCGGTGGAGCAGCTCCTCGCCGAGCTCGGCGAAGCCGACATGGGCGCCGGGGTGGACGTCACGGCGCGGATCTCGGGCACCGGCGGGGGGGACACGGTCACCGGTACGGGCGGCGATCTCACCGCGCGCTACCGGGGCGCCCGGGGGCTCGACCCCGAGTTCATCCGCGAGATCGAGCGGATGTACGGGTTCGACCGCCCTCCCGTCGAGCGCTTCTTCACGATGATGTGGAACTACCTGCGCTTCGATTTCGGGGAGAGCTACTTCCGCGACCGTTCGGTGGTTCTCCTCATCGTCGACAAGATGGATGTCTCGATCTCCCTCGGGCTGTGGACGACGCTCCTCGTGTACCTCGTCTCGATCCCGCTCGGAATCGCCAAGGCGGTGCGCGACGGCGCTCCCTTCGACGTCTGGACGAGCGCCGCAATCATCATCGGCTACGCAATCCCCGGCTTCCTTTTCGCGATCCTGCTCGTGGTGCTGTTCGCGGGCGGCAGCTTCCTCGACTGGTTCCCGCTCCGCGGCCTCACCTCCCGGGACTGGGAAACGCTCGGGTGGTTCGACCGAGTCGTCGACTACTTCTGGCACCTCGCCCTTCCCGTCACCTCGCTCGTGATCGGGGCGTTCGCGGGCCTCACCATGCTCACCAAGAACTCGTTCCTCGACGAGCTGGGGCGGCTCTACGTGACCGCGGCCCGTGCGCGGGGGGCGTCGGAGCATCGCGTGCGGTACGGACACGTGTTCCGCAACGCGATGCTCATCGTCGTGGCCGGGTTCCCGAGCGCGTTCGTGGGGATCCTGTTCACGGGCGCGCTTCTCGTCGAGGTCATCTTCTCCCTCGACGGACTCGGCCTGCTCGGCTTCGAGGCGGTGCTGCGCCGAGACTATCCGGTCATCTTCGGCACCCTGTACATGTTCTCCCTGCTCGGGCTCGTGATGCGTCTCGTCGGCGACCTCATGTACGTGGTCATCGATCCGCGGATCGACTTCGAGAGCCGCGAGACATGAGACCGACGATTTCCAGGGACCGACATCCACCTTGCGCCGGATGCACCTGAGCCCCGTCAACCGCCGCCGGATGGCGGGCTTCCGGGCGAACCGCCGTGCGTGGTGGTCCCTGTGGACGTTCCTCGCCCTCTTTGCGCTGACTCTCTTCGCGGAGATCATCGCGAACGACCGGCCACTCGTCGTCTCGTTCCGGGCCGAACTCCACTTCCCGATCGTGCGCGACTACCCGGAGACCCGGTTCGGGGGAGAATTCGAGACTGCGGCCGACTATCGCGATCCCTACGTTGCGGACCTCATCGAGTCGCAAGGGTGGATGCTCTGGCCCCCGATCCGGTTCAGCTTCGATACCGTGAACTACGACCTCCAGTCGCCGGCGCCGTCCCCGCCCTCCGCCGAGAACTGGCTCGGCACGGACGACCAGGGCCGCGACGTGCTCGCCCGAGCGATCTACGGCTTCCGGATTTCGGTTCTCTTCGGTCTCGCCCTCACCCTCGCGAGCACCGTGATCGGAGTGCTCGCCGGGGCGGTGCAGGGCTACTTCGGCGGGTGGCCGGACCTGCTCTTCCAGCGCTTCATCGAGATCTGGTCGAGCCTGCCCGAGCTTTACCTGCTCATGATCCTCGCGAGCGTGGTCGAGCCCAACTTCGGCTGGCTGCTCCTCATCATGCTGCTCTTCAGTTGGATGGCGCTCGTCGGAGTGGTTCGCGCGGAGTTCCTGCGGGCCCGAAATTTCGAGTACGTCCGAGCGGCGCGGGCCCTCGGGGTCGCCAACCTCACCATCATGTTCCGCCACGTGCTGCCCAACGCGATGGTGGCGTCGCTCACGTTCCTGCCCTTCATCCTCAACGGCTCGATCGTCACCCTCACTTCGCTCGACTTCCTGGGATTCGGAATGCCACCCGGATCGCCTTCGCTCGGGGAGCTCGTGGCGCAGGGCAAGGCCAACCTCCACGCGCCCTGGCTCGGCATCACCGCCTTCGCGGTGCTCGCGGTCCTCCTCTCCCTCCTCATATTCGTCTTCGAAGGTGTGCGCGATGCGTTCGATCCACGCAAGACCGGGCTCACCTGAACGACACGTCGCGATCGGATCCGGACGCGCCGCACCCGAGGAGGGCAACCGGCCCCGACAATTCCATGACGGAGATCAAGGTATATGTCACTTCTTGACAAATCATGCTCTCGGGCTGGCGATCTTTCCGCTGATGCTCGCACCGTTGCCCGGGCGACGGCATACCTGCCCCCGGATGCCCAACTGGACCTGGTCCCAACTTTTTCGATATAGTTTGGATATTGAATTTGAATTATTCGTTTATGTACCATCGAAGCTGCGGCGTTTGGTATCGTCATCGGTCAAGTCAATTGAACCACCGCCTGATCCTCAGCAGCCGGGAACGCCCGTACGCCAGACGACGTGTCGTGTCGCATGTATGACATTTGCATTCGAATGAGGCTTTCTTCCCGGGTTCCCTGCCCGATTGCTCCTGTCGCTTCTTCGCATCTCGGGAGCCGGCGGACATGAGCTCCGCCTCCCTCCCCGACCGCCCGCGCCGCGAAGCGGAGCTCCCGGAGTTCCGGACCGGCGACTACGCGGCCCCCGGCGCGGCATTTCATCGGCCCAGCCGAACCTTCCTCCCTGCTTTCGAGGTCGCGTTCCTCCTGGTGCCCGGATTCAACATCGTCTCGTTCGGGGCCGCCATGGGCCCGTTGCGTCAGGCAAACGACCTCAGCTCCTCGCCGCTCTACCGGTGGCGGCTGCTGAGCTTCGACGGCCGCCAGGTGGTCTCTTCGAGCGATGTACGGGTGGAGGTGGACGATGGCATCGAAGGCGCCTTCACGCCGGAGCTCGCGCTCGTTTGCAGCGGGCGTACCGTCCACGACCACCTCGACCCCGCTTCGCTTCGATGGGTGCGCTCGCTCGCCTCGAAGCGCGTCGCCCTCGGGGGAATCGACACCGGCGCGTACTTTCTGGCCAAGGCGGGAGTGCTGCGCGGCTACCGGTGCACCACGCACTGGGATCACCACGACACGATGACGGAAGAGTATCCCGACACGGTGGTCACCCCCGGGGTGTGTCTCATCGATCGGGATCGGCTCACCTGCGCGGGGGGCGATGCGCCGGCCGATCTGATGCTCAACTTCATCGCGAGCCAGCACGGGCACCCCTTCGCCGCATCCATCTCCGATCGGCTGGTCCACGACCGGATCCGCGACCGCCGCGACCGGCAGCGGAGACCGCTGGTACAGCTCATCGGCACCGGACAGCCCCGGCTGATCGATGCGGTGCAGCTCATGGAAGCGAACACGGAGGAGCCGTTGACGGTGGAACAGATTTCCCACCACGTGGGAGTGTCGCGCCGCCACCTCGAACGCCTGTTCCGGGAGCACCTGGGATGCGTCCCCAGCACCTACTACCTTCGGGTGCGGGTGACGAAGGCCCAGCACCTCCTGTGCCAGACCACCCAACCCATCATGGACGTGGCAATGGCCTGCGGGTTCGCGAGCCCGAGCCACTTCAGCAAGGTCTACAAGGACGTGTTCGGGCACTCCCCGCGAGACGAGCGGCGGCCGGCGCGGATCCGCGAGCGCTTCGCGGCCTGAACCCGTAACGTGCAATCTTCCGCCGGAACCTCCTGAAGCCCCGGATCCGCCCGGTCTCCCGGCTCCTCCGGAAGGACTTCCGAACGCTTTCGGGCGTTATCGGACGCCCCCCGGGCGCACGTGCGGCGCGCGGGCGCCGCACGTTTGAGCACGAGGGTCAGTGGCGATGATGGGCGCGCGGGTGGCCAAGCGGATGAACATGCCATGCGCCGTTGCCGTGCCGATGCCGGTCGGAAAGGGCACGCGGCGGCGCTCCATCGGCCCGCCGGTGATGCACGCGTGGCCCGGCCTGAAACCGGCGACCGACCCCCGAGTGCCGGTGGTGCACGTGCGGGTTGCGGTGGTGCCGATGCCGATGAGAATGCCGCGGAGGGCTCGGGACCACCGGCCCGTGCCAGTGGCGGCGATGGTGATGGCGCGGCGGATGGACGAGCGGCGCGGGGTCGGCATGCGCGACCGCGAGAAACGTGAAGAGGGATCCGAGCGCGAACCACGCGGCCCCATCCCCGCCCCCGTGCCGTTGATGATGCCTTCCTCCCGCCTCGGCGCTGCCCGCGACGGCGAGGGTCGCGGCGAGCGCAAGGGCCGAGATGCGAACCATCGCCCGGGTGCCTCGAAGACGATTTCCGGTCGGGCACCGAAAGTTGCTCGCGATGTCCATCACACGCTCCCGCATCCGGATTTCGCGCATTGTGGGCTTCTTGACGCGCGAGTCAAGCCCGCGCTGCCGCGCTGGCGCAGGGGAGGGTGACGAGCGCGAAGATCAGCCGCCGGTGAAGGCGGCGAGGCACCACCCGAGCAGCGCCCCGGGGAAAAGGCCGACGACGAGCACACTGAGGGCATTGACGCTGATGACGAGCCGGAGCGGGTTCGCGACCGCGAGAGCCGGCTCCCCCGGCTCGTCGAAGTACATCAGCTTGACGATACGCAGGTAGTAGAAAAGCCCCACGACGGAGAAGAGCACCGCCACCACCGCGAGCCAGACGAAGTCCGCCGCGACGACCTCCCGCAGCACCGACCACTTCGCCCAGAAGCCGACGAACGGCGGCACCCCGGCCATCGACAGCATCAGCACCAGCATCAGGAAGGCATGCCAGGGACTGCGCTCGTTGAGCCCCCGGAAGTCCTCGATCCGCTCCGCCTCGAAGCCCTCGCGCGAAAGCACGACGATCATGCCGAACGCGCCGAGCGACATGACCGCGTAGACGATCACGTAGAACATCGCCGCCGCGTAGCCTTCGCTCGTGCCGGGGATGATCCCGAGGAACAGGAACCCCATGTGGGCGATCGTCGAGTACGCGAGCATGCGCTTCAGGTTGGCCTGGGCGATCGCGATGACGTTGCCGAGGCCGATGGAAAGAACCGCGAGCACCACCAGCATGTCCTGCCATTCGCCGTGCAGGCCGAAGAGGCCGTCCGCGAGGAGCCGGACCGCCATCGCGAAGGCGGCAAGCTTGGGCGCGGTGCCGACGAACATGGTGACCGGGGTCTCCGATCCCTCGTAGACGTCGGGGATCCACATGTGGAACGGGGCCGCCCCGAGCTTGAACGCGATGCCGGTCACCAAGAACACGAGCCCGAGGACCAGGATGAGATCGCGGCCGTCCCGGGCCGCCTCGCCGATGCCCGCGAGCTCGAGCGTCCCCGTTGCGCCGTAGACCATCGACATCCCGTAGAGCAGCATCCCGGAGGCGAGCGCGCCGAGCACGAAGTACTTCATCGCGGCCTCGGCGGCCACCGGCGAGTCGCGGTCGAGGGCGACCATCGCGTAGAGGGACAGCGACAGCAGCTCGAGCCCGAGATACACCGTCAGCAGGCTCGCCGCCGACACGAGCACCATCATGCCGAGCAGCGCGAACAGGCCGAGGATGAAGTGCTCGCCGCTCCCGCGGCCTCGCTCCCGCAGGTACGCCTGCAGGTAGAAGAAGAGGAACCATCCGATGACGAGGGTCGCGATCTTGAGGATCGCGGCCATCGGATCGGCGACGAAGGTCCCCGAGAAGGCGACGACCGAGCCGTCCGGGAAATTGAGGGCGAGGACTATCGCGGTCAGCACCAGGGAAGCCTGCGCGAGCCGATAGGTGAGGTCCGCCGAGCGTCCGTAGACCTCGACCACGAGCACCGCGCACGCCGCCGCCGCGAGGACGATCTCCGGCGCGACCGGCGCAAGGTCGAGCGCGGCCATTCCGTTCACGACGCGCCCCCTCCTCCCGGAATCACAGCTTCGTCCTCGCCACGTGGTCCAGCAGGTTCTCGACGGACGGACCCATCACTTCAAGGAGCGGGGCGGGCCACAGCCCGAAGAGGAGCACCGCGACGGCGAGCGCCGCGAGGACGATGAACTCGCGCGGGTTCAGGTCGTCCAGGCCGGCGACGCCTTCGTTCGCGACCTCTCCGAACACGACCCGCTTGTACATCCAGAGGGTGTAGGCGGCCCCGAGGATCAGGGTGAGCCCGGCGAGCAGGGCAATCCAGAAGTTCGCCTGGAAGCTGCCGAGGATCACCAGGAACTCGCCCACGAATCCGGAAGTCCCCGGGAGGCCCGAGTTCGCGAGCGCGAACAGCATCATGAACGAAGCGAAGATCGGCATGGTGTTGGCGACGCCGCCGTAGTCCGCGATCCGGCGGCTGTGCAGGCGGTCGTACATCACTCCGACGCAAAGGAAGAGCGCCCCCGAGATGAATCCGTGGGAGACGAGCTGCACGAGCGCCCCCTCGAGCCCCAAGACCGCGCTCGTCCTCCCGTCCGGCGCCTCGAGCAGGGTGAAGGCGATGAACACCCCGAGGGTCGCGAAGCCCATGTGCGAGATCGACGAGTACGCAATGAGCTTCTTCATGTCCGGCTGCACGAGGGCGACGAAGCCGATGTAGACGATCGCGATGAGGGACAGGGCGATCATCAGCAGGTCGAGCTCGCCGCTCGCGTCGGGCGCGATCGGCAGGCTGAACCGGAAGAAACCGTAGGCGCCGAGCTTCAGCATGACGGCGGCGAGAACCACCGAGCCGCCGGTCGGCGCCTCGACGTGGGCGTCCGGGAGCCAGGTGTGCACCGGCCACATCGGCACCTTGACCGCGAAGGCGGCGAGGAACGCGAGGAAGATGAAGATCTGCGCGGTGAGCCCGAGCTTGACATCGTGGAAGTCGAGGATCCGGAAGCTGTCCGTCTGCGCGTAGAGGTACAGGAAGGCCACCAGCATCAGCACCGAGCCGAGGAAGGTGTAGAGGAAGAACTTGATGGTCGCGTAGACCCGGTTCTCCCCGCCCCAGATGCCGATGATGAGAAACATCGGAACGAGGAGCGCTTCCCAGAACACGTAGAACAGGATGGCGTCGAGGGCGGCGAAGGCCCCCACCATCAGCCCTTCGAGGATGAGGAACGAGGCCAGGTACTGCGACACGCGGTGCTCGATGACCTCCTGTCCCGCCACCACCACGAGCACGGTCGTGAAGGTCGTGAGAAGCACGAGCGGCAGCGAGATCCCGTCCACCCCGAGGTGGTAGAAGATGTTGAAGGCCGGGACCCACGGCGCGTGCTCCACGAACTGCATCGCCGCCGTGCCCGTGTCGAACCCGGCGTAGAGCGGAATCGAGAGGAGGAACGTCAACAGCGAAACGACGAGGGCCGCGAACCGGGCATTGCGGGCGCGATTGTCCTCGCCGAGGAACAGCACCCACACGCCGCCGAGGATCGGCACCCACACGACGAGGCTCAGGAAGGGGAAATCGGAGAACATCGCGGCGGCTCAGTCTGCGGGGAGGCCGTAGAGAATCCAGGTCATGAGCGCGAGCAGACCAATGATCATGGCGAACGCATAGTGGTAGAGAAGTCCGGTCTGAACGTGCCGGATGATGCTCGCGATCCGGCCGACGGCGCGCGCGGACCCGTTCACGAGCCAGCCGTCGATGACCCGCACGTCACCGAGCCGCCAGAGCAGGCCGCCCACCGCGCGCGTGCCGCCCGCGAAGAACGCCCCGTAGAAGTCGTCGAAGCCGTACTTGTTGACGAGCACGCGGTAGCCCACCCGGAACCGCTCCGCAACTCGCTCCGGGAGCTCCGGCTCGCGCAGGTAGAGGTACCAGGCGACGGCCGCCCCGGCCGCCGCGAGCCAGAACGGGAGCGCGACGAATCCGTGGGTCGCGAACGCCCCTGCGCCCTCGAATCCCTCCTTCACCCGCGCGAGGACGTCGTGCTCCGGGTGCACCACGATGGTAGCGCCGAAGTAGTCGCCGAACAGGGCCGGCTCCACCCACGGCCACCCGATGACCACCGAGAAGAACGCGAGCACCACGAGCGGCACGGTCACCACCGGCGGGCTCTCGTGCAGGTGCTCGCGCGCATGCTCGTCGACCCGCTCCTTGCCGTGAAAGACGAGAAAGTACATGCGGAAGCTGTAGAGGGCGGTGATGAACACCCCGAGGAGCACGGCCGGGTACGCGACCCAGGCGCCCGCGAGATCCGAATGGCCGACCGCTTCGATGATCCCGTCCTTGGAGAAGAAGCCGGAAAACCCGGGGAACCCGATGAGGGCGAGGGTGCCGACGAGCGAGCACAGCCAGGTAATCGGCATCCGGCGCCAGAGCCCGCCCATGCGACGCATGTCCTGCTCGTGGTGCAGGGCGATGATGACCGAGCCCGCCGCGAGGAAGAGCAGCGCCTTGAAGAAGGCGTGGGTGCCGAGATGGAAGATGGCCGCCGCGTACGCCGAGGCCCCGAGCGCCACCGTCATGTACCCGAGCTGCGACAGGGTCGAATAGGCCACCACCCTCTTGATGTCGTGCTGGACGATACCGAGAAGCCCCATGAAGAATGCGGTGATCGCGCCGATCACCATCACCACGTTGAGGGCGACCTCCGACAGCTCGAAGAGGGGTGACATCCGCGCCACCATGAAGATCCCCGCCGTCACCATCGTCGCCGCGTGGATGAGGGCCGAGATCGGGGTCGGACCCTCCATCGAGTCGGGCAGCCACACGTGCAGCGGCACCTGGGCCGACTTCCCCATCGCCCCGACGAAGAGGAGGAGGCAGATGACGGTCATCGCCGACCACTCGAAGCCACCGATGATGCTCATGGTGGCGTCCGCGTGGTCCGGAGCCGCCGCGAACACCTGCGCGTAGTCGAGGGTGCCGAAGACGAGGAGCACGGCCGCGATGCCGAGCAGGAACCCGAGATCCCCCACCCGGTTGACGAGAAACGCCTTGAGGTTCGCCTGGATCGCGCTCTCGCGCTTGAACCAGAAACCGATGAGGAGATACGAGACGACGCCGACCGCCTCCCAGCCGAAGAAGAGCTGGAGGAAGTTGTTGGACATCACCAGCATGAGCATGGAGAAGGTGAACAGCGAGATGTAGCTGAAGAAGCGCTGGTATCCCGGGTCCTGCGCCATGTAGCCGATCGTGTAGACGTGGATCATCAGGGAGACGAACGAGACCACCAGCATCATCGTCGCGCTCAGCTCGTCGATGAGGAAGCCGATCTCGAGGCGAAGGCCGCCCGCCTGGCCCCACACGTAGAGCGGCCCGTCGAACCCCTCGCCGCCGTCCAGCACCACCGCCTTGAACACGAAGAACGAGAGCACCGTGGAAACCGCCACCCCCGCGATCGTCACCGTGTGGGCACCGGAGCGTCCCACCGCGCGCCCGAACAGGCCCGCCACCACCGCGCCCGCGAGGGGGGCGAGGATGATCAGCAGCGAAAGGGTTGCAAGACTCACGGCGTCATCCCTTCATCGTGTCGATGTCGGCCACGTTGATCGTGTCGCGATTGCGGAACAGCACGACGAGGATGGCGAGGCCGATGGCCGCCTCCGCCGCGGCCACGGTGAGGATGAAGAACACGAAGACCTGGCCCCCGATGTCGTCGAGAAAACGCGAGAACGCGATGAAGTTGAGGTTGACCGCGAGCAGCATCAGCTCGATCGACATGAGCAGGATGATCACGTTCTTCCGGTTGAGGAAGATCCCGGCCATGCTGAGGCAGAAGAGGATCGCCCCGAGGACGATGAAGTGGGTGAGCGGGATCATGGCGCGTCCGACCGCTCGCGCGGCTCGGCCGGCATCTCGACGATGCGGATGCGGTCCTCGCGCCGCACCGCGACCTGCTGCGCCGGATCCTGGG
>Ga0209022_1003901_pt1 | contig 9874 bp, 7 predicted proteins | sample PinacodermPK_FD_187300 | JGI IMG/M metagenome (GOLD analysis project Ga0209022, IMG submission 187300) | Host-associated microbial community of the marine sponge Aplysina aerophoba from Gulf of Piran - sponge pinacoderm, lysed by proteinase... | ecosystem: Host-associated > Porifera > Sponge >... | reverse complement strand
CGGCGGTCGCGGCGCTTCGCCTGCTGATGCTGACCGGGTGCCGCAAGAACGAGATCGTCCGTCTGCGGTGGGACGACGTGGACCGGGCGGCGCGCGAGTTGAGACTGAGCGACGCGAAGACGGGACCGCGCATGGTTCCGCTGACCCCGGCGGTCGAGGCGGTGCTCGACCGGATCCCCCGCGACGGCGGCAGTCCCTGGGTGATCGCGGGCAGGAACGGCTCCCGTCCGGTCTACGTGGACGCGGCGTGGAAGCGCCTTCGCGCCAGGGCCGGGCTCGAAGACGTCCGCATTCACGACCTTCGACATTCCTGGGCGAGCCGGGCGCTGGCGCTCGGCGAGAGCCTGAGCATGATCGGCAAGCTGATGGGCCACGGGCAGGTCGCGACCACCGCGCGCTATGCGCATCTGGCGCGCGACACGGAGAAGGCGTCGGCGGCCAAGGTGGGAGGCAGCATCGGCGCCGACATCTTCGAGCCGGCTGCGGACGCCGCCTGAGGCGGGAGGGGAGAGCGGTGGCGAAGCTCGTCAGACGGTCGATATCGAGGCGCACGGTCGAGGCGCTGAAGGTCGACAGGGACACGGTGTTCTGGGACTCCGAACAGCCCGGCTTCGGCGTCCGGGTGTACCCCTCGGGGTCGAAGCACTACATCGTCCAGACCCGCGCGCGCGGCTCGGCGAAGCGGCTGACCATCGGCCGGCACGGCGTCATCACGCCCGAGGAGGCGCGCCGGCGCGCGGCGCTGATCATCGCGCGCATCAAGGCGGGCGAGGACCCGGTGCCGGAGCCGCTGGCGGCGAAGCGCCCGGACGGGCCGACGGTCGCGGAGCTCGCCGCGCGGTATCTCGAGGAGTACGCCGAGGAGCACTGCAAGCCGAACACCCTGCGGGCTTACCGGCGCATGGCGAACGGGCACATCGTGCCGGCGCTGGGGAAGCTGGCGGCCGGCAGCGTGCGGCGCGATCACGTGCGCGACCTGCACTATGCGATGCGGGCGACGCCGGCGCAGGCCAACCGGACGCTGGACCTGCTGTCGCGCATGTTCAACATGGCCGAATCCTGGGGGCTGACGCCCGAGGGGAGCAACCCCTGCCGGGGTACCACGAAGTACCGCCAGCAGCCGCGCGAGCGGTTCCTCACGGCGGCCGAATTCCGCCGGCTCGGGCGCGCGCTCGACGAGGCGGAGGCCGAGGGCGCCGTCTCGGCGCATGCGGCGGCGGCGATCCGGCTGCTGATGCTGACCGGGTGCCGCAAGAACGAGATCGTGACGCTGCGCTGGCAGGACGTCGACCTCGGGACGATGGAGTTGAACCTCGTCGACACGAAAACCGGCGCCCGCACGGTGTCGCTCTCGCCCGAGGCTGCGCGGGTGCTCGCGGGCATTCCGCGCGAAGACGGCAATTCCTGGGTGATCCAGGGCCGGAAGCCGGGCGAGCGGCTGTGCTTCATCGACCGCCAGTGGTGCCTCGTGCGCGAGCGGGCGAAGCTCAAGGACGTCCGGCTTCACGACTGCCGGCATTCCTTCGCCTCGCGCGCGCTGGCGCTCGGCGAGAGCCTGCCCGCGATCGGCCGGCTGCTCGGCCATGCGCATGTCGAGACGACGGCGAAATACGCGCATCTGGCGCGGGATTCCATGCACGAGGCGGCATCGCGGGTCGCCGACAGCATCGCGACCGACATTCTGTAGATCGGCGGTTCCGCCCATCCAGTTCAGCCGCCGTTGTCCGGGCTACGCACCGCCCTGCGCGGCTTATTCGATTGGCAGTTCAGGACCGACGTTCATTTCTCTTATGAAGTCCATGTTTCCACCTTCGGCACGGTGTCCTCGCAATGACATAGGTATCCAATGCCGTCTTGTAGGATTGGGATGGTTGGCCTGCTCGATGGCGCGCGTGCCTCAGTCACCATGGGACGGAAAACGCCGGGGCGATGCGCGCCGTGCTTGGCTCGGGGCTCTAGCCGCACTTCGTGGCTACCTGAGAGGCGGGTAGGAGAAGCAATGTTCCAACATGGCGTATTGGTCGGCAGGAATCGAGTACAGTCTGCGCTGGATGCGGATAAGGCCAAAGGCATGAGTTCGCTCCCCCATCAGGATTATCTCCTCGCGGTAGACTTCGCGTTCACCGGCCCAATAGGTCGGCTTGCGCTGTTCGAGGAAAAGCTTGAATGTGGGCGCCGAGCACACATCCTCCGGCCAGTCGGGTTGATGGGAGATCGATGGAGACGAGAACAGGACGAGCGCAATGATCATGGCTCGGAATGTGCGCAAGTGCATGGCATTTCCCCAGTACATCGTCGCCCGGCAGGATAACGTCATTGTGGGCCAGATTCTCAATTGGCACCGATTGCACCGCGAACCAGCGGCATCGGCAGGCTAGATTGCATAGATAATCGGTTCGATCCTTGAGGTGAAGAACGCTATGAAAATTCTGAATTGGAATACACAAGCAGACAGGCTTAGTGTGGGGAGGGCGAAGTTCAAGAGACTGCGTCGACTTTTGATCAGTCATGACGCTGATGTAATCTGCTTGACTGAAGCGTTTCCTGAGTTGCTGCCGGACGGAGGGGAAACCGTTACGAGCAACCTGTCTGAATGGAAACACGAGGCCCGCGGCGCAAGAAAGGTTGTTTTATGGAGTCGATTCGGATGGACAGATGTAGATAGAAGAGGTTCAGAGAATTTGCCCGAAGGACGTTTCGTCCGTGCGACTACCACACTGGAAGGAACAGATGTTTGCTTCGTGGGCATGTGCATTCCGTATGATCGTTATCGTACGAATGAAAAGCGGTGGGGGAGCAAGAAAAAGAACCGCTGGGAAGGCGCTTGCGAGTATCTCGATATCCTGCGCGAAGAGGTCCTGGAACAAGCAAAGTTCCAACAGAAAGCAATCTTGCTCGGAGACTTCAATCTGCAAATTCCACCGAAGGGGTATCCCAGCAAGAACAGCATAGTGAACCAGAAACGAGAAGCCACATTTTCTGGATGGACGGTGCCAACAGCGGGCGCGGACAGAGTCCTGGAATTGGACAAGCCTTTCATTGACCACATTGCCCTGTCACCGAATATTCAATCACGAGCACCGCAATTTCTTAGTCGTTTCGACACGGACGGAACCCAACTGAGTGACCACAACGGCGTTTGCATCGAGATTGAGTTTGCCTGATTGGCGTGCATTTCGGCCACCTCACCTGAAAGCCGGTGGCCTACTCGTTTGAGGTACTGGCCTACCCACCTTTCGAACGGGTCTTCCCTTTCTCGGCGGCTGATAGTCGCCGGGTGCTGGGTCCAGGAGATCCAGCGCTTGATCAAGTCCATGACCAGCGCTTCATCCCTTCTTCCACATACGCCCAGACCTCGGCCGTTCCGTCCTGCGGCCGCATGGACTCGACCACGGTTTCGAAAGGCTCGGCGTCGTCCGGAGACATTCTCGAATTCCACAGAGACAGGAACAGCTCCACGTTTCCGTCATAATGCTCTATCAGCGCATCGAAAATGAGCGTGTTTTCTTCGCTTACCAAATCCATCGCGATCTCGCGAAGCTGCTCGTCATCGGCCTCTTCGTCCTCGCAACAGGTTGACGCACTCGGCTCAAGCATTCCGGACGTTCGAGCTAACTCCCAGATATCCTTCATCTGCACGTCCAGTGAATCCAGATACCATGAAATATCGGGGTGTTCCGAGAAATATCCCCCGAAGTTGGAATGTGGGCCGGCCGCCTGATACATTCCAAGATACATTGTCAGCAAGCAAAGCGCTCTCAGCTTGAGCACCGTCTGGGCAAATTCGAAATCTTCAAACTTCGTGGTGTTGGTGAGGCCTGCCTTGTCAAATGCTTCCCAAGCCTCACGATACCACCTACTTTCGGGATGACCGGCTACTACGCAGCCATGATCGGCGAAGAATTGTCGCACCTGGTCCCATCCGAGCCTCTTCGTTCTAGGCAACCGGCTATCGTGCAAGGTCTTTAGCAGATGCCGCACGGCGCGGTCATCCCGTTCTCCTTCGGAGATTCTATTGGGAAGACCCATTCTTTCACCAATGGTGTTCAAGAGCCCGCACGACGCGTCGATTAGGGCCTCGACCTGGTTGGGCGTGATGCTTGCGCTCTCGAAAATCTCGCTTGTGGAAGCCAAATCGCTATGAGCGATAGACTTATTTGTTACTCGCCGGATTTTCTCGATCAAACAACTGTTGCCAGAAGTAATTTCCGATATCGCCCGGGCTAAATCGCAATGGCCAGCGTCTTCTAGTTTCTTGGCAAGGAACGGCAAGCCTATAGTGTCTCTGTCGTTATATTTGTCCCTGTCGAAAATTTTTCTGAGACTCAAGAAAAAGAGCCTAAAATTGCCCTCCATGGACGTAATGAAAAAATCGACATAACGGTAGTCGTTCATCGTCGCACGAAGTGGGGTCTCACCTTGGGCCAAATTGAGCGCGTTCCAGGTGTGGAAGAACGAACGCGCAGCGCTGGCTTCCTCGCGAACGCGATGTACTGCCTTCCGAAGCTCGACTTCGTCGGTCATTCTACAGCCTCCAACAAACGATTCATCAGGGAGGCGTTCACCGCTGCAACCTCTCGTGCCGCGGTCTCCGAGACTGAGGCAATGTCGTCGGCAGTCACTACGATCTTAGAGTAAAGGGCTTGCAATGCCATAGGTGGCACCGGGATGGGAAAATCACCTAGTTGGGTTTTGTTGACGCTCGCTATACCTGTCGTTCTCTTGGCAACCGACAGGAAATACGCTTTGCCGTACACACTGCCAGCCACGGCTCTCAGATAGTCAGTCAGCACCACTTCAGTATCAGGTCGAACGCGAAATACATGGTTCTGGTGAGCGCAGTAGTCGAGCTCACCATTCCAAATGGCAGCCCGTCCTAGTTTGTCTGGATCGCCGCCCTCGGTCATGACAAGATCACCCTGAGCGAGCGCATATTTTCGTTCTTCGCCACGTCGAATGATGATGGTCTTTATCTCGTCGAGACTCAGGTATCCATCCTGTACATTCGCAACACGAAGATAGGGCACTTCGATCGCATTGGCCGGTTCTATCTTGCGGCCCTTTGTTACGCCCGATCGTATCTCGGCGACTTCTCGAAGTGGTCTACAGGGGTACCTAACGCCCACTTGGTCTTGCCGACCGAACATCCTGACAAACAGCGCCGATATGAATTCCCCCATCAACTCCCGCGCCCGGGTCCGCATCCGCTCGATCTTCGCCGCCCGGTTCAGGATTCCGACGATACGTTGTTGGTCGTCAAGGGGGGGCAGCGGGATCAGTACTTCCTCCATGAACGATTTTGGAACGCGCTGCTGACCTGCGGTGCCGGTGAAGTTTCTTTTAGCCGTTTCCCTGAACTGGGGTTGGCGGACGAAATGGTAAATATACTCGCCGAGAACCTTGCCGTCCGGTCGAAGGACGTAGAACTCGGTCGAGCCGCTACCCATTCCGTTGGTTAAATCTCGGGCGATGGCGGCTTTACCGTTCTCCATGCATGGCGTGATTTTCGCGAACAGGACATCACCGTCCTGAAACGGCGTGTAGCCCTTGGAGACATCGGCGATAGACCGGTCCTCTCGTATCGCGATCGCTCCCAGCCGTTCATCCACGGCAGCCATCGGTACGAAGCTCACAAGCGTGTCGCTGGCGTATCCATGTCTCTGGGCGCGGGGATTGATCTTGCATATCTCACCCAGCGGCACCTGCGTGTGTGCGGTCATTCTGCCACCGCTCCTCGAACAGCAACCGCCAGCGAGTCGATCTCGCCCAAAATCTCCGTCTCGATATTTCGTAGCTCGTCCAGAATCTCCAGTGGATCGCGGTACTTGACCCTGGTGCGGCTCTGGGGCCGGTGCCGGTTGGCGCTTAGATTGAATTCGGCCGCACGAATCGCGTCCGCCTCGGCGAACCACCACTTGTCAGCCCATTCCGTGTCCGCGTCACGTCCCTGCCATGTGGTCCACCGAGCTTCCCGATCCCGGAACGCTTCGATCAGGCCGGGGAGATCGTCCTCGTCGATCGGCTGGTCGTGGTTGGCGTCGAGCTTGAACCCGTCGTTGTCGGCGTGCAGGAACATTACCCGTCCAGTCGCACCGCCCTTGCGGAAAACCAGTACGGACGTCTTGACGCCGGAGTACGGGTTGAACACGCCGCCCGGCAGCGACAGCACCGCCTCGACCGTGTTGTTCTCGACCAGCTTGCGGCGCAGCTCCTTGTGCGCCCCGGTGGAACCGAACAGCACGCCCTCGGGAACAACCACGCCGCAGCGCCCGCCGTCCCGCAGATGGTTGAGCATGTATTGCAGGAACAGGAGCTCGGTCTGCGCGGTTCTCCCGACCTTCACGTCCTCGACGATGCGGTCCCGGTCCAGTCGGCCTGAGAACGGCGGATTGGCCAGGATGACGTCGAAACCCCGCGCCGGGAACCCGAGCTCCGCCTTGACCGCCCGATCCAGAGGCCGGGTGAGCGCGTCCCGACGCAGGATACGCACCCGGTCCAGCCCGCGAAGCGTCAGGTTCATGGTGGCGAGGCGCACCATCTGCGGGTCCACGTCGGCCCCGTAGAACGTCGCTTCCCGCAACTGCTCCACGGCATCGCGGCTCAGCGCGTCGCCGAGACCGCGCTGGATCGTCTTGCCTTCCGCGTCGATCTCCTCGATCCCGGCCGGCGAAGAGTTGGCGAGCCGGATATGGTCCCAGGCGCCGACGAGGAAGCCCGCCGTTCCCGCCGCCGGGTCGTAGATCGTCTCGCCGAGCCGGGGATCGACCAACCGGATCAGGGTGCGGATGACGTGGCGCGGCGTTCGGAACTGGCCGAGCTCGCCCGCCTGCCGGATCTGCCGGAGCACATGCTCGAACAGGTCGCCCTTGGTGTCGGCGTCCACCCGGTCGAGATGCAGGTCGTTCAACTGGCTGACCACCTGGGTGAGCACGGTCGGCTCGTCGATCACCAGCCGGGCGCCGTCCATGAAGTCGGTGACCCCGTTCGCCGAAAGCTCGGCGTGGAACGGAAAGACTTCCTCGCGCACCCAGTTCACCAGCCGCTCGCCGTTGAGCGCGTCCGCCCAGGAAGACCAGCGCAGCAACTCGCGCGGCACCGTCGCCGCGCCGGGCTCCCGGGCGTTGCGCGGATCGCGCAGGTTCCATTCGCCCTCGAAGGCGCCCGCATAGGGCTCGGCCCCGGGCCGTTTCGCCGTGCGCACCCGCGCCGCGTCCGCCGCCTCGTACATGTAGAAGTAGATCAGGAAGCTGAGCTGTTCGGCGTTCTGGGCGGGGTTGGGATAACCGCCGCCGAAGAGATAGTCGCGGATGCGGTCGATGCCGCGCCGAAGTTCGGGCGTCATGGGCATGCCGTCATACCTCCCCGGCGCGGCCTATCTCGGTCTGACTTGCTGCCTGCCGTTGTCCGAATACCGCGGCGTTGAGTCCGGCAATCAGCCGGCCGAGCGGCTCCTCGCCGCCGAATACTCGACGCGCCTGGTCGTAACCCCCGAGTGCGGCGAAGGGATGCTCATCGAAGTCCCATCCGCCGAAGCCGTCCATGCTCGTCGCATCGGCCCGCATCCGGCTACCGATCAGACCTGCCCAGCGCGCCTGTTCCGCATCGAACTCGGCGTGCTCCCCCCGCCACACTTCGAAACGCATGCCGACTTCGGCGGCGCGCGTCTCGTGTTCGGGCGTGCGGACGATGCGGCCTGTCTCGTCGAGGGTCAGCCAGTCGCGGCTCGCCGGGTCGATATGGTCGTTCACATCCAGCGTCAGCACCGTGCGGGGGTCGCCGGGAGGGGTCGGACGACCGCCCTCGCGGATCGCGCTGCCGTCGATATCCCCGTCGTCATCGCCGTGGAAATCCGTCACGCCGACAAAGTCGAAGATCGTGAACCCGGTCTTGCCGATGTGATCCGCCTTGCGCGTGCCCCGGCCGCGCATCTGCCGGTAGAGGATCGTGCTCCGTGTGAAGCGGGCCATGACGAGATTGACGATCTCGGGGCAGTCGAAACCGGTATCGAGCATGTTCACGCTGACGAGTATCTTCGGATAGTCTTCGTCCTTGAAGCGCTTGACGATGGCGTCGGCGTCCGGCGCGGGACCGCCGCCGACGTCGCTCACCACAAAATCGGCGTACCGCACGGTCGGATGCGGCTTCAAATCCGCGAAGTGCGCATCGAACATCTCCGCCAGCGTCTCCGCATGGCGCCTGGTCACCGCAAACACGATGGTCTTGCCCCAATCCGGCCAGCGTCGGACGCCGTCCCGGCCCATGAATCCCTTCTCGTGCGCGTCGCGGAACTCCCGCACCATGGCGCGGTTGCGTTCGGGAATCGTGAACTTGCGCTCCAGTGCCCTCGGGTCCACGGTAATCGTTTCCGACTCGGAGAACAGATCCTCGAACTCTTCCCGCGTATGCTTGTCCATCGCGCTCCAGTCGAGTTCGCCGCGTCCGACCTCGAATCCTTCTTCGGCGGCGGTCTTTACGGTCATAGCCTTGTAGATTCGGTAGGGCACCAGATGGCCCTCCTCGACGGCCCGGCGCAGCGGGTATCGGAAGGTGGGCTCCGTGAGCTCGAAGAAGCGAAGCGTGTCGCGCACGAACAACCCGTCCTCCGGATCGGGGAGCATATCGGCGTCGGCCGTGCAGGGCGTGGCCGTGAGGCCGAGCTGGATGCCGTCGAAGTGCCGCAGCACGCCACTGTACTTGCCGTAGATCGAGCGATGGCACTCGTCGGTGATGACGAGATCGAAGTAACCCGGCGACAGATCGGAGTACTCCGCGATCATGGTCTGCAAGGTAGCGACCGTGATGAGCTTGGCCCGGTCGAACCGCCTGCCGGGTCGCAGCACATGGCAGGGATAGTCCCGCAGATGGTCGGTGAACGTGTCCTCCGCCTGGCGCGCCAGCGCGATACGGTCGACCAGGAACAGCACGCGGGTGACGATGCCCGCCTCGAACAGGCGCTTGATGAAGGCGGCCGCGGTGCGGGTCTTGCCGGTCCCCGTCGCCATTTCGACCAGCAGCTTGCGCCGTCCATGCGAGACCTCGGCGGACAGCGCCTCGATGCATTCGATCTGGTAGTCGCGGTCGACGATCTTCCGCTCGATGGCGACGGTCGACAGGTCGCGGCGGTTCTTGCGCGCCGCGATCCGCCGCTGGAGGTCGTCCTGGGCGTAGAAGCCCGCGATCTGGCGCGCGTGGGCGTCGGTCTCCCGGTCGAGAAACCGCACTTCCTCGCCGTTCGACAGGAAGACGAATGGCACGCCGAGCTGTTCGGCGTAGTGCTGTCCCTGGTCCTGCGCCGTGATCGGATCGGTGCTCGCCCGCTTGGCCTCCAGCGCAGCCATGGGCCGGCCCTGCCGGTCGCAGAGCACGTAGTCGGCTTGCGTGCCGTCCGGCAGCGCGTGCTCGAACAGCACGCTCGAACCGTCGGTCAGGTCCCAGCCTGCGTCCCTGAGCAGGGCGTCGATCTTGACCCGCGCGAAGGCTTCGGTGGTTCCGCTCATGCCGCAGCCCAGGGATCGACGGTCTCGACCCCGGTGTTGCGGAATTCGCCGGTGTTTCGGGTTACGACAGCGAGTCCGCGCGTTGCGGCTGCCGCGGCGAGGAAGGCGTCCGGCACGTGGTCGTCGAGCGCCTCGCCGCGCCGGCGCTTGTCTTCCATGATCCGCGCGCACGCACGCGCATCGGCCAGGGTCCACTCGACGATGCGGTCCTCGAACAACTCGTCGAGAAGATCGCCGAACCGTTCCGCGAGGCCGCGCCGGCGCCGGCCGGGATCCAGACGTCCGATGCCGTCGAGCACCTCCCAGACGGTGACGGACGCGAGCCCGAGGCCGTCATCGGCGATCGAGTCGAGAAAGGCGGCGACCCGCGGCTCCGG
>Ga0209022_1003899_pt1 | contig 9877 bp, 10 predicted proteins | sample PinacodermPK_FD_187300 | JGI IMG/M metagenome (GOLD analysis project Ga0209022, IMG submission 187300) | Host-associated microbial community of the marine sponge Aplysina aerophoba from Gulf of Piran - sponge pinacoderm, lysed by proteinase... | ecosystem: Host-associated > Porifera > Sponge >... | reverse complement strand
GCCTGGCGTATCCAGTGGTCTGCCGTCGACCGGACTGCACGGATTATCCTGCCGTCCTCGGCTACATTGCCGAACTCAAGGGCGCCGCTCAGCTCAGCGTGCAGCTCGGGATGCACCGGCATGATGCGGGACTTCCTGCCCTTGCCCTACCGCACTCTCAGGGTTGGCAGGTTCACATGAAGCAAGATGTCCGGGACCTCAAGCGCCAGGACCTCGGAGACCCTCAGGCCAGCACGCCACTCTATCATCATCAGGAGTTTCGCCCTGGCATGTGGCGCCGCACGAAGCAGCGCGTTGACCTCGTGGGCCTCAAGGTACTCCGGCAGCTTCTTCTCGACTGGCTCAGATGATTGGTAAGCCTTCCTGGGATGCAGTCCGCGGGGCCTGCGGTTACGAGTGGCCTGCCCGGTTTCAGGGATGGCGGGCAGTATCTCGGTGGTCATTTCGGCAGCCCTTTCTCGTCATAGAGGAGGTCGCCGTGCTCGACCGCGGACGGCCCATCTTTCAGCAGGCCGCGACAACGCCTTCGTATTGCACGAAGTTGCCGTATGCGAGCCTCAACTTCCGAGGCATGTTTCTCTTGCTCTGCGTTCTCGGTCATAGATGTCCTCACGACTCCAGTTGCGGGGCCCCATATCACGGCTCAATCGCCGGAATGATTCGTCCAGTGCGGCGATACTCCGCTGACGCTCTGGCGGGTCGTCTGTCACGGTAACGTCGGGCAATTCCTGCCGGTCGCCGCCAGAGTCGTTTGTGATTTTGTCAGGCATCGGTCACTTCCTCCGAGATATTGTCCTATACGGAGGCTAGGTTGTCCAAATTAAGGAATCGAACCGGGTATAGAGCGAGGGCCGGAATCGGACATTATGTGTTATTTCGTCCGACTGGGTACAAAGGCGCCAGACTTCTGGGTTGCCAGCAAGCTGGTTAATTGGTGATGGGCGTCGAGTAAGTGCAGGAGCTTAGCCAAGGTCTACGAGTTCTACCAAGTTACTCTTCCTGGAACCCGAGACCATAGTTCGGTGTGGTGTGCATTCCTGCAACCTCTGCCAAGTACAGGGCGCTACTTGCAGTCAGGCACAAAGCCAAGTGAGCTTCTTGCTGTGTCGCTTTACGGTCTTCCACTCCACGCCCGTGGCTGGCTGGATTGCGGAGCTGAAAAACTCCTGTTAGTCCATTCTTAAGGTCTTTTCGTAGGCCAAGCCCTGCTTCTACCTTCTGGTATAACCCAACCCCCACATCATTAGGGTTGTAGCTGATAGCCTTTTCCTTACACATTGCCTTCAACACTGCCTCGATAGTCGTACCGCATCTGATAGCACAGTCATTATATCTTCCCGACCTATATGCTTGAAGCGCTGACCTGAAATCCTCTTCCGCTGTCTTCAGCATTGGATTGTTGAACAACTCTGTGGCTGGTTCCATCAACGCATGCCGCTCGAAGTCTGTACCTACGATCTCAAATCGACTAACACCGTCTGACATTACGAGATTGTAAGGTATTGCAGATTCCTTTAGAAATTCGTTGACATCGGAGATGGCATTATGAAGGTCCTGCCATCCAGGGACTCGCGGTTCATCATATATGGAATATCTCGACGAACCCGTCATCTCACGAATAGAATGGCCGTGATAACTAAGAACCACCTCCAGGGCTTCCCAGAAATCTGAGCCCTCAGCTTCACTCAGATAAGTGAAAATGGGTCCAAACGAATGTGATGTCGAGTGGGATTTAAGAGGGATCGCCTTCTGCAATTCAATCTGGTGTCTGACAAATTCCCAACCAGCAGCATTGGCACACTGATGGAAATAGTTCATTTGCATCAGCACACGATTACGGAAATCACGCGGCACGGCTGTAATCTCCGGCTGAGCATCGATTAGAGAGCGATTACGCCGCGAAAATCTGTCGAATAAAGCATTCAGGCTCATTGTTTCACTAGAATATCAGTCAAGGAGTAAGTATGACCACATCCAGCATCGTTGAAGAACCGCACCATGTCATGATTGACAGCCTTCCGGATCCAAGGCTGAGGGTTCAGGGCACTTTGATTCTGGATATTGCGCGGAATGGCGACTTCTTTGTCGCTTCCTGCGACCAATTCGACGAATATGGCTACGGCCCGGACCAAAATGTCGCGGTACAAGACGCCTGCAACTCAATAATCGAACTCTACTGGGAACTTCGGGAAAATCAGGACCGGCTCGGTCCTGACATGGAAAGAACTTGGCAAGCATTGTCTGCCCGTATTTATGCAACTTGACGAGGACAGCTCATGTTCAGCGAACGTCTTAAGTTAGCCAGGAAACGCAGCGCCTTGTCGCTTCGCGCGCTGTCCTCAGAGATGGACAACATCGTCTCCTCCCAAGAGATCGGCAAGTACGAAAGGGCTGAGATGATGCCGAGCTCAACGGTGGTGATCGCACTGGCTGATGCGCTTGACGTCACCCCAAGCTACCTGCTGAGTCCGTCCAGCATATCACTAGAATCTGTCGCGTTCAGGAAGCTGGCTTCAGCGAGAGTTCGAGAACGTGCTGCCGTAGAAGCAGAGGTCCTCGAGCAAGTGGACCGCTATCTGCAAATAGAGGAAATCCTCGGTGTCGATACCGCAGGGCAGGACATGCCTGATGGGAGCCCCTATAGAGTCTCCGATATGGAAGACGTGGAGAGGGCAGCAACGTCGCTTCGTGCCACCTGGAGCCTCGGAAGTGTACCGATACAGAATCTGACGGAGTTGCTGGAAGAGCACGGCATAAAGGTTTTCAAGCTGGACTTGCCCGAAAGAGTCGATGGGCTGAGTTGCCGGGTGCATAGGCTGGACGGGGCCGATGTTCCAGTAATCGTCTGTTCCACCGGGAAATCTGTTGAGAGTCAGAGATTCACGATTGCGCACGAGTTAGGCCACCTAGTCCTGGATATCCCATCCACTATATCCGAAGAGAAGGCCTGCCATCGCTTCGCCGGCGCATTCCTGGCACCCCGGGGCGAGCTAATTCGCAAAGTCGGGCGCCGTCGGCACAACTTCGGCTTCGTCGAGATCATCGATATCAAGCGTATGTTCGGCATCAGCGCCGCGGCACTGGTCATGCGAATGCGCTACTTGGGCGTCATCAAGGAAGCTACACTGCAGGCGATTTTCCGTGGCATCGGGAGCAGCTGGAGTACCGAGGAACCCCATCCGCTTAACCGAGAAGAGTTCCAAAAGCGTTTTCGTCGTCTCTGCCTGAGAGCTCTGGCGGATAATGAGATTTCAGACTCCAAGGCATCGGAACTACTCCGACTGCCAGTCAGCGATATTGACGAGTTCATGATTGGGGCAGACTAATCGGGGCCATAGTGCATCTCACTCTTGCTATGTAGGGACGCCGGAGCCATGATGCGTCTCACTCTTACTATACGGGGTCACCGCCGTCATCGAGGATTCGTTCCTCAGAGTATCTACCTCTGGGCTCGCGAGTCTCCACTCAAAAGCGGTGAACGTATCAATCAGTTCCGGAGCCTCGTAGGCCCGGTTACGCCTCCCCACGCTGACTTGCTCGAGTACTCCGGCTTGCACAAGTCGCTCGACCGCTTGACTCGCTGCCGGGAATGACCGGCCTACAAGCTCCGCTGCCGTGGTAGTCGCCAACACAGGGGCACTGGGTAGAACGCTGACAAGAAGGTTTACCGTAGAGTCTCGTCGGACACGGCCAATCCTTTCACGCCAGGACGTCTGCAATGCTCGCACCTGTTCCTCAAAGTGTCTGGCGTCCTCCACTGCCCGACGGCACGCGGAGGCAAAGAGCGCGATCCACCGGTTGATGCCTGAGTGAGCCTCAGAAGATTCGGCTGGGCCGACGTAGCGAGTTCCGGTCAGTCCCTCTATGCAGTCCTGTGACCAGGTCGCCAGTATGAGCGAGACCGGCGGCAGAATCCGCAGTCCCAATCCACGCCGGCGAAGGACCATGTGGACCAGTGCCCGTCCGGTACGCCCGTTGCCGTCCGCGAATGGATGAATCGTCTCGAACTGAGCATGTGCCACTGCGGCCTGCGCCAGTACGGGCAGTGAATCGCTGTTGCAGAACCCGACCAGATCATCAAGTAGATTGTCCACGAGCTCCGGCGGTGGAGGCACGAACGATGCAGAGCAGGGATTGTATCCGCTGCCGCCGATCCAGTTCTGCACCTCGCGGACACGGCCGCCATATTCTTCCATTCGAGATCCTGCGAGCAGGCGGCGGTGAGTCTCCAGAAGCGTCTGAAGAGTGATCGCGCTTCCCTGCTCTATCGTATCCACTGCCCACGTCATTGCGTCAATGTTACCCAGTATCTCTCTGGCCGTCACATCGCTTGGGGCGATTCCCAGTCTGCGTGCGGCATCTGCGCGAAGAAGACGTCGAGCGCCAATCTCCAGACCTTCGATCCTGGACGATGCAACAGACTCGGCACGAAGAAGCAAACGAGCCAGGGCCTCTGAGTCCGCAAGCGCCACTGAAGACGCATCAAGTCGCGTGAGCTCAGCTTCAGCGTCTGCGACATCCGCAGCGACGTCGCCATCAAGCGAAAAGCTTCTGTTGCTGAGTTTGTCTGGGAGATAGATGTCGTACTCGCAGGATTGGCGATCACGCCGTGTCGGGCCCGAGAAGTCGCTGACCCCGCGCCTTCGTTCTGTGATTGCCACGGCAGTCCTCCTGTATTAAAGGTTAGCACATACCTTTTAATACAAGGAAGCCTTGTTCAAGGTTGCGGGTCAGCATCCTTGTCACGGCGGGCGTGGTCCGGGTGGGTAGTACGCTGGATTGCCATTAACCCGCAACGAGCTAATATCGGATGTTGTGGAAATCGAGGATGCAGGAGTAAGTGAAAGGGCGTATCCTGCCAGACGAACAGACCGTCAGTGCGGTAAGCTCATGTATCGACGACACTGCGCAAGTTTCGTCGCAAGTTCGGACCGGTTCAGATGAAAAACGTCCTATAAATCGCACTTATAGGACACGTTTGGGGCTGAGCGGACACCCATCCATCCGCAGCCGTAAAAGCGACTTTCGATTGGCCGCGCATCGCGGGCAGATCCCCTAGCAATCGTGACCGCACAAAGTGCCACAAGTATCGTCCGCAGTTGACACCCCTTAGCCGTCACCGCCTACCCAACCCGAAGATCCACCGATTCGGCTTCCTGACAGAAGACTTGAGGAACTCCTCAAACTCCGCGTGATCCATAAATATTTAGGCGGACCCACTCGCCGAGTCGTGTATCACCTAGTTCGGTGCGTCCTCGCGCAGGTCTCGCAGCGAGCGGGTATCCACGCCTATCAGCACATGCCTGCCTGACAGCGTCCACTGGTCGGTCGGACGAGGACGTTCCTTCGTGTATCTGTCATCGCGCAGCAGCACTTTCACTAAGCATAACGGGTTCGGGCCACAACGGGCGTGGACCTTCATCAGGGAGGTTACTTTGCCCCATCAACCCGTTGGTTCGGTTCATCATTGCAAGCGCCCTATTGTGCCGATTTTGAGCGGATTCTATCATGACGTATCAGAAGCGCCGCCTGGTGACTTTTGAGACTCCACAGTAACGCATCTGCCTGATGCGCGTATAATCGCACTGTGAAATTCTCTCCCGCCCGTGGGCAAGGTGGAACAGATTCCAGCCTTGCCCGTCGCAATTCGACAAGGCGGAGCAGGGAAGAGCACACGCTACTTCAGAATGAAATGATAACAGAATAACTGAATAATAATTTACAGGAATGACGGAATGAACAATGACCTCTTGCGCAACCTCAGGGCAGCAGTTGACAGGCTTGTTCCGAGCTACGTGGCAGCGCACAACTCCAGGGGCAACGAGCTCGTGCACTCCGGCGACTTCGATGCCGCCATCGCGGAGTTCGACGAAGCAATCCGCATCACTCCTCTCGTTGCGGAACTATACTCCGACCGGGGCCGTGCATATGCCGCCAAGGGTGACTTCGACCGCGCATTGGCGGATTTCAGTGAGGCGATCTGGCTGCGGCCGCAGGTAGCCGAATTCTACAGCAACAGGGGCGCGACACGCCGACTGACCAGCGATAACGAAGGCGCCATGAACGACTACGACGAAGCACTTCGCCTCGATCCGTATTCGGCGCCGGCGCATTTCAACAGGGCGAACCTGCTGATGGACCTTGAACGGCTGGATGAAGCGGTCGCTGCATTCGACCGCGCGATTCGGTGCAATCCTGACTTCACCGGATCTTACATTAACAGGGGCATCGCGCAGCACCTGCTGGGGTATACGGACGCGGCCATTTCCGATTTCGACAGCGCAATATCTGCCGATCCAAACGAGGCGCAGGCGTACCTGAACAGGGGCAGAGCACATATGGACAGGAGCGAGTACGATCTTGCTCTCTCCGACTTCCGCAAGGCCGTTGAACTTCAGCCTGACAACGCGGACTTTTACCTTCACAGGTCGATGGCGTACGACAGAAAGAGCGAGATCGACCGCGTCATAGATGACCTGAACGCCTGTCTCAGGCTGGACAGGGCCGGCAAGGATACATACTATCCCCTGCTCGCCCAGGCGCACAGAAACAGGGCGAACCGGCTTCTCAAGCGCGAACGCTACTCCCGCGCAGTGAGGGAGTACGGAACGGCATTGAAGTACGATCCGAATTACGCCGCTGCCTACCAGGAGAGAGGCTACACTCGTATAAAGGCCGGTGACGAGCGCCGCGGCCTGAAGGACTTCGAGATGGCTGCGCGGCTCGACCCAGGTTACTACAGGACATTCCATGCCAGAGGATACTACTTTGCCGGGAAGGGAATGACCGAAGAGGCGATAGCGGACTTCGACAGAGCCATTTCTCTCGAGCAGAACGACGCCGAGCTCTACGAGGACAGGGGCACGGCGCACCAGCTCAGAGACGAGTTCGGCGCGGCCATTGCCGATTACACCGAGGCACTCAGGCTGAAGCCCGACAGGGCAAGCCTCCTTTTCAAGAGAGGTGTTGCGTACCTTTATGACGGGGACAACGACGGAGCGATTGACGATCTGAGCCGGGCCATAGAGCTGGAGCCTCAGAATATGGAGGCGTACCATTTCAGGGGAAGCGCCTATGTGAGACGGGGAGACGACGGACTGGCGGTAGCAGACCTAGACAGTGCGCTGGAACTCGACCCCGAATTCGCTCACTCATACTACATGCGAGGTCTCGCCTACGGTAACGAGGGCGATATGGACAGCGCGATCTCCGATTATAACGAGGCCATCAGGCTCAACCCAAAGGATGAGCATTACTTCAACAGCAGGGGCATAGCCTACTACTTCAAGGGAAACTACGACGCCATGATGGAGGACTTCGAAGCAGCCATCAAGCTGAATCCTCGTTATGCGCTGGCATACGCCAATAGGGGCGAAGCTCATATGAATGACGGTTTGTTCCCGCAAGCCCTGACAGACCTAAACAAGGCAATCAGCCTTGATCCGGCAAATGTCGAAGCACTCAGGAACAGAGGGAAGGTGCAACTGCAAATTGGTGATAGAGAAGGCGCGACTGACGATTTCCGGCGCGCGGACAGAATCGAACGCTCTCCTGGCCGAAACATGAGGAACCCAAATGGCGGCCGCCAAGGATTTCGTTCGTTGCACGGTGTCTCCGGGAGTCGAAGTATGTGAAGTCGCTCCGGCTCATTGATCGGCAAGATTACGGTTCGCTAAAAACGGAATTCAATTGGCTTCGAAGGAGCGTAGCAACTAGATGCGCCGCGTCCAATACTCTAACCTTGATGTTCTGAAGTGCAAGTTGAAGGTTGTACTGGTCATTTTCACGCTAAATCGATTTGCAGATGGGCCTGGTTGAGTCGCCTTCAAGCACTCTCCATCACCGAGTAGATGCGCCGACCGCAACAGATCGAGTTCAATCGATCATTTAACCCGACATTCAGGCCTTTGTCACACCGAAGCACCCTTCCAGTGATCCTCTGATTGAATTAACTGCTACGCAGGTTCAGTGTACTGTTGATGCAGGCGATGAGTTTAATGTCCACGGGACATCCAGAAAGTCCGAATTATGGACGTGCGACAGGCTTTGATGCTGACAGCAGGTTTCGGCGCAATTTCCATTTGACGGTTGAAAGCGAGCTCAAATCGTACACTTCTACGCATGCTCCAGAAATTGGCTTTGAAGGTGCACGGTGGTGGGAAGCCACCAAAGCTAGAATAATTCCGTCCGAGACCGTTGGCGATTGTTCCTTCTGATCTTTACTTAATGCCAAGTGTCGTTTAGCCGATAGCTTGTGCGACGCCCGGCTCCCGGATTGCGAGCCAGGATGCCCTTGTCAATCAGGTCTGTTATGTCGCGGAGCGCCGTGTCGTGCGAGCATCTGCTCATCCTTGCCCAGCGTGCAGTCGTGAGGTTTCCCTCGAAACCATCAAAGAGTCGATTGATTATATTCCGCTGTCTGGAGTTGAGTTGTATAAGCTGGTGCGCCTGCCAGAACTGAGACTTTGACAAGACTGACGAGAGCTTCACTTCAGAGCTGGCGATGGAACGATTGAGGCATTCTAGGAACCAGACCATCCAGTCAGTGATGTCAAGCGTGCTCCTCTGGGTCTGCTCGAGGACGCGATAGTAGGCGCTTCTCTCGCTCAGAATCTGCTCGGACATGCTGTAAGCTCGCCGTGAACTGCTATCGGAGCGCGCCAGCATCATATCCGTTATAGCCCTGGCTATCCTTCCGTTGCCGTCGTCAAGAGGATGGATCGTCACGAACCAGAGGTGAGCAACGGCCGCCCTGACGACCAGATCAGTGTCAGCCGGTGCCTCGAACCAACTGATAAACGCTTCCACCTCAGCGTCGACCAATTCAGCTGGAGGAGCTTCGAAGTGCACTGTCTGCCGCCCTATTGGCCCCGACACGACTCGCATTGGGCCGGACGCATCATCTCTCCAGTCTCCGACGGTTAACGAACCCATATTGTTGAAGCCTGTCGGAAACAGAGCCCTATGCCAGTTCTTGATTCTCTCAGTCGTAAGCGGCTCGCGGCATCGCTCCGTTGCGTCAAGCATCATCTCGACCACACCGTCAACGTTTCGGTCTCCGCTCACTAACCCTACCCTCCCGAAGCCAAGCTGTCTGGCCACGGAGGATCGTACCTGATCTACGTCGAGAACTTCACCCTCAATTCGGCTGCTCGACACAACGCTTGTAGTAAGCGATTCGACCGTCAAATTCTGAACTGTGTCAGGTCCGAGCGAATCCAGCCTGCCCAGAAGAAGGCCTTGGTGGTGCCTGACCGACGCTAGCAGCGGGGACACCCTTTCCCAGTTCCAGTGAAAGCGCGGCCAGTGGACTTGTTGGTGAATGTAGTTTCTCCGCAACATTTGCGTATATTCTAGCAGACATTCGACGCACACGATGCAGAGCAACTTAGCGCAGAGCGCCGCGGCTGCCGTGTACGAAGTGGCCATGCTCGGTGTACGGTTTCACATCGGAATATGGCTGCAAGTGAACAACGACATTTATAATGGCCGGTAGACGACATTCATTTTGACCGCTTCATGAAGTAGATTTGACCATCTCGTGCAGGAGGTACTGGATGGTCACAGATCAGCAGGTACTACTACTGAGGCGGAGGATTATGGAAGGCAAGAGTCAACAGGCATCAGCGGCAGCGGCGGGCATGAGCGCAAGTAGCGCACACAGGTGGAGGACCGGACCGTTGCCGTCGGAGAAGAAGAAGCGAAGCTGGCGAACGCACCCGGATGCGTTCTCGGGAGTGTGGGAAGAGGATATAGTGCCGTTGCTGCGGAGGGACGCGAAGGAGAAGCTGCAGGCGACGGTGCTGCTTGAGTGGCTGGACGAGCGTCATCCCGGCAGGTTCAACGCAACGCACCTGCGAACGTTGCAGAGGCGGAT
>Ga0209022_1003898_pt1 | contig 9878 bp, 6 predicted proteins | sample PinacodermPK_FD_187300 | JGI IMG/M metagenome (GOLD analysis project Ga0209022, IMG submission 187300) | Host-associated microbial community of the marine sponge Aplysina aerophoba from Gulf of Piran - sponge pinacoderm, lysed by proteinase... | ecosystem: Host-associated > Porifera > Sponge >... | reverse complement strand
CATCGACACCAGCGTGGAGCACGGACCTCACCGGTCCGCTCGCGCTCGTCCTCGGAGCCGAGGAAGGGGGGCTCCGGCGGCTCACCCGCGAGCACTGCGACCACCTCGCCGCAATCCCCATGACGGCGGGCGGGGCGAGCCTCAACGTCTCCGTGGCGACGGGAATCCTCCTCTACGAAGTCCTCCGCCAACGCCATGCCGCCGCTTCCGGTCGAAGCGGAGCCGGCGCGAGAAACGGGTAACCACGAGGTATTCCCCATGGGGCGAGCCGCTTCGAACAGGTCCCGCGACTCCGGCCCGCGACCGTCGTTCCGGGTCGCGCGGCCACCGGCCGATCAGTCGGAATCGCGCCGCGGCGCGGCCACCCGGCGCCGAAGTCCCGGGGCCGGTGCGGAACCCGGGCCAGCGAAGTGACGCGCCGTCGTTCCCGCGAAAGGGTTGAACTGCGTGCCGGTCTGACCGACGATGCGGGCATCGTGGACCGCCGCACGGCAGAGCCGGCTTCCGTCCCCGGCGAGAGCACCTGGTCGTCTCCGGACGGCGGGGCCACCTTGCACCTCGGCGACGCGCTGGAGGTCCTGTCGCGCCTTCCCGCCGAGAGCGTGGACTGCGTCTGGACAGACCCTCCCTACCTGCTTTCCAACGGCGGGGTCACCTGCGTCGCCGGTCGCATGGTCAGCGTCGACAAGGGAGACTGGGACCGGAGCCGGGGCATCGATGCGGACCACGCGTTCAACCTCGCGTGGACGGCGGCCTGCCGCCGGGTGTTGAAGCCGGCCGGCACGATCTGGGTGACCGGCACCCTGCACGTCTATCCGAGCGTCGGCATGGCGCTCGTGCGGAACGGGTTCCGCCTGCTGAACGACATCGTCTGGGAGAAGCCCAACCCCCCTCCGAACCTCGGCCGCCGGACCTTTACGCACTCGACGGAAATCGTGCTCTGGGCGGCGAAATCGGGCCGGGACAGCCGGCACCGGTACACGTTCAACTACGATGACATGCGCCGCGAGAACGGTGGCAAGCAGATGAAGACGGTCTGGCGCATGAAGGCGCCGAGCGCTCCGGAGAAGCGGTTCGGAAAGCACCCCACCCAGAAGCCGCTCGCCCTCATCGATCGCTGCCTTCGCGCGAGCACGAAAGACGGCGGGGTCGTTCTCGATCCATTCGCGGGTTCGGGGAGCACGGGGGTTGCCGCCCTTGCGCTCGGCCGGCGCTTCGTCGGCATCGAGATCGACCCCGAGTTCGCCGACCTCTGCGTCAGACGCCTTTCCGGGAAACCCTCCCCGAGCTCGACCGATCGCGCTACGGATGACCGCTGAGCGAGAGCCGGGCCATCCCTAAGCCTGACGGGACCGGTGGTCTTGCAGTACGGTCAGGAACGCTCGGCTCAGCCCCTGGACCGCGTCGTTCAGGCGGACGACCTCCAGTGGTCGCGAGATCTCCGGAACGTTCGCGGGCTCGCCTCGCGAGGTGTGCTCGGCCATTTCGCGGATCGCCGCCAGCGAAGCGGCGAGCCGTCCCGCGTTCGCGGCGGCGAGGCCGACGGCCAGGACCACGCTGAGGAGCGCCGCGACACCGAGGCTGATGCCGAGCAGCAGGGGCCAGTCGCTCAGGGCGTCCCGGATCTCCCGAAGTGCGCTCAACCGGTCGTGGATGCCGGCTACCGGCCTTCGCAGGATGACGATCCAGTCGAATCCGCCGAAACGCTGGGTGGCTGCAGTGTAGGCGTCGCGCCCACCCGTGCGGGAGTACCCGGTGAGCCATTGCGCATCGCTCGCGAACCCGCTGCGCTCGGCGCCGAATACTTCACGCAAGGTCGCATCGTCCTGCCTGGCGATGTTGACGTTCTCGTTCATGATGCGATCGAGGGCGTGGCCGGAGCTCGTCTCGGCAATCAGGCGACCGTCTCCGGTCGCGATCTGCACTCTTGCGCTCGGGATGGACTCCGCGGTCCGATCCGCGATTCGCTGCACGGATTCGATGGAGAGCACGGTCTTCATGACCCCGAGCGGCTGTACGGACGCGGGGTCGTCGATTCGGATTGAGATGTCGACGGACCAGACCCCGGCCGAATCGTCGTACTGGACTTCGTCGACGGACAGGGTGTGTCCCCAGGCGCTCTGCCACCAGTCTTCGTCGGACTGAACGAAATCGCTGGTCGGATTGGTCAACGCGACGTTGAATCCGTTGCCATCGGTGAAGAAGACCTCGGCGAAGTACGGTGACGATGCAATCTGCTGGCGCAGGTACCGGGTCGCTTCAGGGAATGATCCCAAGGACTTGCGAATGCGGAAGCGGTCTTCGATCTGCGCGATGGGCGTGCCCGTGAGGCCCTGGGCGGCATGGAACTCGGCAGCTTTGCGCGCCGCATCGATCACGACATCCGCCCCCGCCCACGCCTTGGCCTCGATGATGCGCTCGACGAGGAACTCGTCGAGCTGCCGGGCGGCGTTTCGCGCCTGTCCCCGCAGGTCCGCCCCCGCGATCTCGTCCGTGACCGTGTTTCGGCTCCGATCGAAGCTCGTCGCGATGAGGTCGAGCTGGTAGGAGAGAAAGAAAAAGGCGATCCCTCCCGAGACCACCAAGGGGAGAACGACGCTCGTGACCGCGGACACGACGAGCTGGCCGCGAAGGCCCCCGGTTCTCTTCATGTTCATTGCGAGTGTCCTGTGTATGCCAGCGGCATGTCCGCACGGGGAATCTCGTCCGTCATTCCTGACGGTAGTCCTGCCAGACGATCCGGCCCGGATCCGGATCCAGGAAGAGGTCCTCCCGCCGCGAGCCGGCTGCCGAACGCCTTGACGACCGGCGCAAGACCCGCGCCGGATCCGACGATGTGGTGCGCGCGGGCGGCGCGCCACCAGGTCGTGTCGTTCTTGCGCAGCCTTGCGCCTCCGGGAGGTCCGATGCGATCCGCGGCTTGCGCCCGCGGGCACTTGCGTGGTTCCGTTTCGGAAGCCCCATCGGACCTCGTGCCTCCGCAATCGCGAGATCGACGCAAAACCCATCGAAGGCGTCGTCGATAGCCTCCGCCGGGTCCGCGAACCGGAGCCGGCCACCGTGCCCGTTCCATCGAAGACCCGCGTCGCGAGCCTGCGTATCGCCATGATACTTGGTCTGCCGTTCACGGGGAACGGCTCGCACCCCGCGTCCCCGGTCCGTGGCCGGCCCGACGGTTCGCGCCGCGCGGGCGCAGCGGCGGCGGCGTGCACGAGCACGACTTCGCCCGGCGCGACCCGGTAGGTCCGCCGCACGAGAAGCTGCACGGTCAGGCCCTTCAGCATCGAGGCGGCGAAGACCCGATCGTCCAGGTCGTCGAGCGCGTCCGGGACCTTGAGGAGCTTCTCGGCCGGATGGACCCTCGTCTGGCTGCAGGCGCCGTGCGGCGGCAGGGCATGGGCCACCCGGTCGCCCGCCGCGAACCCGGTGACCCCGGGTCCGATTTCCTCCACCCGACCGGTGCCCTCGATGCCGAGCACGACCGGAAGCGGAGGCACCGGCCAGGGATGCGGGATGCCTCGCCGATGATAGGTGTCGACGAAGTTGAGCCCGACCGCTTCGTTGCGCAGGCGAACCTCGCCCGGACCGGGCGCGGGCACGTCGACCCTCTCCCGGCGAAGCACGTCGGGGGAGCTCTTCTCGTGGATGACCGCTGCCATCGACATCGCGTCCAGATCCTTCCGGCGTTTCGTTGCCGACAAGAGTCCGGCCGCGAATCGCGACCGCCGGGACGACGGCCGAAAGACGCCGCCCGGCGGCCGCGCACCGGTTGACAGCCGCGCCGCCCGCGCCGGATACTTCGCCCCCCTTGCCGTGCGCCCGTAGCTCAGCTGGATAGAGTACCTGGCTACGAACCAGGCGGTCGGGAGTTCGAATCTCTCCGGGCGCGCCAATATATTCCTGTATATGCTTGAAGTTCAAAGAATTTCTGCATTGGGAATGAAACAGATCCCCTATTTCATCCCACATTGCGGACGAGTATCACTGACGCCTAGTACGCCCTCCTGTGACCCATCCGGAGCACTGCTTGACACGGGTCCGGTCGAGAGAAGCGGCGCGCACCGATGGAATCCTCATCGGAGTACCTGGCCGCCGGATGGCGCGGCCCTCGGTCGGTCCGGGTTCCCCACACGGTGGCTGTAGCGGTGCGGTGTTCCATGCCCGGCAGGCCTTTCGTGGAGCATACTTGGCGCAAGATGCTGAGTAGCCGGAATCGAGCCGCCTGCATCACGTGGGAGGCATTCGAGCGAATCAAGCAACGGAACCCGTTGCCGCGCCCGAAGCTGAGGCTTTCCTATTCGGACCTTCAACGATGCACGGTTCTGTGAATCAACCTCTGAAGAGCGCCGTGCGTGAAATCCGCGAAGTATCCGGGCAGGAGCGGTCGAGACGATGCGGCTTCGCAGGAATGGAGCGACCCGCAAGACGAAGATCACCAGCATCCGCCGTCAGGGGTGAGAGAAGTGCGCTCGTAACCGCGCCGGCCTTCCCGGAGCCGGATGTCGCAGAGAATGACCGTGCCATCGGAGAAGCCCATCAGAGCGCCCCGATCGTCGGGGGAGAACGCGACGGCAGTGGGAGGGGCGCGGTACCGCCATTTGCGCAGCGTCCGTCCGGTCCGGGCGTCATGCAGCTCGACTTCGTAGTCGTCGTCTCCGGTCAAGACCCATCTGCCGGAATAGGCGACGGCCTTCACCCGGGCACCGGTCTTCCATTCGTGCACCATCCTGCCGGTTGCGATGTCATGCAACACCGCCCTGCGATTCGCTGCCCCGGTAAGCAACCTTGCGCCGTCCGGGGAGAAAGATGCCGAGGTGACGCCTCCGCCCCCCGACCCGGGATGCTTCCACTGGTGGATGGTCCTTCCGGTCCTGGCGTTGCCCAGCAATGCCGTGCCGTCAGCGAATCCCGCCAGGATCCACCGTCCGTCCGGGGAGTACGCGACGGACGTCACCGGGGACCCGTGTCGCCAGTCGTGCCGGATCTGAACCGTCCGGGTATCCACCAACAAGGCGGCGCGCCCGCTCCCCACCAGCGCGAGTCCCGTGTCCCTCGCAAGCGCGACCGCACCCACCGCGCGCCGATGGCGCCATTCCACCTGCAACCGTCCGGTTGGCGCGTCGCGCAATGCAACCACGCCGTCCCGGCTCGCCGTCAGCACGTGACGCCCGTCCGGAGACAGGGCGGCGCTCATCTGCGACCCGTGTTGCCAGGTACCCAGAAGCTCCCCGGTGCGCGCATCGTGAACCGCCACCACGCCACCCCGGCTCGCGATCAGCACCCATCCGTCGCCGGTCGAAGAGAACGCCACCTCGACCACCGCCGACCCGTTCCGCCAAACGTGAATGGGTGCACCCGGCTTCGCGGGCTCGGCAATCCGCGCCCGCTCCATGGCCTCGCGAACCCCCGACAGCGAGACACTTCCGACGGCCTGACCGGTGGCCAGCCTGACCGCCAGGTCGCTCGATGGGTGCTGATCGACGATCTCGACGAGATTGTCGTGCGCCTCCTTCAGGAACCTGAACTTGCCGGCCGCCGACGGTTCGCGTTCGGACGCCTGAATGAGGCTCACGGCCTCGACCATGAGCCGATTGGCCCGGGCGGCGTCGTCCGCGAGGACCGGCCAGGCCAACGCGCACAACACCCACGCAAACAGAATGCGATTCATCTGGACTCCTGGTTGGGCCCCGATCTCTAACAGACGATTCAGGTTTGCAAAGCGGTTTCAGGAACGAAACGCACGAGGCTGCTGCCAAGAGAAATGCCTGCATTTCTCCTTGTACGGAGCGGCCGGGTCTCGAACAAGGTTGGGGGGGTCGGACATGTCTCGTCGGTCCGAGGCGCAGCCTCGCCAGGATTCACCCGGAGCGCCGTGTCTCGGACATCGATCCGGCCCATGATCCGCAGACCATCCAATCCTCCTCGCCTCGACCCGCACCGGCGACCCCGCAGCCGTCACCGAAGGAGGGGTCGCGACATCCCCCAGCATACTTTGTCCACAACGCAGGTGCGACGGATCGCGCCGGCTCCGGGCGGTGACGGAGATCGACACCGATTCGTCGAGGGTGAAGCGCGCGCCGCCGTCGAGGGCCAGGTACGGGAGCGCCGCCAATTGAATCGAGCATGTCGACTCGAATTCGCGATCGCTTTGCACAACTTTACTCTGGCGCACATCTTCCGCAACGCGCGTCGAGGACAGTACGCGTACCGACCGGCACGCTGCACGCGGGGACGTCAGTCGAGGGTTCGGCAAGCCGGTTGGATCGGATCCGCCAAGGTCCGAAGCAGCCAATCCTGGCGAGGAGCAAGGTCCAAATGACTCGCGCCGACGGGTATTCCGTCCTTTCCATCGTGGTTCACTGGATTGCCGCGATCCTGGTCGTTGCACTGTTCTTCACTCATGAGGGCGAACGCGGGAGCACTGCCAACCTCGTTCACGTGAGCGGCGGGGCGATCGTGGGGCTGTTCCTGCTCTGGCGCGTGTGGCACCGGATGCGCAACGGCAGCCCGCAACCCCCGGACCAGGCCGCCGTCTTCAATCTTGCGGCGCGGCTCGTGCACTGGGGGTTGCTGGTCGCGATCGTCGTGGTGGTGGTCTCCGGTTACCTCCTGCCATGGTCGCTCGGGCGAGAGCTGGACGTGTTCGGTTTCGGCATTCCGTCCCCGATGGGAGCGAACCGGGGCGTGCACGAGTTCGTCGAGCGGGTGCACGACGTCTCCGGCCATCTCTTCATTCCGCTCCTCGTCCTGCACGTGCTGGGGGCCGTCAAGCACGCCCTGTTCGACAGGCGCCGCGCGGGGATTCGCATGTTCAAGCCCGTCGATGGAGGTCGATGATCACGGCGACGCCAACCAGAACCTCCAGGTATCGGAGCCGGGCACGGACTCGATCGTCCACGCACGCATCGCGAGGGAACGCCGCGCCCGTACGGGTGTGTCGTCGGACGCAGGGAGACGGCGAAGCAGTGGGACGATCGGCCGCGCGCGGAGGGTCGGCCCGCGACCCGTGACTTCATGCCGGAACGGTCGGTGGGGACAGAGTCCCGCGTCCCCGGCCGGTTCGGCTGCGCCGGCTTCAAATGAACGGATTGACCAGGAGCGTCTTCAGGAACGTGTCGAGCGTCGAGTCGAAAACGACGCTCGACTCGTCCCGGTCGAAGACCACGAGGCTTTCCACCTTTGGCACCATCCCTATCCAATCGCCGATTTCGCGGCTGTGGTGGGAGGCCGCCAGGCAGTACACGTGCTGTCCTCCCTCGAGTCGCACCAGGTACTGGTAGTGCGACCCTCGAAACGAGATATCGACGATTTCGCCCGTGAACTCGCTTGCGTGATCGTGGTAGATGTCATCGGGTCGAATCAGGATCTCCACGCTCCGACCCACCTCGATTCCGTGTTCGCCGTGCACGTCATGGGTGCCGAGCGCGGACCGAAGCCTCGTCCCGTCGATTGCGGTTGCCGGAATCAGCTCACCTTCGCCCACGAACTGGGCCACGAACCTCGTGGCGGGCCGGTGGTAGAGGGCGTGGGGGCCGTCCCATTGATGAATGCGCCCCTCACGCATCACCCCGACCCGGTCCGCAAGGCCGAAGGCTTCGGCCTGGTCGTGGGTCACGAGTATCGCGCGCATGTTCTCGTGCTTCAGGATCCTCCTCACCTCCGGCACGATGGAAAGTCGAAGCTCGACGTCGAGGTTGGAGAACGCCTCGTCCATGAGCAGCAGCGTCGGCTTGGGCGCCATCGCCCGGGCGAGGGCCACCCGTTGCTGCTCTCCGCCCGACAGGGAGTGCGGCATGCGCTTCTCGTAGCCGGGCAATCCGAAAAGCTCGAGCAGCTCCTCGACGCGCCGATTCTGCTCCTTTCGATTCAGCTCCCTGAGCCCGAACGCGATGTTGCCGGCGACGTCGAGATGCGGGAACAGCGCGAAGTCCTGAAACACCATGCCGATATGGCGGCGTTCGGGATCGACGACGGAGGCGGGAGTCGAGAGGACCCGGCCATCCATCGAGATGACGCCGCCCACCGGGCGTTCGAACCCGGCGACCCCGCGAAGCAGGGTGGACTTTCCGCAGCCGCTCGGACCGAGCAGGCAGCCGATCTCGCCGAGCTCGAGCGAGAACGTCGCTTCCGTCACCACGGTCTTGTCGCCGTACGCAAGGGAAAGGTTCTCGAGACTCAGCATGTCGCGGTTCGACCTCCCACGAGCGCCAATTGCTACTCGGAGCGCGATCGGTCGCGCGAGATGGTCCGGCTCAGCAGAATCACCGGGCCGATGCCGACGAGAACGATCAACAGGGAGGGGACCGACGCGTCGGCCAGCCGCTCGTCGGAAGCAAGCTCGTAGGCCCGCACCGCAAGGGTGTTGAAATTGAAGGGCCGCAGGATCAGGGTGGCCGGGAGCTCCTTCAGGACGTCGACGAACACGATGAGGAGGGCGGTAAACACGGTACCCCTCAGCAGCGGCACGTGGATCTGCCGCAGGACCTCGGTGGGTCGACGCCCGAGCGAACGCGCGGCGTAGTCGAGGCTCGGCTTGATCTTCTCCAGACCGGCCTGCACCGCGCCGAGCGAGACGGCGAGAAACCGTACGGTGTAGGCGAAGAGGAGCGCGACGATCGTGCCCGAGAGCAGGAGCCCCATCTCCTCCCCGGAGAGGAACCGGACAACGCCGATCAGTCGGTGATCGAGCCACGCGAGCGGCACGATCACGCCCACCGCGATGATGGCGCCCGGGATCGCGTAGCCGAGGCCCGAGACGTCCACCGAAAGGCGCACCGGTCGCGTGCGCGCGTTGCGTTTCGCGTAACCGAGAACCAGGGCCATCGCCACCGCAATCAGGGCGGCGAGGAACGCGAGGTAGAACGAGTTCCACATGAGGCTCAGGAACGATGCGCCCTCCCATCGGGCATCGCGGAGCGCCCACTTGAGGAGGACCGCCGCCGGCACGATGAACCCCAGCAGCACCGGCGCGAGGCAACCGACCCAGGCCCACGCCGCCTGCCACCCGGTGAGGCGGATCCGGTGCTCGTGCATCGACCTCCCGCCGGCGTCGTAGCGGGCCTTGCGGCGGGAGTAGCGCTCCAGATAGATGAGAAGGGCGACGAATGCGAGCAATGTCGCGGAGAGCTGCGATGCGGCGGTCAGGTCGTCGAACCCGTAGAACGCGCGAAAGATCCCGGTAGTGAACGTGCTGAGGCCGAAGTACTGGACCGTCCCGTAGTCGGCCAGCGTCTCCATCAGCGCGAGAGACACTCCGGCGACGATCGCGGGGCGGGCGAGTGGAATCGCGAGCTGGAAGAAGCTTCGCGGGACGCTGTAGCCGAGCGTCCGGCTGACTTCGATCGCTCTCGTCGAGCGTTCCAGAAACGCCGTTCGGGTGAGCAGGTAGACGTAGGGATACAGGACCAGGCCCAGCATCGCGATGGCGCCGCCTAGCGAGCGAATGGGGAAGAACCAGTAGTCTCCGTACTTCCACCCCGTGAGGTCACGAAGCAGGGTCTGCGCGGGCCCTGCGAATTCGAGGAGCCCGGTATAGGTGTAGGCGATGATGTAGGCCGGAAAGGCAAGGGGCAGCAGCAGCGCCCAGACGAACACGCTTCGGCCCGGAAACTCGCAGACCGCGGTGTACCAGGCCGCCGGTACCCCCAGCACCAGGGTCAGGACGCCGACCCCGAGCATGAGGAGGACGGAATTCGTGACATAGTCGGCGAGAACGGTGTCCCGGAGGTGGCTCCAGATCGCTGCGCTCTCGATGGAGAAGACCGAGGCCGCGATAACGAGGATGGGCGACGCGACGACGAGTGCGACGAGCGGTGCGGATACCCCCAGACACTTCGAGGCAGAAAACCATCCCGGTGCGTTCATCGCGTGTCAGGCAA
>Ga0209022_1003894_pt1 | contig 9888 bp, 7 predicted proteins | sample PinacodermPK_FD_187300 | JGI IMG/M metagenome (GOLD analysis project Ga0209022, IMG submission 187300) | Host-associated microbial community of the marine sponge Aplysina aerophoba from Gulf of Piran - sponge pinacoderm, lysed by proteinase... | ecosystem: Host-associated > Porifera > Sponge >... | reverse complement strand
CGCCCAAATACAGGTGACCTCCACCCAAATACAGGTGACTTCCGCTCAAATACAGGTGACCTCCGCTCAAATACAGGTGACCTCCGCTCAAATACAGGTGACCTCCGCTCAAATACAGGTGACCTCAGTGTTCCGTCACCAAGCCTCCCTGACGCCCTGCTTGAACGTCTGCGGCAGCTGAAACCGAAAGCTCGCAAAGAAAAGCTGCGGCCTCTTATCGTCTGGCTGTGTGCCCTCCAACCCTGTAAAGCAGATCAATTGGCGCAGCTGTTGGGCGGGCGTCAGGTCGCTTCCTTGAAGTCAAACCATATCAATGCATTGCGGGCCAAGAGCAAGCTACTGGCTTATACCCACCCGGAGGTGGTGAATCACCCCGAACAAGCCTATACGGCCACAGCCAAAGGGCTGCGCTGGCTCAAAGAGCAAGGAATCCTGGTTAACAAGAGCGCAAAGCCCGGCTCCCCCCCCTCACGACAAGAGAACCCTCCCTGATACGGCCGCTACAGCGTCCCCCGGGTGTCTGCGGCGCACTTGTCACTGACATGTCCCGGCACTCACTCTTGTTGTCCCGCTCCAGCTGCCCCCGCGCAAACGGTGCCTGTACAGCCTTGCAGCACCAGAGCAAAAAAAGCAGATTCAGGCAACAAGACAAGCCCCGGGCGGCACCGCTCCCGCCGCAGGGATCAGAGCCTTACGACCGGACCGTAGCCCAGTGGCAAAGACACCGCACTGCCTTGTGACAAACCGGCGACCCCAGCAGTAGCAGACCGCCAGGGCTGCAACAAGCCTGGCGTGGCAGCCGTCCCCGGGGCCGGGGCAGGCAACCGGGGAACCGAGGCAGGCTGCAGCATCGATTCGACATCTCGCAAGTTGGTGGCCCGATGCAAAAGACGGAATGCAGCAGAACCCTCGGTAAAAGTGCAGGCGCTGGCTTCTTCTGTTTCCACAAAGCAGGACATAAAAGGAGACAGGCGCACCGGCAGCGCACCCTGCGGACACACCAGTTGCATACGGCGCCCCTTCACCGCAAAGCCCACTTGCGACAGGTCGGGCGTCACAGATCCCAGCCTCACCAGGTCACCGCTGGCCTGCATATGTGCCAGCTGCTGTTGCCACTGGTCACCAGGCGGCAAAACAGACGGCAGGCTCGCAGCAAGATCCGCCCCCGTCAGAGAACGCAACTTCCCTGACCCGGCCAGCCGTGCGGTCAAGTCCTCCAGAAACTTGTCCCCCGCCGCCTCTCCCACCACCGCGATCTGCTGTGCAGCCGACAAGTTGCCGAAGTGGCGCCTGGCCCGGGCAATGGCAAAAGCATCCATGTCGGCACAGGGCCCATTCTCACACAGGCTATGTACGAGTTTGGTCGCCAGCCCCAACACCGGATACATCTTGTGCTCTGCGGCCACCAGTGCCTCCCGGTAGGGACTCAGACAGTCGTGCAATGCGTGAAACAAGGAAGGACAGGCGCCCGGCGGCAGGAAAAAGGCCTCTTTCTGCACCAGGTGCAATGCACTCTGCAAGGTCACCCTGAAAGGTTCCAGCTCCTGCAGAAAATCCACCGCCGGCGCCTGGGCGTGTTCGTGCAGTTTCTCCTGCAAATCGCGCAGAAACTCAGGATTCATGCCCCCAACCGACATGAGTGCAGTGCATTCTCGCAGCTCCGGAGCGGCAGAAGCACTCACCGGAGACCGCAGGCCCTCCAGAGCATGGAGTGTGCCCAGAATATCCGTCCACAACTGCTGTTCCGAGCGATGCAAAATAACAAAAGGGTGGCCTTCCAACATCTGTATCCAACGCTCCATGGCACTGAGCATGCCGGCGGCCACCTGCCCACTCCGATTGGAACACAATCTTTGCGCATGACGGCCCAGGCAATCGTTGTAGGCTTTGTACAAGTGCTTGATAGCCGCAACAAGTTGCGCCTGGGTCATATCAGCATCAGGCTCACAGAGCCCACGCCTGACCTGTCGCAATAGATCGACCAGCTCCGGCGCACGCCCATTGGGGCAGTCTGGCTCCGATTCGGACAGCCATGCCAGCGTCTGCTTCTCGATGCGTTTGAGCTGCGCCTGCTCATCCTCGCGAAAGAGAGCATAAAATTTCCGCCTTTCCTTGACTGTACGATCTCCAACCAGACTGCTGGCATGCCTCCTGAGATCGTCCAGGAACAGTGCATGCGGATCAAGGCCTGACGCCGAGGAAGGCTGCAGGTCGCCATCCCCGGCCTCGCCCCGGGGTGAGCCACACAGGGTCTCCGGGGTGAGAAAGGGGGTGCTGTCTTCATCTGAATCGGAATCTGACACCTCTTGTGGATCCGATCTGTCAGGGCCCTTCAGCGGCCCCAGGAAAGATGGCCGCGGCACAGCCGATGGTGTCAGCCTGTTGAGCAAATGCAGAGCCTGGGGCTCCTGCAGAAAAAACCGACCAGGTTGGGCTGGAACAAAGCAGGCTTCGCCAGGCTTCAACCAGGGACCACCCGGTGCCCAGTCTATAGTCCCACTGGTCACATCTGTGCCCGCAAAATTGAGCCCGCAGCCGGGAAGGCCCGCCTGGCCGCACAAGGGACGCAAGGCACGCAGCACGGGCAGCAAAGACGACCGCCCCTGGCTGACCAAAGCCATCCAGGCATTGTCATGAAACAGCAGCACTATGCCAGCGCTGTGACCATGCTCCTGCAACCAGCCGCCGCACACGCCTGAATGAAATTGCTGCCCCGCACTCAACCGGGCGCCACGCCAGCCCAGATTGCCGCAGACTCCTGCGGCAGGATCCGCCTCAAGAATCAGCACAGTCTGCTCTGTCGCTGCGGCATACCAGCCCAGCAAGGCCAGTGCTGTCACCTCAACCGGCCCCTCCTCAGCCAGCACCAGTGGCGACCGGCTACTGCTGCGAACCGGAGAAGACACTGGTTGGTGTTCCCACTGTTCCCGGGCCTGCGCCAGACAGGCTCTGCGTGCCTGCTGCCCCTCACCCGGCTGCTGAAAAACCAGTGGCTCGATCAGTCGGCACAAATGCGTCATGGAATCGCCCGGCTCACAGACAGCGAAAGACAGCTGCGCTGCCACACCGCCAGTGTGCTGATAGTTCCTGACCATATCAGCCAGCATCTGTATGTTCATGCGTCCTCCCGCTTGTTGAGCATCCAGCCGATACTGGCAGAAGGCTGATCAACCAGACCGCACTTTCTGACACAAGAGAGCTGCTGCCGCTTTTGTTTTCCTTTTATGTAAGACATGCCTGCACCGGCCAGAGTTCCACTGCAAGGCCATATCCCTGACGACCTCTGCACAAGGGCCGGATGCCAACTGCATGCGTTCGGGGATCAGGTGGGCATGATTCGAAAGATCGCGGTCTTTGAGGCGTGCAGGCATGCCCCGTCTTCGTCTTGTGGCGGCGCCAGGAAACGGCAAGCTTGTATGCCCGGCCGTCCTTGTGTGGCAGGTCGGGTATGCAACCTCAGCCGGCCGCACTGGCTGCCTTATTCCAGCGCGATGGTTGGTTCTGCACAATCTGACGTCTGGATCGCCTCACCCGGCCGGGACTCAACTGGTTAAACAAAGGCGATGAACAGCGGCATGCACAACAGCTGTTCCCACCTTTTCAGCCGTCGAGTTTTGCACCGGGCAGGGCTATAATTGCCCCTTTTCAACGCGAGGGCATGTCAATCAGACACTCCCCTGCGGCCAGGACAAGGACAGGTGCCAGCCCGTGTATACTCTTCGCAACCCTTTGATGTGGCTGCCTTCCGCCACCCTTGTGCTCATGATCAGTGCCTGTGGCTTTCAACTGCGTGGTGCGGCAACCCTGGGGCCAGTGCTGCACAGGCTGGCTGTCGCTGATGATGACATGCCTTTCATCAGCCAGCTCGAAAACGCCCTGCGTCAGGCTGGTACCTCAATCAACACCAGCAACCCCGACTACTTCCTCAGAGTGCTGGCTCTGGAGCAGGACAATCGTAATGACAGCCTGTCCGAAAACCGGGAAGAAATCGAGATGACCGCGCGCCTGCGCTGGCAACTGGAAGACGCCAGGGGACAGATTCTCCTGCCGCAACAGCAGCTTGAAAGGCGCAGCCACACCAGTATCAGCGATCGCTACAATGCCTCCGCCCTTGAGCAGGAAACCGCACAGCAAGCCCTGCTGCAAGAACTGGCACGGGCACTTGTTGATCGCCTGGGTGCCCTTGAAGAAGCCGATTTGCACAAGGAAGAGGAACAGAAAGAGACACCCCACTTCCACGCGCAAGACGTGTCTGACTAATGCCAACAAACCTGAAGGCCGAACAACTGCCCCGTCACCTGGCATCGGTCAGGGAAGAAATGGAGCCTGCCTATATCGTCTCCGGGGATGAACCGCTGCAGACCCAGGAAGCCTGTGACGGCATTCGTGCGGCCGCGCGCCAGCGAGGCTACACCGAGCGCGTTGTCTACACCGTGGACACCGGATTCAGCTGGACAGACCTGCTGAGCGAATTTGGCAACCTGTCCCTGTTTGCCAGCCGCAAACTGGTCGAGTTGCGCGTCCCTTTCGAACGCGCCAGCGGTGGCAAGGAGGTGCTGATCAACTATGCAAAGAACCCACCCAGGGACACCCTCCTCCTGCTGCAAACCAGTCGCATCGCCAAGGCCAAAGAAAAAACAGCCTGGTTTGCCGCATTGGCTGCCCGTGCCGTCCACATCCGGATATGGCCAGTGGAACCTGGACAGCTGCCCGGCTGGATCCGGACCCGTCTGGCAAGAGCCGGACTGAAAATCGATCCCCAGGCCCTGGAAATGCTCTCTGGCTGTGTTGAAGGCAATCTGCTGGCCGCAGCCCAGGAGGTCGAACGGCTGAAACTGCTCGCCGACAATGCGCTGGTGACCGTAGAAACTGTCCGTCAGGCTGTGGCCGATCACGCACGCTACACCCCGTTCGATCTGGCCGATGCGGCACTCGCCGGCAATGCCAGACAGAGTCTGCGCATCTACGCAACCCTGATGGCCGCAGGCTCGGAACCCTACCCGATTCTCTGGTCGCTGACCCGCGAGCTGCGGCTGGCAAACCATATAGCAGCCAGCCTGCGCCAGGGCGTTGCCTTGCCACAGGCGCTCGAACAGGCAGCCCGGGTACACGGGCAGGTGCCTTTTCTACTGAAAAAAAAGCAGGCCCACTACCAGCAATTTATTTACAGACTGGGTGAGCGCACTATCCGGCACTGCATCAAGAAAGCGGCACAGGCAGACAGGCTACTCAAAGGTGCCGTCGCCGACGACGGCCAACCCGCCAGCCAGGCTCTGGCCAATCTGATTGTGGCCATGAGCACCGGTTCCACCAACCTGCCCGAGCCGGGGGCCTCTGCGCCGCTGCCTCACTGAAATACCACTGCGTTCATCGGGGCACTGCCTCTACACCGTCTGCAAGCGCAGCCCGTACTTGCGCAGCTCATTTGTTGAAAGATTTCGGCTCTGCAAGATGCTGGCACAAGCCTGATACCGCTCCTGCATGTACCGGGCCAAATACTCCTGACGGCCCACATCCGCCCTGGACAAAGGCCCCAGCTGGCTGAACTCTTCTCGCCTGATTTTCTCATGCTCCAGGTAAGCACGCCTGTAGCTTTCCAGCAGTCGGTCCTCATGGGAGAGGTGCATAAAACGAAGGCCTTTCCAGCATCCCCACAGGAGGCCACCCATGGTGGACAGCAGCACAGCCCCACCAAGGCCCACCGCAAAACCGGTCTGGGAAGCTGCCGCACCCGCCACCACATTGGGAAGCAAGGTCGCGCCGGACAAGCCACCCACCATCGCCGACATGGACACCACACTGCCCACCACCAGCAGCGAAGCACTGGCGCTCGCGGCGACCAGCAACCATTTCGGACTCAGACAGCAGTCCACAGCACGGAAAATCTGAGCCGCCACCAGGCGTGCTGAACGGGTCCTGCGCGCCAGCTGGCGGGGCTCAGGCTGGTGCTCGTTCCACAACCGGTAGTCCTCTTGCGTCACCCTCACCCGCCTCTCCACCAGCGAGACCAGCGCACTGCCCTCGTCCAGGCAAGACGTCTGTGAGTCTACAGAGTCCGCACTCCCCACTCCCTGTCCAACAGCGCTCGCTGGCTGCGGCGTCCGTGCCATATCACTGACAGGCCAAAAAACATTAAGAGAAACTTCGTTCATCGCTACTTACTCCCCCTGACCACGAACGGATATGAGCCAGCTCCTGCCGCCCGGAAACACTTGTTGTTGCCAACGATCTTTTAAACGGGCGCGCGCCGTGACCCGGTAGACTGTGCTTGATGTCGATGACCAGCTCCAGGGTGTGAAGGAAACCATATATCCTTCCTCCTCGTAGAAAAGTTCACCTTGAATCTCCTTGCCAGTATGCGCGTCGGTGATGACGATGGCGTTATCTGCTACAAGCATTATCGTATTCCTGCCGATGGCAACGGCCTTGTGCGCGATCAAACTATCTTTATCCAAAGGGCGGTCAGAGAGAAAATGAATGCGTCCCCAAGGGTCCCTGGTGCTGCGCTCCAGGGCATATCCAGGCCCCGGGAACAGCGTTGGCATTGCCGGTGCATGCCGTCCCTGCAACCGTTTCCAATAAAAGGTCCACAGGTTGGCCAGCGCCCCGGCTGTAAAGCGCACACCGCCCGGCTGGTCTCTGTAGTTGTTTCGCAGCCAGGGGTAGATGGCGCTGTCTTGTATATCCGAGTAAACATTGGTGACCAGCCGCTCCAGCGCTGCTGCGGCAATCATGGTCTGCTGTCCATTCATCAATTCTTCCCGGGTCAGGTTGTGTCCCATATCCCTGAACACTTGCAGCAGATCCTCCAGCGGGGAAACTGCTGTCGGAAAGAGCTCCAGTGCATAGCCGTAATCAACCAGCGCGTACTTGTCGACCAGCAGGTCGCGGGCAATGAGAGGCGAGTCTGAATCAACGGCGTCCAGGTATTGCGAACGGGCATCCATCAGGAGATCGTAAGATTCATCCGCAACGCCGTGCGCAATCATTCCCATCATATGGGCAATCAGTTTCTGACACCGTTCGCTGCGCCAGGCACTGCGTCCGGCTGAAGCTCGACCACACTGACTCTCCACATGGTCAAAGTAGGCACTGTGAAAGGGAGGCCAATGGGACATCTCCCCGTAGAGACTATCGCTGGCATAGCCACCATCCGGAAGCACCGCACCAATGACAAGGCTGCTCAGGTTTTCCTGGAGCAGAGCCTGCAATTGCTTGTCTGTCACCATACCCACAGCCTCATAGGCCATGATGGTGTGCACCGCAGCCCCCGCTCCCAGGCTCACGCGCGCCAATGTCAGCGTCAGGGCGAATACCACAATCACGGCCGCCAGCCTGACGCGCATCGCCTTTGTGTCTTTGTTCATACCACTCGGAACCTCCGCTCTCTACCACTCGCCCTGTGCAGGAGAGTGTGCAGAACGGTAGACACTTTACAGCTCACGAAGTTCCCCTTGTTGTCAATGCAGTCCAGCTGGCTGACAACACCACAGCTGGCCGGGTTTTCAACTTTTCAACTTTTCAACTTTTCAACTTTTCAACTTTTCAACTTTTCAACTTTTCAACTTTTCAACTTTTCAACTTTTCAACTGTTCAACATAGTGGAGGGATGGGGCAAGACTGACTCCGGCTCGTGCACAATGCACACATACGCATCGGCTGGCACCCTGTTGGCGGCAACCAGAGTAGATTCCGGACACAGCAGCAATGCCCAGGGCACGGCATGGTCCGTCGATGATAAAAACCGGCAGCACCCGAATGCCTGGCTGTAACATCCTTGTTCACCGATTAAACTATCTTGCCAGAGCAGCTTCCCACTGGGCCGGTGCGACTTCTTCAGCTCATCAACACTGATTCAGGTTCAACAAGCGGGCTGAAATCACTGTTACGCAAGCCCGGCTGCCAACTCAGCCGTACAAGCGCCATCAGCAAAAAACCCGACGCCAAAACGTCGGGTTTTCCTTTGGTAGTTCGAAGAACTCAGACCATCATTTGGCGTCCGCCTGTACCTGCGCTGCACCTTCGTCCAGGCTCAGGAATTGATCCTGATTCACAGAACCCACAACGGACTGGAAGACCGAACTATGATCACTGCCGCCAGCAGTCCCAACGTTTGCGGTATCCATCGCCACTGAGGCCGCGTGATTCCCTTCCTCACCCTGTACACCATCATCTGAATTTGAGTCGCTCGTTCCCGGCCGACTTTTCAAAAAGTCATTCTCTCGCTGAAGTTTCGCGTTCTCTCCCTCAAGAATCCTGTTGTGGTTAACAAAAGCTCTTTTACACACCAGGAACTCTTCTTGCGCTTCCCGCTGGGCATTCTTGGCGGCACCACAGGCTTGCTCAGCTTCTTTGCACGCTTCCAGTGCCTCGTCCTTGGCGCTGACTTCCTCGGTAAGCTTCTCCTGCAAATCTGTCACGCACTGACCGCGCTGCGCAACCTCCTGACTCAATTTCGTCACATTGTCCCGTAGTTCTTTGACACTCAGTAAGTAATCGACTTTGACGTCCAGGGCACCTGCCGTATCTATGAAGTCTTGCGCCTGAGCTCTCTCTCTCCAGCTATCAAAGCGGGTTATAACAAAGCGGGCAGCGCAAGCCGCCGCCCCCAGGCCGCAGGCAACAGGAAGCGCTACCGGCGCTGTCACACCAGTAAGAATCGCCAGCTGGGGCAATGCCGCAATGGGCGCTACAAAGGTTGCAAGGTATTTGAAAGAATCCCAATGGCTGGCCTTCCTTTCTGTCAGAGCCTTCTGCTTATCCCCTGCGTTTCTGAGCTGGGTTGCACGCCGGTGCAAGATATCCGCCGCGTCTACCTCCTTCCTTTGACCACAGTCTTCAGCACGCCGTAGCGCCGCATTGGTACACCGCCTCTGGATGATGGACCTTCCTGTACGCTGCAAGGCGTTGAACAGGGTGCCCAGAACAGGAAACACGAAGGGTGCTGCGATAACCGCACCGGTTCCCGCGCTGAGACCACCGAAAACAGGCGACACAGTGCGACCGGCCAGCTCCGTCAGTGCCGGGCCACAGTATTTGTCGATAATGGCCGCAGCGCTGGACTGCAGACCCGCCACAGCATCTGGTGCTGCAACCGATACGGAGTAGGCAGCAGCCCATCCTTGAGAAAGAGCCGCTTTTGCTTTTCCTGCGACATCCGCAGCAGCAACTGCCACACCATCGGGCAGCCAGCGGGCGACATTATTAAAGAGACTGTCGGGATTGATATTCATGTTTTTTACCATCGGAACCTGGATTTGCATGGAACACCTCCTTGGCTGCACGCAACGTTTTTTTCATTTGTGGCTTCATCGCCGTTTTCCACCCGAAGTCATTTCGCTTGGGTTATGTACGGTAGATCCTCCGGCGTCAGCAAAAGTTCAAACAATATTCACCTGGCATTGAGAAACGCTTTTTTGCTGACCTTTTTTGCTGAATAAAGGAACAGTCGATCAACAGGGGCATCACACAGTGGCGGCAGCCTGTTTTTTCAATTGCTGGAAACCTGAACTCATCAGCCATCAGAGGAGGATTGGAGGCCCATGAACAAGGACGTCCAGGCAGGGGCATGCCAGTTTTCAAGGGATATCCGGTGAGAGGCGGCCGAAAGACAAGCGATGTTATTGCCCCTGTCCATCATGACAGCTCCGCTGCTATCGCGGGCTGTGCACTCCGGTTACATAGCAGATCTCGAACGTCTCCCATGCTATCTGTCCTGTTTAACCCAATGCACCAAGTTCCAGGGGCGGGAGGGGCATTGCTGAAGACAGGAAGACAGGAAGACAGGAAGACAGGAAGACAGGAAGACAGGAAGACAGAAAGACAGAAAGACAGAAAGACAGAAAGACAGAAAGACAGAAAGACAGAAAGACAGAAAGACAGAAAGAC
>Ga0209022_1003886_pt1 | contig 9912 bp, 16 predicted proteins | sample PinacodermPK_FD_187300 | JGI IMG/M metagenome (GOLD analysis project Ga0209022, IMG submission 187300) | Host-associated microbial community of the marine sponge Aplysina aerophoba from Gulf of Piran - sponge pinacoderm, lysed by proteinase... | ecosystem: Host-associated > Porifera > Sponge >... | reverse complement strand
TGCTGCGCGACGGAAAGCCCTATGCCGATCCCGGGATCGACTATGAGCGCATCGCCATCGGCTACAAGGCCAGCCGCTGGCTGCAGAAGCTTGAACAGTATGGATACGTCACCGTGCGGGCACGCGAGGAACAAACCGACATGCCGACCCGAACCGCCTGAGCCCCGGCGTCGCCTTCAACCGCTCTCGGCCCGAGACGAGGCCGTTTCCGGGGAGCCCGAATAATCGCCGACATTGATTGAACGGCGACGCCATCCAGACTGACGCCACCGTGGCTGCCTCTCGAAAACGGGTGCCGGCGGCCAGGGGAAAATGTGCCCAAAGCCCGAAAAGAGTTTCAGAGAAAAAAAATCGCTTTTGTCGAACGGCAGTCTCACCGCTGACCTACGCCCGATTTACAGTTGGTCAGGCGCTCTCGGTAGAACAGCTCAATTTCGCTTTCAGGTAAAGCTCTCAAATCGAGCTTCGCCAACTCCGACGCCATTTCCTTCAGCTGCGGCTGGACGCTCTCGAACATTGCAAGTCTCGCATTATGGCTTTCCGAACCGCGGCTCTTGAACAGCTTGTTGTAAGCGTATTCCAAGCATGGCCCGAATACATTTGTCATCAATTTCCGGTGGAGGTCGGCCGCCCTCAACTCATTATCTTTAAGCCCTGCAATGCGCTTCACGCCTTTGCGCAGCAAGGCGATACTGTTGATCCAGCCTTGGCGACCGTCGATGCTCACCAGAAACCAGCGTTCAAGCTGGCTGTGCTCTATGCCTTCGACGCGGAAGATCGTTCCGACCTTCAGGCGCGTACCTCGCTCACCTGGGTAAGACGAGCGGGCGATCAGCGGCACCTCATTCAGGGTCTCGTAGGATTCCCAAAGCCGCAGGTGGTCGGCGCCCACAAAGCTCGATTTCGCCCGTACGGAGACCGTCAGGGGCGAGGCAACGGCAACCTCGTCGTCGCTCCCGCGCGCGCGTGCTTCGACTACGATGCGGTCCTCGATACTTTCGATTCCAAACGCCATGTCAGGGCCGAGTTGAGCCATCTTGTCCTGGTGCGCCGCCAAGCTGGCTTTCCATGCCTTGTCATCGACCGGAAGCAGCTTCGCGACCCGCCATTGGGCCGCAAGACCACAGTATCTGCCGTAGCCTCTTGAGTAGGTGTCCACCTTGCCGGCCTCCGATTTCGCGCGATACAGGCGGTCCACCGTAACCGTGATTGGCTGCCTGTCTCCCAAGTCCGAATCGACGCTGACGGATAGCCTGCCATCTACCTTTTTCGCGTTGAGCTTGAATCTAGTGGCAACTATCCCCGCCGTTCTCAGGACAGGATCGTTGTGCTTGACGAACCGCACCGTGCTACCGTCCCGGTACCAAGTCCAATCGGTGCCCCGTGCAAGACTGAACAGGGCGCTGGTCGCGCTGAACATCCAATAGAAAGTCCGGCTCTTGTCCTCCGGCAGAACATCCATGGGACCGGCCTTCAACCCCCACTGTTTCACGATGTCGGCAGCGATTCGGCGTATCTGGACCTTGCCTCGGTACTCCAGATCGACGTCGACCGGATCTGGACAGGAAAGCGCCTCGACATTTACCGGCGGCAAGACAACGGCGGGCTCCGGATTAGGTGTCGATTTGGCCGGTTCTGCCGGCTTGATGCCGCGCTGGGCTGTTTCCTTTGGCGCCTCTTCCTTTGGTGTCTCGGCTTGCGGCGTTGCCGAGGGTGTTTTCGGTGCTTCGGTTTCGTCGCCGCCAACGATCAGCCCGAGGAACACGAGAGCGACCACGATCACGACAAGAGCCGCTGCGGTGCGGCCGACCCATTTCAGTATTGATGACATCGCAGATCCCAAGAATGTTCATCCTGTTCATCGCAGCGGCGATGGCTGGGCAGTTCCCATTTGACAGTCCACGTCGCCACGCTCAGCACTGAGGCAACCTGCCTTGGCAAGGTTTGATTAGACGGTCAATCAATTTCCTGCTCGGGTGGAAGAACCGAATCATTCCAGAACCGGTGTGAACACGAAAACGTAGCGTGTGGATATCATTCCCCCCGGAGAATCGCCAGACATTCTCTCGGAAGACACCATACGGTAGGAAGTCTATGTCCAATGTGCTATCGGGCAGGATCTCCCGATCCCACGCAACGCTGTCGAATGATCTGCGGTTTCGTCTTCTGCCGACGCACCAATCGGTTGCATGGAGGATGATTGGCCGTTGGCCCGAATTCAGGATTCCAAGCCGCGACTAGTGTGACGGGTCGTTGATCCAGACTTCAAGCTTAAGGCACCCTACGGCGCGACGGTTGATGAACCAGTCTACGCCACGCAAGACCAACGAGGTCGGAGGTATAAGCGACTGGAAGTCAGGGACGGCCATCGGCCACCGTCTCCGTCGCCGCTGACTGCCGGGGCATCACGCGCTTAGTGGTCTCGTGGTCCGCAACGATCTCCACCTGGCGAAGCTCCCACGTCTTCTGCAAGTTCAGCCAAAGTTGCGGCGTCGTCCCAAAATACCGTGCCAGCCGCAGCGCCGTGTCCGCGCTCACACCCCGCTGGCCGTTCAGGATCATCGTCACCCGTTTCACCGGCACGCCTAGCGCCTTCGACAGCGCATTGGCCGACAGCCCGAGTTCATCGAGCTCGTCGCGCAGGATTTCGCCGGGATACACCGGCTTCATTCCGTTCTTTGCGTTCATGGCAAACTCCCTCAATGGTAGTCCACGATCTCCACATCGCACGGCCCTTCGTCTGCCCAACGAAAGCAGACACGCCATTGCGCGTTGATCCGAATGCTGTGCTGACCGGCGCGGTCGCCGCGCAGCGCCTCCAGCCGTCTGCTCGGCAACGCGGCAAGGTCGCCAAGCATGTCCGCGCTGTCTAGCAAGACCAGTCGGCGCACGGCATGGCCAGCGAAGCCCTGATATGCCGCGACGCGCCGCCCCTCGAAGAAGCGGCGCGTATCCCGATCCTTGAAGCTCCGAGTCATGCGTGCTGACTGTACTGTATTTTACGCCTTCCGTAAAGAATGCTGGCGGTCATCGTCTGCTCGCGTTCCTGCCGGTAGGGCATCCGTGCGGTCGGACGACGGGTTGCCGCGTGACGACCCGGGTAGTGTTCGTCGCTCGGTTCAGCGACGAACAGGATCGTGCGACGATGACTGCTCCCGGCGGTGACGGGCAAGCGCGCACCGTCGCCGACAGTGCGCGCCGAGTGAATGACGTTTCCGGCGCGCACGACTCCACGCATTGATCTGTTATCTCGTGCTTCCTATAGTGCCGCCCGGAAGCCGTGCGACGGTTCGGGGACTGTCTCCGCAAGTGCGCGGCGGGCGCTGCCTCTCAAGCGCCGCTCGGGCTAAATGCCGGTTGCATAACGGCTTTCATCGCCCGACAGCTTGAGCGGTCAGGAAGCGCGATTAGGACGCCCTTCGGCGCGTGGTTCTCACACCTGACGCATCCCTGATGCAGAGGTTGCCGTGGTTGTCCATGGTTGCGATTGGCTGGTTATGCCCCGCTAATTGGCACGCGTGTCGGCTCCTGGCGTGCCGGAACTACCTGCCACCGATCGGTGCTCGCAAACAGCCCCTGGCTGCGCGACCCCGGCGGCTCCATCGCACCCATGCCGCGCCGAGCACCTTTCGGGATTCTGCCGCGTTACGGCAGGTTCTCTTGAGTTTTCCTGCAAGCACCTATAGGTGCTGTCTGCTGGGAGGCATAGAATAACCGTCTCGCTCGCGGCAGGCGTCGCCCCGGCCTGCGACTGCGATCAAACGGGTCGCGCAGCACGCCAGTCACGCGCCCGCGAATCGGGCCGGGACCGCACAAATTCCAGGGGGAATTCCATTCCCACCGTGGCAGCAATACCATTCGGAGGCAGCGCAAAACGATGACGAAATCGCCCGACGGCTCCCTGCACAAGCACATCCGGGTCTCTCGCGAGCAGTGGGAACGGCTCGAACTGGCAACGCAGGGCACGCCCTGGTCCCCCAACCAGATCCTTTTCGAGCTCGCGATGGAGGCCCTCGACCGCCGCCAATGGCCTGCCACCGACACCGAAATGCGTGTCGCGCGGGCCTCGCTGTTCACGGCCCAGGCTATCGCCCGCCGGATGATCGCGGAAGGGCGCGACGCAGAGGTCCAGGAAATCCGCCACTTCATCTCGACCATCGTGCCCGATCCCGACGCCCGCGAACCGGCGGGAACCTCCCCCGTCGCGCAGACCCTACCTTTCGACGGGACACCGGGGTGAAGATTCGAACCGTTCGAACTTTCCCGATTCCTCCGTTGCATCCAGCGCGCAAACCGTGACGTCAGCCCAAGCCGCCCGGGAATTCCCGGCCCGGCGCTCGGACGAAAACACCCTCGGGCAGCTACGCCTTGGCGGTATAGCGAGCCCATAGGGGCAGCATGAAGACGCAATTCTCCAGAGTATAGCCCGTCAGACATGTCTCCAGAACCTTACCCCCCAGTTCATTCGGATCGTTCGTCGCCTCGATCTCCCTAGCCATCTCCCTGAGCGCATCGTCCACCTTCTCCCTCAGGTTGCGCTCGGGCTCGTAGCCGGCAATCGCACACAGGGTCTTTCCCGGCCGAAGCCTGAGAACTCCGAAAGGGGCGCTCGGCAGAGATCCCTCCTCCTTTCGCAACCGCATTCCGTCATCCACGATGACGAAGGAGACCACCGTGACCATCTTTGCGTGACCGGGGATCAAGACCTGGTTCTTGTCCCATCGCGCTTGCTTCCGTTTCCTTTGCTCGGGGGCCAATTGCAGCCCCCAGCGGGGAAACAGCAGCCGGCACGTAGGGATCGCCTTGCCCTCGTATTCCGGTTCCTGCCATTGATTCATGAAGCGATCACCCTTGTAGTTTCTCATGCTGGGGTCGTCTTCGTTGAACGAGATGTGCTGCTTTCCGGAGGAGTGCAGACTGACCTTTTGCCCGCGCAACCCGCCTCGGCAGTAGATGTAGGCGTCTCCGTTTTTCTCGACACTTACGCCCCAAGCATCCGAGGTCAAGCCATTTCCCCTGTCGACCGCAAACCGGATAGGGCTCGTCCTGATGGGCAGGACCAGACCGTCTCTCCTCCACAGCGTCATTTCATCGTTACTCATCGCCTCACCTCGATCGGTCGACGCGGACCGGCTGCCGTCCCTCCGCCAGCACCCAGGTCTCGAGTAAGGCAATTCCGGGCGGCAGATGCGCGTTCGCGATTTCCAGCACCTGTCCGTAGCGCCGCCTGACCTTGTCGCTCCGGCCATCCTCGCCGAATCCGACCGCCAACCGAATGCCGCCGGTTATCGGCGGTGCGTGCGCCGGCGTCAACTCCAGTTCCACGCTCGCATCGAGCAATTCCTGAAGCGAACGCCGCACTGCATTCAGGGCAAAGTGCCACTCCCAGGCATTCTGCAGAAGCTGAAACGGCGCGTAGTAGACATTCGAGGACATTCGGGATACGACCTTGATCTCCAGAAGCACCAGATTGCCCGCCGTATCGACTGCGAGCTGATCGAGCTTGAGACTGTCCTTCGGCCCAGGCGGCATCGCCCAATTGTCGCGCCGGGCCAGTGCGGTCAACTCGCCGCGCGCGTCATCGACCGCTTCTCGGAACACTCCCGACGGTTTCGCGGACCGTGATCCGCTGCAACTGTGAGGCAGCCGCGCACTTTTGCCAACTGTTATCCGCAAAGGCCATGAATAAAATATGTGGATGGCGGTGATGATAGTGAGGATTGCGGGGCACAAGACCGCGGCAATTGCGGTGAATCGGCCCGCCCGACGCGTCGGCTCTCACCCGTTACGACGGCGCATCCATGCCCTCTGCGTGCCGGAGGCCACATGCCGCCGAGCGGCAATACGCCGGGTCGCGGTGGCTTTCCCAGCGCCTCTGACATCCATACGCCACTGCTCCTCCGCCTTGCCGACGCTGTCTCCCCAATCCAGCGGAAACCCCAGACTGTTCAAGGCTTGCGTCGCGGAGTTACTGACCTTCACGCGGGCTTGATCCGACTGAGAAGCATCGCCACATGGGCACAAACAGCTTCCGGGCTACGGCCTGGAACAATGGAGGTTGGCGCGCCACCGGCGCCGGGTACGGCCTGAAGATATCGGCCGAGGATCGCGGCTGGCACACGGTCACGCTGCGACTTGTCGGCGACCGGACGAGTCGCGTTGCCGAAGCAAACGTGGCCAAGGCTTCCTTCTGGAGCGCTCAATTCAGGGAGTTGATCAAGCTGGAAATCGGCCGGTGGCTTATCGAGAACGGCTTCCGCCGCTGGCCTCGTAATGCGCCTCCGCGCTTTCGGATGCGCCTTGTCGACCGCAGGGAATTCGAGGTCAGGCCCGACCGCAGTTGATCGCATAGCGCCGATACACGGTGCAGCTTCCCGCCCAAGAGGCACCACCAGTCCGGCAAGCACAGGAATTGACACGAAGATGGTCAAACGAAACCGCCCGCCGCGACGCCCAACCGGTGCCGAGCCACGGCCTCGCCAAGCAAACCCGGTCCCGGCGTCGGGCGACCAGGAGGCGGTCGATGGCATCCCCTGGTCCCAGGTCAAGAAGACCGACCTCTCCATCGCCGGCGAACAGCCCGGCCATGTCCAGAAACTTCCCGGCTACGAGGTCTGCGTCGCGATTCCCGAATGGGACAAGAACCGCAGTCTTCTGGATCCGGTCAGGAAGGCCCACCTCGTCCAGCAGAAACTGCTTGCCCGACTACAGGGCGAAGGTGTCAGCCGACCGTGGATGATCGAGCGGTTCAACGAAGTCGACAAGGCATTGGCAGCGACTCTTGCGACCGTAGCCAAGAGATTCCGGACGCGACGCTGGAGGGAGAAGGAACGCGGCGAGGCCTTGCATCGACTGCAGGCTACGTTCGCCGAGATGCAGCGCTGGACGGCCCAAGACCACCCGTTACTGCCAGCGCGCCGAACAGTGCGCCGATCCCATCGAGAAGGAAACCGTCCTGGACGCCGCTTGTCTTGGCATCCTCAAGATCGGGGAGCTCATCAACAGGATCGAGCGGATGCAACACGGGTTCTGGCAGGATTTCAGCGCCGCGCATTTCCTCGACATGCGACACAAACGCAACCTGAATGGACACACCGACGAGCTCGAAGGCGAAGATGTCGTCCCCCTCGGCACCGGCATTATCCAGGACCTTCACACAGCCCTAGGACGCACGCTGTTTCCGGTAAAGGCCGGTCCCGACCAGCGCGAATTCCTAATGTCCAGAAAGTGCTTCGCGACCTTGAACCGACACGTCCCAGCGATGCGCCGATGCCCGACAATTCGATCGCAATTGTCGGGCTCGACGAAAACAATCGGTTCGTCATCACTCGCGTGGGTCGGTCCGAGGAAAATAGGATGATGATCTCGTCGAGCGTCACCGGAAGCATGAACCTGAGCGTTTACGCCGTTCGGGGCGATCCGACGGCGCGGCCGCCCGTTCCCGATGAACAAGGGTGAACCCCGAACTCCCGTTGCACTTTTCGATTCGTCGACCTCCCCCGGGGTCGCGGTAGCCCTTCGGTTTCCGGGAGATGGCGGTACGCTTCGCGATCGGCGCTCCGGCGGTCCTTGGAGATGATTATCCGCTTGTTGGCGTGCTCACGAGGCTCAATTGTGAGAATCGTCATCGGTGCCGAATCGAGGATGCACAAGTGGGCTCTCACTCGAGTAACAGCGGCCTATGCCACTGATTGCCAGAGTGAATACCGCCGCCTTGTCGCAGTTCTTCAGGTCGCGGACGTTCGGATTGCGCCCGGCGCGGCCGAGCAGGGTGGCGCGGTTCGTGTTCAGTTTGGTCAAGGCGGAAACTGCTTTGTCGACATCCTCATGCGGATGCGATTCTGTCGGCCTCCGCCGTCGTGGTGGCGCGACGCTTCGCCGCCCACTCATCCAGATCCGACCCGCGATAGCGCACCCGGTTCCCGAAGCGGTGGAATGCGGGCCCGGCGCCGCTCACGCGGTAGCCGTCCAGCGTGCGGGGCGAGAGGCCGAGATAGTCCGCCGCACGCCTTGTGTCGAAGAAGCCGCTCTAGTTGTTGTCCATGCTGCCCCCTTTCGATTGCCGGATGTGCCGGACCTGCCACGCCGACGGCCATGCCGACTGCCTCAGGCTGTGCCAAGAGACGCCGCTCCTGTCGGCTGCAATGCGCCCCGGCGCAGCGAATGTAGGTGGGGCCGCTCAGGTTTTCAAAGCGCACGGTTAGGGGAAATCCGGCAACGCTCCGTCGTTCGGGCCAATGCGCGCGCTCCAACGCGACAGCGCCGACCCTGGCCGCTCGGACATCGTCGTCAACGCCTTGGAGTCGTTCATCCGCGTCCGGGACGGCTCCGACCCAGGTCAGTGCGCCGCCAAACTTTGGGAAATCCTGCATCCGGGAGGCATACGCGTTCGCCGCAGCGCGCGGTTTCGGATTTGGATCGCTCTCTGGATGCTTGCGGAGCTGGAATCGGCCCAAAGGGGATGTCGAAAAAATGACGGTATAGTAGTAACTTACGGACTTTCTGAGCGTTTTCGACGATATGCGTGTCGAGCACGTGCACCGAGATATGCGCGCGAATGTCCTGCCATGGCGCCATGGCTGCACTCCAAAACCAGGTTCCTGTCCCGCTGATGACGTGCGGGCGCCTGGCGATGAATAGCACCCAAAGGTTGGCCGCGGGTACACATGACAGTCCGCGAAAAGGCTTTTCTCAGGTCGTCGATTCATCCAACTCGTTTGCAAGCCTCTTGCTCCTGCGTCGGCTTCGAGGCGCAGTCGATTCATGCTCGTCTGCCCGGCATAGCCGCGGAACCGGTCACAGATTTTTTTATCGTGGCGGGTCATGACAGCAACGGTAGATAGAGCCGGTACGGCCTGACAAAAAAATCAATTAGGAGATTTCCCGCAGGTTTGGGCCATATGTGCGCCTGACTGCGATGAAGTGCGCTCAGCTACGCAATATTTCGATTGAGTTAGAGCCGCCAGTCCTTCTCCGCTCTTTCACGAGCCGACGTTTTCCTGGGGCAGTTACTTCCCCGCCCGCCAATCTTGCCTTGAAGCCTTCAACAATGAAGCCCACTCGTCGGGCGGATTGCCATGCGCGAGCATCCTGGCGACGACCGCGTTCGGATCGGTCCTGCTCCCCGAGGAGTGCAGCGTGGACTGGTCGTTGACCCACGTGTAGACGATCACGTTTGCCCTGGCATCGTAGCGGAAAAACAATCGGAACCGCCTGCCGATCCTGGTGCGCCGCCAATGGCGGTAGCGCGGGCCGAGCGTGCCTCCCTGGCGGTACTCGTCCCGGGACGGGTCCTGCGGGATGACGTCCAGCATCAACCGGCTCAGCGCGTGGAACAGCTTGACGTTCGCATTGGATGCGAACCCCGTCGGATCGCTTCGTTGCGCGCGTTGGGCCGCGTTGTGGAGCCTGCGCAGTTGGTCGATCAGGCAATCGTGGAACAGCAGCGTCCATCCGTGGCGCTTCATCAGTGGTCGATGTCGCCGTCGATGTCCTCGTCCGGTCCTGCTTCACGCCGCGCATGTTCGAGTATGTCCTGTGCCAGATCGTCCGGAAGCGCCCGGACATGCCGACCGGCCTGGATATCGCCGGCGAGCAGATCGAGAAGCGCGCCGATGGCCGGATCTTCATGCTCGGTGTCGGCACGGCTGACGACGATCTGTCCGTCCTCGTGCAGTTCGAATGCCGCCTTGGCGCCGACATCGACACCCAGCGCCTGACGGACCGCCTTGGGCAGGGTGATCTGATCCTTGGAAGTCAACGTGGCGACTTCGTGGATGATCGACATGATCGGCGCTCCTTTCGTGCAGCGCGCTCGTAAGGAATATTCCTTACCGTGTCAACGCCACGTGGGAGATGCGAATTCGATGCACATCGCGAAGACGGGCTGGACGGTACGCGCCGGTGCCGTCG
>Ga0209022_1003877_pt1 | contig 9949 bp, 6 predicted proteins | sample PinacodermPK_FD_187300 | JGI IMG/M metagenome (GOLD analysis project Ga0209022, IMG submission 187300) | Host-associated microbial community of the marine sponge Aplysina aerophoba from Gulf of Piran - sponge pinacoderm, lysed by proteinase... | ecosystem: Host-associated > Porifera > Sponge >... | reverse complement strand
GGGCGGCCGCTCAGTCCGCCCCACCCTCGCTCACGCCACTCGCCCGAACCGCCTAACAGGCCTAACCGAGCGTCTCCGCGACAGCCCAAGTCCGACAGACTGCTAGCCGCGGGCGTCGGCTACACCCGCCCGCTTACGGGGCTCCGGGGGGGGGGTCCCCCAGGTGCCGTTCGCGCTTGGTCGGAGAATGGAGGGAGGAGCGTTCACTGCACTCCGCTCGGAGTCTGGCGAAGTAGAGAGACCACAGGTACTTGTGGGCAACCACGGCCAGCCACTGTCCCCCAGTGTGGTCCCGTTTTGCCAGACGCTCCGCCAACCGGTTGAGCGGCTCTGCATGAGGCTAGTCCGTCGTCAGTGGTCAGCCGGCACTTCGCACTGGTAGGTCTGGCTGGGCTTGGCTCTGCCGTCCGTGGAGCGTGAGAAGTCGTAGTAGAGACCGGTACCGTCAGGCTCGATGAGAAACAAGTAGTCGTAACTGCCGTTGTCATCGGGACTGAAATCCCAGCGTCGGTTGAGTCCCTGGACTTCAAACTCTGCGGTGTGGGTTTTGCCGGCAACCGACACCCCACCGGCGTTCTCCAGCCGAGTCAGAGTGAGTAGCACATTCGTGCCGTTGACGTCGGTCCTGTCGAAGCAGCGCCACGTCTCCATTGACCCAATCTTCTCCAGCGCCGAGTGACTTCCGTTCTCTGCGGCGAGGCGGTACCAACGCACAGCCGCGCTGAGATCCCGCTCCACGCCGTTCCCGATTTCGTAGCCGAGTCCGACCCTGTACTGCGCTCTGGCATGGCCCTGTTCCGCTGCCAACCGGAACCACCGTGAAGCCTCGGCGTCGTCCTCATCCACGCCTATTCCCATTCCGTAGATCAGGCCGAGTTGGACTTGCGCTCCGACATGGCCCTGCTCGGCTGCCAAGCGGTACCACCGCGCAGCCTCCGCGTCGTCCTCCGCCACGCCGAGGCCGTAGTAGTACTTCTCACCGAGGCTGTACTGCGCCTCGGCGTCGCCTTGTTCGTCATTCTCACGGGAACTCGGAAGCGTGTGTGTTGGCTCGGTGCGCCGGAGGGCTGCCACTGCGTCGGGATGGCCTTGGTCGGCGGCTAGACGAAGCAAACGGATGGCCTCATCCGGGTCCTCAGGCACACCTCGTCCGGCGGCGTACATCAACCCGAGGTTGTACTGGGCCTGCGGGAAGCCCTGCTCGGCTGCCAATCGAAACAGCCGCGCGGCTTCGGCGTCGTCTCGGAGAACGCCATACCCACGCTCGTACATGTAGCCGAGGTTGGTTTGTGCTCCGCCGTGGCCCTTCTCTGCAGCCGGGCGTAGCCACCGGAGCGCCATAGCGTCGTCGGTCCCCATGTAGAGGGACCCGAGTTCGGCCATCGCTCCAGCATGTCCCTGATTAGCCGCTCGGGTCGACCAGAGTAGAGCCTGTTCTACATCGCCGCGTCCTTCGACGTACGCCATGGCGACTTCGTACTGCGCCTCCGCATCACCGCCTTCCGCGGCGCCCAGGAGTTGATTGAACCGGGCGTCGCCCTGTGTTTCAGGCCCGCCTCCTACATTTTCCGGCGTCGCATCCAGCTCGGCCAGTTCGTCGAGCATGGACCCGAACATCTCAAGTGTCTGGGCGTGGCCTTGTTGGGCTGCACGATAGAGCCACCTCACGGCCTCGGTGCCGTCTTCAGGCACACCATCCCCCTCGATGTACAGCATGCCGAGCTTGAACTGTGCGTCCGCGTGGCCTTGTTCAGCCGCCATGCGGAGCCAACGAGCAGCTTCAATGGGGTCCTCCGGCACACCGCGGCCCTCGTGGTGGTACAACCAGAGCACGAACTGCGCGTCGGCGTAGCCTTGGTCGCCAGCGCGCCGGTACAACCGCTCAGCTTCGGCGTAGTCCTGAGGGACGCCCGCGCCAACGCTGTACATGCCGCCCATCTCGAACTGCGCTTCAGCGTCGCCCTGCTCGGCGGCACGGCGAATCCACTTGACGGCTTCGGACTCATCCTTAGGCACGCCGTGCCCGTTGTAGTACATCAATCCAAGGTAGAACTGCGCCCTCGGATCGTTCTGCGCGATGGCTCGCCGATACCACCGAAGCGTTTCCGAGTAGTCCTGTGGCACCCCTTGCCCGACGTAGTACAGCCGTCCGAGCATGGCTTGGGCCTCGGCATGCTCCTGCTCAGCAGCTAGCCGAATCCACTTCACAGCTTCAGCGGGATCGGCCTCCATGTATGTAACCCCAAGTCGAAACGCGGAAGCGGCGTGACCTCTTTCCGCCAGATCCCGTAGTTGTGCGGCGTCAGACGGGTCCAGCCCGCCCGTAGTGTTTGTCTGGGGATGAACGGCCGTGGCGAGCGCGAGACACCCGGCGAACGCGGGGACTACGAGTGCGAACCTCATGTAGATCACTTCGCGGAAACACTAACGCACGGCTACGGATGGAGTCTCTGTCTTCATCCTCCGGGCATCGGACCAGACGCCTCTAGCCCGTCCATCAAACTGCGGGAGCGTGGGCACCGCCTGGTTCGGCCGCGACGTCGCCACCGACACGCAGATACACGCTGCCTCAGGTTTCCCTCCGCGCGTCGCGTCCCAGTTTGAGCCGTGGGACGGGCCGTCAGAGTGACAGATCCGGCGATTCGTCGGCATACCAATGCGACGTGACAGGCCGGGCCCGGCCCGCCGTGGACAAACACGGCGATTCGTCGGCATAGCTTTACGTGACGGGCCTGCAAAGTGCCGCCGTCTCCCGGGTGGTCGACCCGGGGGACGGCGGCGTGAGGATCCTCGGAGGCCGCGCGGCTGAGCGAGTCTCGCACCTCTTGGCAAGAGAGACCTAGCTCAACGCTCCGTCCGCTCAGCCCGCTGACCCCGGAAGAGAGGGAAGCGTTGGCCGCCGTCGAACGCGCCGTGCGCACGGCCGCGACCACCGGCGACCTGCGGCCGTGCGTCCGCTGGGGCTGTTTCCAGCCCGCCCGGCGACTCCTCATCGACCTCCGCCTGCGCGCCGAACGCGCGGCCGCCGGCGTGCCCATCGACAGCTACTCGACCGATCACGCTCCCGGTCTGTCGCGCCAGTCCTGACCGCCTAACGGGGCCGCACCAGACGGTCGGTGCGTGACGCGAGCGATCCCCCTGTTTCGCCGCTTGGAGCGGCTCACTGCTTCCCGCTCGGAGTCTGGCGAAGTAGCAGAGAACGCGGGTACTTGTGAGGATCGACGGTCCGAGATTGTCCCCAACGTGGTCCCCCTTGCTAGGCAGGCCTTAGCATGAACCGGCTCGTCGGTGCCGTGCCGGTGTCTCGTTCTGTGACATTCGCCGGTTGACCGATCAGGTCTCGTCCGTGTCCGACCGTTGCGGGCCTGATGCGGCCCTTCTTGGAGGAGCATGCCTGAAGAAGAGAACGAAGGGGCTGAGAGGATCTCGGTTGATGCCGAGGAGCTTGAGGAGATGCTGCGCATCTTGGAGCAGTACAGTCCGCAGTCTCCCTACCTCGACAACATTCGCGGACACCAAGAGTGGGCAGAGTTGGACAAGGTCCGGGACTGGGCCAAGGAAATGGAGAAGTGTGGGCACTCGATTTCGAGGATCAGGATCAATCTCGACGAGTGCGGAAAGCCCGACGACCCGCCGGACGTCTTGGCCGACATGGATGGCAGGCCGGTCGGCATCGAGGTGACCGACTTGGTGGAGTACCCGAAGAAGCACGCGATCCGGTTTGCCGCGCCCGGTCGCAGAGCGACGATCCTCACCTGGAAGCAGCGGCAGAACGGGACGTTTGACTTCCGCTGGCATGGTCGTGAGTTCGACCCGGACGAGAAGGCCAAGTGGGAACGGAAGGTCGAAGCAAACCCGGACTGGTACAAGGACTGGGTCGAGTGGCCGCTTGAGCGGTTTCAGATGCGGATGCCGGAGATCGTCAGGACTAAGGACGAGAAGGCCGGAGCAAAGAAGGCGAGGAGGATGCGGAAGCATGGTGAGAACGCACTCGACTCTCGGCTGCACAGCAGTTTTCTGCTGATCTTCACGCCCGAGCTGTATCTGCAGGACCACCTGGGCCGATACCTGGAGGAGACGGAAGTGCAGCGGCCGCAGAACTTCGATCGCGTCTTCCTAATGGGCGACTACGTGCCGGGCGAGCGTCCACGAAGGCATCCTGTCTTCGAGGTGCGTCCGACTCGGTGAGTTGACTGTGTCGTCCAGCTACGCGGACTCTCCCAGAGAGCGGGACTCCTGAGGGCAGGTTGGACGATGGGGTGTAATCGGCGCGAACTGTCCCGTTCCCGAGCCGAGAAGAGCACCGGTAGCACTCGGGAGGTCACACGGTCAGGTCTAACGTTGGACCTCACGGGCTATCGCCCGATCAAAGCTCGAGCACTCCGCTCGCTCCGGTTGGGTGTCGGTTGCTGCAGGGACATCGCGCGCCGCTCGCTCCGAGCCACTTGGGAGCCCCCCTCCAGAGCCCCTGGGCGGGCTGGACGCCGTCGGGCTAGACGGCACGCCCCTGAGTCCACCGGTGCAGCGGCCTCTCAGCGGGCATCCCGACCACATCGCGGCCGGTCTTCGGCGCATTGCTGCGAGCCAGAAGCACAGGAACAAGTTGCCAGAGTTGATAAGTTCTCGCCATGAGATTCGAGGAACTCGTTGCCGCGGTCGCGGACGAGCCGGTCTTCGAGACCGGGCTTCTGCTGGCCGGACCGGGCGACCCCGGCAACGTCAGACGGCAACTCTCGCGCTGGGTCCGCGGCGGCAAGGTCCAGCAGATGCGGCGCGGACTCTATGCCCTGGCGCCGCCCTGGCAGCGCCGCGTCCCGCATCCGTTCCTGCTCGCCAACCGCTTGGCGCCGGGTTCCTACGTGAGTGGTCTGTCGGCCTTGGCCTTCGCCCATGCAATCCCCGAGTACGTGCCGGAGGTCACCAGCGTGACGCCTGGACGGCCGCACACGCGGCAGTCGCCATCGGGCCGGTTCTCCTTCCGCCACCTGAAGGCGGACCGGGTGTTCGGCTACCGGCTGCTCGATCTGGGCGGCAACCAGCGGGCGTTCGTGGCGACCCCGGAGAAGGCGCTGCTCGACTCCGTCTACCTGCAGCCCGGCGGCGACGACGCTACGTACCTGCGGGAACTTCGACTCGACTTCGGCGCCCTGGATCTGGACGCCCTCGACCAGGTGGCGGCGCGGTACGCCGCACCGAAAGTGACTCGAGCGGCCCGCCGCATCCGCGAGCTCGCCGCGGCGACGCCCGCATACGACGTGCTGTGAAGGACCACCTCGAGGCGCTGATCCGCCGGCACGATCCGTTGCGTGCCCGCAACGTGGTCAGGGAGTACCTGCAGGCGCGCGCCCTCCGGGCCATGCAGGGCGCCGGCGCGTTGACCGCGTTGGCGTTTCAGGGCGGCACCTGCCTGCGGTTCCTCTACTCGCTGCCCCGCTACTCGGAAGACCTGGACTTCGCACTCGAAGGCGACCGCACGACGTACGATCTGCCGAAGTACCTGAGAGCCATCCAGGCCGAGCTCACCGCCGAGAACTATCGCGTGGAGCTACGGATTCGCGAACACCGCACGGTGCACGGGGCGTTCACGAGCTTCCCCGGCCTGCTCCACGAGTTGGGCCTCTCTCCGCACCGCTCGGAAGCGCTGTCGATCAAGATCGAAGTCGACACGAATCCTCCGAAAGGGGCGAGCTGCGAGATCAGCCTGGTGCGCCGCCACGTGACGCTCAGGCTCTTCCATCACGACCGCGCCTCCCTGCTGGCCGGCAAGCTCCATGCCGTTCTTCAGCGCGGTTACGCAAAGGGCCGGGATCTGTACGACCTGATCTGGTACCTGAGCGATCCCGACTGGCCTGCACCCAACCTGTCGGTACTCAACACGGCGCTTCGCCAGAGCGACTGGGATGGAGACGAGTTGACGCGCCGTTCGTGGACCGAGCCGGTCGCGGAGCGACTGGAGGCGCTGAACTGGGAGCAGGCACTGGCAGACGTGCGGCCGTTCCTGGAAGAACAGGACGACATCGACCTCGTCACCCGCGACAACGCGCTGCGCCTCCTCGCCAGATCGGGTGCGGCCCGGTAGAGCCGGCCGTGCCTATCTCCGCGCACGCCGGCTGCTGCCCCGGTCCACGCGATGACCCGGCACCCGCCCGCCTACGGGGCTCCGAGGGGGTCTCCCGCCTATCTCGTCGAGTTCGTCGCGTTCGACGACGCGGAAGAGCCGGTTCGTGGACCGCAGCGCCTCGGTTCTTCGCCCGACCGATCCGAACATCCTATTCGCCCTGACCGGGAGCCTCGGCGTCAGCTTCGGCTCCGACGCCTCAGGCATCGCGGCAAGGCCTACCGACGGCGGCGCCCACTGTGCTGCGCTCGACAAGGCGTGGCTACATCATTCGGCAACCCGTCCAGAAGACCGAATGTAGGATCGTCGCGCTCTGAGGCCGCCTGCCTTGGCGGAACCACGTAGTCGACGTGGGAATTGTCATTCCCGTATGCAAACCGCCCACATCCCGTTTCTGAACCTACTCAACGGCACGGTCCAGTACATCGTTCCTCGCTGGCAGCGCCGCTATCGCTGGAGCCAAGCCGACATTCAACGCTTGGTCGCGGATCTGCTTGCCGTCGCGGCCACGGACTCTCAGACGGCACACTACGGTGGCGCCCTGCTCACGTTCCCCGAACCTGGACCCGAAGGTGTGGTGAAGAGGGTTCGCGTGGTCGATGGCCAGCAGCGCCTCACCACGGTCAGCATCCTCCTCGCGTGCATCGCAGAGCGGCTCGGACCTGATGGCGCGTGCGGCGATTGGACCGCCCAGATCATCCGTGACGACCGGCTCACGAATCCCGGCAAGAGCGACGAGAAGTTCCGCAAGCTGCGGCTTCAACAGGGAGACGATGAGGAGTATCGCCGGGGCCTACTAGACGGGAAGCCGAACGGAAGCGGAGCGGTCACGCAGGCTTGGAAGATCGTCCGCCGGCTGGTCGCCAGGAACGATGTCGCCCAGCTTCTCGAAGGCCTCGCACGCTTCCGCGTGGTCAGCATTTCACTCGACCCCCATGAGGATCCACAGCAGATCTTCGAGAGCATCAACGCAACCGGGCGGCCGTTGGCCGAGAGCGAGAAAGTCAAGAACTGGTTGCTCATGGGTCAGCCCGAAGACGAGCAGCGGGACCTCCACGAGAATTCCTGGCTACCAATCGAACGACTCCTCGGCGCCAGCCATACCACCGAGCCGATCGACCTGTTTCTGCGCGATGTCCTCCGCTGGCGCACCGGGGCGCTACGAGGCAAGGACCAAGCCTACGAGGGCCTTCGGCGTTGGGCGCTTCGGAAGAAGGCGACCAGCCTCGCGGACCGAGCGTCCATATGTCGCGAGCTCACTCGCCTGGCCCGCCTCTACGGGATCCTGACCGGCTCGGCTGGCCCTCACCCCGACCGGCGGGTGGAGTCGGAGCTTCGTCATCTGAGAGCTCTAGGCATTCACGTTCATCGACCCTTGAGTCTCAGGCTTCTCGACGACGCTTCGAAGGACGATTCGAAGGACGATTCGACGCCGACGCATCTAGAACTAGCGAAGTCCCTGAGCGCCATCGGAACGTGGCTCACCCGCATGTGGCTGGCAGAACGTCCCATGGCCGGAGTGAACACAGCAGCGGCCGAACTCGCGAGCCTCAAGGGGCCGGGACCAGAGGAAGACTACGTCGAATACTGGATGAGCCAGATTCGACGGCGCCAGAACACGCGGGTCGGCGTACCCGACGACGAAGACGTCACTCGAGGAGTGCGCACGCGCAAGGCCCACGGGGGAAGCGCAACGCAGTCCTCGACCGCGATTCTCTGCGCGCTGATGGAGGCCGAGCACGGAGAGGAGTCGCCCGCTCGGAACCACCTAACGCTCGAGCATGTACTGCCGCAGAAACTGACCGGAGCTTGGGAAGAGGCCTTGGGAGATGACGCGGCCGAGACACACGAGCGCTGGCTTCACCGCCTCGCGAATCTGACCCTGAGCGGGGATGTCACCAACGCCAAGCTTGGGACGGGCACGTTCGAGGAGAAGCGCTTAACCTACGAAAACAGCCCGATTGGACTGACCCGCGAGATCGCCGACGAGGACCAGTGGGACCGGGAAACTCTCGAACGGCGTGCAGGTGGGCTTGCCGAACGTGTGTTGAGGCTCTGGCCTTGGCGAGGACGCACCAGCCCCGAGAAGGCGACCTCAGACAGGTCGGGACCACTTGAGTGGCGGGTCGATAACGGCCCGTGGCGCGCGGAAGAGAGCGCAAGCCAGATGGTCCTCAACGTCGCAGGGGCCCTTCTGGATCGCGACCCGGAGAACGCGGAGAAACTGTCAGGCGCCGCACTCAGTACGAATCTGCAGTCGGCCCTGCGCTATCCGGCCGGGTCGAAGGCCGGTACCTTGACGATGCGGGGAATCCCGGGTCACGACGCCTGGGTTCTCTACCCCTACGACCGGGACCATCCGGCGAGCGCGAGTCGATGCCGCAGCATGGGCCAACAATGCGGAGCGAACGTCGAAATCAGGGGCGTAGACGAGGTTCATCGGCGACAGGCGTTCTACCGCTTCCTGCGGCAGCGGACAGGTGGTCTGCCGGGGCAAACGGACGGCTGGCGCGGGAAGAATCAGTGGACCAAGCCCTTGAATTCTCACGGTGACCGCGTCGGTCTAGTGGTTGTCGACGATGCGATCTACCTGTGCATTCGGAAACCCTGGGGCCAGGGAACATCGGCTGAACTCGCTACACGGTTCCTGCGCTACTCGGTGAGGATCGGCTCAGAAATGGGAGACCAAAGGATCGAGGGAGATCCGCACGCCGCGAGTCTCGAAGGCCGAACAGTATGGCTGACGAGTCAGTGGACGTACGAGGACGACGAGGACTGGCCCGACGCGGCGGCCTGGATCAAGGAGCAGTACGAGCGCCTGCGCTTCGTCCTCGAAGAGCCGACCGGCGAAGAAGGAGCCGAGTCCTAGCGCCGCCTCTGGCCGGGCCCTCCGAGCCAGCGACGTCCCCACGGGCATCCCGACCACCTCGCAGCCGCGACGTCAGCCGCGCAACTCTTCCGCGAGCTCGCGCACACCAATCCCCTCCGTGGTCGACGAGACCGGGAATCGGTCTTCCCCCGCATGGACGACGAGGGCGCGACTGGCGCCGATGTCCGCGCAGGCCGTGTGGAAGCCCCGGCTCGGCCTGGCGCTCAGGCTGCGCTTGATCTCGATCGCCCAGCGCTCGCCGCCGCCGTGTTCGATCACAAGGTCGATTTCGGCCCCCGCACCCGTCCGGTAGAAGAACGCCGAGGCCCGCCATGGCAGGACGGCGAGCAACGTCTCGATCACGAAGCCTTCCCAACTCCGGCCCACGACGGGATGTCCCGCGAGGGCGGTCAGCGTGGGAACACCGAGCAGGGCGTGGACGAGACCGCTGTCACGAATGTAGACCTTCGGCGACTTCACCAGCCGCTTGCCGACGTTCGCGGTGAGTGGGGGCAAGCGTCGCACCAGAAGGAGGTCGACGAGCAGGTCGATGTAGCGCGTCACCGACTGGGCGCTCACTTCCAGCGCGCGGGCAAGCGCCGACGCGTTGAGAAGCGTTCCCTGGCGGTGCGCGAGCATCGTCCAGAGGCGTTCGAGGGTCGTGGCTGGAACGCGCACGCCGAACGTTGCGATGTCGCGTTCCAGGTATGTGCGAACGAAGTCCTTGCGCCAGGCGAAGCTGATCTCGTCGTCCGACGCGAGACAGCTCTCGGGAAACCCGCCTCGCAGCCACAGTCGTTCGCGTACAGTCCGCCGATCCTCCACCTCGAGGGCAGTCAACGGAGTCAACTCGAGCATGGCGACGCGGCCGGCAAGCGACTCTCCGGCCTGACGCAGCAAGTCGACAGAAGCCGAGCCAAGAATCAGGAAACGCCCGACTCCCTTGCCGGCACGGCGGCCCC
>Ga0209022_1003875_pt1 | contig 9953 bp, 13 predicted proteins | sample PinacodermPK_FD_187300 | JGI IMG/M metagenome (GOLD analysis project Ga0209022, IMG submission 187300) | Host-associated microbial community of the marine sponge Aplysina aerophoba from Gulf of Piran - sponge pinacoderm, lysed by proteinase... | ecosystem: Host-associated > Porifera > Sponge >... | reverse complement strand
GGTAAACGCCGCTGGAGCTTGGGCTGACCGCGTAGCTGCCTTGGCAGGTGTCAAGCCATTGGGAATGCAGCCCCTGCGGCGCACCGTGGTAGCGGTTGCAGGGTCTGCAGGGTGTGATGCTTGGCCGCTGGTAACGAACATTCCAGAGACTTTTTACATGAAACCTTGGGGCCATTCGCAGCTCCTCCTTTCCCCCTCGGACGAAACTCCTGACGAACCTGGCGATGCCCGCCCGCAGGAGTTGGAAATAGCCCGCTGTATCGAACAAGTTAACTCAGCTACGACTCTCTCGATCCGCCATGTCCGAAGCTCGTGGGCGGGACACCGAACCTTCGCCGCGGATCGGGTACCCGTCGTAGGTTTCGACACCGATGTGGAAGGGTTCTTCTGGTGTGCGGCGCTGGGTGGTTCGGGCATCCAGAACGCGCCAGCTATCGCTGAACTGGCTGGAGCGCTGTTGGACGATGACGACCCGTCCCCCGAGTTGGTGCCACTCGTCGATCCGCTGTCACCCCGTCGGCTGCGCGCCTTCGATAGCACCACCCGATCCACAGACCCGTAGCGGTGCCCGCCCGCCAGCGGTCCGAGACTCAATGCACATCATGGTGCCTACGGACCGATATGGAGGAGCCTGTGCATGGCCGCATCAACGATCGCGATCGACCGCTCAGCGGTGTTCATCGTGCCGATCAACCACACGATCTCGGACAACTTGAAGTCGTCGTCGGAACTATGCAGCACCGCTATCTAACTGTCCCAGTGTTTGAGCAGGAAAAGCAATGCACCGAGCACCCTTGGAAGGTTCGCCCGATGGCTCTCGTCGATCACCATCACGTGCTGCTGTTCCGGGTACTCCGCCGAACGTTCCAACAACTCCGCTAGCGTACCCGGAGCTAGTTCACCGGTCATCTGCTGAGCGTAGACTGTAATCAGACAATGGCCCTCGAAGGACCGCTCAGAGGAGCAGGCCGGGTGGAACTGATTGACCGGAGTATCGGTGTCGCTCGCAAGGCGATGTCGTTTGAGGTCAGGCGCGGAGCGTGACGACGGGGTAGGCGATCACCTTGCGGTCGGAGGTAACAAGGGCGAGATTCTCGGCTATCGCTTGCGCTACGAGCAGCCGATCGAACGGGTCGCGGTGCAGGGTCGGCAGAACTCGAATACCCGCCGCATGAGCCGCTGTGAGATCAAGCCATCGCGCACCGAGGTGCTCTACCAGTTCGGCGCAACTGTGTCTCATCGACAGTTTGCCCAGTTGACGCTTGATCTCGATTTCCGCAACCGATACCGGCGACACGAGTAGTTCGTTGCCGGGGTCCTCCAGTGCGGTGACGGCATCGGGAGAGAGGCGCTCCGGTGCCTCGTTGGCCCAGAGCAGGACATGTGTGTCAAGCAGCAGTGACACCATCAGAGCGGCTCAGTGAGAGCCTCTAGTACCTCCGATGGGGTGTCGTCAAAGTCGTCGGCGATCTTGATGGTGCCCCGGAGTTGACCGAGCCGCGGTCGTTGCGCGGTTCGGTTGACGGTTTCGAGACCTTCGGTGAGCAGTTCGTTGATCACCTCGCTAATTGTCCGGCGCGACTCGAACGCGATCCGCCGAGCAGCTTCGTGTATCTCGTCATCTATCGACACTGTAGTGCGCATACGCGCATCATACCATCAGTAGCAAAATACCGGCACCGGGTTCACCCACTACTGAAGGGCCCCGGTTGATCTGCTCGCGGGCAGGGACCACAGAGGGGTTGATAACGTCGACCGGAAGCGACTGATCGGCCGGCGCGGATGTCGAACCGCCCGAAACCGCAGAAGACGGCGTGCCGATCGGAATCAGCCGACGGGAAAGCCGAGTGGCGCTCGTCGACTTGCGCCTCTTCCAAGAGCTGCTGAAGTCCTGTCCGCGGATTGGGTGTCCCGAGGCCGTCGCCGAGGACGGCGGCTGGTCGGTTCTGCTGCCCGGCACGCCGATCGCCGCAGAGGGAGACGGCCTCGACGACGCCATCGAGGAGTTCATCGCCGCGCTGCGCTCCTACGCTGAGGACTGGGTAGCGCGCCTGAGGAACGCCCCCAATCACGCTGACAACTGGCCCTTGGTGCAGCTGGTGCAACTGAGCACCGATGCGACGCTCGCGGACTGGATTTGCGGCGACGATCGGTGAGCCATCCCGCGCCGACGCGCACCGCCCACGAGAAATTCTGCACCACGGAGGGCTGGCAGATCGTGGGCTCCGCCATCGGAAAGAACAACACGCACCACAACACCTACGAACTGACGCTGCCAAGCGGGAATGTCCTGCGGACCCGCGTCTCGCGGCCGGTCAACAAGCGCACCTACGGCCCCAGGATGTGGGCGCACATTCTCCGAGACCAGCTCGATGTGACCGAACCCGAATTCTGGGACTGCGCCGACCGCGGCATAATTCCCAACCGCAGCAGTGTCCCTGCCAACCCGCCGCGTTCTGCGCCCACCCAAGTCCTGCACCAGCTCAAGCATCGCGTCGGTCTCTCCGACAGCCAAATCGCTGCGCTGACACGAGAACAGGCCATCGAGCGACTCAACGAGTACTGGGCAGCCGGGCATTGACCGACGGCACTGTCGCCGCCGTCAGGCATTATGAGCACTTCCCCCCGTTAACCGGCCGGTTGGTCAAGACGGGCTGGTCGCTCGTGATTTGACGGCAGCACCGCCTACCAGCAGGAACACTCCGAACAGCGCCGCGCTGAAAGCTCCACTGCTGTTGCGCCGGTGCTGGCGTCCGGTCCCAGACACGCGCCGTCAAGGTCTTGGCGCGGCCCCCACCACGCTAGGTCCGTGGCTGGCCCAGCCTGGCCCCGCGGCTAGCCGGTGCCGTTGGGAACCAGCCGTCGGTAGTAGACCGCGCGCACCGCCAGCGCCTCGCGGATCTCGCCGGTCATCTCCTCGGCGAACTCGGCTCGATATGCGGTGTCGGTCACGATCTGAACCGCGAACTGCAGGCCCGACAGAAGCCCGATGAAGACCGAGACCAGCACCAACTGGCGGCTGAATATGAGTTCAGCGCCCCACAGCGACCAGCGTGAGGCCCAGTCGGCGCTGCTGGTCAACTCCGTCGCTGTGGTCCACTGCAACAATGTGTCCTCCCGGACCGTCAACAGACCGAACAACAGATAGAAGGCGGTGATCACCAGAGCCACCAACAGGATCTGAATCGCTTGGGACGCGAACAGCAGCAGCGAAACGTTGTACTCGGCACGACGATGCAGCCTCGGCGCGTCGGGAGCGGGGTCCTCGTCGCTCGGCACCATCTGTTCGACCGGCGTGTCGACGCTGCGCGCCCGCACATCGGACCAGCGCTCGAATCGAGCCAGGTCAACGGTGAGCCGCCGCACCGACAGCATCACGAAACCGGAACCGATGGCTGCGACCAGCACTGCAACAGCCGCGAAATACGGCAGGGTGAAGTCGTTGGCCACCTGCCACATCTCCGCATTCAGAAAGATGAAGGCCGAGAAGATCAACAGGATCGGCAACGACTTCATGGTTAGGTTCACAATGTCGCCGATCTGCGTCTTCAACTGCGAGACAGACCAGCGGATCATGGGCAGCAGCCCCCATGAGGTCACGACGAAGGCGACGAGCAGGACCAGCACATTGAAGACCACGACGACCAGAACGTTCTCGGCCACCGCGTTCTGCGACCCGATCGCTGTCGGGACTGCGGGCAGGACCAGATACAGCACTATCTCCAGTACGCCCACGCGGTCAGGGAGCTGAACCAGCCGACGTCCGCGAATCCGGTTGATCGATGCGAACGCCGCAACTCCGAGGGCGACGCAGCCGACGAAGACCGCGGCCTGCGCCCAGCTGGCCCAACGGTCCCCGAAAGCCAGGAACAGTTCCAGGAACACCACGAAAGCCAGGAAGGGAAACATCCGGGTCAACACGTCTTCGCGAACCGAATAGTGGTCGATCAGATGCGGAAGCCCGCGGCGTATGAACCAACGTTCGGTACGGTCACGATCCCGTTCAAACTCGGTGCCGCTCAACGAATTCTCACTGGCCACTCCCCGCAACGCTAATGCCAGACGGCCACAACGCTCCACTGCCGTCCGGCAAGATCCGGGCCGCAAAACGCTGCGGCTGCCAACGCCCGGACGGCGCCTGCGTGGCTCCGCTGACATCAATCGGCCCGTAACCGGCCGTGGACTGGCACCGCAACGGCCGTCAGGACACGAACGATTCGGCCAGTCTCGTTATCTCAACGAGCCCAGCAGACTAGTGCAGTGGTTGCAAACTAGCGCTGTAGCGCTACTCTGCATGTATGGCAACGATTCAGGTACGGGACATTTCCGAGGATGTCTATGAGGTCATCCGCCGACGGGCACGAGCCGCAGGCCAATCCATTCAGGTGTACATGAAGAAGGCGATCGAACGCATGGCACGACAACCCGACGAAGACGAGGTCTTCGCCGACCTTGAGCGCTTCGTCAACGCCCAGGGAGTCAGACTCGACATCGAAGCCCTGCTCGACGAAATCGACGAAGGCCGCAGATGAACTCGGCAACGGTTGTCGTGGATGCTTCGGCGCTCGTCGCCGCCGTCACCGACTCCGCCTCAGTTGGAAGCCAAGCACGCCAACGGCTCAAGGGTTGCCGACGTGTCGCTCCGTTCCTAGTCGACGCCGAAACCGGGCACGCCCTGCGGCGACTGGTGCTGCGAGGCACCCTCGAATCCCGTGTTGCGGGGGCTGCGCGGTTGCGGGCTGAGCGCATGGTCCACCGCCGCTTGCCTCACCACGGCCCACTCGCTGACCGGGCCTGGCAGTTGCGCCACAGCCTCACCTTCTACGACGCCTTGTACCTGGCCCTGGCCGAGAGCCTCGAGTGCCCGCTCATCACCGCGGACCAGCGAATTGAGCGAGCCCACCCATCCCATGACCTGATCCAGACGATCCCAATCGACTAGGTTTCGCCGCACCGCACTTGGGCTGTCGGTCTACCGGACAAATGCCGCGTTCAGAGGGCCTGGAGTTCCGCGATCTTGTGGTTGTGAATCTGGTGCAAGATGACTCGTGACGACACGCCGTACTCTTCGGCCAATTCATCGACTTGTTCCTCGTCCACCACGGGGTGGCCAATTGTTGCCCTCAGGCTGGCGGAGGGTGCTAGGAACTCGGCAGCAAACGCCCGATTGCGTTGCTGTCGTTCGGTGTTGCCTTTGGTGATCAGTGCGTCTCCTCCCGAAGAGATCACTTCGGCCAACGCCCGGCAGAAAAGAAACCTCCGGCCGGTATCGCCTCTTGCCGTCAGACCGAATGAATCACAACCCGACGAACCGCTCGTTACTACGCCCTCTACCAGATTCAGGTGCTTCAACGGCTCTACCGGTGCTGTCGCTCTTTCCAGCGTACCGACGTCTTGGCCCAGTGCTGAAGCCAACGACTCCGTGTCGGCGATCGGTTGACCGTCGAGGTCGAAACCATTTCTTGCGTCTCTGGCAAGGTCATAGCCGGTCTCCCACGGCGTTCCGGCATAGCGCTCCTGCTTCCAGTAGAGTTTCACCACGGGCGAAAGTTCCAGTTCATTGGGTTTCGCCGCGTTGATTGCTTCCAGTATCGCCGCGCAGTCGTGCAGAGCAGTTGAGGCGTTGATGACTGGGAACGCTTCCCCGCTCAACTCTCCGAGCTGCTCGACCAGAGTGAAGACCTGACCTTGCTGAGATTCGTCGAGATCATAGGGATCCCAACCCAACTGGGCCGACATTCCGCAGAATTTCGCTTCGTCATCTTCTGCGTTCTGGATGGCAGTCCACTCGTCTTGGAGAAATGTTGACCGGATGCCGTGAGCGTCTAACCTACGAGTGACTTTCTCGATGAAATCTGCACAGCCCTGCATGAACTGTTCAGTATCGAGTGTTTCATGGCCCGAGTTCAGAAAGTCAGTCCTCGTCCAGAAAGACGAACCAGCGGACCACCGGAGATGTATTCGCGCCCCGGACGGAATCACTGTCAAGTCAGGCAGCGCATAACCGTCGGAGCATGACCTCAGTGAGTGCCTGCGATTGAATTCAAGGGTCGATTTCTTGGCTGGATTCTCGGGCTCTTTAGCGAGAAACCACCAGTTGGAGACCAACCACTCGGCTATGGGATAGAGCGGAACAAGTATTGAATCCCGGATCGTCGCCGCTCGATTGTCGAGCACTTTGGTAACTGGCTCTCCGCCTACATCAATTCGTAGAGACGCGAACGTTGCTGAAAGCTCCTCTGCGGCGATTCGCTCACCATCTTGCCATTCGGTAAGGAAACTGATTTCAGTCACGTTCCCTCCCGCAGGTGCGGTGGCCACTCATCGTCGTTCAGCGGATACCCCTTGTAGGTACCATTGCCGCTGTTCACGAGCCTACCCTCAAACACCGTGCCGTTCTCCTTGTGCCAGACGTAACGAGGGAAGTCTCCTTCCCACGGTGAACCTGTCGAACCGTCGCGTATCGCAGCGCGCAACCAGCAGGTGATGAGATCTGGGTCGTCCTTGTACGTTCGCGGGCAGATCGAAGCGTCACCCCGCGGCCTCGGCGGTCCAGCGAATGAAGGCGTGTCCTTGTGTTCGGGACTTCCCACAAATGTGGCGCGAGCTGCCACCGCGTCAAGATCAGCACCCGGGGGCACCCACTTCTTACGCGCTCTAGGTCGATTTCTCCTCGGGGACCGCACGCAGCGATGCTACGCGCATCTGTGCCGACGCGCACCAACTGAAACGCTCGCCTCCGAGCAGCGCCTCGGGATCCCGGCGTGCCAAGTTCAACACATCGATGTCATCGAGTGAGAAGTAGCGCCTCGGTCCGGGGATCAGTTCCGCCACCGGGCGAGGGAGGTCGAAATCCACTTCTGGCGCACCCGGGACGGCCAAGAAATCGACTTCCTCATCGAGAGCGCAGGCCGAGTGCGGCCGGTCGAAGTCAAGCTGGGCAGCGCGCGCCGTACATCGCTGCCGCCACTGGACCGGATAGCCGGCCCCAACTGGACAACCGGGCAGGTGGTCTCTCTCGCCGCTGAAGACGAGCCCGCCGCCATCACAGACCAATGGACACTCTGCGCGCCCGAGGACCTCGACCCCGACTCGGCCTCCTCGAGCATTCCCTAAGGCATGGTCGTCCTATGAGACTGCTGACTCTGCCTGGAATGCACCGGACCGTAACGCTCCGACCACATCTGCTGCTCGGCTTGACCTGCCACTTTATTGGCTGATGAACAGCCCATAGGCCGCGGACTGGCAGCACCCACTCGACCCCTCCCGGGACTCTTTCAATCGGCGGCATGCTGCGGCAGAGCAGGATCTCCGCCCGCTCCGACAGTCTGGTTACGATCCTGCGCACACTTGCGCAGGATCGTAAATCATCGGATAGCCTGCTGTTATGCGGGGCTACCAAAGGGCGCAGGTCGATCTGCTGGTTGAAAGGTTGAACGAACCGGTCGAGCGAATCGTCACCATCTTCGGTCCGCGTCAATGCGGCAAGACAACGCTTGTCCGCCAAGCCCTGGCCAAGGTGCCGTACCCCTCTCGCTACGAACCCGTGGATCAACCGGATCGGCTTCCCACCGAGCAAGCCTGGTCCACAGCGGCGGATGCTCGGCTGACAACAGCTCCGCGGGACGCTGAATGGCTGGTGAGGGTCTGGAGGGAGTGTGCAAACGAAGCTGAAAGGTTCGGTTCGAAGTTCGTGCTCGTGCTCGATGAGCTACAGAAAATCCCGCAGTGGTCAGAGATCGTCAAGGGACTCTGGGACGCCGACCGGATGTCGGGGTGCCCCCTGCATGTCGTGGTTCTCGGTTCGGCTCCGATGCGGATGCAGGCCGACCTTACAGAGAGCCTCGCAGGCCGATTCGAGTCGATTCGGGCGACTCACTGGTCGTTCGACGAGATGCGCGACGCTTTCGGGTTCGATTTCGACGAGTTCGTCTTCTACGGCGGCTATCCCGGTGCCACCCGCTTGCGGAGTGATTTCGTGCGCTGGCGGGACTATGTCAGAGATGCACTGATCGAACCGCACCTCGAACGTGACATCCTGGGGATGGCTCGAGTCGACAAACCCGCGCTGCTGCGGCAACTGCTCGATCTGGGTTGCCTGTACTCGGGCCGAGAACTCTCATACAAGAAGATGTGCGGGCAGCTCGAAGATGCGGGCCATGAGTCGACGCTTGCGCGTTACTTGGGATTCCTGTCCGGTGCCGGTCTGGTAACCGGCCTCTTCAAGCACTCCAACAAGCCCCACCTGGGGCGTTCATCATCTCCGAAGCTGAACGTCTTGAACACTGCCCTGATGTCGGCGGTCGTCGGCGACAGCCTTGATGAGGCCCGAGCGGATCGCAGCCACTGGGGAAGGGTCGTCGAGAGTGCGGTGGGCGCACACCTGGTCAACACTGCCTCGTCAGCCACCGAGGTCCGCTACTGGCGCGACAGCAACGAAGAGGTCGACTTCGTGCTGCAGCGAGGGCCCCGGCTCGTAGGCATCGAAGTGAAGGCCGGCCGCGGCCTCCGCCGGCGCTCAAGCTTGAAGACCTTTGAGCGCAGATTCTCGGCTCTGCCCTCGATCGTCGTTGGAGAAGCAGGCGTGCCGTTGCACGATTTCCTGCTGGCACCTGCCGACCATTGGCTCAAACCGTCATGACCGCGAGCAACCTGATTCCGCGCACCTGCACTGAGATCGCCACCGACAACTCAGCGCGCGTCGGATTTGCGGGACGACAACCGCTGAGCGCGTTTCGCGAGGTTCCTGCCTGCGTGCTCCTCGGCGAGCCAGGTGCCGGTAAGACGACCGAGTTCGAGCAGGAGTGCGCGGCATCGGGTGATCACGCCGAGATGATCAGGGCGCGCCGGTTCGCAAAGGCCGACATCGCGTCCCATCCCGAGTGGCGAGACAAGGTGCTCTTCATCGACGGCCTCGACGAGACCCGGGCTGGCGGTCGCGAAGCAACTGAAGCACTCGACGAAATCGCCGCGAGACTGGAACAACTCGGTCCTCCACGATTCCGCATTTCATGCCGCGCAGCCGACTGGCTCGGACCTGTTGACCGGCATCCGCTCGCCGAGGTGTCGCCCGATAGCCGGGTCTCCACGCTCCAACTCAACCCACTGGAACGTTCCGCTGTTCACGAGTATCTGACCTGTCAGTTGCGTGAAACCGATCCTGTTGCCTTCATTCTTGAGGCGGAGTCGCGAGGCTTGGGGCCAATGCTCGACAACCCCCTGACGCTCGAGTTGCTCATCGAGAACACCAACAGCCGCGGTTGGCCCTCTACGCGTCGTGAGGCCTTCAGTAACTCCTGCTTCAGGCTCGCTCAAGAGCTCAACCCGACGCATCCGCGCTCCGCGAAAGTTCACCCGCCCAAGTTGACCCTACGCGCGGCAGGTCGTCTCTGCGCGATTCAACTGCTTTCCGGCTCGGACGGGTACACGTTCGCGCCCCCAGCAAAGAACACTGGGCTCATTCGTGTCACCGAGGTCGCGGCAGACATCGCTGAGGCACTAGCGCGGACCGATTTTGACTTACGAGATGTCTTCGCCACCAACCTGTTTGCACCGGTTGACGATCCACCGCTTGACGATCAGCGCCACGCGCCGAAACATCGCCAGATCGCCGAGTACCTCGCCGGTAGGCACATCGCAGACCTCATCGCAACCGGTGGAACGTCCGTCGGTCGGGTGCGTCTCGCCCTGACGAGTCGCGTCGACGACCGTATCGTGACCGATCTCAGGGGACTTGCGGCGTGGCTCGGTGCTCTTTCTGAAGAAGCACGGCGAGAGATGATTGCCAGCGATCCGGTCGGAATGGGCCTCTACGGCGATATTTCCGAATGGCGGGTCCACGATCGTCGCACACTTCTGGAAGGTCTCATCGCCCAAGCACGACCAGAAGACCTCTGGGGAGTTAGATGGTTCGACCGGACCGAGCACCGCTATCGCGATGCGACGGCGTGGAG
>Ga0209022_1003869_pt1 | contig 9977 bp, 5 predicted proteins | sample PinacodermPK_FD_187300 | JGI IMG/M metagenome (GOLD analysis project Ga0209022, IMG submission 187300) | Host-associated microbial community of the marine sponge Aplysina aerophoba from Gulf of Piran - sponge pinacoderm, lysed by proteinase... | ecosystem: Host-associated > Porifera > Sponge >... | reverse complement strand
GGTCGACAGCCATCATGACCAGAGGGAAAGGGCGCTTCGTGGCGATGAGCACCGCGCCAGTGCGATGTCAGACCGCTTGATCGCGTCAACGAACATCCAGAGTGGGCGCGCCAGTGTTTTTTCAATTCTGCAATTGTTGTCGTCGAATATCCACAGCCTTCGCAGGGGCAAACGCAGCGTTTTCTTCCCGTGAAGGTACTCCGTTTCCCTTCCAGACTGCTGGGTTGATTGCACCGCGTGCCACCGGCGTTGTGTGGACCGATACGCCGGACACTTGTCTTTTGGTTGCCCAGGGGGGCAGCCCGCCTTGCCAAGCCTGTCGCAGGCGTTGCTTGGGAGGCAGAGGAGATTGTGAGCCTGTGCAGCATAGTGTTGTCCGGTGAAGGTCAGCCAGGAGCTTGGAGTACCGGGTGCGCCCGGTTATCTGCCCTGGTGACCATCTTGTTATATTGCTCAAGCCTCTGTGTCGGGTGAACATCGCTGGCGACTGTGGGTTGTGTTGGGCACCAGCCAATGCCCAAAGTCTCCGTGCGTCCTCGTAGACGACAGGGTGTCGCTGTGTGTCACAGGTCACAGGTCTTGCGTGCGCGTTTGAGGCCATCAGGGTGACGGCAGCTCAGGCGCTGTTTGCCCTGTTCCGGGGGGCTGTGGTCCTGCGGATGCAAAGCCGTGTTCATCCATGAGTGTACGCAATCATGTGCCGGATTCTGCTACAGATTTGGCCAGCCAGGATGTTGCTGTGCGGGCCGGGGCGACTGATAGACAATGCCGCCGGACACCCAGGTGATAACAGACCTGTAGTGACTTTTCCGGGTTTCGGTGGCGGTTCCCCCAGACGGCGCGTAGCTGTCATCCTGGGTGCGCAACGGCTGTTTGCGAGCCTGTGATGGCATGAAGCGGCTGTTGCATTCCGGGTAATGACCGGCACGGACGGGCAGTTTCTTGTTCCGGGCGTCTGGTTGCCGCAATGGCGTGCTGTTGTTTTGCCCGGCACGGGAACAGCTCGATTCAGCATTATGTGAGCGCAGCCCGGAGAGCAAGCCGCTTGTGTTTCTGAGATGTTCTTTGCTGGCGTCCAGCCTGCCATGCTGCGGTGTTTCACCCGTGTGGGTTTTCAGGTGCTTTCTGACAGAGCCCAATTGGTCGAACAGTTTTGTGCAGTGCTCGCGAGGGCAGGCAAAGAGTGTTCTGCCGGCGTGGATGCTCATGTGTTTTTTCAGACTTCTCAATTGGTTGAATCCGAACGCTTGTGTGCAGCCCTCGTGCGGGCAGACAAAGCGCTTTTGGGTCCTGTGCGCACGACGCAAGTGGTGTGTCAGCTCACCTGGTTGTGCAAATGCCAGCCCGCAGTCTCCATTGGGACAGGCAAAGGGTTTTTCTGTGGTATGAACGGTGTTCAAGTGTATTTTCAGGTCGTTTGATTGTCCGAATGCACGTCCACAGCCCTCGTTGGGACAGACCAGGGCGCTTTCGGCTTTATGAACAACGCGCAGGTGGTAGGTCAGGGGGCTCGATTGCAAGAACCTGCTTCCACAGTGTTCATGGGGACAGGCAAAGGGTCTTTCCCTGGTATGAGCAGAGCGCAGGTGGTATGTCAGGTCGCCTGATCGGATGAACTTGCTGCCACAGCCCTCATGGAGACAGACAAAGGGTCTTTCTTTGGTATGAACAGCGCGCAAGTGGTATATCAGGGAGCCTGTTTGTGTGAACGCGCGTCCACAGCCTTCATGCGGACAGACAAAAGGTTTTTCTTTTGTGTGAACAACGCGCAAGTGATATTTCAGAGGGCTGGCTCCTGCGAATGCGCGTCCACAGCCCGCGTGTGGACAGCCAAAGGGTTTCTCTCCGTAGTGGCGGCGCAAGTGTTCTTTCAGGCTGCCTGATCTTGTGAAGGAAGATCCACAGTCCTCATAGGAACAAACAAAGGGTTTATTTTTTTTATGAACAGTCTGCAAGTGGCATTTCAGGGAACTTGATAGTGAGAATGCAGCGCCGCAGTCTTTGTGTGTACAGGGAAAATAGTTTTGTGCTGCGTGGCAGCGCTTGTGCTGTGTCAACTGACTGGATCTTGCGGACGCATACCCACAGCCCTTATGCGTACAGGCAAAAGTTTTTTTTTCTGCTGAGTGGCCGCGCTTGTGCCGGATCAAATGGCCCGATTGTGCGGACGAATAGCTACAGCCTTCATGTGAACAAGTAAAAGGTTTTTCTCCTGAGTGGACGCGCAAGTGCTTTTCTATAGCACTGGGGTGTGTGGACCGATACCCACAGCCTTCATAAGAACAGACCAGGGGCCTTTCCCGCGAGTGGATCAGCAAGTGCCTTTTCAGGTCACGTGATCTTGTTGGCGCATATCCACAGCCGTGCCAGGGACAGACACAGCGGTATTCTCCCGTGCGGCTGCTCCGGTTCTTTTTCAGATGCCCGGGCTGGTGGCATGGCGTGTCGCAGCCGTTGTGCGGGCAGCTACCCGGGTCACCTGACTTGCGGTTGTTCTGGGAGGCTGCCTGCCTTGTCAGGCCTGTCACGGGCCGTGATTCGGGGGAAGAGGCGGTTGCGGGTCTGTACAGCATAGGGTTTGCCCGGTTGATAGCAGACCGGAGCTTGGAGTGCAAAGTCGGCTCGGTTATCCGCCCTGGTAACCCTCTTGTTATCTGGATCCAGCCTCTGTGTCGGGTGGACATCTCTGGTGGATGGGGCGGGTGTCGGGCGCCAGACGATGCCAGGACATAGCTTTGTTACGGATCTGTGGGCTTGCGTGCGCGTTTGATGAGCCCATCAGGGTAACGGCAGCTCAGGCTCTGTGTGCCATATTCCGGGGCCCTGTGGAAGCTGCGGTCCTGCGGATGCAAAGCCGTGTTTGTCCAGCAGCGCGCGCAATCGCGAACCGGATTCTGCTACAGCTTTGGCCAGCCAGAATGTTGTTGTGCTGGTGGGGGTGACTGATAAACAACGCCGCCGGATATCCAGGCGATAACAGACCTGTAGTAACTTTTCTGGTTTCCGGTAGAAGTTCTTCCGGACGGCGCGGCGCTGTCATTGTGACCTGTGCCCGGCGAAGCATCGCGCAGGTCTCTGCGCAGGGCCGGGCTGCCGACGGCAGCTACAGCGGGCAAGAACTTGCCCCGTGCTGGCCCGGGGCAGGGGCTGTGTGCACCGCAACCGCCGTAGCTCGCGCGCGCAACCGGAGCCTCTGCGGCACTGGTGTGAACGAGGTGATGCGGTTTGGGTATCTTGTTTTGTGCAGCTGTTGTTCCCGGGTTTGGGGCAGGGCAGAAGGAGGGCCCTGTAGCGGCGTGCGGACGCCGGTGTGTCCTCCGGGGCGATGGTCGTGTGAAGAGGCAGGCGTTGGAGGCTGGAGAACAGCGGGAGTATCGAGCGTCGGTATGAGACAGCACCCGGGACTGGAGTGCCTGCTGCCGTGCAGCCTTTTTTTCATGGCTGTTGTAAGAGCGGACCAAAGCTTGCTTGCCAGCCTGGCAGCGCAGGTGCTTTGGGAGAGGCTGTGATGACAGGAAGCTGCCGTTGCATTCCGGGTAATGACGGGCATGGGGACTCCTCTTTATGGCATGGACGGTGGCACGGACGGGCAGTTTCTTTCTCTGAGTGTCTGGGTCCCTGCAGGGGGCACCCTCGTCCTGGCATGCGTGGGAAAAGGCTGCTTTTGCATGATGTGATCGCCGGGAGGGGGTGAAGCGTCTTTGTTTCCCGCGTCGTTTGCAGCTATCCAGGCCGTAATAATACGGCGTTTCTGCGGTGTGGGTTTGCAGGTGATTTTTCAGATGCCAGAATCGGTCAAACCGTTTTGCGCAGTGTTCACGTGGGCAGGCAAAGGGTTTTTCTTCGGGATGAACAGTGCGCAGGTGACGTGTCAGGGCGCCTGCTTGAATAAACGAACGTCCACAGCCTGTTTTTGAACAGACAAAGGGTCTTGCTCCGGAATGAACAGCGCACAAGTGATATTTCAGAGCGTTGGCTTGCGTGGCCAGATATCCACAATCTTCCCAGGGACAGGCAAAGGGTTTTTCTCCGGTGTGGAGACGCAAGTGGCTTTTCAGGGGGCTCGATTGTGTGAACGCACGTCCACAACCTTCCCAGGGGCAGACAAAGGGTTTTTCTCCCAGGTGGCGGCGCCGGTGCTTTGTCAGTCCGTCCGGGTGCCTGAACGACCATCCACAGCCTTCCCAGAAACAGCGAAAGGGTCTTGCTCCGCTATGAATACGCAGGTGGCCCGTCAGAGTGCCTGCTTGTGCGAATGAACGTCCACAGCCTTGCCTGGGACAGACAAAGGTTTTTTTTCTGGCGTGAGTACGCAGGTGCCCTGTCAGGCTGATTGAGTGTGTGAACGCACGTCCACAGCCTGGCTGTGTACAGACCAGGAGTTTGGGGCCTGTTTCTGTTGTGTGGTCAAGCAAGTGGGATGTCAGGGAACTTGATTGTCTGAACGCACGTCCACAGCCTGGCCGCGTACAGACAAAGCGTTTCTTGCTTGAGTGGGTGCGCTTGTGCCTGCTCAGGTTGCCTGCCTGTGAGGACGAATAGCCACAGGCTTGCCGTGGACAGACGAAGGGTTTGTCTCCTGAGTGGATGCGCAGGTGTTTTTTCAGGTCGTCAAGTCTTGGCGGCGCATAGCCACAGCCTTCCTGGGGACAGACGAAGTGATTGCTTTGCGTGCGCGTGTTCCGGTCTCTTTTCTGGTCCCCGGAATGATGGCACTGTGTGCTGCGCTTGTTGCGCGGGGCACTGGTTTTCCGGTGGCAGTGGGGGCCGGTCCGCCGTGCCGGGCCTGTCACAGCCCTTGATTCGGGGGAAACGGAAGTTGTGAGCCTGTGCAGCATAGGGTTGCCCGGTTGAGGTCAGACCGGGGGTTGGAGTGCAGGGGCTGCCCGGTTATCCGCCCTTGTGACGCTGTTGTTACCTTCTTGAGTTCAGGTCTTGATAAAGCTTCATGCCGACGGGAGCTGGCACCTGTTGGCAGTCTGCCCGGGACCTGAGACGTCCACCACAAAGGTCCTGCGGGTATACAGCCGTCCTGGTCCGGTGCGACCGGGTGTTATTTGCAGCGCGGGGAGTGGCTTGCCATTTCCTGTTACAGGTTTGGCCTGCCAGGGTTGTGCCATCCCGGTGGTGGCGTCTTGTAAACAGCGCCGCCGGAGGCCCAGGCGATGACGGAACAATAGCGGCTGGTCTGGTGACGGTTGGTTCTTGCGGGGGCCGGCGTACCACTGTTTCTGCTGTGTGTTGTCAGGGAACCTGGGTGTGAGAACGGACCTTCACAGCCGTCATGGAGACAGACAAAGGGTTTTTCTCCTGAGTGGACGCACAAGTGCCGTGCCAAATGGGATGATTGCAGGAACGAACGTCTACAGCTTTTGTAAGGACAGGTAAAAGATGTGTCTCTGGTGTGGAGGCACCTGTGCTGTTTGAGGCTGACGGCAACCGCGAACGCACGTCCACAGCTTTTATCGGGACAGACAAAAGGTCGTTCTCTTGAGTGCAAGAGCTGGTGCCGTTTCAGGTTGCTCGATTGTGTGCCCGTATAGTCACAGCCTTCCCAGGAGCAGATAAAGGGTTTTTCTCCGGAGTGAACACGCAGGTGTACTTTCAGCCCCCTTGATTGCGAGTACGAATATTCACAACCTTTGTACGGACAGACAAAAGGTCGTTCTCTTGAGTGGGAGCGCTGGTGCTGTTTCAGGTTGCTTGAGTGCGCGCACGAATATTCACAACCTTTGTACGGACAGACAAAGGGTTTTTCCCGGGAGTGGATACGCCAGTGGGTTGTCAGGGAACTGCGTTGTTTGAACGCTTGTCCACAGCCTTCCCGCGAACAGACAAAGGGCCTTTCCCCGGTGTGGATGCGCCCGTGCACTTGCAGGTCGCTTTTTTGTGCGGCCGCGTACTTGCAGCCTTCGTACGGACAGACAAAAGGTTTTTCTCTGGTGTGGACACGCCAGTGGATTGTCAGGGCGTAGCACTGTGTGAACGAACGAGCACAGCCTCCATGTGAGCAGACAAAGGGTTTGGTCCCGGTGTGGATGCGCCCGTGCACTTTCAGGGCGGTTTGTTGTGCAAACGCGAGTCCACAACCTTCATGTGCGCAAACAAAGGGTTTTTCTCCTGAGTGGGTGCGCAAGTGTCTGCCCAGATTGGAAAGTTGTGCAGACACATAGCCACAGCCAGGGTGAGAACAGATAAAGGGCCTGGTCCCGGAGTGGATGCGCCCGTGCACTTTCAGGGCGTTTCTTTGTGTAAACACGAGTCCACAACCTTCATAGGCACAAGCAAAGAGTTTGGCTCCGGGGTGGATACGAAAGTGTCTGGACAGATTGCCAGGATGTCGGTACGCATGTCCACAGTCAGGGTAAGAACAGACAAAGGTTGTTGCGCCCGTGTGGGTGGCCAGAGAGCTTTTCCGACCGCCGGGTCGGTTGGCGTGTCTGGCGCAGTCGTGATGAGCGCCGCTGCGCAGGTCGACAGTGTCCCGGCGCGGGAGGCGCGGGAAAGGGAGAGCTGGAGCTGTTGTCACTCCGGTGATGGGGCGGCGTCCAGCCTGCCGCTGATGCCCGCGCATGGACTCTGATGCAGAGGTCGAGGTCGTTGTGGACGTGGGCAGCATAGCGTTGTCCGGTGGCGAGTCAGTCATGGCTTGGAGTACCGAATCCGTTTGTGTTTCTGCGCCCGGTGACCATCCTGTCATCCTGATCCGGACTCGCTCTCTGGCGGACACCTGTGACGGCTGTTGCCTTTTCGGACACCAGGGGGCAGACCCGGTGTCCTGGCGTTCGCTGCCTGAGGCTCTGCTCCGTCACAGTATCAGCTGCCGGGTTTGGCTTCCGTCATCTGACGCGCTGATCAGTCTGATGCCGGGCAGGGCCGAGCTGCAGTCGCGCCGGGACCTCGGTGTCCGGTGAGAGTCGGCAGGCTTTTCAGAGCGGGGTGCGGCCTGGCACCTTCTGCTCCAGGTGCGGGCTACGCGGTTGTTGTGGTCCCGACGCCGGCGGCCGGGACACAATGCCACCGGACGCCCAGGCGATGACAGAACAATAGTGGCTTGTCTGGTGATGTTCGGTTCTGCCAGGGGCAGGTGCGTCACTGTGTCTGCTGTGTGCTGTCAGGTGACTGTCTTGCAGGTTTGCTGACAGCAATGGATGACCGCTGGCCGCAAAACGGGTGGGCGCGGTTGTGCGGGGCATTTCCCCTGGCCGATGGCTGTGTGAACGGGAGCGGGTGTGTTGCGCAGCAGGCAGGGTCTGCGCAATACGGGAGCCAAGCGGGCCCTGTCGTTGGGACATCTTGTCTGATGCGCATTGTTGTCTGGTGCTGGCAACAGGAAAGAGACCAGCCTGTTTGGTGGTGTGTCGGTGCAGATGTGTCTTGCGGGGGGATTGGCGCCGGCTGTTGTGGGGCCGGCCAGGGACCTTTGGGGGGCATGCAAACTGGTGCGCAAATCTTTCTTGCTGACCTTCTTCAGGACAGGCCTCTGGCCGCTTGTCGCTGTGGATGCGCCAGCATTTTTCCAGCTTGTCTGATTGTGAGGGCCCTGTGCCGCTGTTTTTATGGGAACGGAGAAACGCAGCTTTGCTGGAGTGAAGCCGTACGTGTTTTATCAGGGAACTTGCGTGTATGAACGGACGTCCACAGACTTCACAGGGACAGACAAAGGTTTTTTCTCCGGAATGGTGACGCAAGTGGGTGGTCAGGCTGCCTGATTGGGTAAACGAACGTCCACAGTCTTCATGTGGACAAGCAAAGGGTTTTTCTCCGGTGTGGATACGCCGGTGTTTTGTCAGATTGGAGGATTGTGCAAACGCGCGTTCACAGCCTTCATGTGCACAGATAAAGGGTGCTTCTCTGGAGTGGATGCGCTTGTGTTCTTTCAGATAGCCTGAGCGTGCGCACGCGTATCCACAGCCCGGGTACGGACAGACAAAAGGTTTTTCTCTGGTGTGGACACGCCTGTGGGCTGTCAGGGAACTGCGTTGTATGAACGAAAGTGCACAGCCTTTATGAGAACAGACAAAGGGCCGTTCCCCGGTGTGGGTGCGCCAGTGCACTTTCAGGTAGGCTGGGCGTGCGCATGCGTATCCGCAGCCTTCGTACGGACAGGCAAAAGGTTTTGCGCTGGTGTGGACATGCCCGTGGGTTGTCAGGGAACGGCGTTGTCTGAACGCAAGTGCACAGCCTTCATGTGAACAGACAAAGGGGGCTTCCCCGGTGTGAACGCGCTTGTGTTCTGTCAGGTAGCTTGAGCGTACGCACGCGTATCCACAGCCTTCGTACGGACAGACAAAAGGTTTTTCTCTGGTGTGGACAAGCCAGTGGGCTGTCAGGGAAAAGCGTTGTGCAAACGAACGTGCACAGCCTTCACGTAAACAGACAAAGGGCCTTTCCCCGGTGTGGGTGCGCCAGTGCGTTTGCAGGTGGGGTTTTTGTGTGAACGCGCGTCCACAACCCTCATGCATACAAACAAAAGGTTTTTCTCGTGAGTGGACGCGAAAGTGCCTGACCATCTTGCAATGTTGTGTGCACGAATATCCACAGTCAGGGTGGGAGCAGACAAAGGACCTGGCCCTGGCGTGGGCGCGCCCGTGCGCTTGCAGGTGGGATTTGTGTGTGAACGCGCGTCCACAACCCTCATGCGTACAAACAAAGGGTTTTTCTCCTGAGTGGATGGGAAAGTGTGTGGCCAGCTTGCCAGGTCGTGTGCACGCATAGCCACAGTCAGGGTGGGATCCGACCAGGGTTGTTGCTCCGGCTTCGGCTTCGGCGCGCCTGCGCAAGCGTTTCATCCGGTCGCCAGATTGTGCGGACAAACAGCCACAGCCTTCCTGTGAACAGATAACGGCTTGTGCTCCGGTGTGGGTGTTCAGGTGCCTTTTCAGACCGCCGGGTGGGTCGAGCTGTCTGCCGTAGTTGTGATGAGGGCCTCTGCGCAGGACGGCAGTGTTGCGATGCGAGACAAGGGGAGAGGGGACTGTTGCCACTCTGATGAGTGGGTGGCGTCCAGCCTGCCTCTGATGTTCGCTCCCGGACAGTGATTCAGAGGCCGGGGAGGTTGTAGGTGTGTGCAGCATGGCGTTGTCCGGTGGCGAGTCAGCCATAGCTTGGAGTGCCGGATCCGTTTTTATTTCTGCGCCCGGTGACCAGCTTGTCATCCTGGCCCGGGCTCCCTGGCTGGCGTGCGCTGCCTGAGGCTCGGTTCCATCACAGCATCAGCTACCGGGTTTGGCTTGCGTCATCCGACGCGCTGATCAGTCTGATGCCGGTGCCGGACCGATCTGCAGTCGCGCCGGGATGTCTGTGTGCGGTGAGAGCCGGCCGGTTTATCGTCTTCTGCTACAGGCTCGGGCCGCGCGGCTGTTGTGGTCCCGCCGCCTGCCACTGATGCACACAGCCTGGCCGGGCCCACAGGTTATGCACGACGCGTAGCTGATAAACAATCATCCATGACCTGAAACTTTTCGCTGTCCTTACCCTTCCTGCGGCCGCGCGCCGGGCGTCGGGAGCTTGAAGCCGGAAGCGTCTGCTTCTGTGTGAACGCGGCCTGCCAGGGTGATGAACCGGTGGTGGGATTGAATGGGTGCCCCTGCGTGACCGAGCCTCTGCTCTCGTAGACCTGTGTACTCTCGTCCAGTGAAGGCGGGGACGGTGCACCAGTGTCCGCACTGCCCTGCCTGTATCCGCATGGCGGCGCTCTTTGTTCCCCGATGCATTCCAGGATTGGGCGTACTTTTTTGTTCAGTACTTTTTCGTTCAGCGTTCAGCGATCAGCGAAGGCGGGAATCCACAGCCTTTCCGGCACGACTGCACCCACTGCCCGCTGGCTTCTCCTGCCAGGAGCGGATGTCAAGAGCTGTGCAATCGCCCTGTAACGCCTTTGTTAAAACGCACGGAACTCCTGATGTTCCGCGATGCCCCAGTCGCAGGGGGGACTGCGTGCCCCGCTTGCCTGGCTGTTCGCTGGCAGGCGCCTT
>Ga0209022_1003860_pt1 | contig 10002 bp, 9 predicted proteins | sample PinacodermPK_FD_187300 | JGI IMG/M metagenome (GOLD analysis project Ga0209022, IMG submission 187300) | Host-associated microbial community of the marine sponge Aplysina aerophoba from Gulf of Piran - sponge pinacoderm, lysed by proteinase... | ecosystem: Host-associated > Porifera > Sponge >... | reverse complement strand
ACCCCCGGGGCGGTTCATCTCCACCGAGGACTTTCCGTCGCCGCACAACCCCTTGGGGGTCAAGGGAGCCGGGGAGGGCGGCATCACCGCCGCCGGCGCGGCCCTGGCCAACGCCGTCTCCAACGCGTTGGGGGTGGAGATCACCCGGCTGCCGCTCAAGCCCGGATACCTGCTGGAGCTCATGGACGCGGCGGAGAAGGGCTGAGCACATGGAAGCGCACCCCATCGCACCCGGCGACATCGTCGACATGCATGCCCACATCTACCCCGAGGGATGCTTCGACGAGGTGCTGAAGACCCGGCCGGAGTTCGCCCTGGCCCGGTCGGCGCGCGGCATCTCGCTGACCTGCCGGGGCAGCCACACCATGTCCGCGCCCCCGGAGACCGATCTGCCCGGCCGCCTACGGACCATGGACGAGGCCGGCGTCAAGGTCGAGGTGCTGTCCGTGGGCGCCCTCAACACCGGATGGGCTGGCCCGGCCACCGCCCGTCTCGTCAATGACGGCCTGGCCGAGGTGTGCCGGCAACATCCGGATCGTTTCCGTTTCGTCGCCGCGCTTCCGTGGACCGGCACCGCCGCGCTCATGGACGAGCTGGATCGGGCCATGGGGATGGGAGCCGTGGGGGCGGGCATCACCACCACCGTCGCCGAACACACCCTCGACGCCCCCGAGCTGCGGGAGTTCTGGCGCGAGGCCCACCGCCGCCGCCTCCTGGTGCTGGTGCACCCGACGTTCCCGCTCGACGGACCCGCCAACGACCGCGGCGAGTACCTCTCCGTGGGCTACCTTGGCGAGACGGCCATGGCCGCCGCCAAGCTCACCCTGGGCGGCGTGCTCGAAGAATGCCCTGACGTCCGCATCGTCTGGTCCCACTGCGGCGGCGGCCTGTGCATGGTGCTGGACCGCATCGACCGGGGCTACCGCCGCTACGAGAAGTGTCTGCGCCCCCCGAGCGAGTACCTGCGCCATTGCTGGTACGACACCGTCACCTTCTCCGGCCCCGCCCTCGACTGCGCCCGCGCCACCTTCGGCGCCGGCCGCCTGGTCTACGGCACCGACGAGCCCCACGTGCCCGACGGCAGCAAGGGCGTGCTGGCCGCGCTGCGGGGCCGGCCTTGGCCGGAGCCCGAGCTTGGAGGGGTTCTCAGCGGCAACGCCTGTCGGTTGCTGCAAATGCGTTAGCCGCCACCAGTCCGCCGCGTGGCCCGGCTTTTCGGGGGTTGGGGTGTATCTGCACAAGCGCTGGATCGCCTGGGACGGCAAGCTCATAGAGGAGGGTATGGATGACAAGCCAATCGTTGCTGGCGTTGGTACTGACTCTCCTTGTTACCGGATGCGGTGGTGGAGGTGTCTCAACAGGAAGTAACTCGACTGGTGATGGCTCGGCACTGTTACCAGTCGGTCCGTTGTCGTTACCGACTCCAAGCGTGACAGGAGATAGTACCAGTATCAGCGCGAGGACTTCCAACCAGGGGCATGGGATAGACCCTGGAGAGACTTGGGAGGATCACCGTTACTTCCTGAACCCACACCCGGAGCCAGGATTTCGAACCATTGCCGGATTGAGGTACACCATTCTCGGTCGATCGGACGGGATCACCTATGGTCAGGCCAAGGCTGGCCCCACCGATACTCTTGACGTGGATTTCATCGGAGATCACTGGCTCCTGCTTCCGCACGAGTTGCGAGCGATCCTTGAGCGGGGTGGGAAGGCTTGGACCTACCGACTGCTTGAGGACCCTAGCGGTGACGACCGGATCACCGTCTACACTGATTGGGCCAGCAACCATTGCCCTACGGCCAATACCGCCTGTGGAGGTCACCGCCTCCTGGCTCTAAAGAAGTCCAGATGGTTCGAGAACGGAGCGCTGGTGACCGACTTGGCAACGTGGTACCGGGGTCGGAGCATCGGAGTTCCCGTGGACAAGGACCAGGCTTACTTTGCCGCCCATGAAATGGGTCACGTTCTTGGCTTGTCCCATGACGGAAGCTCCCGTGGTGAACGAGTCAGCTCGCTGTCTCCGTACAGGTTGATGGGTAAAGGGTACAACGGTCACGAGATTGTCGTGCCTCACGAGAGCGAGCTCGTTGACTTGGCAGGTAAGGGGTACACGAGAGCAGGAGACTATCCGGATGGTTCACCTGACAATCCCTTCGAGACCTACAGTTATGCAGCCTGGGGTGAGTGGGCCGAGTGGGGAGTGAAGGTGGTCAGGGAGCTTTCCTTCAGCGTAAGTAGCCCTGCCGTAGACAACCTGCGTTTCGACGCCTTTGTGGAGGGCCCTCGAAGCACGGAGCCGTTGGGTCAGGGTGAGTACACGTGGAGAGGTTCACTACTCGCCGTAGACACTCTGACTGCTGAACCAGTCCGTGGGCGTGCGACGATCGAGCTGAGCGGTCAGGGAGGTACCGTAAGCTTCGATGACTTGACGACAGTGAAGTACATCGAAGGACCTGACGCTGACGACTGGCGTGAGTCCTCCTTGGAGTACGAGGTCCGGCTCGACCAGGACAGGTTGAGGTTCACGGATGATGGGAACAGGGTGGTAGGGGAGTTTCACGGCCCCAACCATGAAGAAGCGGCCGGGACCCTCAACGACCAAGTCAACCGGATCGCAGGCGCCTTTGGAGGTAAGCTCTGAGAAGTGGTTCGCGCCTTGGGTTGGATGGAATTCCATTCGGAGGAACTGTTTGTCTCGGCGGTCACCTCAATGCGCCGCCGCTCGGCTAGAGCCCGTACAACGCCCTCGCATTGTCATCGACGATCTTGCGCCGGGCTTCGGCGCTGACCCCTTCGTCCCTTTGCAGAATATTCAGCGCCTCCAGTTGGCTGGAGGTGTCCGCGTGGCCGTAGTCGGAGCCGATGACGATGTGGTCCTCGCCGGCGTATTGCAGGATGTAGGGCAGGTCCTCTTCGGTCTGGCAGGCGACGTAGAAGCGGTTCCGGCGCAGCACGTCCGTTTCTTCGTCCAGCTTCCGGGTGCCGGTGCGGTGGAGGCGGGCGCCCAGGTCGGTGATGAGGTAGGGGACCCAGGAGGCGGCGGCTTCGAGGAAGCCCCAGCGGAGGTCCGGGAAGCGCTCCGGCACGCGGCTGAGGACCAGGGCGTGGAAGGCGGTGATGATGGGCACCTTGGCCATCCACAGGGCGGTGGCGCGGGAGTGGAAGATGCCGCTGAGGGCGTGGTTCACGAGCCCCGAGTGAATGCACACCGCCATGTCGAGGCGGCTGGCCTCGGCGTAGACCGGGAAGTAGTCCTCGTCGATGGGCACGCGTTCGCCCATGAGTCCCTGCAGCAGGAAGCCGCAGGCGCCGTTGTCGCGGCTGAAACGCAGCTCCTCCAGCGCCACGTCCATGGTCTGCAACGGCAGCGTCGCCACCCAGCGCAGGCGCCCCTTGGCCTGGTGCCAGATGTCCGCCATCCAGCGGTTGTAGGCGCGGCACATGGCGATCTGGGTCCGGGGACGGCTAAGTGTGGCGAGACCCAGCAGGGTGGTGGGGTAGAGCACCTGGATGTCGGTGCCGAGCTCGTCCATGTGCTTGAGCCGCGCCTCCACGTCCCGCAGCTCGGAGGACTCCGGCGTCGTGCCGGAGCTGGCGGGCGGGAAGGCCCGCTTGGGCTCGAGGTTGCTGTCGAAGAGCCAGAAGTCGTTCCTGCGGAGCGGGTCCGACTGATCGGCCGCCTCGAGAATCCGCGGCTTGTGGCGCCGGTCCTCGCCCTCCATGTACTCCCAGGTTTCCTCGCACTCGATGACGTGGCAATCCGCGTCGATGACGGCCATGGCGCCCCTCCAGGTGCTAGTGTCCTGTCCGGCTAATTCGCATAATAATCTGCGGGTCTTTTTTGCCGTCGGCTGCGTTGCTCTTCCTCGCGTGGTGCCCGCCACTGCTCGTCATCGCGCCTTGCCGACAACAAAAAATCCTCCGCATCTCATCATGCGAATTAACCGGACAGGACACTATTCGTTGCCGCTACCCTCTCCAGACGAAGGCCGGCCCCTCGCTCCTTACCGCGGGTTCGGTCTGCCCGCATTGGGCGCAGTGGCGCAGGGTCTCGTCCTCGGCCATGGCCTCGTAGGCCTTGGCGACCGCGTCCGCGGGATCGTTGAAGTAGGCCGTGGTCTCGTAGATCTGATGGGTGCAGTTGCGGCACACCCAGACGAAACGGTCGTCCTCGTCCGGCCGCCGCACCCGTTCCACCACCAGGGTGTAGGAACCGTCCTCCCGGCGCGGCGAATGGGGCACGAAGCGGGGCAGCAGGAACATCTCGCCCTCCTTGAGCACCGCCACCTCCGGCTTGTTGTCCGGGGTGAGGTAGTGGAGGTTCAGCTCGCCCTCGAGCTGGTAGAAGATCTCGTCTCCCGGATTGATATGGAAGTCGGTGCGGGTGTTGGGTCCCCGGGTGACGAAGACGATGAAGTCCGAGTCTTCCCAGATGACCCTGCGCCGCCCCCAGTCGCCGCGGTTTTCGTCGATCCAGTTTCGCAGATTGAAGCGGGTGAGGTGTGGGAACATGACAACTCCTTTTCCCGGCAGGGCGCTGTCACGCGCCGGGTCCGTGCCGGGGGCTGAATCCGAGGGTTTCCCGCGCCCTGGCGGAGGCATAACAACAATAGTTCTCATCCGCCTGGAACGCCACCCGCGGCACCTCCGGGAGATGCTGTTCGAGCAGGGTGCGGGTGGGGGTCGTGAGATACGTGGTGGGCGCGCAGATGTTGAACGCCTGATGGCCGTCGAAGCTCGCTGCCAGCGCAAGACGACAGGCCGCGGCCGCGTCGAGCACGTCGATGTAGCTCCAGAAGCTTCCCAGGCCGCGACTCATCGGGTCCTGCCGGCGCGCGATCAGCCGCTGGTACACGGCATGGTCGGCGATGCCGGCAAAGCGAAGGCTTGCGATACAGGTGTTGCCGCGCCTGGCAAGGGCTTCGCACAGCTCCTCCCCCGTCAGCTTGGTCAGGCCGTAGGGATCCTGGGGCCGCCGGGGGTGGCCCTCGTCGATGGGAAGGTAGTCGGGAAGCGCGGGGCGCAGGGGATAGTACAGGCCGTACACGGCGAGGCTGGAGCCGATGACAAGCCGCGGAATCTTCAGTGACTCGCTCGCGGCCAGGACGTTGTAGGTCATGGCGACGTTGTGTTGAAAGCGCCGGCCGTCGCCGGTCACGTCGGGCGCCTGCCAGGTCCGGGCGTCGCGGTCGTAGAGCCCTTGCTCGGTGTAGGGGAAACGTTCGCGGGCCAGATGGATCACCGCCTCCGCGCCCTCCAGGGCTCCCAGTGTGGCGTCCGGGTCGGTGAGGTCCACGGGCGCCCCCGCGTTGCCGGCGGCAAGGTCCACGGGCATGACCTCGTGGCCGTGCCCTGACAACGTCTCCGTGACCCGTTGTCCCAGCCGCCCGGCGCTGCCGGTGACGGCGACCCTCACGCCGCGGCCCCGCGGTCCTGCCTCATCCGCCAGCGGCCTGAAACATCCAAATGGAGGGCAGGGTGCGTCATTGGCATGCGGGCCTGGCCGGGATCAGTCGGACCGCACATCGGTTTCGCCGTCCGGCTTCGGCGGGTAGGCCCGGATGCCGGTGAACGAATCCATGCGCACCAGCCGGGCGCCCTCCTCCGGCGAAGGGACGCCCTGGGGCCGCAGGCCCTGCCGCACGCGGTCGACCGCATTCAGGATGAGGCGGCGCTGAAGGATGATGCCCTTGTCGGACGCCGCCAGCCGCTCCTGGCGGCAAGCCACGTTGCCCTGCGTGGACTGGGTCATGATGTCCTCGAGGCGGACGCTGCCCCGGTAGGGCGACAGGGGCCGGTGGTCGTGCTCGGGCTTTTCGGCGGTGGCGACGGGTCGCCGCGAAGGCGCGAGCCTGGTCATGAAGTCCGGGTCCGGGCCGGTGTAGTGGTCCACGGTGTACAGGGTGAAATGGTCGTCGTCGTCCGGAGTGACGAACATCCAGTGGGCGTTGCTCGAGCCCCGGGCCAAGGCTTCCCTGGGCTCCTTGAAGTGGGTGAACTCGGTGTCGCCGATCTGCATGACGCTGGGCAGCGCGTAGCTCTTCTCGTCGACGTAGCTCAGGCCCTTCTCGGCCGCGGGTTTCCGCGATACCACCTTCATGCCGTAGTCCGTCTCCACGGCATCGAACGGCGGCACGTCCCGGGCATTGAAGAACCAGCTCCGCCAGGTGCCGTCGTCCGGGTCGGAAAGGTGCAGCGTGGAGAAGTGGGCGGGGTCGGCGCCGTTCTCGATGAAGTTGTACCAGTTGTAGTCGTAGTGGCGTGCCGCCTCGATGCGCCGCTGGCCGCCGGGTTCCGCCAGGGGAGCGTATTGCGGCAACGGCGGTTCGTGGTCGGGCGGCCCGAGGTAGGCGAAGATCAGTCCGCCCAGCTCACGCACCGGGTAGGACAGGTGGCGCACCTTCTCGTGGAACACGCTGCCGGGCGGCTCCGCCGGCTGCTCCAGGCAGGCGCCCGAGATGTCGAAGAGCCACCCGTGGTAGGGGCAGCGCAGACCCGACGGCCCCACGTCGCCGTATTCCAGGGAGGTGCCCCGGTGAGGGCAGTGAAGGCCCAGCAGCCCCAAGCGGCCGGCGCCGTCGCGAAACAGCACCAGGTCCTCTCCGAGCACCCTGACCCGCATCGGGATGTCCCGCAGGTCGTCGCTCCGCGCCGCCACCATCCAGTAGCGCCTGAACCACTCGCCCGCGGGCGTACCCCGTCCCACTTGAGCGAGATCACGCGCCGTCAGCATTTCCGGTTCCCTGTTGTCGTTCATGCGGGGCGAGTGTCCCGTTAGAAAAAGCGAGTCGCCCTTCGACTTCGCGCCGCTTCGCGTCGCTACGCTCAGGACGAACGGCCATGACAGCCAGACTTACGTTCGTCACCGGGCATAGCGAGTCCCGACCCCGTCGAAGGCTCAGGACGAACGGTTGTTGTAGCGATATTTCCATTCGTACTGAGCATAGCGAGCCCTTTTCCCGTCGCAGGGCCGAACACGAAGTTGCGACAGCCGTTTCTTCGTTCGTCCTGAGCGTAGCGACGCGAAGCGGCGCGAAGTCGAAGGGCGCATTCCATTCCCTGGGGATTCCCGGACGCGGCGCTAACGCCACGAATGCAGCGGCTTCCATCCGAGGATCTCCCTGGCCCGGGCATTGCTGAACACGCCTTGAACGCCGGTGAGCTTCCCGGCGCGGTCGCCGATGGCGGGCTTGAGCCGCGGCAGCAGCTCGCACAGGGGCTCGGCCACGGTGCTGTCGTCCGCCACCACGAACATGACGGTGCAGCCGGGCAGCGGCTTCTCCACCGCGAGCCGGAACGCCACCGCCAGATCTCGCACGTCGATGTAGCTGTACTCACGCCAGCCTTCGGGCTCCCGGCCGCCGGTGCGACGGATCTCCTCCAGCGCCTCCGGCGTGACCACGCCGCTGGGGCGGATGACCACGGTTTCCACGCCCTTGAGGCTGTAGGAGCGGGCGATGGTCTCGCCCACCTGCTTCGACAGACCGTAGGGGTCGATGGGCCTCAACGGGTGGTCCTCGTCGATGGGCAGGTAGTCGGGCAGGAACGCGCCTTCGCTGTAGGCCCATCCGACGGCGGCGTTGCTGCTGGTGGAGACCACTCGCGGGATGCCCAGCCGGAACGCGGCGTGGTGGGCGTTGAAGGTGCCATTGACGTTGGTCTCGAAGACGACGCCGGTGGGGGCGACGTGGGGATTGTGGACCGCGGCCAGATGGATGATGGCGTCGGTTCCCGCGGCGGCCTCGATAACCTGCCCGAGGTCCTGAACCTCCCCCACCAGGTACTTGGCGCCGCCGCCGTCCCGGGGCCCCGGCAGACGGTCCAGCACCGTCACCTCATGGCCGCCGCGCAGCAGCTCGTCCACAACATGCTCGCCGACCTTGCCCAAGCCACCGGTAACCAGAATCTTCACGTCGAACCTCCTGAACGCGTCTCCACCCGGGATACGGTGCCCGATGTCGTCCCTGCCACGCCGCCTCTTGCCGCCGAGTGCGGCTTCCGCTCCAAGGTGGTACCACCGGGCGGCGTTTCCCGTCAAGAAATGGCGATTTTACCGCAAACTGCTTTGACAGCCGTGTTGGGAGACGATAAAAGCAGGGAACTTCCGCTCACGGGGGTGTCAAACACGGGTCCGGGATGGGCCAGGATGGAGGCAGGATGCAGAGCTTGGCGCGAGCGTACGAATGGCTTCTCAACGCTTTCAAGATCGGCGCGGAGATCGTCGTCTTTCTGATCTTTTTTCTTATCGTTACCGAGGTATTCGTGCGTCTCCTGGGGTACCGGCCGTCCTCCTATACGCTGGGCGTGGTCGAGTACGGCCTCCTGTGGTTCACCATGCTGGGAGCGCCATGGCTGGTGCGCATGAAAGGGCACGTGTTCGTGGACTCCCTGGTGCAGCTCCTGCCCTACATCGTGCAGGCCGTGTTGGCCAGATTGGTTTACGTCATCTGCATCGTCTGCTGCCTCTTCTTCATATACTATTCCACCGACCTCCTCATCGACGCGTTCCTTTCGGGCGAGCAGGACATCCGCGGTGAAGCCCAACCGCTTTGGATGCTCCTCGCGCCCATGCCGGTGTCGTTCGCCATGATCGCCTTCGAGTTCCTGCGGTTCCTGGTAGGCGTGGACACCATGTACACCTCGCGCACCGAGGTGCGGGAGAACGTGTGATGGAATGGTACTGGGCATTTGCTTTTCTGGTGGGCATGGTCGTCTGTCTGATGGCCATCGGGGTCCCCGTGGCCTTCGCCTTCATCACCACGAACTTCATCGGCATCTTCATCTTCGCCGGCGTCCACGGCTTCATCCAGGTGGCGGACAACTCCACCGTGCTGATCACCCGTTTCACCCTGGGTCCGGTGCCCATGTTCATCCTCATGGGCGCGCTGTTCTTTCATACCGGCTTGGCCATCCGCGTGTTCGACGGGCTCGACAGCCTGTTCGGTAAGCTCCGGGGCCGGCTCTGCTACCTGACGGTGGCCGGCGGCACGATTTTCTCCACCCTCACCGGTTCCTCCATGGCCAATACCGCCATGCTGGGATCGCTGCTGGTGCCGGAGATGCAGCGGCGGGGCTACAACTGGCGCATGTCCATGGGGCCGATCCTGGGCACCGGCGGACTGGCCATGATCATCCCGCCCTCGGCGCTGGCCGTGCTGCTCGCCAGCGTCGCCAACATCGACGTGGGACGTCTCCTGATCGCCGGGTTTCTGCCGGGGTTCGTCCTGGCCCTGCTGTACGCCGGCATGTTGTATCTCCAGATCGTCATCAACCCCGCGGGGGCGCCGGCCTATGACGTGCCGCCCACCACGTGGGGCCAAAAGATCAAGTTCGTAACCTTCAACATCCTGCCGGTGAGCCTGGTGATCTTCATGGTCATCGGTTTCATCATCCTGGGCCTCGCCACCCCCACCGAGTCCGCGGCCTGCGGCGTGCTGGGCGTCGCCATCCTGGCCACGGCCTTCCGCGTGCTCAAGTGGGAGGCGATTCGCACCTCCCTGTCGGGCACCGTGCGGGTGGCCGGCATGGTGTTCCTCATCATCATGAACTCGACGGTGTTCAGCCAGCTCCTGGCCTACTCGGGAGCCACCGCCGGCATGCTGGACTGGGCCACCGGCTTCGAGGTGTCCCGCCTGGTGGTGCTGGCGGTCATGTTCCTGATCCTCATCGTGCTGGGTATGTTCATGGACGCCACGTCCATGATGCTCATCACCGTGCCGATCTTCTTTCCCCTGGCCGAGGCCCTGGGCTTCGACCTGATCTGGTTCGGACTGTTCGTGCTGATGACGCTGGAGATGGCGGGCACAACGCCGCCCTTCGGGCTGCTGCTCTACGTCATGTTGGGGGTGGCGCCCAAGGGCACCACGCTGCTGCAGGTGGCCAATGCGGCGATCCCGTTCCTGATCTGCGATCTGATCCTGATCTTCATCCTGATCTGGGAACCCCAACTCGCGCTGTGGCTCCCCAATCTGATGGATTGAGAAGAGGGACAACGGCGGG
>Ga0209022_1003858_pt1 | contig 10005 bp, 10 predicted proteins | sample PinacodermPK_FD_187300 | JGI IMG/M metagenome (GOLD analysis project Ga0209022, IMG submission 187300) | Host-associated microbial community of the marine sponge Aplysina aerophoba from Gulf of Piran - sponge pinacoderm, lysed by proteinase... | ecosystem: Host-associated > Porifera > Sponge >... | reverse complement strand
GCTGGCGCAGTGGATAAACAGCTATCCGTCAATGAATGGTGCTGCCACCTGCAACGCGTCTGACGCCTGTGCATCCGTTTTCTGACAGCCCATGAACCTGCGGCACCGCCTTGCTTATCTGGCCGCTATGGGCATCGATTGCTGGGTACCACGGCAATCGCCCCCGGCTGCTGTCGCTGTTGAGCAGGCCGGTGCGCTGCCAGGCCCCCTTCAGGATGCCAGCCAGGCTCCACAGCCATGTCAGCCTGGCGGTCAGGATGCACAGCAGCAGGATTCACAACAAGAAGCATGGCAGCTGACAGCCCAGCTGGCAGAAATGGACACCCCTGCGCACCAGCTGGCAGCGCAGGATTCGGGTTCCAGCCCGGAACTCTCCCAGGCCCTGGCACAGCCACCCCCTGTTCAACAACAGCCACCCCCTGTTTCACAGCAACAGCAGGCTGCGTCCCCGGCCCCCCGGCCGGCTGTCGCCTTGGCCCCTGCGGCTGAGTCCCCTCCTGTTTCCGGCGAATGCAGCCCTTTCCGCCTGGCGGCTATTGATGCTACTCATGACTGTCTGGTGGTTGCGGACCTGCCCTGGTCGGGTCTGGAGCAGTTCACCGACTTCCATGGGCGCTTGCTGGACAACATCTTGCGGGCACTGCGGATTGCCATGGAGCCCTCACCGCGGATGGGTCTGTTTGCCTGGCCCATGCTTCCGGGCGTCGCTGCGACGAACCACAGCTACGCCCGGGAGGCGGTGCAAGCCTGGCTCGGCAACCAGTACGGACTGGCGCGCCGCAAGACCCTGCTGGTTTTCGGGCGGGCCGCTTATTCCTGTCTCTGGCCGGGGCCGGAGTCTTTCGACGACAGCTGTGGCTTCCAGTGGGTATCCGGCATGGGTTTTGGTGTCACATGCAGTCTGGGCGAGATGCTTCATATTCCCCAGTTCAAGGCAGAAGCCTGGCGGCACCTGCGCCCGCTGGCCGTCATGCAGCAATCCGGAACCTCACAGGCGCGGACGGCACCACCTGAAGAGAGGTACGCAGAGTGAATGAGCTGGCACAGATACTGGCCAATAACCAGAGCTGGTCACAGGAACGGGAAGCACAAGACCCGGGTGGCTTTCTCCGTCAGTCCCGGATTCATGCCCCCCGCTTTTTGTGGATTGGGTGCATCGACAGCCGTATTGCACCGGAACAACTGACCGGTCTGGGACCGGGGGAAATGCTGGTGCACCGCAATATAGCCAATCTGGTCAGGGAAACAGACAGCAGCTGCTCGTCTGTGCTGGCGTTTGCCATCGACCACCTCAAGGTGCGTCACATTATGGTGGTCGGCCATAGTCGCTGCGGTGGTGTCGAAGCCGCACTACAGGGCCAGGCCAGCGGCGTTCTGCAGGAGTGGCTGGCTCCTGTGTGCGCAGTGCGTGAGCAACATCGCGAGAAGTTGGGCAGTCTGCCGGAGTCGGCGCGTGCCGACCACCTCAGCGAACTCAGCCTGCGGGCACAATGGTCTCAACTGACGGCCCTGCCCAAGGTGCAGCAAGCCTGGCAAAGGGGCCAGTCGCTGGCGGTGCATGCTTGTTTCTACAGCCTGGACACGGGACGGCTGCGTGTACTGGACAGTCGCACCGCCTGATCAAATGGTCTACGGCAGCCTGGCTGGCGACCTGTAAACGACGGCCATCAGCCAATCCGTACATATCGGCTATTTGCTGACCAAGGAAAGAATGCCCTATTCAAACAACAGGGTGAAGCCACTTTTTTTCCATGCCCACAGGACACTGCAACCATAGATACAGCAGTATGATCAAACGGTCTGACAGGTCTACAGCAGAATAGCTGGCGACCTGTAAACGACGACCATCAGCCAATCCGTACATTCCGTACATATCGGATATTTCCTGACCAAGGCACGACTTCCCTATTCAAACAACAGGGTGAAGCCATTTTTTTCCGTGCCCACGAGACGCTGGGCATAGATACAGCAGTATGATCAAACGGTCTGACAGGTCTACAGCAGACTAGCTGCCGACCTGTAAACGACTGTATCAGTCAATCCGCACAGATCGGAGATTTACTGACCAAGGAAAGAATTCCCTATTCAAACAACAGGGTGAAGCCATTTTTTTCCGTGCCCACGAGACGCCGGGACCATAGATACAGCAGTATGATCAAACGGTCTGACAGGGCTACAGCAGACTAGCTGCCGACCTGTAAACGACTGCCATCAGCCAATCCGTACATATCGGAGATTTCCTGACCAAGGCACGACTTCCCTATTCAAACAACAGGGAGAAGCCACTTTTGCTCCATTCCCACAGGACACTGCGACCAGTGATACAGCAGTATGATCAAACGGTCTGCCCGGGCTACAGCAGACTAGCTGCCGAGCTGTCAACGACTGCCATCAGCCAATCCGTACATTCCGTACATATCGGATATTTCCTGACCAAGGCACGACTTCCCTATTCAAACAACAGGGTGAAGCCATTTTTTTCCGTGCCCACGAGACGCTGGGACCATAGATACAGCAGTATGGTCAAACGGTCTGACAGGTCTACAGCAGACTAGCTGCCGACCTGTAAACGACTGTATCAGTCAATCCGTACATATCGGAGATTTGCTGACCAAGGAAAGGATTCCCTATTCAAACAACAGGGAGAAGCCACCTTTGCTCCATGCCCACAGGACACTGGGACCCTATACACAGCCATTCTCGTTCTTTGTCCGGGGAACCTTTGCACAATGCCACAGCGGTGCTGAATGGCGACAGCGGTGCTGAATGAACTACAAATGCAGCCTTCCGGCTCTTTGACGGTATGAAGACAACAGGACCAGCCTTTTTCGTCACAGAAAAAGAATCGCAACCAAATGCATTGAAGACCGTCGAATACCACAATAGAGAACCCATCGCCGCTCATCCGGACGGCAGCAGACAATGACGGATTCAAACAGGTAGCTCTTACCCATCGCCATTCACATGCCAAGCAAGACGCCGCTGTACAGATCGCCGGAGGGAACCGCGCTGTCAGTCAAGCCGCCGGAAAAAATCCAGCTAAAACATCGAAGAGCCCTCAAAGGAAGAGCTCGAAGAAAGCTCCCCAAGGCCTCGCCCCTTGCTGTATCCCCACCCTTGAAAAAAGACACTCGCAGACTCTGCACCTCAGGCTCCCCAGACACGGAACCAACGCAACAACAGCCCGCCACCGCTCACAGCACACCGCCTCTACACACGCAGCCCCACTCAGGACCAGGTGCGAATCAGAACCACCACCAACAGTGCTCCAAAAACCAGCCACAAGCGACCACTGACAGCACTGATTTCCGAACGCAGATCCGACACGGCTCTCGCCATGGACCCCCGATAGACATCAACAGCCTCCTTGTGAACAGCTATGTTGTCGAGCATGCGCGCGTCCATGGCTGACAAAATTTTCTGACTCGCCTCAAAGTGCAGGGTTTGCGACCTCAAGGTCCCCTCCCGCGTGCTGGCAACAACTTCGGCAATGCGTTTGTCCATCGCGGCCAAAAGCTTGCAATTCTCCTCAGAGTACTGGGTCCGCACCTCCCGGCTTTCCTCCTGACTTGCGGCTGCGGCATCGGCAACCAGCTTTCCCATAGTGGTCCGGGATTTCTGGCTCATTTCGTAATGCAGGGCCTGCATTTTCTCAAGCGCTGCAACGATCTTCCTGTGCTCGCGCCGCTGACAGGCCTGCGCTTTTTTCATGGTCGTCATGGCCTCGACCAGCTCTCTCCTGACATCGATCAGGTCCTGCCTGGTGACACCCTGATCAGAGCCCACAGCAGAGCCAGAATCCACACCGGAATCCACACCGGAATCCACAGCAGCATCCACACCAGAATCCACAGCAACATCCACACCAGCATCCACAGCAGAATTCACAGCAGCATCCACAGCAGCACCCCGCAGGCTGGCCGCCTGGCTCTCCTCACCGCTTTCTTGCGGCGTTCGGAAAAAATGCTGGGTCACGACAGCCTCCACATACACACAGCAGCTACACACAGCAGCTCAACACGACGAACATCCGGATACGCGCTCCAGGTCCGGACTCCAAGCCGGATTTTCCATCCGCAGCCTGCTTCCTGCCAAAAGGAACCACAGCCCCCACATCGGTGACTCAGGCCGACAGCCGCTCCGCTTTGGAAGCCAATCACACCTTGCATCTTTCAGTACCAGGTCTGGAGCAGAAAAACCACCAGCAAGGCACCACAAGCCAGCCACAGCTGATGACCAACAGCACCGATCTCGGCCCTCACCTCCGCCACAGCCTTGCCCATCGCCTCGCGATAAACAGCCACCGCCTCCCGGTGGATGGACAAACCCTCCAGGATGCGTCTGTCCATACTGAGCATGACCTTCTGATTCTGCTCAAAGTAACGCGCCTGCACCTGACGACTCTCTTCCCAGGTGGTCATCATGGCCTCCGCCATACGTTTGTCCATGGCCAGTCGCGCTTTCTCGCTCTCTTGCCGGTACAGGGCATAGGTCGTCTCGTTACCCTCCCACTCGGCCACGACAGTATTGACCACACACCGGCCCATAGCGAGCTGAGCCTGCTGATTTTCTTCATGGTACAGAGCCTGCGCCTTCTCAATGGCCTCCAGCAGCCTGGCGTTCTCCTCCCGCTCCTGGATCTGCGCTTTTTCCATACTGGCCATACACTTGAGCAGTTCCTTTCTCGCCTCGATCAGCGCCTGCCAGTCACTGCGCAACCCGGCATCCGTAGCCACCTCAGCACTCCGGGCGGAGCCGTCACCCTCACCCACTACATCCACACCACTTTTTTCCGGCGTTCCTGACACTGCCTGAGACATGGACAACCTCCAGAATCAATAAAAAAACAAGCACCGGCATTCCTGACCGCAGAAGAGTAGCAGGCTTTCCGGCTTCCGGCTGTCAGAAGGAAAATCAAGATGCACCAGATCCCGTCATAAAAGACGACAGTAGCTCCTATTCTGGAACCCCGTCTCCCCAGGTCGAAGACGCAGACATGTCACCCTTGCCGCCTCAACGAGACCTTGCCCAGGATTGGCGACGGCGAACAGCACCCGACTGACATCCCGTGTGAACCCCAATAACCGCACGGCAACACCATGCGGCAGATACACTTTCCTCGAAAACCGCCCATCAAATCCCAGACCCCAGATGCTCAGCTCACCTTCATCGCAGACACACAGTGCCATGTGATATGCATCCGGGGAAAAGTGTGCCTGGCACAAACCCAGTGATCCATGACCAATCCATGCCAGCGACGACCATCCATGCGCCAGGTCATGCTGCCAGACACGGACTCCCGCCTGAGCAACCGCTGCAACAAAAAGCCCATTGCCAGAAAACTCCACAAAGTTGACAACACAGCTTTGCTCGCGGCGTACCACATCCAATATATCCAGGACAGGCAGGGACAATCCCTCTTCCCATGGCGGCTGACTGCGGTCAGACAACCGGTACAAACTGCTGTTCCACCGGCTTTGGCGCTGCGGCAGCATCAGCTGCTGGCTATCAGGACTGAACACCATGGGAAACGGCCATTCAATACGGCAGTCCTTGCACAATCTGCGTGTAATCGGTGCCCAGCCTTGCCCTGCTGTGAAGCCATAAAGCGTTATATGAACACCATCATGCCAGGCAACACTTCGATCAAAAGGGCGAAAGGCCACAGCCAGCAAAGATTCATCGAGACTCAGAACCGGCCTGTCAATCCGCCACCGGACCTCCTGGGTTGTCCGAGGCCGCTCTATGACCTGGGGCTGCCAGCCAGCCGCCGTCTGGAAAGCGCACAAAAGGCCGTCCTCCAAAGGCATCAACAGATGCTGGCTGTGACAGCTGAAGCAAAAGCCGACCGGCCCAGGCCTCACCAGGGGCCAGTCATGCAGGGGCTCGGGCCCTGTGACATCCCGCCAGCACCAGCACCATTGCTGCTTCCAGATCCCCTGTGCCTGCCTGGTAAAAACAAGAACGCTATCGTCTGACAGCAACGCCAGGTAGCGGCCATCAGTACTGAGCTCCACCTGACGGACCTGGCGCTTGTACAGCCGGGTTTTGGTGACAGGACGCCAGGGCCCCTTATCCGCCTCCGACTGCCACACCCACTGTGTGCCCAGCGCATCAACAGCTTCCAGTGTGCGGTTGTCTTTACTGAAGCTCAGAATCTGAAGGGGATGATCGTGCCGCTCTCTGAACAAGCGCTGCACCCCCTCCTCGTCGAAGTACCACAAGCTGATATAGCTGATATGACCGGAACCTGCGGCCGCGTCTGCCGCCTGACGCGCATCAGCCAACAAGCGTCCGTTCGGACTACACACCAGTCGGTATAAAGGGTTCTGGTCGTCGAGGCGCTCGCAGCCGAGTGCAGAAAACGCCGGGATGGCGCGCATCTGTTCCACCTGCAGGAAGAAAAGGGCCCGACTGGACAGCCGCTGCGCGACACATGATTCCAGCTGCTGTCTGCGCGCCGAGTCAGGTGCCAGCGCCTGGCACCAAGGCTCCAGATTCTGGTGACAGTAGTCGCGATCCAGTCCCTGTTCCAGCCGCTGTCTGAAAAAAGCCGGGAAGGTCCGCATGAAAGCGCGCCCCTGCAGCTCAACATTGCCCGCCAGCCTGCGCCACTGTCGGCATACCCGCCGGCACAGCGCCAGATCAGCAGGCCCCAGCTCGCGCAACACCAGCTCCAGCAAGGGGTCGGGCCAGCTCGACAAATCGCGACCACTCCAGCGACCTGTGGCCGGCTCCACCGGTGCCCGGACATCAAGTCCGGACCCAACACCCCTGTGACCGGCAGCTGTCGCGGCCAAGCCCTGTTCTCTCACCTGCTCGGGGAGAGACACAGCAGAAGGCGACGAAGTTTCAAAAGAAGGGATTCTGTCCACGCCCTCAGGCCCCCGGTGATTCTCCAGCATTCATCAGGCACAGATGTCAAAACCCATGCCAGCCTCCCCTTGTACAGCGGGATCATTCTTCATCTACAGCCTCAGGTTTTCTGGCTTCCTGGCTTCCTGGTCGCCGGTAGGGCACCAGCTGCAGGCACCCCAGCTCGGTACTCATAGCCAGGCTCTCCCTGTAGCCCCAGGAGCCGATCAATAGCTGGCTGGCATCCGGCGTAAACCGCATCAGCTTCACCGGCCTGCCATGCAGAAATCGTGCTTTTCTGATGTAAAGACCATCACGGCGGGGGCCCCAGACGCTGACCTCGCCCTGCGCGCCCCAAGCCAACCCCAGATGAAAACCATCTGGAGAAAAGACCGCATCACGGCAAGACTCCCTGCCAGCACGGGAAATCCAGGCCGCCGAGGCCCAACTTCGCGCAAGGGTACGCCGCCAAATATGGACACCCGCCCCGCCCACCGCCACCAAAACGCGACCATTGACGGAAAATTCCACATGCCTGGGTATACAACACTTGTCGTTCCCCACCACTGTTGACAACCTGGAGACATAATCCATAAACGCCGCCTGGCTCCAGGGAGGCTGCCCTGCGGCAGACAGCACACACAGACGGCTGTCCCACCGACTCCAGCTGTCAAGAAACACCAGCTGCTGGCCGTCCGCACTGAAACTCATGAGAAATGCAATGTCCATATCGCACTCGTTGCAGATGTAGCGGCTCACTGGTGACCAACCACGCCCTGGCGCGAAACCGAAGAGGGTGACCCGGTAATGAACAGCCTCTGTGGCTGCCGCACCCTGACGGCTATTGCGCGCCAGCGCCAGCCAGCTGCCTCCAGGATCCATGACAGCTTCGGTCTGCCACAGGCTGTGCACAGGCTGCCCCTGTTCATCCACTATGGACTGTTCCTGCCAGACGGCCCCCTCCCTGTGAGCCATGAACATTTCGCCTCTGTTGCTGAACAACAGATGTCGACCGTCATTACTGAACTCCAGACTCCCTCCCCGACTGCTCCAGACGGAAGGCGGCTGCAAGCGCCGCAGGGACTGCGACCACCGCCAGACCCACTGTTGCTGCCACCCCGCCGCTGGCGTGCTGGCGAAAATCTGTACAACATCACCGGAGACTACGGCCAGATAACCACCGTCCGGGCTGGCCGCCAGCCGATCGACGGGCCGACAACACAAAGCAACGCGCCCCACTTCCTGCCAGACAGCCGCCCCTGACGTCGATGACCGCTGCCAGGTACGCTGACGCCCATCCTTGTCTATCGCCTGCAGCCTGCGGCTGTCAGCGCTGAAAAACAGGGCACAGATGGGGCGGTGATGCTGCACAGAGAACAGCGGATGCAGACCCCGGTCACCAGATCGCCACAGCGTAATCCGGTGAGGCTGGTCCAGGAAATCCGAACCCACATCCGCCATGGCACTCGCATCCGGGCTACAAACCAGAATGGAGGTACAACGCATCCGAAACTTTCTCTGGTAGCTGAAAGAACAAAAACGTTCGGCTCCCAGCAGCTGCTGCATAAAGGTGCAAAAAAGTGTCTTGCCAGCCAGCCCCTGCGCTATGCGCGCCTCAAGTTCCAGTCTGACCGTAGAGCCAGGTGCCAGCGCAGCGCACCAGGGAGACAGACACAGGCTGGCACGCTCAGGACCCAGTGCCGTTTCCAGACAGCGTCTCTCGAAGGAGGGATAGGTACGCATCAGGGCACGCGCCTGCAACCTCAAGTCTCCTGCCACCCTGTTCCACTGACGACACACCAGTGCGCAAGATCTCAGATCACCGGGATCCAGGTAACGGAAAAACAGTTCCAGCAAAGGATCCGACCAGCCAGACAGCTCCCGACCGGGCCAGGACGCCACTGCCGAGGGCGAAACCACTGCTATCTTGCGATCGGCCGCTCTCCCAGGCGTGCCTTTGGGTTCGGGAGGGCACAGCGACGCAGACGACAGAAAGCTCGTCAAACAAGAAGGCACATTCACAGGCTTCTCTCCAGAGTTCTTTCTTTACCTCTGAGACCAACAAGCGCACAACAAGTTCCACAAGAAGCAAAACAGGCAGCAGCCAGACGGTGTCCTCCAAGGCTCCATCAGGCATCAGTGTCTGCCGGACAGGGCGGAACACAGCCCCTTTTCCTGCCCTCACGTCAAAACCTCTGCCTGGCCTTATGGCTGTCGTCACCAACCGCCCCCAGGTTTGTAGCAGGATTGTTCTCAAGTGGCAGAGGGGGCTGACAATTCAGCCACAGCAAACCGGAGCCAACACAGCCGCAGGACATGGCAACCCGGAAGGTCTTGCCTTTTGTTCGCCCCGCAACCACCCTGCTATGGCCGTCAACCCCCTGAGCTGACGGCTCATCGAAAAAAATCACGCTCTGAAGGCGCGTCGCCTGACTGCTGCCAGGCATCCACTGATTCCGGCAGGATCCCGGGAAAAAGAGACTGATCCGCCCTGTTACTCCTCCCCTACATTCAGCTGTTGAGTGCAGTAATCAAGGTCCAGCGTTCCAGGCACTTGTTCACTGGGGCGCACAAAGATGGTGAAAGAACCTGCAACGCCGGGCAAGCGCATGGTGGACTCTCTTATATTGCGCATATGCTCCCTGTAAACAGAGGACACCACCCCGTCGGCATCATCACGAGCCAGTCCCTGCCGGGCGTCACACTGCTGGTCAGTACTGATATTGTCGAAAGTTCCTCGTGCCAGGCTTGCCACAACCTCATGGATGCAGGAACCGCTACTTAGAGGGGAGTGTTGTTGTCTGACAAGGCCAGAGTACTGACGCACCACATAGTATCTCCCGTTCAGGAACGCATTCGACACCAGCTCCTCATAACCGAACATGCGCTGGATCTCCCCGGGAGCTGCATTGGCCAGCCGTTCGCGCACTCCTGTTGTCATGTGCGGCAGCTCTGTGCCGCCCCCACCGGCAACGCCTTTATAGCAATGGCCATATTCAGCAGCGGCATCGCAAGGAGGCGCATCCAGCTGTATTTCTGCAAAACTCGCGAGCATCTTGCCCAGCGAGATATTCACCGCCAACGCATATTCGTTGTCGCGGGGCATATCCGATCGCAGGTCGACAAGACTCCCCCACCTGCCAAGCGCAG
>Ga0209022_1003835_pt1 | contig 10084 bp, 9 predicted proteins | sample PinacodermPK_FD_187300 | JGI IMG/M metagenome (GOLD analysis project Ga0209022, IMG submission 187300) | Host-associated microbial community of the marine sponge Aplysina aerophoba from Gulf of Piran - sponge pinacoderm, lysed by proteinase... | ecosystem: Host-associated > Porifera > Sponge >... | reverse complement strand
CGACGCCAGCGGCAACGACGTGGCAATCCACCGCCAGTTCGACAGCGACCGCGACGGCAACAAGCGGGCCGCCGCCCAGGCTGCTCTCGACCTGCTCGGCGAGCGGCTGCAGCAGTCGCAGGGCAGTTAGGATGGCCAACGCAAGCCGAATAATACTGCTGGGACAGAACCTCTTCTTCCAGGCCAGGATTGAAACAGTGGCCGAACCCTTGGGCTTCTCGGTACGCCAGGCCCACACCGAGGCCGATTTCTGGGGAACGTACGTTGACGGCGAAACGGAACTGGTGCTGGTGGACCTGGAAGGCGACGCGGATACCTGGAATAGCGTTCTGGCGGCGCTGGGAGAGCGAGTCACCTCCGCCTCCGGCGCTGGCCCCCGCATAGTCGCCTTCGGCCCCCACGAAGACACCGCCTCCATGGAGCGGGCGGCCCAGCTGGGCGCCCAGCAAACCCTGAACAAGGGCCGGTTCAGTTCGACCTTGGGACAGATAGTCGGGGGCGGGTAGGTTCGGGCCTGCCCATGCTTGCGACCGCGCTTCCGGCTCTCTCGCGCTTTTGGCTACGGCCAGACCCCCGGTTGCGCGCCTGGTAGCCTCCAGGCCTTTTCAGCCGGGGCCCTCGCCGTTGCCCCCTACCCCCTGAAATGCGGAATCACCCGATCCGCGAACAGCTCAAGGTTGCGGAGGCCCCGGCGCAGGTCCATTCCGGGCCACATCATGCGGAAGCTGCCGTGGGACATGCCCAGTTCCCGCAGCTTTTCTATCTCTCCGATGCAGTCTTCCGGGTCGCCGATGATGAAGCGGTCCCGGGCCAGTTCCTCGAAGGCTGAGCTGAACTCCTCGTCCATGGCCTTGTCCTGGCCCCACTGGGCGTAGGCGGCGTACTTGCCGCCCAGGCATCCCGCCATGCCTGCTCCCGCGTCTCGCCAACGTACAGTTCCCGGGCTATGGGCAGTTCCTCGGGCGCGCCGGAACCGGCGGCCTCCGCTGTCTCGTGGTACAGCTCAATCTGCTGCTTGATATTGGTGTAGGTGGCGTGCGGGTTCACGTACCAGGGCAGCCCGCGGCGGGCTGCCCGCTTGATGGCGGCGTCTCCGTTGGCTGCTACCCAGATGGGCGGGTGGGGCTGCTGAATGGGACGGATGGTCATCTGGGCGCCTTCCAGGTGGAAATGCTCGCCATGAAAGGTGACTTCATCCTGGGTCCAGAGCTTCCGCATTACATCGATGCATTCCAGGTAGCGGGATACTCGTCGGTTTCGGGGCACTCCAAAGGCGTCGTACTCCTCGTCCCGGTAGCCCAGGGCAGCGCTGAGGTGGAAGTGTCCGTTGGTGATGATGTCCATGGTGGTCACCCGCTCGGCCAGGTCCACTGGATGGTGCAGGGGCACCAGCAGGGTAGCCACCATGCCCATGCCTTCGGCCTCGGCGGCCAGGCGGGCCAGCAGAGGCACGGTCTGCAACTGCTGGTAGGGCGATGTCAGGTAATGCTGCCCCTGGTACAGAAAGTCGAAACCCATTTCGCGGGCGGTACGGATGTATTCCACGATTTCTTGGAAGCTCTGCCGCATGTCTGCTTCCATGGGCTGCTGCCCCATTCCGGACAGGGATACGCCAAATTGCATTTTGTCACCTTGATTCGTAAAGATACTGGGAAGATGCGGGGGTGATTATAGTGGCGAGTTGTGATTGCTTCAATGTAAAGGCAGGAATGTTGACCGTAAGAACGCCTCTGCTTCCGACTACCTCTGGGAGCTAGGTAATGACAAGCCTGAAATCGTCTTGTTAGAATTGTCCAACACCTTAAGTGAGCGCAGGACACCCCTTAATGACCATGACCCAGGACGAACGAATCAGCCGGCTGGAAGGCGCCTTTGAAGCCATCTCGGTAATGGTTGCCAACATGGTCACCAGGGATGAGTTGCGGGCCGGATTGGATGGCCACAGAGCTGAGCTGCGAGCTGGATTGGATGGCCACAGGGCTGAGACGCGAGCGCTGATCGAAGGACTCCGCAATGAGATGCGAGCCGAGGTCAAGTCCGTGGAATTGCGAATAGTCCGGTGGATTATTGCCACTGCCTTTGCCGGAGCCACCCTGATTATCGGGTCAATTTCAGCCATTTTGTTTACCGCCATTAGATTGATGACTTAAGGGCAAACGACCACGAGCAATAAGAGAGGGGCAGATTCTGACGTCTGCCCCTCTTGTAGTCAGCACACTTGTAGTTCGAACCCCGTCCCCTCTAGCCTCGTCCGATAAAGGGCATCTTTGTTGCCATTACCGTCATGAACTGAACGTTGGCGTCCAGGGGCAGGCTGGCCATGTAAACCACTGCCCGGGCCACGTTCTCCACCGCCATGGTCGGTTCCGTGGCAATCTCTCCGTAGGGCTGGGGAACTCCGGTCTTGAAAATGGCGGCCATGTCCGTGTCGGCGTTGCCGATGTCAATCTGGCCGCAGGCGATGTCGTACTTGCGGCCGTCCAGCGAAGTGGAACGGGTCAGGCCTGTCATGGCGTGCTTGGTGGCGGTGTAGGGAGCCGAGTTGGGCCTGGGCACGTAGGCGGAAATGGAACCGTTGTTTATGATGCGGCCGCCCATGGGGTCCTGCTCCTTCATCATGCGGAATGCTTCCTGGGTACACAGGAAGGCGCCGGTAATGTTAACGTCCACCACGTTCTGCCACTGCTCGTAGGTCAGGTCCTCAAGAGGAATAGGCGGCGCGCTGATGCCGGCGTTGTTGAAAAGCACATCCAGGCGTCCGAACCGCTCTTTTGTCGCAGAAAACAGAGCCGCAACCCCCTCGGGCTTTCCCAGGTCGCTGGGAACGGCCAGCATGCGGCCCGCGTCATCGCCAGCCAGGGTTATGGTCTCTTCCAGCAGTTGGGCGCGGCGGCCAGCCAGGGCAACGGAGTATCCCTCGGCAGCCAAAGCCAGGGATGCGCTTCGGCCAATCCCTGTGCCTGCTCCGGTAACGATAGCTACTTTGCCGTTCGCGCCGTCTGACTGGGTTGTCATGGTTGTACCGTTCCTTTAGTTAGTTCTCCGAAGTTCCGGATGCTCACCTGGGCAGTGACAAGGTCAGGCCCTGGCGTCGGAAGTTATCCTGTAGCTAGCGGTCTTGCATCTTTGTATTGATGGCTGGTAGCTCAACTGCACCGTAATAATGGGCTGGGGTTTAACCGTCTTTCCGGCGAAAGCCGGAATCCAGAGCCCCTCATGTACCATGCAATTGACCTTTCGCAACCTGCCTGGCTTCCGGCCCAAGGCCGGAATGACGATACCGATTCAGCAATCATCACTTCAAACCAGTTGGCCCCCGGTACTTCAACACCATCGTAATGCTGGTCTGGGGTTTAACCGTCTTTCCGGCGAAAGCCGGAATCCTGGGACCCTCTCTTACCACGCAATTGACCCTTCGCAACCTGCTGGCTTCCGGCTCAAGGCCGCAATGACGATACCGATTCAGCCGTCACCACTTCAAACCCGTTGGCCCCCGGTACTTCAACTGCACCGTAATGCTGGGCTGGGGGTTAACTGTCTTTCCGGCGAAAGCCGGAATCCAGTGCCCCTCTTGTACCATACAATTGACCCTTCGCAACCTGCCCGGCTTCCGGCTCAAGGCCGCAATGACGATACCGATTCAGCAGTCATCATTTCAAACCCGTTGGCCTACCAGTTTACGCTATTCCACCCGCTCAAAGTAGATGCGTTTGACCACTTGCTCCAGTTCGTGGTCGATGAAGTCCTCTTCGGGCTTGACCTCCATTGTCCAGTTCAGCTTCGAGTTGGTGGGGTGGGAAAACACCAGGACGAAGGTCTCGTACATCTCCCCGCCGTCGTACGGGGTTATTGCATCGTCGTCCACATCGACTTCCAGCTCAGGATCCAGTTCGGACAGGAACTGTTCGGCGCGCGCCCGGGCCCTCTGGTACCAGTCAAACATACTCATGCCTGCTGTCCCTGCCCCGGTTCCAGGGTCTGATGGGCCCTGCTTTCCGCCGCGATGCCGCTCCAGCCATACTTCATGGGGATCATCTGTACCTGCCGCCATACTTCCGACTGGTCGTGGAAGTGGGGGCTGCCCGGGTGTCCCGAAGCGCCCAGAGGGATGGCCCACATGGAGTTTTCCCAGTCCGCCAGGTCGTACACGTAGCGGGCCACCGAAAGGCCTCCCACGGTCGCCAGATTAGCCGGGGAATACGCGCCGGCCAGGGGCGTGTCGCCGTCGCCGCTCATGGGTATGGGCGGTGGGTTCAACTGGTCCGCCAGGTCAGGGAAGGCGGCGGACAGGGTGTGCGCCGGCCGGGCCTGGTGTACCCGCTCCCAGCGCCACTGGTCAGGACCGTCCCCCAGCATGGTCCGCAGGGCGGTCACGCCGTCGGCCAGCGCGGCGGACATCACCGAAGGCCAGGAGTCTCCCGAGGGCAGCAGTCTGCGGTCGTCCTCGGGGAACATGTAGATTAGCTGGGTGCTCAGGCGGGCCATAAACGCCCCCGTGCCGCGGTTGGCGGGATGCCAGCCCTCGTCCGTCAAATCCTTGCCCAGGTTATGCAGGTAAATGCGGCGGAGCAGGGCGTCGCGGAAGGCGCTGTAGATGGTTGGCGCAACCTGGTCGGCGTCCATGCTGCAGTCCCAGGCCAGCAGCTTTTCCAGCGCCAGCACGGTATGGACATCTTCAGTCTTGATCTGGGCGCGATTGGTTCGCAGATAGTCAACGAAGGCCTGGGCGGGGATGGATATGCGCTCGCTGTGGACCTGGGCCATGTCGGCCGCCGCGGGTTTTTCCAGGGCCAGCAACCCTTTGGTAACCCTTTCGACCCGAAAGCCGGGCGTGAATTCCGAAGATATGAAATAGGGGTAATCGTCATCCACCGGCTTGTTGTTGGCGGTGGCGATGTAGCCCTCGGGCGGGTTGACGGAGCGGGGCATCTCCTCAAAGGGTATGTTGCCCTGCCATTCGTGCTCTCCCGTCCAGGCCGGAACCGGCAGGCGGGCATTGCGCAGCGAACGGATAGGAATTTCGCCCCGGCAAAGGTAACCAAAGTTCCCATCCACGTCGGCAAAAAGGAAGTTGTTGCACGGGTCCACCCAGCCCCGCATGGAGTCGGCCAGTTCATTGCCGTCCCGCGCCCGCAGCATGGTGGGTATCACGTCGGGCCAGGGTTTGGGGCCGTCGGTGGCGGTGTACTTCAGGGCAACTCCGTAGCTGGCCGGCGGCCCGCCGGAAATGGTGGGGCCGTGTTCGGTGGCCCAGGTGGTTATCCGGTGGTCCTCTCCGTCCCTGACCTTGATAGTCTCTTCCCGGGTGTCCGCGCGGCGCCACTGGCTGCCCGTGTTCGAGTTGAACCGCGCCATTCCCCCGGATGGTGGGTCGGGCAGGCGGTAGGAGCCGCCGGGCCCTCCAAACCGCTCGATGTACAGGTCCTGGTAGTCGGCGCTGGTATGGGTGATGCACCAGGCCACCTTGTCGTTGTGCCCGAAGTGGGGAAAACCTGGGACTCCCGGGAGGGCCAGGCCAATGACATCCCACTCGGGGCATGCGATGTGGCTCTGGTAATAGACGTTGGGTGTATCCAGGGCGCGGTGAGAGTCGCCGGCCAACAGGGGTTTGCCGGTGGCGGTGCGGTCCCCGCTGAGCGCCCAGCTGTTGCTGCCGCTGTCGGTTTCGTTAAGACGGTTGATGGCCTCTGCGCCGGCCATCATCTCGGAAAGGTAGTCGTCCAGTTCTCCCTCGTGCCGAGACCCCGGGGGCAGGATCTGAAGCTGTCCGGGCTGATAACCCGGGCAAAGCAGGGCGGCCTTTTCCGGCCCCAAAGCCCGAACCAGCTGGGCGCGCCAGACCTTTGACTCGAAGACGCCCATCTGGATATGGCGGACCTTGAATGCCACCAGTCCGTCCCAGGGCTGCCAGGGTTCGGGGTCCAGTCCGGTAATTTCGTACTCCACGGGAAGGGTACCCTCGGCGGCTGCCGTGGCAATCCATGCGTTGACGCCGGCGGCGTAGGCGTCCATCAGCTTGCGGGTGTGGTCGGAAACGGCGCCGTAGTCGCCCCGGGCGCTGTCCACTAGGCGGAACCGACGCATCATAATATCCTGGTTCAGCGCCAGCGCGCCCACGGCTTCCGACCAGCGGCCGCTGCCCCTGCGGCGGTCGTATTCCATCTGCCACAGGCGGTCCTGCGCGGTTACAAACCCCTGGACGAAGAAGGCGTCTGTCTCGTTGGCCGCCCGGGCGTGGGGAATGCCCCAGTGGTCGCGGTAAACCTCCGCCGGAGCAGACAGCCCCTGCAGGGAAACCTTGCCGGTAGTGCGGGGAAGATGGGAGGTGAGGCCGGTTTGGGTAAGCATACTGTACCTCACAGTACGGTATTGCGTGCCAGGCAGCGCGCTCGGCAAATTATACCGCAAAAGCAGCCAGCAAGCCTCGGCTAGTAAGGTATCTGTAACGCACCGCGCCTGGAATGGGGAACCCCGGTAACAGATTTAACGGAATTTGGGCAAGGTCAGCATGGCGAGCTACCGAAATTGAATAGGACTCTTCGGTAAGTCTTTACAGTATCCAGATAAGGATAATCCTTGCCATGTTGAGCCCTGCGGCTCCAACGCGGGAACACGGAATGGAATCGTTGGCGGAACGGGGGCCCGCGACGACTGGCAGCTTCGGGTCGAACTTGCCGGCAGCACGCCTGGTTGTTCCGGCGGGTTGAGGAGATGAGCAAACGCCGGCTATTCTTCGTGACCGTTGGACTCCTGCTCCAGCCTGTCCCTCCGCTGGAGGAGGGTTTCCCCCTGGTAGAGCCAGTACCTGGCCGCCGGGGGCGCGTGCTTCCACTTCTTGAGCTTGGTGGCCAGGCTTGTCAGGGAGTAATACTCACCTTCAAACACCACCCCGTTGCTCTCGTTGGCTACCTGGCACTTTATTTCCGGGTCGTCTCCCCATTCCAGCATCGACCCCTTGGGGACCTCAGCCGTGGCGAAGCTGAAGCTCTCCCGCCTCCTGGCGGGCTGTTCGCTCTCGATGTCATGAAACTCGTCCCTGGACTTGTGCTTCCCGTTCAGGTTGGGCGTTACATCCTCAATCGCCAGTAGTTGCAGAATGGCCTTCACGCGGAAGGGCTCCACCCCTTCAAAGAACTCCCGGTTTTGCCTCACTCGGAAGTCTCCGAAGGCGGTATGTATGGCCTTCTCCACCTGGGCGCAGTCGGTTACCACCGCTGCGTACTCGCAGTCGAAGGAGCGCGGTACGCCCGGGGCATCCAGTTGCTTCATCCGGTCCTGGACGTCCTTGTCCGAGTTGCCGCCGGTGTACCCGATCTTGATATACCCGGGCATTGCCACGTTGCTGAGAACGTAAACTATGCCGGTCGAGGGAGCCGTGCCGCCAAAAATGCTGGCGCTGGGCTGCTGTTCAAATTCGTTAAATTCCTCAACCATGACTTCTCCAGGATACTTAGTATGTGCTCGGCTGATGTAATGCCGGGATAAGCTTTGCCAGGGTTCCGGACGCTGACTCGCCCTCCCTAACCACCCACCACATAGTCCTGGTACCGGTCTCGCAACACTTTCTTGTCGAACTTGCCTACGCTGGTCTTGGGAATCTCTTCAATGAATACCACGTCGTCGGGCAGCCACCAGCGGGCGAACCGGCCACTGATGAAGTCCATTATCTGGGCCTTGTCCAGCGACGTCTCCGCGCCCTCCCGGGCGACGACGCAGGCCAGCGGCCGCTCCACCCAGATGGGATGGGGTATGGCGATGACCGCCGCCTCCAGCACGTCGGGATGGGCAATGATGGCCGTCTCCAGGTCCACCGAGGAAATCCACTCGCCGCCGCTCTTTACCATGTCCTTGACCCGGTCGCCGATCTGAACGTAACCCTCGGGGCTCACCGAGGCGATATCCCCGCTGTGGTACCATCCGTCAATGTAGGTTTCGGCGGTACGCTCGTCGTTGTAGTATTCGCTGGAAATCCAGGGGCCGCGGAACAGCAGTTCGCCCCGCTGTTCGCCGTCCCAGGGCAGGTCCTCCCCGTTCTCGTCCACCAGGCGCATCTCCAGACCCGCCACCACCAGGCCTTGGCTTCCCGCCAGTTCGTACTTCTCCTCATCGGGCAGGTCTTCCAGGCTGGACTTGACCCGGTTGTAGGTGACGATGGGGGTAGCTTCGGTCATGCCGTAAGCGTGAACCAGGTCAACTCCCAGCCGCTCCTTGTAAGCCCTTATCACGCTGACGGGCACCGCCGACCCGCCGCTGATTACCGCCCGCAGCGATGAAAAGTCGTAGCTCTGCCCCGACCGTTCCACGTAATCCAGCACACCCACCCAGATGGTAGGTACACCGGCGGTGACCGTCACCTTGTGCTGGTCTATCAGTTCGCAAATAGCCTGAGGGTCCGGACGGACGCCCGGCATAACCTGGCTGGCTCCCACGAAGGCGCTGGAATAGGGGAAGCCCCAGCAGTTGGCGTGAAACATGGGCACCATGGCCATGGTGGTATCCCGCTCGCTGAAGGCGGCAGTGTCGGCCATGCACTCGGCCATAGTATGCAGGTACAGGGCCCGGTGGGTGTAGGTTACCCCCTTGGGCCTTCCCGTGGTTGCCGAGGTATAGCAGAGCCCCGCGGGGTCGTACTCGTCCAGGTCCGGAGGAGTGAACTGGTCCGAGGCCTGGGCCAGCAGCGTTTCGTAGCTGATGGCGTCGGGCAGGGACGTGGCCGGTTCCGGGTCGTCGGTCAGTATGATGAAATGTTCCACCGATTCAAGCTGGGGAGCCAGCGCTTCCAGGACGGGGCACAGGTCGGGGTCAACGAAAATTACCTTGTCCTGGGCGTGGTTAACAATATAGACCAGGTCATCAGGGAAGAGGCGGATATTTATAGTGTGGTTCACGGCCCCCATCACCGGTGACGCAAAGTAGGCCTCCAGGTGCCGGTAGGTATTCCAGGCAAAGGTTCCCACTCGGTCGCCTTTCTTTACTCCCAGGGAACCCAGGGCGTTGCACAGACGGTTCACCCGGGCCGCCATCTCCGCGTAGGTGTAGCGATGGTATCCACCCTCGGTCCGAGTGATGATTTCCTTCTCGGGAAATGCAGTCCTGGCCCGAGTGAGAATGCTCGGCACCAGCAGGGGGTAGTGCATTGTCATGGCCGCTTATCTCCTTGTGCTGGCGTCGGCCAGGAGGCAGTAAATATTCCGCAAAGCAAGTGCTGCCAGTCTTTAACCGCTCTTGATGCTCACCCCGCCGTCCACGGCCCAGGTCTGGCCGGTCACGTACGCGGCGGCCGGGGAAGCCAGAAAGACGGACAGGTAGCCGATTTCCTTGAGGTAGCCCACTCGGCCCAGGGGCACCTGCTCTTTGGCCGCGTCCTGGCGGGCCTGGTAGGCTTCGGATGACATCTGGTCAGGGTCTGGAAAGCTGCCCGGAGCCACCGAGTTGACGCGCACCCCGTAGGGAGCCCATTCCTGGGCCAGCGACTCGGTAAAGCGCATAACGCCTGCCTTGGCGGCATCGTAGGCGGCGGAACCCTGCCTGCCCCGGAAGGCGGCCCAGCCGGAAATATTGATCACCGACCCCTGACCACGTTCCAGCAGGTGCTGTCCGAAAGCCCGGCAACCCTGGAAGGCCTCGGTGAGGTTCACGTCCACGATGAAGTGCCACTCCTCTTCGCTCATGCCCTCGACGCTGATGCCGGGGAGCTTTACCACGGGCTTGCGGATGGCGTCCCCCACGCAGGTGACCAGGGTGTCGATGTGCCCAAACTGGTCCAAGGCCTGCTGGGCGATGCGGTCCATATCCTCGGCGCGGGTAGCGTCGCCGGTAAGTGGCAGGGCGGTCTGGCCCAGCGCTCGTATCTGGGCCGACACCGCGTTAACTCCGGTGTCGGTCAGACCTGTTACGGCCACGTCTGCGCCGGCTTCGGCGAAAGCCAGGGCAATGCCCTTGCCAATACCCCGACCGGCCCCGGTAATCAGCACTTTCTGTCCGGCAACTTCAAACTCTGGAAGGCTCATTTTGCCCCTCCGGCATGGGAGAAATAGCTTTTTGGCAGTGTAAAGCCAATGGCATAGAGCGTCAACGCAGGGCC
>Ga0209022_1003829_pt1 | contig 10106 bp, 10 predicted proteins | sample PinacodermPK_FD_187300 | JGI IMG/M metagenome (GOLD analysis project Ga0209022, IMG submission 187300) | Host-associated microbial community of the marine sponge Aplysina aerophoba from Gulf of Piran - sponge pinacoderm, lysed by proteinase... | ecosystem: Host-associated > Porifera > Sponge >... | reverse complement strand
AGGTAATGACATATTTGTTGCACGCGTATGGGGATTTGTTCTTACGGATGTTCTATAATAAGACAGGAACATTCACAGAGGACAGAGGAATGGTCAAGACCGTCGAGACCAGGATATACAGACTGCATCACGACTCCCAGATGAGCGAGCGCATAGGCTATCTCGCCTCACAGCAGCGCCTGGCCTACAATGTCGCGGCAGGCATCCTCAACAGAACGCCGGACATAGCACTGCGCCGGTCTCCACGGCATCCTGATGGCCTGCTCGGACAGCTAACCCGCTGGCGGCATCAAGACAGCCGCGCCCAAGCGCCATACGTAATCCATCAGGCAGGAGCGCAGCACGCCTGGATGGCGAACGATCTGATGAGGCAAGAGCGCAAGTCTCGCCTCGCCCGGCTTGAGAACGGCCTGACGCGCTCGTCAGACCACAGGCAGCATCGCAGGACGCTTGCGAGGCGCAGCCGAAAGCATGGGACCTCCACTCTCACATCGCTGACTCCGCCCGTCAGGCTGGACGACAGCACCTTCACGATAATGGGCGCAAGAGACATAGTGCTGCGGACGAAGAAGCCGGTGCCCGAAGATCTGGACATCCGCTCGTTCCAACTCGTCGAGGTCAGGAATGCCTGCCGGGGAGCGAACGGAAAGTTGCGCAAGCGTCGATATGCGCTGCACCTCCAAGTGGCTGTGGAGTATCCGGATCCACCCGCACCCGAAGCCATCTCGTCGGCAGATGAGATACTCGGCGTAGATGACGGAGTGAAGCGACAACTCACCCTCAGCAACGGAGACGTGCTGCATCACGACGAGAGCGCCGACATTAACCGCCGCCGCCGTATGAGGTCAGAGGCGCAGCGCAAGAGGCGCGGCTCAAAGAGAAAGGCCCGCCTGCTCAAAAGGGCGAGAGCCGATGGCCGCAAGACACGCGCCAACCGCCGAAGAGTCCTGCTTACCGAGGTCAAGCGCGTCTACGAATCTGTGAAGCCGAAGGCGATAGCAGTTGAGGACAAGAACCACAGGCATCTGTCGGCCTCCGCTCGCGGCACTCGCGAAAGTCCCGGCACGAGAGTCAGGGCGAAGTCGGGACTGAACAGGTCTCTCAGGGACGCCGCGCTCTCGGAACGGCTCTCTCTGCTGGCATCCGAAGCAAGAAAGTCAGGCATAGCAGTCTACGCCGTATGGCCGCAGGGTTCTTCTCAGACCTGCTCGGCCTGCGGCTACAGGCATCGGGACAACCGCGAAAGCCAAGCGGCGTTCCAGTGCCTCTCGTGCGGATACGCACTGAATGCGGACACAAACGCCGCGCGCATCCTGAGAAACCGCGCCTATCACTTGGTCTGCTCGATGGTGGGCCGAGAGCGTGATGAGGGCGCGCCAACGGGCTGGCGGGTAAAGCCGTCCGTGTCGGAGAGACTGTCTCCGGCAAAAAGCGTGTTCAAGCCGGAAGGCGGCAGCATGCAGCACAACGCCGCAGGACTAGAGGCTCACACCTCGGGGTCCGCCGCCCAGGGCCGGTTCGTGACAGACTACGAACCCAGACGCTCTAAGACGACTTAACGTGCGTTAAGTATGTTATTGCCATCAGATATATATTTACGCGGCATCAAGTGCCGCAGCGGGAAGATTCCCACCGCCATAGCTCGTTTCAGGATGTTGACCGAGGCATTTAAGTCCGCGTCCAGTTCCACGCCGCAGCCACGGAACTGCTCGATCGGTTGATACGCCGTCATCCTGAGCGCTTCAGCAAGAGCCATCTCCGTACGCTGCAACGGCGAGTGCAACAATGGCGTAGGGTTATGGCGCGGGAGTTGGTGAATGCTTCTGGCGAACGGAGTGAAGAGATAGAGGCTGACCAAAGGAACATCAGACCCGTGGGCGTCAATTAAAAGTTGCAGAAATTTCGGTAACTGCGATGATACTTTATGGGCCACCTGGGACTGGATCTGACCCATTCGGTAACTGACTTTAATGTCCTCAATATGATCTGTCGACCCACTCCCGGGGTGGTCCGTAATGCGTCGGAGACTTCAGTGAGTAGTGACCTGATAGAAGCATGACGTTAAGTCCCATCGCAGTTCTGTCCGCTCACTCAAGACCACGGCGCCATACTCAAGGGGAGGCAGAGATGACAGGAGCCGTTAGTCCCATCAGCAGTCGTGCCGTTCAGGTTATCATCGGAGTAGACACACATAAGGACCAGCATGTGGCAGTGGCCATTGACGGGCGGGGCGTCCGACTTGACGAGAAGCGCGTGCCCGTTGCCACCTGCGGGTACGAGGAGCTCGAACGATGGTCATGCGACCTGGGACAGGTCCACGCATTCGGCGTTGAGGGCACAGGTTCCTACGGTGCTGGGCTCGCACGCTTCCTGACCGACAGAAGCCATACAGTCGTCGAGGTCAACAGGCCGGACCGGTCTGTCCGCTATCGAAAAGGGAAGAGTGACCCCACTGGCGCCGAGATGGCAGCGCGCTCAGCGCTTGCCGGTGTCGCCGACGCGACTCCCAAGGCTGGCGAGGGCGAAGTCGAGATGATCCGCATGCTCAAGAGCGCCAAGGACTCGGCTATAAAGGCTCGCACCCAGGCCGTTAACCAGATGAAGGCTCTTGTCGTCACAGCTCCGGCCGAGCTTCGCGAAACACTCGAAGGCCTCACTACCGTCGCTCTTGTCACACGGTGTAAGAGCTTCCGTCCTGGTCGTCTGGACGGCCCCAAGGCGGCCGCGAAGTACATACTTCGATCGCTTGCTTGCCGACATCGTCAACTCAATGAAGAGGTTCAAGAGTTGGAGACCGAGTTGGAGCGACTCACCAGCGCGGCAGCGCCCGCCCTGGTTAACGCCTTCGGTATAGGCTCTAATACCGCTTCGTCCCTCCTGATCGCTGCAGGGAGTAACCCTGACCGTCTCCGCTCCGAGGCTTCCTTCGCTGCACTGTGCGGAGTCAATCCAATACCTGCTTCATCCGGCAAGACCAACCGTCATCGTCTCAACCGCGGCGGTGACCGCCAGGCCAACGCGGCGCTCTATCGCATCGTTATGGTCAGGTTGCGTCACGATCCGCGGACCCAGGAGTATATGCAACGACGAACCGCAGAAGGAATGAGCAAATCTGAAGTCATCCGGTGTCTCAAACGCTACGTTGCCCGAGAAGTCTACTCAACCATCCAGAAGCCCGCCCAGCCAATTGAAAAAGCTGCTTGACACCTATAGGAGAATCCACTTTTGCCGGGTGCGTCAATGGATTTTGCCGCTTTCACTCCTTGTCTGACTGTTGATTTCAAGCTGTACGGCTGCGTCAACTCGTAAGTTGACGCGACAGCCCGTTCATTGACGCGACAATTAGTTTTGCCGGTCTGCCTCATTCTCCGCCTGCCGATTCTGCGCCTCACTGGTCCGGTAGCTCGGCATGTCGAACTCCAGGATGACCGAGTGATGCACGATCCTGCCCGTCGCCCGCGGCAGTAGCCATAGGGCTGCAGAACAACTTCTCCCGTTTCCATCTGAGCATGCATCACCGAGTCTGGTAACTCAGTTAGCAACAATATAGACATCTGGATATACGATATGTACGATAAACGCACCTAAATTATGTGAATAACTATACAAAAAGCTCCCGGGAAGGCGATATCGAGTCTTATCAACCCCAAAAGGCTCGAGCGCGCGTATGTTCCGGTGGAGGTGGGCAGGTGAACCATCCAGATGAATTGGCGCGACAGAATGAGATACTTCGCGAGCGCTTGACGCGGTTGAGCCAGGCAAGCCTTCGCATCAACGAGAGCCTCGATTTTGACACCGTCTTGCAGTTGGTCCTTGACTCGGCACGCTCCCTGACGAATTCCCGTTACGGTGTGTTAACACTCCACGACTTATCCGGGCAGGTGCAGAACTTCCTCTCATCCGGTATGTCAGACGATGAGTCGAGCCATATATGGGACCTGCAAACGACCCCATGGATCTACGAGTATCTGGGCAGCATTGCCGAACCGCTGCGGGTCCCCGACATGGTGGGACATATCCGGGAGATGGGACTTCCTGAGTTGCAGTTACCCTCAACGATGGAACCGGTTGTATCTTTGCTCGCTTCACCGATTCGTTACCAGGACCAGCGTGTCGGCAACATTTACGTCGCCGGGAAACAGGACCAGGCAGCTTTCAACCAAGAGGATGAGGAGTTGTTGGTGATGTTCGCCTCCCAGGCGGCGATGGTCATCGCCAACGCCCGCAGGTACCGCGAGGAGAAGCGGGCAAGGAGAGACCTTGAGATCCTGGTGAACACCTCCCCCGTCGGTGTCGTTGTCTTCGACGCCAGGGCGGGAGCGCTGTTGTCATACAATAGAGAGTCCCTTCGAATCGCCGAATTCCTCCGGAGTCCTGACCAGCCTCTCGAGCAACTGCTCGACGTATTAACCTGCACTCGTGCGGACGGAACGACATTCTCACCTAACGACACTACGGTAGTCGAATCTCTGGGAATCAACGAGACTGTGCGAGCCGAAGAATTCGTGCTCTCCGTGCCGGACGGACGCAAGGTGACCGCCCTGGTCAATGCTACTCCAATTGTATCCGAAGACGGCTCAGTCGAAACCTACGTTGTGACCTTGCAGGATATGTCGCCGATACAAGAACTAGAACGGCTGCGAGCCGAGTTCCTCGGCATGGTCAGCCACGAGTTACGCACTCCGCTGGCCACGATCAAGGGCTCTACGACCAGCCTGCTTGGCGGCTTCGATGACATGGACCCTGCCGTATCCGCCCAGTTTCATCGCATTATCGACCAGCAGGTGGACCACATGGAGGAACTCATCGGCAACCTGCTGGACGTTGCCCGTATACAGTCAGGCACCCTTGCGATCGAACCGGTGACGGTGGAGGTAGGAGAGATAGTGGACGAGGCAAGGAACAAGTTCCTGGGTGCGGCGGCGGCCGGAAGGCTGCAGCTGGACCTGTCGCCGGACCTGCCTCCTGTCAAGGCGGACCGGCGGCGCATCTCGCAGGTCCTGGGCAACCTGCTATCCAATGCCTTTAGGAGCTCCCCCCAGGCTTTGCCGGTTCTTGTCAAGGTCGGACTCGAGGGAGTACACGTCGAATTCGCGGTTTCCGATCAGGGGAAGGGCATTGCCGAAGATGTCATGCCAGACCTCTTTCGGAGGTTCTCAAGGATCGACGCCTCTTCCGGATCGGGCGCGACGAGAGTGGGCCTCGGACTGGCGATCTGCAAGGGCATAGTGGAAGCGCACGGAGGACGGATATTCGCGGAGAGCGGTGGACCCGGTCAGGGATCGTGTTTCAGATTCACCATCCCGGCGGCAGACAGGGAACGAGTTATCGCCCCTGATCTGGCCTCAACTTCACCCTACAGTGTGACCAGTGACAAGCTGCGCATTCTGGCGGTGGACGACGACCCCCAGGCGCTGAGGTACATAAGGGACGCCATCGTCAAGGCGGGCTTTATGCCCATCGTTACCGGTGATCCTGAAGACGTGCCACGCCTGATGAATCAGGAGAAGCCACATTTGGTGCTTCTTGACTTGATGCTTCCTGGGAGCGACGGCATCGAGCTGATGAACGACATCCTGGGGATGGAAGACGTGCCCATAATATTCGTCTCGGTTTATGGCCAGGAGGAGGTCGTGGCGAGGGCCTTCGACATGGGGGCGTCAGACTACGTGGTCAAGCCCTTCTCGCCAACAGAACTGGCGGCGAGAATCAGGGCGGCGCTGCGACGACGGGCGCTGCCCGATGTGCCCGAACCAACTGAACCCTACCGGTTCGGAGACCTATCTATCGACTATGCCAAGCGACTCATTGAGGTGGGAGGACGACAGATTGAACTGACGCCCACCGAGTACGGCCTGCTCTACGAGCTTTCGGTTCACGCAGGCCAGACTCTGACGCACGATCAGCTGCTGTCGAAAGTGTGGGGTCAGGGAAAGAAGGGCCAGCCATGGTTAGTGCGCGAGGTTGTTAAGAGGCTCCGACACAAGCTGGGCGACGCAGCAGCCAATCCCAGCTACATCCTCACTAAACCTCGTGCCGGCTACCGCATGGTAGAGAGCGAGGAGAAGGAGTGAGGGCAGCGACATCACGGAGCATGCGAAACTAAAAGGCGTGTTGACATTCAGCGTTGAGCCGATAAAAATTCGTTGATGAATATTGCACATCAATGAGTTTCCGAGGGCAGTCACTTACGCGACTGCCCTCACATTTCGCTGAGGCGTGAGTTGTCCACGCACGCGGCGCACGCAGAGAACCAGGCTCTCAGCGCGGGGGTATCTCCCAGCGTACGCAGGTATATCCCACGCGCTCCATTGTAGTCACGGTCCATCCGCTCGCCATCCCGCCCCACGATAATAGATGCGCCACCGACGTCATCAAGCAACTCGCCGGTCCAGGAGACCGTCTTTGTCGTGTACGCCTCGTTGACGCTCAGGACAGTCACACCATGCTCAGCTGCCTTGTGCCGCAGGAACATCCCGAAGCGATAGTGCGCCAGACTCAGCAGGTTGCGGACGGTCTTCGAGCGTATGCGCCTTCTACCACGCTCGCTCCACCATCTCTGATGTCTCGAAGGTCGGCAGCAATATGACATCGAACTTGTCCACCAGGAACCGTGCCGCCTTCCTGTGAAGTTCGGCGATCAGGTTCTCCACCCTGAGGCGCATCCTGCCAGCAGATCGGCGCATGTTCCTGCGTCTCCTGGCTGGAGACTTCGCCGCACGGCTCAGCAGATCGTCCAGCCTCTCGCACAACCGCTGTATCCTGAAGAACGCGCCTTCACCTATCTTTCCCACAGAGTCGGCGCAGTACCAGCTCAGAAAGGACCGCACCCCTGGATCGAGCGCCACCACCCGCGCTTGGTTCTCGCGCTGAGGCGGCAACTTCTCGTCATAGGGCACTGCCAGATGGTACTGGTCATATCTGAAGGTAAGACGGCAGATGTTTCTGTTGACGGATACGGGCAGTTCCTCCGCCATCTGCATACCGCCGAGCTTCGTGTGGTAGATGCCATTTGAGGTTACGCAGTTGGCCTGCACGGTGAAGGTCTGACGTGGGTTCTTGCGCGACCGGAAGCGCACACGGGCGAAGTCCTCGTCCTTACGATGACCTTCGGCCTTGTCCCGTGCGAGCTGTGCGTTGCGCTTCTTGGCTGCGCTGACGGCACGGCAGGCATCGAAGACAGCTCCCACCAGCACCTCACGGGGCGCACTCCTGTGCCAGGACGGAAGTGTCGACAGGATGATGTCTCTAATCTGGGTTTTGACGGCAGGTGGTGCGTCCTCACCCGTCAGCAGTTCGACGGTCCGGTTGTAGGCATAACGGGCAGCGCCGAACCAGCGACGCAGCTCAGCCCTCTGTCCGGCGTCCGGGTAGAGACGTATCTTCCTTGATTTCCTTACGGTATCGCCGCAGTCCGTTGATCCTGGCACCAAAGACAGTGAGGATGGCGATGAAGTCGGTCGTGATCTCTTCCTCGGGGCTGAACTCCCGCTGATTGAGAACCACGAGTTCCCCGCCGTTGCGTTCGAGCAAGGTCTCGATGAGTTCGGTTCCAAAGCGCGCAAGACGGTCTCGGTAGGCGACCACAACGCGGAGCTTATCTCCTGCGTGTACTCGTTCCAGTATGGCGAGAAGTCCCCTGTGCTTGAAGTTGAGGCCGGAGCCGACGTCGCTGACGATCTCGGCGTCAGGGTATTGTGCTCGCATGAAAGCGATCTGCCGCTCAAGGTCTGCCGACTGCTTCCTGGACGAGACGCGGCAGTAGCAGACTGTGATGGTGGGCTTTGAGTTCCCGATGTAGGAATCGACGTCATATCTTCGCTGGTTGCCCTCTGTCCTGATGTAGTCGATGCGTCCCTCGCGTGCCCAGGCTCGCAGTGTCTACGGATGCACGCCGAGTATGCGACTGGCTTCCCTGGAAGGAACGTACCTCATGAATATATTACACGGTAATACCCATCATTCATCACTTATTATGGGCGCAGCAAGTAGCCTTCTTATCCGAAAGCTGCGTCGTGCTTCGCCGGTTCTGCAGCACAAACCAGTGCACTTGAGGCCTCTACGGTAGTTGCGTAAACACACAACACCGCTGATAATTGGCGTATGAGTGGAGCCGAGTCTATAGGCCAGCGAATCAAACGCGAGAGACTAGATCTGTCTATGACGCAACGCGTTCTGGCAGAGCGGGTAGGTGTTGGTACTCCTCACATCTCGAAAATTGAGGCTGGTCGGGAAAATCCGAGCGACGAACTCCTCCGGAAAATCTCAGAAGTCTTCAACTGCGAGTATGACGAACTCCTCCTGGCCGCGAGGCGACTTCCTCCAGATTTGATGGAGAAGCTCGCAGCCAACCCACGACAGTCTCTTGAGTTCCTGCGGAGTCTGAAAGATTCCGAGTCCTGAAGCTACTTCACGTACATCCTTGTTCCCAATACCACCACCGCACTGCATACAAGTAGTTTCATCGTCGCCGCGGCGAATGCTCTTGCAAGATCTGGTAGTCGCTCAGTGGGCACGGCATTGCTCAATTCAGCCTAATTTGTGTACTTGCACAAAGACACAACTAACATGTATAATCACACTTGCGCAAGTACACAACATCAGCATTCATTTACTGAGAGCTGAAGGGCGGGACGAGATCCAGATCTTAATGAGGTGATGTATGCGCACACCAATTAGACGCCGGCAATTCAGAGGTCTGGTGCTGCACCACCGGCGGCATCCGGCGGAGCATCCCAGGCGCCTCGTGAATCGCACCGCCAGATGGGGAGAACCTCCGATCAATGGCATCTGCCGCTGGTGCTACGAGCCCACGGCAGGCATCAGGCTCCGCTGGCACCTCTACTGCCTCAACGCCTACCGAGTGGCGTCGGGACAGCGCCCTGACGAGATACAGAACACGCTCTGCGAGATATGTGGCGATCCGTCGGACGAGATCGATCACAGGCTGGCGATAAGGGTAGCCCGTGCTCTGGGCCCAGACGCGATGCTCAGGGCGTTTACGCTGGACAATTTACGCTGGCTGTGCCGAAGCTGCCACAAGAGAAAGACCAGGCAGGACAGATTGTTGGCGAAATTCCTTGCAGCGTGTTCTCTGGACTGGTATAGAGCGCAACGCCTACGCCGAATGCACCACAGCTGGCTGCAGTCGTTTCTGCTGCCGTGCACTCTGGAGCCCGCCCCGCGACGGGAAGTTTCTCCAGGGTAGGAAGCAAAGTCACACAGCCGACTGTCCCAAGCTTGCACAGGCCGATTGCCTCTGCTACGCTTTTGCGCACAACCGTTCTTATCAAAACACAGGGAGGTCACTGCGATGACCATGCGGCGAGACAAGGTGTACATCTGGGTCACCTGGCTCTCGCGTCTGCTCGTCGGCGATGCCTCCTGCGAGTGGGCGTCTTGGTTCAAGGCGCACCACAGCGGATACGTGAAAGCCAGCCGCGACTTCAGCCTCTCTACCTGGAAGATGCACCACACCCGCCTGCTAAACGACGTGCGCGACAAGCTCGAGGCCGATGGCCACATCGTCTCCACCGAGCGGAACAACTGGTTCAAGCTGCAGGGTGGCTCTGGTGCACTGGTATCCGGACAGGCCGACCTGATAGCGGTTGCACCGGACGGGCAGACGACTGTGTATGATGTCAAGACCGGAGCGCAGCGTGACTCGGACGTCGCACAGGTGATGATCTATATGTACGCACTTCCGCTGGTGGCCGATTCTCCCTGGGAAGGTAAGTCCCTGAACGGACGCCTGGTGTACAAGGACGGTACTGAGAAGTATATTCCGGCCTCGGCGGTCGACTCCGACTTCAGGGAAGGACTGCACGACCTGATAAGGCGCGTCGTGTCCGAAAAGCCTGCTCGCAGGATCCCAAGCCCGCCCGAGTGCAACTGGTGCGACCTGACGGACCTCGACTGTTCGGAACGCGTGGATAGCGACCTTCCTATAGACAACAGTGAGGTCGCCGGCGACAGATCGCTGCTTGATTTCTAATGGGGTAATAACGTACTTAACGCACGTTAAGTCGTCTTAGAGCGTCTGGGTTCGTAGTCTGTCACGAACCGGCCCTGGGCGGCGGACCCCGAGGTGTGAGCCTCTAGTCCTG
>Ga0209022_1003820_pt1 | contig 10143 bp, 7 predicted proteins | sample PinacodermPK_FD_187300 | JGI IMG/M metagenome (GOLD analysis project Ga0209022, IMG submission 187300) | Host-associated microbial community of the marine sponge Aplysina aerophoba from Gulf of Piran - sponge pinacoderm, lysed by proteinase... | ecosystem: Host-associated > Porifera > Sponge >... | reverse complement strand
GCCATGCTCATCGAGTTGGAGTTCCTGGCGGGCCGCCGACTGCTCAGCGGTTTCAGGGTCGAGTCCTTGCTCTCCTTGGGAGGCGAGTGAGTTGGTAACGGTCACCCGAGTCCTGCCCTGGCGCCGCTCAGCCAACCGTCCGAGCTCCGCGGAGATCACCGAGCTGCTGAGCGTCTACCGCGCCCATCACCCCAAGGCCGGCACGGACCTGATCGAGAGGGCATTCGAGTTGGCCCATGCCGCCCACGAGGGGCAGAACCGAAAGTCCGGTGAGCCCTACATTCGTCACCCGGTCGCGGTGGCGACGATCGTCGCCCATCAGGGCATCGACGATGTGACGGTGGCCGGCGCCCTGCTCCACGACGCAGTGGAGGACACGACGGTCGACTTGATGCAGATCAGCGGGGAGTTTGGGGCCGACCTCGCCGACATCGTCGACGGCGTCACCAAGCTCGATCGTGTCTACTACGACACCAAGGAGCAGCAGCAGGCTGCGACCATCCGCAAGATGATCGTGGCGATCGCGCAGGACCTGAGGGTGCTGATCATCAAGCTCGCCGACCGTCTGCACAACCTCAGGACCGTGGCCGCGCTGCCCGAGTTCAAGCAGGAGCGAACCGCGCGCGAGACGCTCGACGTGTACGCGCCGTTGGCCCACCGGCTCGGCATGGCCGACCTGAAACAGCAGCTCGAGGACCTGTCGTTCGCGGCCCTCCATCCCCGCCGCTACGCGGAGATCGACCAAATGCTGGCGCTGCGGGCGCCTGAGCGCGACCTCTATCTGACCCAGGTCCTCGGGAACGTGCAGGCCCGTCTGGCCGAGCTCGGGATCGTTGCCACGATTGACGGCCGCCCCAAGCACCTCTGGTCGATCTATGAGAAGATGGTGGTCAAGGGTCGGACCTTCGAGGAGATATTCGACCTCGTCGGCATCCGTGTGATCGTCGGCTCGGTGCGAGACTGCTACGCCGCGCTCGGCTCGATCCACGCAACCTGGCGGCCCGTGCAGGGACGGTTCAAGGACTACATCGCCATGCCGAAGTTCAACCTCTACCAGTCGCTGCACACGACGGTGGTGGGTCCGCAGGGCAAGTCGATCGAAGTGCAGATCCGCACCACGGAGATGCACCAGCGCGCCGAGTTCGGGGTCGCCGCGCACTGGGACTACAAGAACGAGGCGCCCGGCAGCGAGATGGCCTGGCTGAGCCGCATCGTCGAGTGGCAGTCGGAGACCTCCGACCCGTCGGAGTTCATGTCCAACCTGAAGCTCGACCTCGACCAGGACGAAGTGTACGTGTTCACTCCCAAGGGAAAGGTGATCGAGCTGCCGGTGGGGGCCACACCGGTCGATTTCGCCTACGCGATCCACACCGACGTCGGGCACAGCTGCGTCGGCTCGAAGATCAACGGCCGGTTGATGCCCCTCGACACTCGCCTCGGGTCCGGCGACTCGGTCGAGATTTTCACTTCCAAGGTTGAGGGGGCGGGCCCCAGCCGAGACTGGCTGACCTTCGTCGCCAGTCGGCGCGCCGCCAACCGGATCAAGCAGTGGTACACGAGGGAACGTCGCTCCGACGCCATCGAACAGGGTCGCGACGATCTGCTTCAGGCCCTGCGCCGTGAGGGCCTGCCAGCCCAGCGGATCCTCAAGGAGAAGGTGTTCCTAGAGGTCGCCGAGCAGCTGAACTATTCCTCTGATGACCTGCTCTTCGCGGCGATCGGGGAGGGGCATGTGGCGGCTCGGACCGTCGCCGACCGCCTGGCCCGCGAGGTGCATGGTGAGGACGCCCCCGACAAGGGGCAGCCGCGGCTGCCCACCACGGTCAGCAGGCGCGCCGGCACCAAGCGCCGCGTCGCCGGATCGGCGGGGGTGCATGTCGAGGGCCTCGACGACATCATGATTCGGATCTCCCGATGCTGCTCCCCGGTTCCGCCCGACGAGATCGTGGGGTTCGTGACTCGGGGCCGCGGGGTGTCGGTCCATCGCACCGACTGCCTCAACGCCACCACCCTGCAGGAGGGCCAGCCGGATCGGCTCATCGAGGTCGAGTGGGATTCCGAGCACGAGGGCAAGTTCGCGACGACCATCGAGGTCCACGCGCTCGACCGCGCGGAACTGCTGGTCGACGTGTCGAAGGTCCTCTCCTCGCACGGGCTCAATGTCACCGCGGTAGAGGCAGAGACCGGCGACGACGCTATTGCCAAGATGCAGTTCGAGTTCGAGCTCGCGGATCTGAGCCAGCTCGATTCGGTGTTGTCGTCGCTGCTGGTGGTGGAGGCGGTCTACGACGCTTTCCGGGTGGTTCCCAGATCGGCCCGCGCCCACGGCAGCCCGTCTGCGTAGTCTGCGCCGTCTGCGCCGTCTGCATAACCAAGAAACCGTCTGCATAACCAAGAACAACGGGCCTTGGGCACGGGTAGCCTGAGGCGCTGTGGCTGAGCCGACATTTCGTGCCCCCAAGGGCACCCGAGACATCCTTGCACCAGACTCGACACGTCTGCGCGCGCTCGTCGACGAGTTCGCGCGCCTAGCCGGCCACAGCGGGTTCGGGGAGGTCGTCTCGCCCATCTTCGAGGATCTCGGCGTCTTCAAGCGCCTCGGTGAGTCCACCGACGTGGTCAGCAAGGAGATGTTCGACTTCTGCGACAAGGGGGACCCTCCCCAGCGGCTCGCGCTGCGTCCGGAACTGACTGCCGGCATCTGCCGCGCCTATGCCGAACACCGCCCCGTGCCGCCGTGGAAAGTGTGGTACGAGGGGCCCCAGTTCCGCTACGAACAACCGCAGGCGGGCCGCTATCGACAGTTCACGCAGGTTGGTGTGGAGGTGCTTGGGACCGACGATCCCCAAGCCGACGTCGACGTCATCGTCTTGGGTGCCCGCTTCTTCGAGTCGCTGGGTCTGGGCCGGATCGAACTGGCGCTCAACAGTCTCGGCAGCCCCGGCGACTCCGGCAGTCGGCGAGCCTACGAGCAGGCGCTCGTCGAGTACCTGGCACAGAACCGCTCCCTGCTGTCGACTCAGTCGCAGGTGACGGTCGAACGCAACCCCCTGCGGGTGCTTGACTCCAAGCGTGAACAGGACGCGGCAGTCATCGCCGGGGCCCCGGTGATGGTCGATTTCCTCGACGATGAGTCCGCGGCCCACTTCGCCGCGGTGCGGGCCGGTCTCGACGCTGTCGGTGTGGCCTATGAGATTTCGCCGCGCCTGGTTCGGGGCCTCGACTATTACACGCGCACCACGTTCGAGTTCGCGGCCCCGGCATTGGCTGGCGCGCAGAACGCGGTCGGCGGCGGCGGCCGTTACGACGGCCTGGTGGAGGATCTCGGCGGGCCGCCCACACCGGGGATCGGTTTCGCCCTGGGTGTCGACCGGATCCTGCTGGCCTGTGACGCCGAGGGGGTCTTCGCTGCGCCTGCCGATGGCGTAGATGTGTTCGTGGTCGATGTCACCGGGGGCACAGCAGCGCTCATGGTCTGTGATCGCCTGCGCCGGGCCGGCATGGCGGTGGATCGAAGCTACGGAGGGCGATCCATGAAAGCCCAGATGAAGGTGGCTGACCGCTCCGGCGCCAGCTTCGCGGTGATCATCGGTGATGATGAGCTTGCCGCCGGGGTCCTCACCTTGAGGGACATGGTTGACGGCAGTCAGTATCGAGTCGAGGCACCTCGGCTCGTCGGCGAACTGATCAGGAAACGGAGACGGTGATGGACCTCTCAACCTCGATGCGGACCCACATGTGCGGTCTGGTGAGCCCTGCTGATGTCGGCAGCGTCGTGAGTGTCTGTGGATGGGTGGACCGCCGCCGTGAGCACGGTGAGCACCTGGTGTTCATCGACCTGCGCGACCACACCGGTGTTGTGCAGTGTGTCGTCGGCCAGAACCACGATCTTCGCAGCGAGTATGTGGTGCAGATGACGGGCGAGGTCCGTGAACGCCCCGCCGGCACCGCCAATCCGGAACTCGCCTCCGGGGAGATCGAGATTGAGGTCCGCGAAGTCGAGGTGCTGTCGGCCGCCGAGCCGCCGCCGTTCCCCCTCGATGAGCGCACCGAGGTCGATGAGACGATCCGGCTCCGTCATCGTTACGTTGACCTGCGCAAGGCCCGCCTGCAGCGAAACCTGCGGATCCGCGCCCGGGTGAACAGTGCGATACGGCGCGGCATGGAGTCTCAGGGGTTCATCGAGGTCGAGACGCCGATGCTGGTGGCCTCGACGCCCGAGGGTGCCCGAGACTTCGTGGTTCCCTCCCGCAAGGAGCCAGGGAGCTTCTACGCGCTTCCGCAGAGCCCCCAGCTCTTCAAGCAGCTGTGCATGGTCGGCGGTGTCGACCGCTACTACCAGATCGCTCGCTGTCTGCGGGACGAGGACCTGCGTGCAGACCGGCAGTTCGAATTCATGCAACTCGATGCCGAAGCGAGCTTCGTCGGCCAACAAGACGTCTTCGAGTTCATCTCCGCCGCGGTTGCCGAGGCGACCGAAGCGGTGACCGGTGTGCGGCCGAGGGAGTTTCCCCGCATCAGTTGGATCGATGCGATGGAGCGGTATGGCTCCGACAAGCCCGATGTCCGTTTCGGGATGGAGCTAGTCGAGCTCACCGAGATCTTCGCGGGCACCGAAGCGAGGGTGTTTCAAGCGCCCTGCGTGAAGGGGATCTGCATGCCTGGGGGCACCGAAGCGCTCAGCCGCAACCAGGTCGATTCTCTCGTTGAGACCTGCCGGCGTTGGGGGGCCAAGGGCCTAGCCTGGATGAAGGTCGCGCAGCGTGACTCCTCGGCGGTCCTCGATGCCGGCGTTGCCAAGTTCTTGAGCGCCGAAGAGTCTGCCGCGGTCATCTCCGCACTGGGGGCGAGCGCGGGCGACATGGTGTTCCTCGTCGCTGATGAGCGCCGTCTAGTTCGTCATGTCCTGGGGTTGCTGCGACTCGAGCTCGGCCGGCCCCCGGTCAACGAGGGCGGGCTGCATTACCTGTGGGTTGTGGACTTCCCGCTCTTTGAGGGGTTCGCCGCCGACGGTTCGCCACTTCCAGCCCATCACCCGTTCACGATGCCCCATCTTGACGACTTGGACCTGCTCGGTGAGGGGGGCGAAGCGCTGTTGGGCGTGCGTTCGCAGGCCTACGACCTGGTGCTCAACGGTTGGGAACTCGGATCGGGGAGCGTGCGGATACACCGCCGCGACATCCAGAACCAGGTCTTCGCCTGTCTGGGAATCGAACCCGCCGAGGCGCAGCGGAAGTTCGGCTTCCTGCTCGACGCTTTCGGCTACGGCGCTCCGCCGCATGCCGGTTTCGCCTTCGGGATAGACCGGCTGACTGCCCTGTTGGCAGGCGAGTCCAACATCCGTGAAGTGATCGCCTTCCCCAAGACCCAGTCCGGAGCGGACCCTCTGACCAACGCCCCGTCCCCGATCGACGGCGCCCATCTCCGCGAGCTGGGCCTGCGCGCCCCGCGGTGAGCGATGACCTGTTCTCTGAAGCGGCACGGGAGCATCTGAAACGCCGTTCGCCGCTGGCTGCTCGGTTGCGCCCCCTCACCCTCGAATGCCGAGGCCGCGGTCGACTCCAAGGCGGTGCGCTACGGCCGTGATGGGCACTACGACGTGATCAGCGCCTTCATCAAGTCGACTCGGGGGAGCGACGCGGACGCGGGGCTGTACTGGCTGGCGCGCATGCTCGAAGCGGGCGAGGACGCCCGTTTCATTGCCCGACGGCTGGTGATCCTGGCATCTGAGGACATCGGCATGGCCGACCCGCAGTCGCTGCTCATCGCTGACGCCGCCGCCCGTGCCGTCGAATTTGTCGGTCTTCCGGAGGCCCAACTCAACCTGGCCCATGCCGTGGTGCATCTGGCGACCGCCCCGAAATCCAACCGGGTGACCGCCGCTTTGGGTGCCGCTCGTGAGGCTGCCAAGCGGTCGGGGACAGGCGAGGTCCCGGTCCATCTGCGCGATGCCCACTACTCCGGTGCCGCCAGCCTCGGACACGGCGACGGCTACGTCTATCCCCACAACGATCCCTCCGGCTGGGTGCCTCAGGACTACCGACCCTCAGAAGTAGCGGATCTGCTGTTCTACAGACCGACGAACCACGGCCGCGAGGCCCGCCTCAGAGAGTTCTGGCCCGGTCATCCCCCAGCACCCGACGACTAGCTTGGACCGAAGACAGCCAGCGTTCGTCACGGCGCTGGCCGTTCGCTGGTCAAACGCTGGCACGGGAGCATCTGATACGCTGCTGGCGTTGGATTCGTTGTAGTCTTGAAACCGATGGATGTGCCTGATTTTCGTGCTGTGTCTGTTGAGCGGCTCGCGGGCATGGTGCGTGAGCGGGTGGTTAGCGCCGCAGCGGTGACTGAGCATGCGTTGGAACGCATCGCCGCGCTGAATCCGCGAATCAACGCGTTCGTAACAGTTGATGCCGATGCCGCCCGCTCTCAAGCGCAAGGCATCGATGAGCGTCTTGAGGCTGGTGATGACCCAGGCCCCTTGGCCGGTGTCCCTATCGGTGTCAAAGACCTCGCCGATGCTGCGGGCTTGCCCACCACCAGAGGTGCGATGCATCTGCGGGATGCCCCTGCGGCGCGGCATGACTCGGTGGAGGTGGCACGATTGCGGGCCGCGGGCTGTGTGGTGATCGGCAAGACCAACACCGCTGAGTTCGGTTGCTTGGACGACACCTACAATCTCGCGTTCGGCGCCACGCTCAACCCCTGGAACCTCGCTTACTCACCTGGTGGCTCCTCGGGAGGAACAGCGGCGGCTATCGCGGCCGGCATGATTCCGCTCGGCACCGGGTCAGACGCCGGAGGGTCCATCCGTACTCCTTCGGCGGCATGCGGGTTGTCTGGGATGAAAACCAGTCAAGGGCGAGTGCCGGCCGGGCCGCCTCCTTTGGGGCTGCTCGACTTGTGTTGCGTCGGCCCGATGGCAGGGCGGATTCGTGACGTTGCGTTGTGCCTGGATGTGGTGGTAGGCCCGGACCCGGTCGACCTGCGCAGTTTGCCTGCGCCGACCCACCCTTGGAGACCAGCGTTGGATGAGCCTCAACCGCCAGTGCGGGTGTTGTGGGCACCGTCATTTGATGGCGGCCCAGTGGACTCTGAGGTAAGGGCAGCCTGTGCCGCCGCGGTGGAACTTCTGGCCACGGCAGGTGTGGAGGTAATCGAGGCCGGTCGGCTATTGGACGCGGGGATGGATCTCCAAGACGAGTTGTACAACGGCGGCGGGCTGGTGCCGACCCATCAACCACTGTTCGGCACCGAGCATTGGCCGAATGTCACGGCAGCTATCAGCGGGATTCTGGAGCGCCACTTCACCACCGCTACGGTTTCGTCGCAATACCAGGCACGCCTGCAAGCGTCCGCACTGTCTGTTCAGTTGGCGGAGGCAATGACCGGATTTGATGTGATGTTGACGCCCATGTGTGCCGGGCAACTGCCCTTGTCTCGCCAGGACGGCACGATCAACGGGGAGTCGACCGCCAACTGGTTGCGTTTCGCTTCCTTGGCGACATTGACTCGCCGCCCCGCTGGAACGGTGTGTTGCGGTTTCACGCAGCAGGGCGTTCCTGTCGGAATTCAAGTGATCGGGCACCAACTAGACGATTTGGGCGTGTTGAGCGCACTCGCTGTACTAGAGGATCTGCTTGGCCTTGGCCCGGTTGCCGATCTTGACCTGCCCTAGTTCAAAGCTGAAAAATTGCAACACATTCACCCCACCCACGGCCGACCCTGACACACCGCAAATTCCTGACCTGATGAGAAGATACGACATAAACGACAACAACAACATGATTGATCTAGCCGATCAGCCAACCGTCCGAGTTCCGCGGAGATCACCGAGTTTCCGACCGTCACCGGGCCAGCCCTAACGAAGGGAATTATATACCAGGGTTGACGAGTGTCATACCTACCGTGTGTGTCATACCTCCCCTATATGCTGAAGGCTATGAACACCGACGTTAACACCCATAATGCCCCACGCAAAAGCCACCGTACCGGGATCAGCCTGCTGGAGTTGGCGACCAACTTCCCTCACGAAGACTCGGCAAGCTTTATAGGTGGTTTGAGGCGATCTTCTGGACCGGCGGTCGGGTGTGCCCGAACTGTGGATCAGACGACACTCACGAAGTCGCACACGCCAAGATGCCTTACCGGTGCCGCGGCTGCAAACGCTACTTCTCGGTCAAGACCGGAACGGTGATGGCGCAGATCACCGACTCGGCGGGCGCGCCGAACTTCCTGAACCGGACTTTGTGGATCGACGACAACCTGAAGGTGCTGAGCGGCATCAACTCGGAGTGCGTCGATCTCAGCTACCTCGACCCGCCGTTCAACTCGAAACGAATATACCACGCGCCTTTGGGCAGCAAAGCCGCGGGTGCGTCGTTCGCTGACACTTGGACGCTCGACGGCGTGAAAACGGATTGGGCCGATCTCCAAGAAGTCGCCGACCCGGCGGTCTATCACACCGTTGTCGGTGCTGGATTGTCGGCGGGCGAGTCCATGCAGGCATATCTGACGTTCATGGCTCCGAGGCTGCTCGAACTCCATCGGGTATTGAAGCCGACCGGCAGCCTGTATCTGCACTGCGACCCGACCGCTTCACATTATTTGAAGCAACTCATGGACTGCATCTTCGGACGGACGAACTTCCGCAACGAAATCGTCTGGTCATACTCGGGTGGTGGTGTCCCGCGCGGAGCATTCGCTCGCAAGCACGACATAATCCTTTTCTATGCGCGCTCCAAGGACACCCCGTTCAACATCCTACGTAGGCCCTACGGGGAGCACAACAAGACTGGTCGCAGGGCAACCGATAGGGGCGGAACGCGGAAACTGGATTACCACCCAGACGGAGCCCACATGACGGCAGTGTGGGGCGACATCAAACCGTTGGTCAACTGGTCCAGCGAGCGTACGGGTTGGCCCACCCAGAAGCCACTCGCTCTACTGCGTCGAATAATTGAAGCTAGCAGCAATCCAGGCGACGTTGTTTTAGATCCGTTCGCTGGCTGTGGCACGGCATGCATCGCAGCTGAGCAACTCAACCGTCAATGGGTTGGTATTGACATAGACACCAAAGCCACCGAAGTCACAATGGATCGGCTCGCCCGCGAATGCGGGGACAACACCTACACCATCGGAGACTACGAGCCGCGGCAGGGCAAGCTCGCTCTAGCAGACGGCGACAATCGAGTGTTCGTCAACCAGAATTCGCCGGTGCGAACCGACCCCGACCGGCCCACACGATCACCACGCATACGCACAATCCGCTGGCACGAACTCGGCACCGGCGAACGGCGACCCTGCCCCGGATGCGACCGCCCCAAATACTTCGACGACTTCGACCTCGACCACATCCAACCCCGCGCCAAAGGCGGCTTAGACACCGACGACAACCTTCAACTTCTCTGCTCATCCTGCAACCGCATCAAAGGCCAGCGGTTTACCATGACCGAACTTCGACAACGACTACAAACCGAATACCTACGAGAAAGAACCAACACATGAACACCACCCCGACAGCCATCCCCGCCGACTACCGCGATTCCACCGCCGAAGGGGATAACAAAGGGGTCACAAGAGCGCAACCCACCTCAGCGGTACGTTACACGGCAACGCGATGTATCACCGAAGTGCTCGACGAGGACCGCGGATAACACTGCACGTCGAGACCAGCGCGTTGCTGAAGCGCTATTTCTTTGAACACGACTCCGAGGTGGCCGAATCGACTTGAAGACTATTCCTGAGGTAACTCGGGCGGACCTACCCGTTCGGCAAGTGCTTGAGTGGTGCGGTCAAGGATGACGGCCATAATCAGGATCGCAGTCCCCACCTCAAAACCCAAACCAACTTCGCTGTTTTTCACAGCCGAGATCGTCTCGAATCCCAATCCACCCCCACCTACAAGGCCAGCGATAATCACCATTGCTAGCACCATCATGATTACTTGGTTGATTCCAGCCATAATGGTCTTGGCAGCCAGAGGGATTCGCACACCGAGCATGGTCTGGCGAGGTTTGGCACCGAATACTTGCGATGCTTCAATGCTCTCTTCAGGTACTTGCCTTATGCCTAGGGCGGCAATACGGATGCCGGGCACGCAAGCGTACAACACCGAAGCAATGACACCCGGTACAATTCCGA
>Ga0209022_1003799_pt1 | contig 10197 bp, 29 predicted proteins | sample PinacodermPK_FD_187300 | JGI IMG/M metagenome (GOLD analysis project Ga0209022, IMG submission 187300) | Host-associated microbial community of the marine sponge Aplysina aerophoba from Gulf of Piran - sponge pinacoderm, lysed by proteinase... | ecosystem: Host-associated > Porifera > Sponge >... | reverse complement strand
CAGGACCTGAAACAGGCGAGAAGGCGTAAGCCCCTCTCCCTCGAATCCATGAGGCGTCCAATTCCCGTCCGCGTCGATTCTCAAAGGATCATCCACGCCATTCACCAGGATTCCATTCCTGCCGAAATTCGCGCCTCTCCAGCGCACATCGGTCAGGCCGGAAACAATAGCCCCTCCAGCCGGGCCTGCTCCAGAAACATCATAAATTCCATTCCCGGCCGCGGCGAACAACTTGCTGTTGGTTCCGGACCTCCAGTTGAACAGGGTGCCGACATTCCCTGTCGGCAGCTCGGTGACGTGAGGCACAAATCCCCTACGGGTAGTGACTCGCCCAAGCTCGGGAAAGAAGTTGTCCAGCTGGAGGGCAAATTCCGGGCTCATATTGCTCTCGGCGTCCCGGGTGTTCCAGCCGCCCACCGGGGCCTGCATGATTCCACGCAAGCCCTTGCCCATTGCTGGCAAGCCGCGCACTCGATAGTCTTGTGAAAGTTCCATTATTGCCTCAGAAACCGATTCTCCACAAGCGGTCAGGATCTTCACCAACCACATAAACAGAATCGGAGTGTACGGCCCCTCCCTTAGGATCGTCCAGAGTGTCAGGGAACTCAATAACCTGACCGAATTGCCCACTGGTGTCGCTAGGATTCGACAAATTGATTCGCCACAGACCAGGCTTGATTCTGAAACCAGGCCCAGCCGAACCGCCATCCACAAGATATAAGGCACCAGAGTACGAGATTAGCCCCTCTGTATTTCTCGCTCTCGCAGGAAGATCACCGACTCTCCCAAACGCACCACTAGTATCGCCAGGATTTGCCGGGTTGATATTCCAAAGGCCTCCACTACTACCGCGTGCGGCAAGATATAAATTGCCTCCATGCGAGACCACGCCTCCGCCTGCACTAATATCCGCTAAAGAAGGAAGCCTTCCTATCTGCCCAAACGAGCCGCTTTCGTCGCCAGGATTTGCCGGATTGATTAGATACAAAGTATTGGAATCTGCCCCATAAAGAGATCCAGCGTGTGAGGCAATCCCTCTAATACCTTGTAGGTCCCTAGAAAATACCCCTACTTGCCCAAATGAGCCGCTTTCGTCGCTAGGATTTGCTGGGTTGATGTTCCACAATGAAAAATTGGCTCTGTTAACAATATAGAGATTACCTCCATGCGAGGTCATTCCCTCAGGCAGAGACAATGCCGAGGGCAACGCCGCAGATATAGTACCTTTTGGAAAAACCTCCAAATTGCCCAGGTACACTTTATCCGCTTCCGTGCTCCCCACATAAATCTTGGAGATTCCCGTATTGCCGACTGCTATGGGCATGGTGTCCTCCGTCAGCCGGTAATGATGTAGACGGTTGAATTATCCTTGCTGGAAATAGCATCGTATTGCGCTTGCGTTCCTCTCCAGAGACTCAGTCCGTCCACCTGGGCCGCATTCACGTCCAGCGACGGAGTGCCGGACAGGCCATTCAGCAAGTTCCGTATCTCGGTCCCTGTCTGGTCTCGCGTGGCGTTGTCCTCGATTCCGTCCAGCTTGGATTCATCCGCATCAGTGAAGGGGTTCTCCACCTCAGAAACTTCGGCAGTGACGTTCGACCTGAACTCCTGTCCGTTGTAGACCACCACAAGATACCTGCCGGGCGTGATCTCGCCTGGAGCAATCGGCGTCCCGTTGGCTCGCACTAAAGGTACGGCAGCCCTGGAGGACAATACTATATTTACAGCGCGTGTATTTGTTTCCTTGGCAAAAAAGGTGTAGGTCAATCCAGGCGTCAGCGTTATCGGAGCAGGAGAAACTGTCAGGGCAATAACATCGCCCGTTCCCCCAACATCAGAGGCTTGAATAAAGTCTCCCGAGGATTGATCTCGAACCTGGGCAAGCGTGGCGTATTGATTATCCTCTGTTGCCTCGCCGCAATTCAGGAGTTTGAATCCTGACATTGGAAGGTCCTGAATAGGCGCGGTCTGCCCATCTCGGGTCAGGCAATTCTCAAGTCCGTCTGCCAAGTCGTTATCGTGCGTATCCGAATCAGCGGCATTTACCAGTGCTCCCGCATCACGGGCCTGCGCCCATACGTCCCGCCCCCTTCTGCTTCCGTCCGTCCGGTTGAATGTTCCAGATCCGTCCCAGGCCATATCCGCCTCCAATTCAGGTGATACAGCTCCATTCTAAACCAGAAAACTAGTTGCAGAATCTACTCTGGGCTCTCTTGTATCTTGATATCCGGACCTCAACGGCATTCAGAATCCGGTCAATATCCTTCAGCGCTTCCTCTTGCTCGGGACTCAGCGAATCAAAATCCACTCTCTGAATAATCTGTGTCACCATATCGTCCTTCGCCCCAATCAGGGACTTCAAATTCGCCGCCACCACCGAACAATCCGGGGGACCGGCCGCACCTTCGAGAATCAATTCCTCCTTGCGCTCGAGCAGATAGGCCATGTCCAACTCTATCTCCGAAGCAGGTTCGGCCAATGCCTTGGCCAAAAATCCGGCCGCCATGAACAGGGCCACAGCAAACAATGCGCCCTGAATCAGGCAGTGCGCCACTTCTTTGGGTTTCATCGACATTTCCTTGCTCCAGTTCAATAATGATTGGGGTTGTCCAGCACGGATTCATCCAGAGGATACGGGGGTTGTTCATACCATCCGCAATCCTCCCAGTATTCATCGCCTCGGCGGGATTTCCAGATCCGCTCAGATTCCGCATACAGGCGCTTCATGTCCAGCACTGGAGACAGATCCAGAGATTCGCGCTCCTCGTCGCCGAGGCCGCAGACCTGCTCGTCCAGAAGCGCGAGATACCGCTCCTTCGTCCAGCCGATTGAAAACATTGCCATGCGCTCATTCAATCACAATGTAGTACAGCCGTCAAGCCTCTCCCTGCGCCTGACTCAGCAAAGCCCTCTTTTGCTCAATGTCGAGAATCTGCCTCTGCACCAGATATTCCACCATGCCCTCAGGGGTCAATCCCATCTGCTTTGCCGAAGAATCCAGCCAGGCATGAAAAGCGTCAGGGAGTTCGAGATCGTATCTCCGGGTTACCAGCGAAGTCTGATTTTCCGGGGTTTCATTATTCTCATTCATGTCTTTCTCCAGTAATCCGCCTTGCGGAGGGTCAGAGCTGTCCCCGCTCTGTGGGGTTTTTACTATGGGTAATTGGTTACCCATAGAACCTATTGAGTACTTTTTAATCTTAAAACCCCTTTGAAACTTAAAACCCCTAATAAACCTTTAAGTACTCTATAGGTTTATGGGTAACCGGTTACCCATAGTAAATCAGGGGGTTTCATCCTCTGAAAAGTCCTTCAGGGTGTCGTAGTAGTCATCCATTCCAGTCAATCTGTAAATGTTGCAGTTCCATCCCTTCTGGCATTTCTTTCCGGTTTTCGAGGGTTTTTTCACCCAGTCAACATAATCCAGTTTCCTCAGCCTGGTCAGCCGGTTGTAGATTGTTTTCCGGGAGACTCTCAGCTGCACGGCGATTTCCTCCTGACTCCACCAGATAAATTCCTTTTTTCTATTCAGCTTGGACACCAGGAACCCCAGCAGCTCCTTGTCGCCTGAACTTAGTCGGGAATCGAGCACGGCCGTATCTATGATCTTCGTTCGGTAGGTGTTGAAATGGTTAGTCCAGGAACGTTTCCCTTCCTCTCGAATCTTACTTGGAAACGGGATGACGTTCCTGGATGCTGTTGTATTCTTTCCCATGACGATCTCCTGCGCCGCGGCGCGGATGTCGCTGAAGGGGCCTTTGGGGACGGGAGTTGTATAATGTTCCCGTGATTTGCTGGCCTTTTCAGCAGATTGCTCTCGCTGCCCTTATCAGCGAATTTGATTCCCCGGCATAGCCTATCCATGCCGGGGATTTTTATTGGTTGGAACTATAACACAGGGGAAAACTCAATCGAATCGCTCTACAAAGTTGTGGGGATTCCAGTTTCGCCGGCGAAATTCCTTCGCCTTTTGCTCCCTCCCCTTTTCCTGTTTCAGTGCCGCTTGCAGGCCCAACCGAATCACTTCCTCGAATCCCCCTTTGTGGTTTCCGTGAAAATTCTTTCGCCTGGTCAGGTAGCGTTCCAGTGAATCCTTCAGCGCAATAGAGACGGCCCCGCTGACCACTCGCGTGTTTTCTGCAGTGCCGTCCGTCAGATAAGGCCGAGCCATGCGCCCAAGTTTATCAGTCGGGGCGAGGGGTTGCGAGGACTCTAAAAAAGTAGTAGACTACAGGACATGGCACACAGAAACGTCATTTCCCTCCGCCTCAGCGACCGGCTGAAGAAGGCCGTCGCCGAATATTCGGAGAAGTCCGGGCTGTCGGCGAACAAGGTCATCCGGCTGGCCCTGTACAAGTTCCTCGGCATCGAGGAAGAATCCCGATGAATTTCACACCCAGATCGCCCTGGTCGCATTTCAGTCCACCGCCGCTAGAATCCTCCAGCGGTCCTTCTCGGGTGCGACCAGCGGCGTTACACGCATGAACGAGTTCGATAGAGAACACCGCTTCGCCCATCTAGGCAGCGACTCGGATTGTCCGGCCTGCGGGGTCGAAATGGAAGCACTGGAGGATGGGCAGGTCTGCCCGTCCTGTCTTTACGCCACTCCGGAGGAAGAATGAACCGATGACCATCAGCAGATTTGACGAACTGAAAATCACCCGCCTCCCCACCGAGGAAGAGCTCAACTACAGGGACATAGCGGCCGCAGGAGAAGTCCTGTCCATCAATGCCCTGGAGCGATACCTGGTGGATCTGGAGAGGCGGATCAAACGTCTTGAGAAAGCCGCCGCCGAACACGGGCTCACGCACCGATGAACCGCATTACCTCTGTCCGGCATATCGAGCCCTGGCTGGAGACACTGGAGCGCGTCTGCTCAAAAGGAGCGGACGCTCAGGGCCAGGGAATGGCCTGGTACTTCCGGCCTTTCGACTACGACCATATTGCCAAGTCCATTGTTATCTGCATGAACAATGAGGGACAGGAATCTGGCCATTTCTGGATCTGGAATGAAAACGGGTGCCTGTGGGGCTGCGTCATAAAGGACCTGTTTACCCCTAATTTCCGGTTTCTTCATGAGCTGCTTTTGCGGGTTGATCCAACGGTCAAAGGAGCGACTCGTCCATTGAGAGATGAAGCGGCCCGAATTGCCGGTATGGAGTACGGGGCCAATATTCACTATGCGGTCAATGTTCATCTGACGCGGCCCGGACTCTCCCCTGAGAAGGAATCCGAAGTGATGATCGAGAGACAGGGCTACAGCCCTCTATCCATGGTCTGGGTCAGGGGAATCAATGGAGATGCCCCACAGGAGAAATCAAGCGGATGAACGACCATCAGCTCTCGTTCAAAGACCGGCTTGCCTTGGCGATCCGGCTGGCCCAGAACGGAGAAACCGTTGTCAACCAGAGCCATAGTGGAAGAATGGTGCTGGACTTGAGCTGGCTGGAAGCCCTGTTGCGTTCGGTGGACGACCGAATAGAATCATTGGAAAAGGAGACTCATCGTGAACAAGAGACAAATGATTGATCGGGTGACTGGCTGGGACTGTATTGAAATGAGATTCCCAGAAAGCTACACTCTTTACGGAGTACACACGCACACGAAGCCTCTGGATCTGGTGCGATCTGGTTTCATTCGCCGGCGAGACCGAAAGAATCTGGTTCGATTCGCTTTTGAGTTCCAGGAGAATGCCAGAAGAACCCATATTCAGCAGTCTTTGATGGCGCAGGCTCTTAAACCTTACAAGGGCTATTATGATGGGCAACTTCCAAGAATGGGGCTGTATTGAGACATGAAAATCCGATTCATGCAGACAGGGAACAAGGGCCGCTGGGGAGTCGTCGCCGGCCGTTCCCCTCTGCTATTCGACGGCGCTCCGGTATTCGTCCATGCGACCCGATACGGCCCGCATCGCCGCTTCTACTGCAATTTCTGCGGGGAGTTCCAGGGACGGCGTCTGAAGGACGTGGGGAACGAGATCAGGAACCGAATATTCAAAATGAGAAAACCCAAAAAGGAGGGAAACCGTGCTATTGATTCTATCTAATGCGGAGACTGGGGAGATTCTCTTGCGAATTGAGAATTATGATGGGGCTCTGCCTGCTATAGAAGATTCCTTGGTGGTGGAGAATATGTCTTTATCGGATAACGCCAGCCCGACCCAAACGGTCGCTATGTCCGCGGCTCGAGTTGTCTTTAGACAGTTTTCTATAATCAGGGGCCTTGAATCCGTACAATTAGGGCTGAAGCCTCTTTGAAACCCATGAGAACTTTCCTCCGCGCCAAGATTCACGGCGCAATCGTCACTGGCATTCAGCCCGACTATGAGGGGTCAATCGCGCTCGGCCCTGAACTGATGCACCAGGTCGGAATCAAGAAATACGAGCAGGTCTATATCTACAATCCCAGGACCGGCTCGGTGCATACCACCTATGCCCTCAAGGGAGAACCCGGCATGGTGGAGGGCAGAGGCGCTTCGGCCCGTCGCATGGAGATCGGGGATTCCCTGATTATTTGCTGCTACGGGCAATACCCGGATGAAGGGCCTTTTCCGAAACCCAGTCAAATCGTTCTTTAGGATCTGGTTGCGAGAGCAGGAATCGAACCTGCGGTGCTGGAACATGAAACCAGCGTGTTGCCACTACACCATCTCGCTATGAATCATTCCCCCGGCCACATCGCGTCGAATACCAGGTAGGCCAGCCACCCGGCAATCACCCCAAGGAACACCCACAATGCCGGGTCTGACGGCTCCGGAGGGATAGGGCAATGGGCCGGATTCATTTCTCAACACTATCGCTCATTAGTTTCCCGTTGAGGTCTGGGTAGTTCGTCTCCAAACCTTGGTCTCCCTCTGTGCCGCCTGTAGTGCCTGTTTTCGTGCCGCCAGCTCGTCATAAATGGCTTTTGAATACTTATTCGCATTCCTGGATTCCTTGGTTCCTATGCGCCCCTCTTTTATTAGCCTGCTTTCTATTTCTGCTATTCGCAGGCGTTCTCTGTTGAGCGCACTGGTGGACAGCTTGCCAAGGTTGCTAGTGTCGTAAGTGGGTGGCTTCGGTTTTGCGTTTGCGCCTTGCATCCTACTCCCTTTAATATTACCTAGGCCAGTCCCTCCGCCGCCTCCGAAATATTTACGCGGGTCCTCGAACCTGGAATAATGCTGTGGCACAGCACCAGCAAGTATTTTCGCCAAAACATCGTCATTCATATCAGTCTCCTATAGCACTGCCATAGCCAGTGATCCTATTCCCGATACTAACATAATAAGGATCAGAAGAGCTCCCCAGTATTCAGCAGTACGGATTAGGAGAATGCGGAATCGGGTCATTGGTATCCCTCCGGCATTTCAATCTCTGTCCAGTATTCGGGAGTGGCGGACTTGTGCTCGTGATCCAGCCACCTTTTATCCTCCGTCCTGTAGAAAAGCACCTCGACGTGAAGTATCTGGGTTCCGTCCTTCGGAATGGGCGGGTATCTCCAGAAGCACAGATAATTATCCGGCTCCTGCGGCGGGCTGTCCTTGACGCTTTTCCAGTTCATTTTTGGATATGCCCAAGTCCCTGGCATTTGTGGCATCGCTCCACCTCCAGAGCATCTTGCAGATACACATCAAGCCCGCCCACTCCCGTGACCTGGGCCGCCCTCAACGCGGCGATCTTGCCCTGTTTGAAGCCTCTCCGGTATGCGGCCCTCTCCGCCTCGGTCGTCTCATTATCGACATACTCACGAGTGACCATCTCCATCCAGGGGCCTATCCGTCTCAAGACTACACGAATGCGCCCATGACCGTCAGGCTTCCAGCCCGTAGCGGCCATCTGGCGAATCATCTTTCTGGACGTTACGATCAAACCTTTCATTGTTTCTGTATCAGTCTTGCGCCCTTGCACCTGGGGCAGGCATCCTTCCAATATCCAAACCCGCCGGCGAGCGTTCTTGAAATCAGGATATTTGCAAATGCAGGCACTTTGGAACCTGTCCCTTTGCAGTCAGGACACGGTATCCGAACATCATCCGTCCGGGAGCTGGTGTAGAGATAGGGTGCGGCTGTGGAAGTGGTGATCATTTTCTTTTTGCTCCTGTTCGGTTATATTGCCCCAGGCTTCCAAACGCCGCGTCCCACAATCTATTGGTCGGCGGAGTATGAGGATCACCTAAACACAGGTGCTTGTCCGGGTCTAGGGTTGGGTTTTTTACTCTCCATTCCCTGACCATTTGCGGAGTCCAAGAACTCGCGTCAATCATTTGACAGACTCCGACTGCACACCTTTGTATTTCTCATACGACCTCATGCCGCCCAGGCCCAGCATCGCAAAGGCCAGCGACATGAGCGCGCCGGTGTCCAGATCCGGCGTGTCCACCTCAATCCCCATTGAGTAGAGGATCAATTCTGCAAAAGGCTCAAGAAAGAACGAGTAAAAGAAGCCCAGGGCGCAAGTCCAGCCCATCGCCGGTCTCCAGCCCGCTACGAATACGGATTTGTGCTTCGCTTCCTGGAGATTGATTTCGAGCTGCCCTTCCTGGAGACGTTGTCTCAAGGTCTCCAGCTGCAATTTCGCTTCGGCTTTCTCTTTGTCGCTGGTGAACAGGTCGTCCACCAGATCAAAGCCCTTATCAATAAGGGTGCCTAGAATCGGTGCGGTAAAAAGTGCCATTACGGCCACACCCAGATGATGGTGACGATGCCGGCGATCACGCCCAAGAGTGAAATTCCAGCCCAGACCAGAAGCCCGGTCGGATCACCATGTTGCCAGCCCATGATCCGGCTGTTGGCCAGCCAGTCCACCAGTACATAGCCGAGCACTGCGAACAGGGCGAACACGGCCGGGCCGGACAGGATCGCGTAGACGTACTTCAAAACAACCCCCACGCGCCCCATACGAGCAGCCCGTAAGCAATAAAGCCACTCGAAAACTTGGCAGCATCAGAATGGCTGGATTGTTCGGTGAGGCCCAGGACGAAAAGGGCCAGCCCAATATGCCACAGGACAACGCCTGTCCACCAGAGAATTTGAAGCGTCAGCAGTTCCATTATGTTGCGGCATCCTTGATTTTCAGTACAAAATTCTCACGGCGCATCAGTGCAGAAAACTCACGCATGGCGGCCGCACTTTGCTCCACCTTGAAATGCCTGTCAGTGTGCCACTTGCCTAGCAGGACGCAACCCTTCGTGTCCCTCACCCAGTTTCCAAGATGAATCAGGATATGGGTGCGCGGCTCGGTTTCGTCATTGTCGAAATGCCAGCACCAGCCCTTGCTCGGGGATTCTGCCCAATGCAAATTGTACTCGCCCGCAGGGATACAGGACTCATTCAGTCGGTTGTCCTTCCAAGGTTGCTCCAGAGTGGCGAACTCCATATCCCTGCATCTTGGAAACGGCAGAATCAATTCGCCCGGAGTCCCTCTTTGGTCAGGGTATTCCGGCATCCTCTGCAAGATTACTACGCTCATTTCGATGTTTGCCCTCGAAGGAAGTTCAAATCTCTCTCGCATTGTACTATTCTCGGCCAGACCTCACTGCTCATTTTATGCGCGTCCTGGGTGTTCTCCGAAACCTGCATTTGCAAAGACCCGTAGCCCACGGCCCCGCTAATCGCCGCCAGCCCAAGTCCGATCATCCAGGCTTCAATCTTCACCAGGGCAATCCCCAGGCCCTCAAGGCGGCCTGCACCGCCGTGTCAATCCCGAAGAGCTCGGCGAAGATCAATATGCCGACCATCCAGATAATAATCTTTATCGAAGATTCCAGCGTGTTGAATCGACTCTCACTGTCGGCATGGGCCTTCACACAGCCGATCTCGTGCTGTCCTAGCGAGCTCTCCACTTTGTCAATCGCCCGGTGAAGCGAACCAATATCGTCCCTCAAACGATGAATCTCTGTTTGAGTCTCCGTGTCCATTCAGCCCTCCTGAGCTCGCTGGTGCGCCTCGGTGCGCTCTTTCGTGGTGATGTCAGGCATTCCTGCATGACGGCGTAAGGGGCGCACCCACGGCATCCTACGGCGGATTGTGCGCCGTCCTGTGTAGGTTCTCGTTGCGTCCACGATCTTGTCCATCCGGGTCGGAGGGGGCGGGGGCGGTTCGCCGCCTTCCAGCCTCCAAAGTACGTCCGCGATGCGGTCCCATGTGATTCCAAGATGCGTCAGTTCCTCCGCCTCGGCTGCCGACATGGGCGGATTCAGCGGTGAAACAGGCG
>Ga0209022_1003795_pt1 | contig 10213 bp, 9 predicted proteins | sample PinacodermPK_FD_187300 | JGI IMG/M metagenome (GOLD analysis project Ga0209022, IMG submission 187300) | Host-associated microbial community of the marine sponge Aplysina aerophoba from Gulf of Piran - sponge pinacoderm, lysed by proteinase... | ecosystem: Host-associated > Porifera > Sponge >... | reverse complement strand
CCCCACATTAGCCGCCTATATTCTCTAATCTGTTGATAGTCGCCCAACAAACTCACGCGAACCGAAAACGTTGAGCATAATAAGAGGCATGGATTCCGCACCTGCGCCTGAACACCTCTATCGGTTGCTGACAACACCCGACCTTACCGATCCCGTCTTGATAGTGCATTTCGATGGTTGGGTAGATGCCGGGCGTGGCGGCAATACCGCGATCCGCCACATTAGCAACGTCAGTTCAGCGACCACTATCGCCGAGTTCGACACCGAACAGTTGCTTGACTACCGAGCGCATCGACCAACACTGCACATCGTCAACGGCATCAGCGCCGATATCGACTGGCCGCGAATCGAGTTGCGCGCCGGCCAGGACAGCAACCACCGAGACCTCCTAATCCTCAACGGAGCGGAACCAGACCACCGCTGGCAAACCTTTGTCGAAGCTGTCATCGGGCTAGCCAAACGTTTCGGCACAAGCCACCTAGTGTGCTTAGGGGCATATCCGGCAGCAGTACCGCACACCAGATCCACCCACCTGACGATCACCTCACCCACCCCCGAACTTGTTCGCGTCAATCAATCCGGTGCCACCCTTGACGTGCCTGCCGGTGTCGCCGCGGCTATTGAAGCAGCAGGCAGTTGTGCAGGTATCGCCTCGTCGAGTATGTGGGCCCAGGTGCCTCAATACATTGCGTCAGCACCGTACCCACCAGCCGCGCTCGCGCTGATTGAGGGCCTGAAAGAAGCTGTCGGCATAAGTGTTGAGGGTGGCGCGCTCGCCGAACATTCAAAAACCATGCGCAAACAACTTGATGCACTAATCGCTGACGAACCAGACCATGCCCGCACCATTGCACAGCTAGAACGCCACCACGATGAATTCAACGCCGACCCGATCAGCGGCGACGGTGCGGTAGCCATCTCCGAAGAACTCGGCGCTCAATTCGAGAAGTTCCTGCGCGCCCAAACCAACCCAGACAACGCCGACAACACCGACAACGCCGACAACGCTGCAGAAAGTGAACCGGAATGAAAGTTGACGCTCACCTAATCGAACGACTTGAACAAGCACCTCAACGGGCCTCCGAAATCGAAACCTTAGGCTATGACGGCCTGCTCACCGTGGAACTTGACCACGACCCGTTCTTCCCTCTGCTACTCGCCGCACAAAACACCCAACGCATCGAACTGATGACCGGTATTGCCGTAGCTTTCGCCCGTAACCCGATGCTGCTAGCGAACATCGGCTGGGACTTGCAAGCCTACTCTAAAGGCCGTTTCAGCTTAGGTCTGGGCTCTCAAATCAAACCCCACATCACCAAACGCTTCTCCATGCCATGGTCACAACCGGCTGCCCGCATGCAGGAACTCATCGAAGCGATCCGGGCGATCTGGGCAAGCTGGCAAAACAACACGCGCTTGAACTTTCGTGGAGACTTTTATCAACACACGCTGATGACACCAATGTTCAATCCTGGACCCAACCCTTACGGCAACCCCCGTATCGCCTTGGCGGCGGTTGGACCCATGATGACCAAAGTTGTGGGTCGGGTAGCGGACGGCTTCATGGCGCATGCCTTCCAAACCGCCGACTACCTGCGCCAGGTCACCTATCCTGCGCTCCACGCCGGGCTCGCCGAAAGTGGCCGCAGCCGTGAAGACATTGAAGTGATCTGCCCGCTTTTTGTGGTGAGCGGTTTCGACGAGGCCGACACTGCAGAACGCAAAGCAGCCTGCAAACAACAAATCGCCTTTTATGGTTCCACACCTGCCTATATCGGTGTGTTAGACTACCATGGCTGGGGTGACGCACACTACGAACTCAATAGCTTGTCCAAGCAAGGCAAATGGGTGGAAATGGCTAATGTCATCGACGACACCATGCTTGACCACTTTGCCATAGTCGGTGAACCACAAGAAATAGCCGCCAGGGTCAAAGCACGTTTCGGTGACCTCGCCGACCGCGTGCAACTAACCATGCCAAGCGCTGAAAACGAATTGTGGCAACCGGTGATAGCCGCCATCGGCAAAAACTAAACCGGCTCTTGGCACCAAAACCGCTGCAAAACCGCTGAAGCATCAATCTCGTAGCGCGACCGAGCGGCAGTTAAGGCACCGAAACCGGGTTCGCAGAAACGCGACCAAACCGATCAACGCAACGACCAAAGATACGCCTCGTCGAACGTCGCAACCAACTCCGCATCAAAAGGCGCGATGCCATCGGCGCGCAACAACACATGCGAAAAGCGCGAGCCAGCCTGATACGCAGCGCGATCAAATTCGGCATAATCTGCGGCATTGTCGAAACCGACTTGCCAAACCACCGCAGCGGTCAAATTGGGCGACAAACCATCCAAGTCAAGGGCTATGCGATCAATGTCAAGATCTTCTATCGCCCGCTGCACATTGCTCAGGGTGGCATCGCCAAACAGTGCATCAAGAGTCGCAAGATTAGAAGAAGTGCCCAACGCCACGACCATCAACAGCAAACCAAGACCCCAGCAAAGCGATGCACGCCGAAACGCCCAAAACATGAGCGCAGCTACCAACAACGCCACCGAAGCAGCAGCACCTGGTTCAAACACGGCGTTACCAAAAGGAGCACCAGCCGCCTCAACACCAAGCATCATCAGAGGAGATCGAGGCTCAAGCCAGACGTCTTCAGGCACGGCCCAAGCACCCCAAAAGCCAGCAAACACAATACTACCAGCCATCAATGCGGGCACCCAGACTGCTCGCACCTGAACCAACCCGATTACACCCAAAGCCACCAGCAGCGGGGCCAACACTTCAATGTAACGTCCGTGCAAGTAAGCATCAGCACGGTGTCCACCCACCAAGAACCAGGCACTCACCAACAGCACACCACCCGCCCCCAGCAACACCCACGAACCACTCGGTACACAACGTGCCAACACGACGACCCCGATAACCGCTACGCCTGCGCTCGCCAACGCCAAGTAACTGAGCGCGCCAACACCGTGTAGGGCCATCTGAGGCACCTCGCCAATCCCTCGCCGAGACCCAAGATCAGCCAAATCATATATGCCGCTGTTCCCAAAAGTCGCTTCAGCCAGCAATCGGCGCAACCGCTCCACGGTAACCAAACCCACCAACCCAGAGAAAACAACACACGCAGAGGGGACCCACCCCAAAGGCAAAGCCCGATTATTGCCAACATTGTCTCGCCGTCTCAATATTCGCCGCCTCCATATTCGCCGTCTCAAAAGATGGTCTAAAGGCCAAACAAAAGGAGTAGCAAGCACCATCAACAAAGCACACAAACCCAGACGTGGGTGCGTCGCATAAAGCGCCACGGCCGCGGCGTCAACCAGCAACGCACGCCCCAACACCGGCGCATCCAAAAAACGCAACAAAACCAACACACAAAGCGCAATCAGCAACGGCAACAAACGCTCCGTCCAAACAACCGACGCAGTTGCCAAATGCGCCGGCAATGATGCCGCAACCACAGCCGACACCAAAGACAACCACCGATCCGCCGAGGTGAGCCGCCTGACAATGAAATACAGCAGCGGAATAGTTGCTGCCCCAAACAAAGCGTTCAACACACGAGCCCAAGAAAGCATCGACAATTCATCGAGTCCCAAGAGCCAGCCTGGTGCCAGCAACAACGGATACAAGGCACCATACGGTGGTTGATCGGCGAGTGTTGCGCCCCCTTGCCCCGCCAACGTTCGAGCCATCGCTAAATACGCCAAATCGTCAGCGACCAACAACGGCCCGGGTGTCAACGCCGCAACCCAAGAGCCAATAGCCGCATGCAGCACCGACACCACAGTCAAAACCTTCACTTCCGCCTTCATCATCACAGTCCGCATTGCCTGCCCCGACCGCATTGCCTGCACTGTTCGCATGGACTTGACGTTAGACCCCGCGACAAATAATTGGGATCGATGGCGGCTGCGCTGCTTCTAGGATTTCCCGCTAATCTAACACTAAAGAATTTCACTGGATAATTTTGGGGCTATAGCTCAGTTGGTAGAGCGCTTCCATGGCATGGAAGAGGTCAGGGGTTCAATTCCCCTTAGCTCCACAAACTCTTCGCCAACCGCATCCCAACCGCTCCTAGGCACCTGATAGTTTCCAATCGAGGCGTGGGCAGTCACCCCAGAGACGTTCAAGTTGGTAAAAGTCGCGATAGTCGGCGCGCAACACATGCACCACAAATACACCATAGTCAAGCAACACCCACTCACGGCTCTCGCGTCCTTCCTCTCGCAGCGGCGAAAGCCCGCTAGCACGGCGAACCTCATCTTCGATAGCATCCGTAACGGCAGCCACTTGGCGCGAGTTGGCCGCACTGGTGATCACAAAGAAGTCAGTCACCACGAGAACATCACCAACATCAATCACTAGCGTGTCGACTGCTTTCTTATCGTCGGCAGCTCGCGCCGCTTCACGCACCCAACTGAGGTGGTCTTGGCGGTCTTCGCTCACGAACCGACCCGATCCAAACCGACGGTAACAGTCAGGTCTACCGGCTGGTTTAGATCTTCAACAAATCTCACAGATGCTCCAATAGCATCAGCTAGCGTGTTGGCCGCGTTTCGATGCTCGACAACATGGTAATCGACAGTGGTCTCAGCCACCCCGAAACTCGCAACATTGCCAATCACCGTAACCTCAGCGCCGGCATCAACGAGCACCGGCAGCATCGTGTCTCGCAGTGTGCCAATGCCAGTACCGTCTAGCAAACTAACCCGAGGCCGTGCCCCCGCATACGGCGCAATTGGCAAAGGCACGATCTCCTTTGCGAGCAGTTTGAGATACTCAATGTGTTCGGTGGTTACGGTGTAGACAGGAAGGTCGTCGCCATCTGTCAACACCGCTTGCAGAGGCAGAACCTCCAAACGCCGGTTGCCGCCCGCAAACGCCCAAAGGTAATCCGACAAGACATCGGCACCTGCTGGACTAGTGGTTTGCTGGTCGGCCAACTTTGTTACCCCATCAAACCAACTCTCCCAAAGAGCTCGTTGTCGCTCGGTACGGTTGGCATCAAACTCGCCGGGGTTGAGCCAACCATAAACCGCCGCGGCTTGCACCGCTCCAAGTCGGCGCTCGCCGGCCCGAAACACAACCTGCCGGATTCCGTTGTCGCCTATCTCCACAAGGTCATCAGGCAACACCAACACCAACGGTTCAACGAAACGCAAATAGTTGCTTAACGCTGAACTGTCCAACGCAATGCGGTCGGTGAAACCAAACCCGAACAAGTCACCCACTACCCTACTCAGACCTTCCAAACCATCGTTTGCATACAATTCGCGCACCAAGATACTCTCATCTGGATCAACCTCGCTCGGCAACAGCATCTCCGCGCTGACGACCACAGCGGTGCCGCCTTGCTGCAGGGCTGTCTGAGCCATGATCGTGAGCCCCACAAGTTCCCCACCGTCATCGAGGTGGGCAATGAGCAGAGTGGGTGTTGGGGCAACGAAGGCTTTGTAGCCTGGGGCGCTCGGGTCGGTGATGGTCTCAATTCGTTCACCAGCATTAGAATCGAGAACTAGTTTGGTGCCGTAACGCCAAACCGCAAAGACCAATACCGCCGCCGCAATAACCAACACTGGAAACATCACACTCCAAAAGCGGTTTGCACCCGGCGCGGGCCGTTTACGTAACCGCCGACCGCGAGGAAGCGAAACTTTAGGGGCTGCATTGGCCTCGCCAAAATTCAACAGAGGTTCCTTAGCGTCTGGGTCGGTTATCACTCGCTGCTCCCGTGACCTTTGCTGCCGTAAAGCCGGTGCGAACGAACATAATCAACTACGCAAGGCAGGGTTAGCGCTTCAACCGGCGCTCCCGTGCGGAAACGGTCACGCAAATCGGTGGATGAAACCTCTAAAGCAGGCACCTTTAGAACCTCATGCGCCCAATCTTTTGGAGGTCGCCCGGAGGCTTGGATGCCACGATCCGCAACAATCGTCTTTGCCAAACTGCGTACCTCATCGGGTCGCTTCCAAGTATCTAGGCTTGCAGCTATATCGGATCCCACAATAAGAAACAGTTCAGCATTGCTACTCTGCTCGGCCAACCACGCAAGCGTATCGGCGGTGAAGGATTGCCCGCCGCGCGAGATTTCGTGAGCGGACACTTCCAATACGGTGTCGCTCATTTGCTGGTTGACAGCGGCAGCTGCGGCTTCAACCATCGCCAAGCGATGAGCTGCGGGGGTTACCGCGCCATAGCGCGTTTTTTGCCAAGGATCGTTCGCTACCACTAACAACATACGGTTGAGTTCTAGGCGATACCTTACTTCAAGGGCCATAGCTAAATGGCCGAGATGAAACGGGTCGAATGTTCCGCCGAGAACGCCGATGCGCAGCGTTGTAACCTTAATCACAAACCCGAGTCTAGGGTCACAAGTTGCCACGGCTCACAGAAACTTCCGACCAACTTCAAGCTAGGTTTGAAATAACAGATAACATGACAGACTACGTGACAGATGACATGACAGACGACGTGACGGAAGTCATAGCATTACTACGTGACAAGCACGCAAAAATAGTGTCTAATGGATTGCGGCTAAGCCGTGCCTACGGCGCGAACTGACACAGTTGCAACCAAATGGTGCCTCAGCAAAGCCAAAAACACAACCCCAGATCCGAGCAAAATCGCCTTCCTTACACAAGGGGGCGTATCCACCAATACCAACACCAATACCAAAAAGTGAGCAAAAATGAGCGATTCAGTAGGACAATACCTAAACGAAATCGGTGCTGTTGGCCTTCTCAACGCACAAGACGAACGCCAACTGTCACAGGTCATTGAGAAAGGCACCGCAGCCCAGGCCCGCAAAGACAACGGCGAAGTTGGCGTTGAACTAGACCGAGCTATTCGTAAAGCGGCTGCCGCTAAAGACCGCTTCATCCGCGCCAACTTGCGGCTAGTGGTGAGCGTGGCACGCCGTTATCCACTCCCACCGGGAATGGAGCTGCTTGACTTGATCCAAGAAGGCAACCTCGGCCTTGAACACGCAGTCGACAAATTCGATTGGCGCAAGGGTTTCAAGTTCTCAACTTACGCAACGTTTTGGATTCGCCAAGCTATCGGGCGAGCGCTTGACCAAAAAGCTAGCTTAGTGCGCTTGCCAGGCGACCGTTCAGCTAGTTTACGCGCTGCGCTGCGTGCGGTTTCTGGTGATGGAGACGAACTAGACGATGAACACGCTCGTCTGCATCGTCTGACCACGCCCACTAGCCTGGATCGCACTATTGGCGATGACGACTCCAACGAGCTTGTAGATCTCCTGCCCGATAGCAACCCGGGTCCAGAGATTGAGGTCATGGCGAAAGCCGAAGAAGAAATGGTGACTGGCCTGCTTGATGTCCTCGACGAGCGCGCTAGGTTCGCTGTTCAACAACGCTTCGGTCTTGGTGATGGCCGTAAACGTTCCTACCGCGAAGTTGGCGAAGACTTAGGTGTCACAGCCGAAGCTGCTCGCCGGCTTGTGAAGCGAGCAATCAACGCAGTTCGCGAACATGCCGCAAATAGTGTTGACACTGCGGGCGCGGCGTAGTATACTTTAACACCCAACCCAACAACCCGCTGAAGCCCTCGCCGGTCGGCGAGGGCTTCAGTGTTTTTACCCAGTACCTTTTACCAGGATTACCAAGATCTTTTACCCAGTGTTTTGCCATAAACCAGTGTCTCTTTACTTGTTGTCCGTGTAGGTTGGACCTGTCGCCGAAGAAAGCGAACTGTGCAGTGAACGAAAAATGGAGCCCCGAAAGTTGGCGGAACTTCCCCGCCAAACATCAACCAAACTGGCCCGACCAAGCCGAGCTTGAGCGAGTGCAAAAAAACTTGGCCGACCAACCACCACTGGTATTCGCAGGTGAAACACGCCAACTGATGCGCGAACTCGGCACAGTTGCCCAGGGCAAAGCCTTTCTTCTGCAAGCTGGCGATTGCGCCGAATCCTTCGACAGTTCAGCGAACTCAATCCGTGACAAACTACGGGTGATCTTGCAAATGGCGATTGTGCTCACCTATTCAGGGGGCACACCAATTGTGAAAGTGGGGCGCATCGCCGGGCAGTTCGCTAAGCCGCGCTCCAACCCCACCGAAACCAAAGGTGATACCGAACTGCCCTCGTTCCTTGGGCAAATTGTGAACGATGTTGGCTTCACTTTTGATGCTCGCCGCCCCGACCCGCAACGACTGCTCACTGCCTACAATCGAGCCGCGGCCACGTTGAACCTTTTGCGAGCCTTCACCCGTGGCGGTTACGCCGATCTAAATAAGTTGTCAAGTTGGAACCGAGATTTCGTGGCTTCTTCAGCAGCGGGTGCCCGTTATACCCAGATGGCAGACGAAATCGACCGTGCGCTGCGTTTTATGGCAGCTTGCGGGCTTAACCCTGGCACCACCCCAACTCTCCACGAAGTCGACTTCTACACTAGTCACGAGGCTTTGCTGCTCAACTACGAAGAAGCGCTGACCCGCCGTGATTCGTTGAGCGGCGATTGGTACGACTGTTCAGCACACATGTTGTGGATTGGCGAAAGGACTCGCGAACTTGATGGCGCGCATGTGGAGTTCCTGCGTGGTGTGAGCAATCCTTTGGGTGTCAAGATCGGCCCTACCGCCACGCCCGCAGAAGTACTTGCGCTTTGTGAAGCGCTTAATCCAGAGCGCCGACCGGGTCGTTTGACGCTCATTAGCCGTATGGGTGCCAACAAAATCGCCGATTCCTTACCGAGTTTGCTTGAATCTGTTCGCCAAGCCGGCCACGTTGTGGTATGGGCGTGCGATCCGATGCATGGCAATACCTACACATCTGCGAGCGGACGCAAGACCCGCCATTTTGATGACGTGATGAGCGAAATCGTGCAATTTTTCGCGGCCCACAAAGCCGCTGGAACTCATCCTGGAGGAGTTCACGTTGAGCTGACCGGAGACGCGGTCACAGAGTGCTTAGGTGGCTCTGATGACTTAGGAGACGACGACCTTGAACGAGCTTACGAAACCATGTGTGACCCACGGCTCAATGGTCGCCAATCCGTGGATTTGGCTTTTCAGGTGGCGGAACTGCTAAGCGCCAACAACGCTTGACACCACAGAACTAAGCAAGATTTTCTACGAATGCTTCGAGTTGGCGAAGGTTGCGCGCCTCAAAAGCACCATCGCAATATTGCGCGTATTCACCAACGATAGAATCGCCGGTGTCCCAATAGCTTCGTGGTTCCGGGTTCAACCAATACACATGACGGGCATTGCTTTGCATTTCTTTAACGGTCCAGCTTTTTGCCTCGTGGTAATTGTTGCGTGCGTCACCGAGGATCATGATTGAAGTGCGTGGGCCAATATCTTTGCCGAACCGTTCCCAAAACACTTCAAAAGCGTGTCCGTAGTCGGAGTGACCATCAACCCAAACCACATCAGCTTCGGTATTGACCCGATGCACGGCTTGGTTGATGTCTTCTGCTCCTTCGAAGTACGCGGTTACTTCATCTATCCCGTCGATGAACACAAAGGAGCGGACTTTGGAAAACTGACCAGAAATCGCATACACAAGTTGCAAAGTGAAACGCGCGAAGGCCGCTACCGAACCCGAAATATCGGCGATCACAAATATTTCTGGTTTGTGTGGTTTAGGGTTGCGAAACTTTGTTTCAGCCAACACTCCGCCGTAGCTCAATGAAGCGCGTACGGTGCGGCGAAAATCCAGCGGGCCTTTGCGGCCGTGGCGGCGTTTGCGTTGCAAACGCGCTGCGAGTTTGCGGGTGAGCGGGTAGATCGCTTTGCGTAGACTTGCCATTTCTTCACGCGAGGCGTGCATAAAGTCCACATCCTCAGGTAACGGTTTTCGGAGCGTTTTGGCCATCGCCTCAGCGCCTCGGTCAGCAACTAGCCGCCGCCGAATCTCCGCCTCGATTTCTTGTTGCAGTTGATCTATGCGTTGTTGATATTCGTCACGCAACAATCGCTGGTCGAACTCTGACAGATCACCTTGTTCGTATTGCGCTTGTTGCAGGAGGCGCTCTAGAACATTGTCCAGGTCTAGGTTACGCAAGGTGCGATATAGGTAGTAGGTGCCACCAACTGGCCGACCTGGCTCCATTTGCGCGTATAGACGCACCGCGCTACGGGCAACGCTTTTTAGCATTTGTGGGTCTTTGCGCTGCAATGCGTCGAATAGCATCGCGGCGAGGTCTTCGGGGCTTAGGTTCTCAGTTGCACCTGCCGC
>Ga0209022_1003789_pt1 | contig 10224 bp, 8 predicted proteins | sample PinacodermPK_FD_187300 | JGI IMG/M metagenome (GOLD analysis project Ga0209022, IMG submission 187300) | Host-associated microbial community of the marine sponge Aplysina aerophoba from Gulf of Piran - sponge pinacoderm, lysed by proteinase... | ecosystem: Host-associated > Porifera > Sponge >... | reverse complement strand
CGCCAGCACGCGGTAGTCGATGATGCGCTTGGAGAAACGCCGGTAGTCCTGCGACAGCACCGTGCGTATGAAATCGGGGTGGTTGACCAGATAGACGTCGTGAAATCCGCGCCAGCGAACGAAGTCACCGTAGGCCTGCAACAACCCGTGCAACAGGAGGTGCGGTTCCGCGTTCAAGTGCCGGATCTGATGGAAACGGGGAGTCGAAGGCGGGCGCCCACGAGCTTGGGTTCGGTTCATGATCATCGGCAACGACACGCGCTACGGCCTTCCATGCGGCTTCACCCGATCGGTGTCGTCGGTCTCTGCTTGCACTATGCCACAATTCCGATAAAAGAGGGGAAACGACCGCGCCCGCGCCGATTCCACCACTGTTGCCGAGAGGAAAACTTGATGGCCGAATATCCCGTCGAGCCCGTATCCCATACCGAACCGGCGCCGAGCAAGAAGACCTACATCAGCGCCCAATCGTTGCTTGAGGACTCGTTCCGGCTGGGCATGCAGATCCTGGAAAGCGGCTTTCGCCCGAGCTTCATCGTCGGCATCTGGCGGGGCGGCACCCCGGTCGGCATCGCGGTACAGGAGCTGCTGGACTACTTCGGCATCGAGACCGATCACATCGCCATCCGCACCTCGTTCTACAAGGGCATCGGACAGACCGATTCGCGGATCCGCGTCCATGGCATGCAGTACATCATCGACAACGTGAACGCCGACCAGGGGCTGCTGATCGTCGACGACGTTTTCGACACCGGCCTCAGCATCGAAGCCGTGCTTTCACACCTGAAAAGCCGATCCCGCCGCAACGCCCCGGTGGACACCCGCGTGGCCACGGTCTACTACAAACCGGGCAACAACCGCACCGGTCACCAACCCGATTACTACATACACGAGACCGATCACTGGCTGGTCTTCCCCCACGAGCTTCACGGCCTGACGCGGGAGGAAATCATCAAGAACAAGCTCGGCGTGGCGCCCTTCGTGCCGCGTCTCTGACCCCACACGACGGGCTTGCATCGCAAGGCGGCACCATATATAGTGCGTGACCGCCTTTAGTGACACCCTATATGGTAGGATGTCAGGCGGGCGGCATCCACGGGAATCTTTCATGGGAACAGTTGACGGCGGCGGCGAATACCTTCTCGAAGCCGAGGACATCGTCAAGCGCTTTGGCGACTTCACGGCCAACGACGGAGTAACCCTCAGGCTCCGGCCCGGTGAGATCCACGCGCTCCTGGGAGAGAACGGCGCCGGCAAGTCCACCCTGGTCAAGATTATCTACGGCGCGTTGCAGCCCACGGCGGGCCGGCTTCGCTGGCAGGGCCAGCCCGTTACCGTGCCGAGCCCGGGCGCGGCCCGGCAACTCGGCATCGGCATGGTGTTCCAGCATTTCTCCCTTTTCGATTCGCTGACCGTTGTGGAGAACATCGCCCTGGCGCTGCCCGGCCCCTTCGATCCGGACGCGTTGGCGCAGCGGGTCACACGGGTATCGCGGGAATACGGACTGCCGCTGGAACCCGCCGCGCTGGTGGCGGATCTCCCCGTGGGTGTGCGCCAGCGCATCGAGGTGGTGCGTTGCCTGCTGCAGGAACCCCGCCTCCTGATCATGGACGAGCCCACCGCGGTATTGACGCCCCAGGAGGCGCGCCAGCTCTTCACCACCCTTCGGCGCCTGGCCGACGAAGGGTGCGCGGTTCTCTACATCTCGCACCGGCTGGAGGAAGTGAGGCAGCTCTGTCATCACGCCACGATCCTGCGTCACGGCCGGGTGGTGGCCGACCTGGATCCCCGGGCCGAGACCGCGACGTCACTGGCACGGCTCATGGTGGGCGCGGACGTGCAGTCGGTGAACAGCGAAGCACGGGAGAGTTCCGGACCCGCCGCGCTCTCCGTGGCCGACGTCTCGTTGCCGGCGGTGGGCCCTTTCGGAGTGACGCTGCGCAACGTTTCCCTTGAGGTCCGCGGCGGCGAGGTGACCGCGGTGGCGGGTGTCGCCGGCAACGGCCAGTCCGAGTTGTTCGAGCTCCTGTCCGGCGAACGGCCGGCTCCCGCGCCCGAGTCCGTGATCATCGCCGGACGGCCCTGCGGCATCCAGGACATCACCCGGCGCCGGCGCCTGGGCGCTGCCTTCGTGCCCGAGGAACGGCTGGGACACAGCGCCGTGCCCGGTTTCAGACTGTCGGAGAACGTGCTGCTCACCCGGCACGCGTCCGGCGACGACCTGGTGCGCGCGGGCTTCATCAGCGGCGGCCGCACCCGCGCCCTGGCGGCTCGTGTCGCCCGACGCTTCGACGTACGCTCCGGCCGCCACGACCAGGAAGCCAACGCACTCTCCGGCGGCAACCTCCAGAAGTTCGTGGTGGGACGCGAGCTCGACCGGAAGCCCCGGGTCCTGGTGATCAACCAGCCCACCTGGGGCGTGGACGCGGGCGCCGCCGCGCTTATCCGGCAGGCCCTGGTGGACCAGGCCCGGGAAGGCGCCGCGGTACTGGTGATCAGCCAGGATCTGGACGAGATCTTCGAGATCGCCGACCGTATCGCGGTCATCTCCCGCGGCACGTTGTCCGATACCTATGCCGCGGACAGCATCGATCGGGAACGTATCGGCCTGCTGATGTCAGGGGCGCACGAGTCCGGCGCGTTGCCGGAGCAGGACGCACGCGCGTGAGGCTGGTGCTGGAGAAGCGCCCGGAGCGCAGCCGGGCGATGCAGGTCGCCTCTCCGCTCTTCGCCGTCGCTCTCACCATCCTGTTCGGCAGCATCCTGTTCGCCGCCCGCGGCATCGACCCTCTCCACGCCATCTACGTCTACTTCGTCGGACCCCTCACCACCCTGTGGTCGGTGGAGGAGCTCATCGTCAAGGCCACCCCGCTGGTGCTCATCGGAGCCGGCCTGGCGATCTGCTTCCGCGCGGACCTCTGGAACATCGGCGCCGAAGGCCAGTTGATCGCGGGGGCCCTGGCCGGGGCCACCATCCCCATCCTGGCGCCTCAATGGGACTCGGCCCTGGCGATCCCGGCCATGATGCTGCTGGGCATGCTGGGCGGCATGGCCTGGGCGGGAGTACCGGCGTTGCTGCGCAACCGCTTCGGCGCCAACGAGATCCTCACCAGCCTGATGCTGGTGTACGTGGCGCGGTATCTGCTGGACTGGCTGGTGAGGGGTCCGTGGCGCGACCCCCAGGGGTTCAACTTTCCCAAGTCCATCAGCTTCAACGACTGGCATCTGCTGGCCACCTTCGGCGACGGACGGGTGCACCTCGGTGCGGTGTTCGCGGTCATCGCGGTGGCGGTTCTCTACATATTCATGTCGCGCACCCTCAAGGGCTTCGAGATCCGAGCCACCGGGGAGGCCCCCCGCGCCAGCGGCTTCGGCGGCTTCTCGCAGTCGGGGACCACGTGGCTCTGTTTCGGGCTCTCCGGCGCCCTGGCCGGACTGGCGGGCATCTGTGAGGTGGCGGGCCCGGTCGGCCAGCTCCAGCCCACGATCTCGCCGGGCTACGGCTTCACCGCCATCATCGTGGCGTTCCTCGGACGGCTGAATCCACTGGGCGCGCTGTTCGGGGGACTGGTGCTGGCCATCTGCTACCTCGGCGGCGAGGCCGCCCAGGTGGAGCTCTCCATCTCCGAGAAGACCGCCCAGGTCTTCCAGGGCATGCTGCTGTTCTTCATCCTGACCTGTGACACGCTGATCCGTTGCCGGGTGCGGCTGGAATGGGCCGCCGGGACGTCGCCGCGACCGGGCCGGCGCCTGTCCATGGGACTCGGCGGCACGACTCCCCGCACCGCCGACGCCGGGGGGAGCGCGCAATGACCGCGCTGGAAGCGGTGCTGCTCACCATCATCACGGCGTCGACGCCGTTGCTGCTGGCGGCGGTGGGCGAGCTGGTGGTGGAACGCTCCGGCGTGCTCAACCTGGGGGTCGAGGGGATGATGATCATGGGCGCGGTCACCGGTTTCGCGGCCGCCTATGCCACCGGGTCGGTCACGGTGGGTGTGGCCGCGGCCATCGCCAGCGGCACCGCCATGGCGCTCCTGTTCGCCTTCCTGACCCAGACCCTGGCCGCCAATCAGATGGCCACGGGCCTGGCCCTGACACTGTTCGGAATCGGACTCTCGGGGCTCATCGGCCAACCCTTCACCGGCCTCCCCGGCGTCAAGCTCGCGGCCATACACATCCCGGGGCTGAGCGAGCTGCCGCTCATCGGTCCGGTGCTGTTCGGCCAGGACGTGCTGGTATACGCTTCCGTGGCCATCACCGTCGCCGTTGGATGGATGTTCGCCCGTACCCGCCTGGGACTGGTGATCCGCGCCGTCGGCAGCAACCATCATTCCGCCCACGCTTTGGGCTACGATGTAGCCGGCGTGCGTTACCGAGCCATCGCCTTCGGCGGGGCCTGCGCCGGGCTGGCCGGGGGCTATCTGTCGCTGGCTTATACGCCGCAGTGGATCGAGAACATGACCGCCGGACGCGGCTGGATCGCACTGGCGCTGGTGGTGTTCGCCACCTGGACGCCCTACCGCGTGGCCGCCGGCGCCTATTTGTTCGGCGCCGTATGGATCATGGGCCTCTACGCCCAGGGCGTCGGTGTCGCGATTCCGCCCCAATTCCTGGCGGCCTTGCCGTACCTGATCACCATCGCCGCGCTGCTGGCCATTTCCGGCAACCGTATCTTGACGAAAGTGAATACACCTGCTTGTATCGGTCAAACGTTCGTGCCGGACCGGTAAACGGACGGCACCTGTACCCATCCGGAGGAGGAAAAATGCGAAAGTTCATCGTGCTGGCGGCCGCTCTTGCCCTGTCCCTCGTCACCACAAACGCGCTCGGGGCGGACCCCTTGAAGGTCGGCTTCGTCTATGTCGGTCCCATAAGCGACCACGGCTGGAGCTACCAGCACGACCAGGGCCGTCTCGCCATCGGGAAAGCCCTGGGGAAACGCGTAAAAACTGTCTATGTCGAGAGTGTTCCTGAGGGCCAGGATACGGAACGCGTCATTACGCGGTTCGCTCGGGAAGGTGCCGGCCTCATCTTCACCACTTCTTTCGGTTACATGGATCCCACCATCAAGGTGGCCAAGCGCTTTCCCAAGGTAATATTCGAGCACGCCACCGGCTATAAGCGAGCGAAGAACGTGGCGACATACTCCGGCCGGTTCTACGAAGGCCGCTACGTCATCGGCCAGATCGCCGCCAAAATGTCCAAGAGCGGGATAGCTGGCTACATCGCGTCGTTCCCGATTCCGGAGGTTGTGCGCGGCATCAACTCTTTCATGCTCGGCGCCCAGTCCATCAACCCCAACTTCAAGGTCAAGGTCGTGTGGGTGAATTCCTGGGTCGATCCTGGCAAGGACGCTGACGCTGCCAAGGTGCTCATCGGCCAGGGGGCGGACATCATCACCCAGCACACCGATCATGCGACACCGATACAGATCGCTGCTGAAAAGGGCGCTCTGGCATTCGGCCAGGCCTCCGACATGATCAAGTTCGGCCCCAAGACCCAGCTCACCGCCATCATCGACGACTGGCGCCCCTACTACATCCAGCGCACCAAGGCGGTGCTCGACGGCTCCTGGAAGTCCACGGACACGTGGGGCGGGATGGACACCGGCATGGTCGGGATGGCCCCCTACACCAACATGCCCGCGGATATCGCCGCCATGGCCAAGGCCACCGAGGACAAGATCCGCTCCGGCAAGATGCACGCCTTCGACGGCCCCATCTACAAGCAGGACGGCACTCTGGCGGTGCCCAAGGGCAAGCGCCTCGACGACGGCACGCTGCTGGGCATGAACTGGTACGTCAAGGGCATCGACGACAAGCTGCCGAAGTAGGGACGGCCTCTTGCACAATTGATCGTCACCCCCGCGGACCGACCCCGTACGGCCGGGTATTCCGCGGGGGTGGGAACCGATACGTTCCTCGGCCGGCAATCCCGACTATCGCGACGCATCGGCATGAACCTGCTTCTCATCATGTCGGACGAGCACAGCCGGGAGGTTGCCGGCTGTTACGGGAATCCGATCGTCCGCACGCCGAATCTCGATGCCCTTGCGGACCGCGGAGTCGTCTTCGAAAACGCCTACTGCAACTCACCCATTTGCGTACCCTCGCGCGCCAGTCTCGCGACCGGAGACTACGTCCACCGTACCGGTTACTGGGACAGCGCCGCCCCCTATGACGGCAGGGTCCCGTCCTGGCACCACCGGGTCCGTGACGCGGGCCATGAGATGGTGTCGATCGGCAAGCTCCACTTCCGGAGCGCCGATGACGACAACGGCTTCAGCGATGTGCGGCACCCCATCTATGTTGTCGACGGCGTCGGCGACGTCCATGGACTGCTGCGCACGGACAAGCGGGTACGCACGGTGGCGCGCGGACTGGCCGCCGAGGCCGGGCGCGGGCAGTCCGCCTACACCCGCTTAGACACCCGGGTCGCCGAGACTACCGTGCGCTGGATCCGCGAACACCGGAACGACGAACGTCCCTGGGTGTTGTTCTCGTCGATGCTCTCTCCGCACTATCCACTGATCGCGCCCAAGGAATTTTACGATCGCTACGCCCGTGTCGACTTACCGAGGCCCCGCCTGTACCGGCAGGCCGACCGACCTCGCCACCCGGTGATCGACCACTACCGGGAAACCTGGAACTACGGCGATTTCTTCGACGAGGAGCGGCTGGAGGTGGGGCTGAAGGCCTACTACGGACTCTGCTCCTTCCTCGATTTCCAGATCGGCAGAATCCTGGACGCGCTGCGGGACAGCGGGCGGGCCGATGACACGCTGGTCATCTACACTTCCGATCACGGCGAAAGCCTCGGCAACCGCGGCCTTTGGGGCAAGTCGGTGATGTACGAAGAATCGAGCGGCGTTCCGTTGTTGGTCTCGGGACCGGGCATCAACCCCGGAACGCGATGCTCCACCCCGGTGTCGCTGGTTGATATCTACCCCACCGCGGTTGAAACGGTGTGCGGCGAGCTGGACGCGCGAGAACGCCGGCTTCCCGGGAACAGCCTCATCGCTCTCGCGCGGGAGCATTCACCGGACCGCGTCGTGTTCAGCGAGATGCACGATGACGGATCGATGACCGGCGAGTTCATGGTGCGCGAGGATGCCTGGAAGCTCGTGCATTACGTCGGCTATCCCGCACAACTCTTCGATCTCTCAGTTGACCCGTTCGAGCAAACGGACCTCGCCGGCCGGCCCGAGACGCAGGACGTTCAAGGCCGCCTCTACGACCGGCTTCACAAGATCGTGGATCCCGAGAGCGTCAACCGACGTGTCTTCACCGACCAGCAAGCTCGAATCGAGAGACTCGGAGGCGTCGATGCAATTCTGTCGCGCGATGACTTCAACTTTACGCCAGTGCCATAGACATTCAGCACTACCTGAACACGTACACGTCCACGGAAGGCCTCAATAGGACCTGACGGTCACTACTGCTTCGTGCCCACGAAGAGGCCTACCATCGACCCTTCGCTTCCGCCCGGTGTGGAGATGTTGCCTCCGACCGTGCCCGCGATGAGGCGCGGGTCGCCGTTGTCGGCGGGCACGTTCGAGAACCGGCCGCCCCAGACGCCGCTTGAGGACAGGCCGATCTGAGGATGCTCGATCGTTACGTCGGTGCTCCGGAATTTCCCGCTCGGATCGAACGATGTGGGGCCGAGGATAACCCGGTATTGCATGGTGCCGCTCAACTCCTCCACGTCTCCCGTCGTCGGCTCCACGCGGAACACGTTGAACTCGATGCCGTCAGCGCAACCCATGCACCCGCCGATCGTGCCATCCGCGAAGTCCGCCGTCAGGGCGACGGTGGAGTAGAACTCTCCCATGTCGAGAGTGCCCGGAGCGATGCTCGGGAAGTCGGTGCCGTACCGCGTCACGGTGAGCCCGTGGGCCGTCCCCGCGTACTGCGCGCTGCCCAGAGCGGGCATGATCGGCGGGTTCGACAGGGATATCTCCGGGCCATCCGCGAAGGCCCCGATCTCGACATCCGTGATGCTCAGGGTTTCTACATTGCCAGTGAGGTGAATCCAGTAGCCGCCTGCCAGGTAGTGCGCGGGGTCGCTATCGTCCCAGTTGACGGCGACGAAGGCGCTGCGCGTGGTGTCGCTCCCGACATCCAGGAGATGCCAGAGGTGGCTGCGGTACCCCGGAAAGAGCCCCTCGAGAGGGCGGCTCTCGTAGGCGTCCCCCGCCACGTCGAGGGTGAACGAGTTCCCGTTCTCGCGCGTGACGGTCAGAGCGATGTTCTGCCCATCGAACGTCGTGCTGGCCGAGTCCGTCGAGACGCCGCCGGCGTCCCGGTTCGACGACTGCGTGACGCTGCCAAAGGCCGGGAGAGAGGTTGCGGCGGTGTCGGCCGCGCGCAGCGTCATGTTCGGGGAGGCCGTGTTGACTTCGGCCAGAGTGATATTGCCGGGAGTGGCTGGCTGGCCGCTGCTACCGCCACCGCAGGCTGCAAGAGCCAGCGGTGCGCTGATTGCGATCACTGCGAGACACCGGTTCATGGTGCACCTCCATCACTCGCGTTGTGGGTTCCCTCTTACCCAGTGCATTGAGCCATCCAGCAAGGCGTATCCTGGCGGTGGGTGATAGTCAGCGATATACCGTCTATGATTTCCCCTTCCCGTTAAAGCAACAATAACGATAAGCTGAAATAAATACCGAAAAAAGTCAACGAAAAAGGGTGGTGTATGAGAGTCAGGGCGAGGAGTCGGTGGCGACAAGTTGGGGGGCGTCGACGGAAATGGTGCGCCCGCCAGGAATCGAACCTGGACTTAGGGTTCCGGAGACCCTCGTGATGTCCTTTTCACTACGGGCGCGCAGGTTCTTCTTACCAGATTCGGCGATGGCCGCTCAAGGGTGGTTGGACTGAAAGGTGATTGATCACGCAACCCGGGGCTCTAAGTGGGTTCCCCGCCCTTGCTTCGTTCCCCTGCAACCGCGTTGAGAATAGCCTGAGCGACCACTTCGGCGGCGACGATGCCGACGGCGTTGACGCCGGCGCGGCGCTTGCCGGTGGAGAGGGCGAACAGGGTGTCGCCGTCGTAAAGCGTGTGAGACGGGCGGATGGCGCGGGCGATGCCGTCGTGAGCCATGGCAGCCACAGTATTGACTTCGGCCGAAGAAAGGGCGGCGTCGGTGGCGATGACGCCTATGGTAGTGTTGGTTCCGGACATCCTTGGGGCATCGCCTCGCCGGAGGCTGGGGGCCACATCGACCCATCGGCCGGATGACTCGTCACGAGCGCCCGCGACGGTCTCCCCGGTAGCCGGATCGATGACATTCCCCACGGAATTCACCACCATCAGCGCGCCCACCGTAGCGCCGCCGGGCAGCCTGGCGCAGGCAGAGCCGATGCCGCCGTCCGCCGCACGCAGGCCTGGCGCCTTTCCCACCGTCGCGCCGGTCCCGGCGCCGATGCGGCCGGTGGGCACGGGCGCGTCGGTGGCCCCCTGGCAGGCGCGGTAGCCCATGGCCTTGTCGGGCCGGACCCGTGAATCGCCGACGCCCAGGTCATAGATGACGGCGCCGGGGACGATGGGGACCACCGCATGGGCCGTGGCGAAGCCGGCGCCGCGCTCCTCAAGGAAGCGCATGACGCCCGCGGCCGCGTCGAGGCCGAAGGCGCTGCCGCCGGTCAACAGGACGCCGTGAGCCGTTCCCACCAGCCGTCCCGGCCGGATGGCGTCGGTTTCGCGCGTGCCGGGTGCGAATCCGCGCACGTCGACTCCGGCGGTTGCCCCGGCCGGGCACAGGACCACGGTGCAGCCGGTGCGTGCCCGCCGGTTGGTGGCGTGGCCCACCTGGATGCCTCTGACGGCGGTAATCGTTTCGTTCTTCATGGTTCTTGCATTACGCCGGCCCGGTTCATTGCGTTGCCTCACGCTCGCGCGACTCTGACCGGCTACGTGCTCGCATTCTCCCCGTGTAGCCTATAGCTTGTTCCCATGAGCGACGAAAACCCCTCCGTGCGTCCCCGGCTTCGCTATATCGACATTTTCCCGGTACCCGAGGAACAGGGGCGGCAGGCCTTCGCCATCCGCGACCCCCAGCACTTCAGCGACAAGGTCCTGCGTCTCCGGGTCGAGGCGGCATGCGCACTGCAGTTCTTCGACGGCACGCGCACGCTGCCGGAGATCCAGGCCGCGTACGAGGAAACGTACAAGGTGGAGTTTCCGCTGCCACTGCTGGAGCAGTTGTGCGAGGTTCTCGATGACGGC
>Ga0209022_1003788_pt1 | contig 10225 bp, 10 predicted proteins | sample PinacodermPK_FD_187300 | JGI IMG/M metagenome (GOLD analysis project Ga0209022, IMG submission 187300) | Host-associated microbial community of the marine sponge Aplysina aerophoba from Gulf of Piran - sponge pinacoderm, lysed by proteinase... | ecosystem: Host-associated > Porifera > Sponge >... | reverse complement strand
TTCGATTGTGCGCGCCACGGGAACTATCAGCGGAGCCAAACCACCCGTGGCCACGATCTGGGCATCACCGATCTCGTTGAGGAAGCGGTCAACCATTCCGTCAATCATGGCTGCAAAGCCGAACACGGCCCCAGATTGCACCGACTCCACAGTCGATTTACCGATGACGCTGCGTGGCACAACCAACTCCACAGCACGCAGCGCCGCAGCCCGACCAAGCAAGGCATCAAGGCTTATTTCAATACCTGGGGCGATGGCACCCCCCAAGAACTCGCCGAACTCTGAGATCACATCAAAATTATTGCCGGTACCAAAATCAACTACCACGGTTGGGCCACCATACAAATCGTATGCTGCTACCGCGTTTGCTATGCGGTCAGCGCCGACCTCTTTGGGGTTGTCGTAGAGGATCGGAATACCGGTCTTGGTTCCCGGTTCGATAACGACCGGGGCGAACGGTAAGTGTCGCCCTACCATCTCACGCAACCCAGCGAGCACTCGTGGCACCCCCGAACATATAGCTGCACCGATCAAATCTTCTAGTTCTAACCCAACGCTACTCAGCAGTGAACGGATGAGCACCGAGTATTCATCAGCGGTTCTTTTCGTATCGGTGGACAACCGCCAATGATCGACGAGGCCCGCGGCTGCACCGGTATCTTCATCAAGGTCAGGATCATAGAGACCCAAAACGCTTTGAGTGTTGCCAACATCAATGGTGAGAAGCACCCTGTAAAGCTACCGTTGTAATGCTATTCAAGCTCAACCGTGCAGCAATTGAGCACCCGCCCGTTTCGTTACAGACACAATCTTCTTAGCGTCAATCAAGGCAGACGAATCGACTACCCAAACATCAACGTCATCTGGATTCATTCAGGAGAACCTTCAAATCATCAAGTTGGCCAGTATTGAGCGCGAGGTGGTCTGCTAGGTCGCGGGTGGTGATTCGTCCCCGATCCAAGGCGGTGAAGAGTGTTGCTGACAAAGGTGTTCCGAGCGCACGAATACGTTTCTGGCAAGCGGATTCGTCGCCACCACCCCCCGAAGTGTCGTTCCAGTCCCGTGCTGCGAGTTCAGAGACGACCGTTGAGTACAGTGCAGGAACCGCAAGCCCAATTTCTTGGAGTCGAATTGCCATCGCTCTCGCACTCACAGAGAATCTGTTGGCGAGATACCGCGCCGTGTCGGCATCGGCGGTGGGTGAAGCATTTGTCACTCCATATTTTGTTGCCGCAACTTTCTCAACAGCTTCTTTGGGAAGCAGAAAGGTTGCTGCGTATCGTTCACACCATCTCTCAACCGACTGGTCTTCTTCGGTAGGTGTCACAAAATCTTGGCAGGCCGCATCGATGCGCGTCAAAAGATGGGCGACTTCGTGAAATAATGTGAATATTCGAGCGGTGGGGTGGTAAGCGGTGTTGACGGCAACCATTGGGACGTAGTCGTTCCATGCTCCGAAACCACGAATATTGTTCTTTCCCATCGAAAGTTGCACGACCAATACGCCTTGCTCTTCAAGGTGGCCGCGCCATTCACGAAACGCGACCGATAGGTTTTGCCACGCGAGTTGGTCTGGTGTGGAGATACTGGAGTTGGAACGCTCCCTGATCGCGGCTTTGGTGGGATTTTGATTGGTTTGATATCGGTTTAGCTCCACTCTCGGTGCACCTGTGTCTTGGAGAACCCACGCCGTTAGTTCTTGAAGTCGACGCGCCCACCGTATCTGGTTGGTTTCCTTCGGGCTCAGTTTGCGGTTCGCTGAGCCTTGGGCGCGCCGAAATGAAGTTGGCATTCCCGCGTCTGTTGGCGGTTCGGGTAGAAAGAACAGCGCCGATGGCCTCTTCAACACTTTGACGAGTTTGCTGAATTGCCCTTTTGTGGGGTTTGATTTTGCGTTCTCCCAATCTTCGACACGCGCCGCGTCTATCTGAACTCGCTCAGCCAATTCCACCTGCGTGAAGCCGGCCTCTTCACGAGCCCAAGCAAGTACTTGAGCAGATATAGGTACGGTACTAGCGTTCATTTGGCTGGCCCTCTAGCTGTTCCACGATTTGGAGACGAAATCTGGTGATAGCTTAGGCGTGGTTTGTTGCCGGTCGTGTGAATACCTCAAATTTCTTGCCGGCTGCGAATACTCCCTTAAGTATTCGAGGGGTGTCTCCAGCCGCAGCATGAGGGGTCAGGCGATCGCGGTTCTGGTGACCAAGACGGTGTGGGTCGTGTCAGTGCTGGACTCCACGGTGATCGTGTAACCGCGCACCGTGATGCGTCGACGGTGTAGACAAGCACTCCTTCGGCCAGCAGAGCAGGGAAAGTCCCGACTACGCCGTCGCGGTAACGCTGTTCGAGAGGGAGGTCGTAACCGACTCGGCGGCTGCTCTCAATGACGATCACTTCGGTTCCCGACAGAGGTACCGCGGCCATTGCTACGCCATCACCGGGTGCAGCTATCAGTTCCAAATCGAAATATTCTGAAATTGTTTCGAGTAGCATCATGCGGGGTTAGTGTAGACCAATGCCGGGCGTGGCGTTGGAGCCAAAGCCGTGCCAACGGTTCTCTTGACGACGCTGGTGCAGGTCGCCCTTGATTTCGGGTTCACGAGTTTGTTGGGTTTAGAACGCGACGAGGCCATAGGGTTGTTTGACGAACGGAGAAACGTCTACCGTTTGCATCGCAAGGTCATCCATCGCCATGACACGGCTCCGCGTCGACGAACGAACCATCGCCTACGCCCAACACCGTCAAACGCAACCGAACCCTGCACAACACGTCTACACTATGCTTTGTCGCAACGAACGATAGTGCTTGCCGGCCCTCAAAGCCTACGAGGTATGCGTGTTCGCAACTGTTCTGTGTCTATCAAACCCACGCAGAACCAACGGCGCGTCAAAAGCTTCTCCTGAGAATCGACGTGCATCAACCGCGAATCTCGAACCATTCGACCGCCACACCGCGCAACTCAAATATCGTTTGAAACCGCGGCATCGCAGGGAATTCGCGGATCGATTCGTATGAAGTCTGTTCAAGTGTCGCGACCATCATCATTCTCGCATCATTCAACCACTACTTTGAGAAAAACGGCTACGCAAACGTGTCCTTAATGACGCACCAAAGTAGATTATCGTCACGATTGTGAGCGATAGTGCCCCTAACAGTAGTAGGCTCTTTCCGTCGACTGGCGTTAAATCTCTTATGTTGCTCCCATATACAGCAAACGTAAGTGACCCGGTTGAAAATGCCACCGCGATGCCAGAAGCGAAGGTACGGAATCGTTCCGTTCGTTGTTGCTCATTCAGATATTCGCGAAGGCCTGCTACTTCAGTCGCGGTGTTCACAGCATGCAATGAATCTCGCAATTCGGAGCGTCTAGCTCGTAAGTTGCAATCAAGATTGTCCAACGATGCGTTCAGAGAGTTGTCAAGAATGTTACTATGCTTGCCTAGTTCGTCGCGTAGAATGCTAACGCCTAAACGCCGTCTCAAGCGAGTTGAGTTTTCACGAGCTAACCTAAGATAGCAATCTAAGTGTGTGACGGTCTTTAGTGACTGGTTTAGGACCGTGGTTTGCGCGATTGGAGAAATCGAATCTTTTCGGTCGTCATGAAGAAATTTAAGAAAATGCGCTTCCACTTGCTCAATTTCAGTTTGTAGGTGATTCAGAAAATATAGTTCGTTTTTGATAAGGCGTTCGAGAAGATGAATAATCAAAACGCGCCCAGGGGGCTTTTCATTGAGTCGCAGAGTAGTGCTCGTATCAAGCAAAAACCCCGGAATAGCATGGTGTGGCCAACGTTGCACAGAATCGCGAGAATTCCCCCAATTCAAACAATCGCCTTCTTGTGGAGTCTCCCAACATACAACGGTCCATGAATTTGTCGTTAGAACCCTAGCTAATCTTTTGCAATATGCCACTTCGAAGGACTCATGCCTATTGGGGAACGCTAGAGTAGCAAGATCCAACAATTCACATTCATCCAAATAGGACTCTAGTTTAGGTAGTTTGTTTGCGGTAGGTGATATGTCTGAATAGTTTGGAAGATCATTGAAAAGATCCAACCGACCGAGAATTGAAAAATTGCTGATTCTTGAAATCTCGGTTAGTAGTTCATGAGCTCGGAAGAGAGTTGCCTTTGAAGATAGTTCGTCATCGAAATCAAATTCGATCAAGATCTCATCGGCACCTCCTAACATCTTGATTAGTGATGGATTAACCTCGGAGGTCAAGGGATCAGCAAATAACGGACTTGTGAAACTGGTCTGAAGCGCTTCCCAATCAACTAGTCTTTCAAAAAACCCTGAAACAAACAGACGCATGTCGGATTTAGCCTTTACCCAAACCGCAAAGTTGGGTCCATTCCAAAGCTCAGGCGACTCATGCCGGAAAGTCATTGCAGTTTTTGGTATTGCAGAGTTCTGTTTCGGGAGATTAGTCATCACGAGCCGCTATCTGCTCTATTATCGGAGACTTTATAGTTGGATATGAATTGGCTTTTCTCCATTGATTCTCGACGACTTCAATATAGTGGAAAGCGTTCCGCTTGTTTGCAAAGTAAGTTGGACTCTTCGTGATCTGTCCTGACCATGATCTGTACTTTAGCATCACGTTTGCAATTGCGCACCCGGCCGATATGCGGGATAACGCAAAAACAAAGGCGAGATCCTCGTTCGTCCGAAGTGCGGGCCAACCTCCAACAGCGAGCGCGAGACTTCTGTGAGTCATTACACAGTTTGGGTGAAAAACAAAAGGTGTCGTCCAATTCGGGGACAACTCCCCAGCGTGCCACGTTTGGCGCTGCTCTATCCAGTGCGGTGTTCTTCCGCCATCAACAGAAATGCGGTTCGCAGCGATCCATTTATATGCTGAGGTTGATAATTCCTCCATCATTCTAATTATTCCAGGTACGACGAGTAGGTCATCGGCGTCCAACGGCAAGATAGCGTCTCCGACAGCTCTAGATAACGCAATGTTTCTCGCCACCGCCACGCCACACGGTTCGGGATTGTGAATAATGCGGTCAGGGCCAACAAAGGTCTGAGAGGAAAGCCCATCAACACAAAGAACCCAGTCTACTGTAAATTGCGCCTCCCTACGGAGTTCATTCACGGAATCTGCGACCTCGTCGAAATATGCCGTAAGATCGGGACTCATAGCTGAGATTATTGACAGTGTGGCCATCGTTCTCCTAACGTACTCAGGCTAGAGTACAATAATACACGGTATGATTACAGAGTGATGATAGTTACAGGCCTAGGTGTAGTGGGCATAGTTGTTGGTAACTCCGTGATGGCGTGAGTCTCGTGTGTACGTGTGGGGTTGTCGACAATTCACGCGAAAACGCAGGCGGCTCGTGTGTCGCATGCTAATGCAAGGTTGATGCCCGCTGGGCGTTTGTTGATGGTCCGTCGGGTTGAGTTAGGTATGCCCCAAGCTAATGTCGCGGTTCAGATGGGTCTTTGTTGGGGCACGGCCGCGAAGTGGTTGCATCGTTATCTCGTAGAGGGTGAGACGGGTTCATGGACCGATCCTCAAAGCCACACCGGTCACCGATGCGCACCCCAGCGAAAGTTGAGGAGCGGGTTTGTCGGCTTCGGACCAGCATGAGGCGCGAGCCGGTGTATTTTGGGGCGCGTACGGAGATTCCGGCTTTGGCGGTGTGGCGGATCTTGTGCCGTAATGGGTTGAACTGGCTGAGGCCGGATCGACCGGCCCACCGGTCAGGCGATACGCCGCTATGAATGCAGATCTCCATGTGAATTGGTGCACCTTGATATCAAGAAAGTAGATAAGATCCCCCCAGGCGGTGACTGGAGTCCACGGACGCGGCTCTGTGCAGGCCAAACACACCAAATGTAAACCAGTCGTCTGCAAACATTGAGTCCCTGCGCGTAAACGTGGGATTTGGGTTGCTGGTGTTGGGTTGGTGGTCATGTTATCAGGTATCCTCGGGCTTGGTAGTTGGTGGGGTTGGTGAATCCGTGTGCGGTTCGTCCGAGGGTTTGTAGGAGGTTGTTGATTCGCTTTGATTCTGCCGTTGGAAGGTCGTCCGGTGTGGTGCCAGGCCAGGATTTCGTCGGACCAGTTGATGATACGGGTTTGCTCGAGTTCAGTCAATGCGAGTTCAAGGTGCCAGGCCAGGATTTCGTCGGACCAGTTGATGATGGTGTCGACGATGTTTTCGAACTCGGGCAGTTCACCAGTTTTGTAGAGGTCACAGAACCTGTCGAGCGCTTCGAGCGCGCCGTCGTGCTCGTCGGCTAGGTAGAGTCCGTGGAGTTCTTGTAGTGCTTGCCAACCGGTTTTCAGTCTTGGGTGAGCGTCGAAGAGCTTGTCGAGTCGTGCTTGGTCTGTGTCGGTGAGCGTGTCACCTCGACGCAGCAGCAAGAACCGGGCGCAAAACACTTGAGGACCTGCGACGGGTTTGGTTCCGTTGTTTCGGCGTTGGATCTCGCGGCGCACCGCAGTCAACCCGGCGGTGAACCATCTGATGATGTGGAACCGGTCAAGCACATGGCGTGCTTGCGGTAAACAGGTTTGTATGGAGGCTTTATAAGCATTAGATCCGTCGCTGACGACGACTTTGACACTACGACGCCAGCTGTGGGGTTGCGACATCAAAAACCCTGTCAACCCAGCGCTTGAGCGGTGTTCGACCATGGCTAGGGTGTGGCCGGTGTCGCCGTTGACGATGACGGTCACATAGCGGTGGCGTTTCCGCATCGACGTTTCATCAACGAGTAACACTTCGCAGCGTTGACTACGGCGACGCGCGGCGACCAGCCCTAGGTTGCGTCTGACTTCGCGCGACAAATAAGCACCAACCTCCTACAAACCCTACTACGAACCGCACACGGTTTCACCAACCCCACCAACTACCAAGCCCGAGGCACCCTGATAACATGACCACCAACTCAAATCCCGCATTTGCGCGCAGTGCCAACTCTCAATCAAGGGGCACGGGGCATCGGCCTCGGTCGCAACATTATTGCTTGACGGATTTACACAGGGTTGAATTTACGTCTAAGTGAGTAACTGCTGCGGTTTCGACGGAGCAGTAAAAATTTCTGTACAAGTGGCACTGTATAGCCAGCGTATATGACCCTAACGAACGTGATGTCTTCTCTACTGTTCAACTTTCAAGGCGGAGAGTGTGGCGAAGTACGCCTGGACACAATCTTCACTTTGTGGGTTAACTGGCTCCGGGGTGGTTGGAATCGAGCAGAGTAGCCACTGCCTCTCAGCACCTGAGATAAGGCACAGAGAGTGACTGACTACATCTTGTATTGCTTACGTGGTCGCCGGTGTCAGCGTGTGAGTCCCACGGGCGGGAACGCCAACCCCTATCTTGTTGACTGGGCTAACGCCGACCGTGATTTGCTCGCCTACTGCGGTTAGGCCGGCGATGTCGAAGCTCCTTGCATCAGCAGGCACGGTCATATTGCCACGGTTGCCCGCCACTCGTGGGTCCACCGGGTACCACACTACTTGATAGCCGGTGACTCCTTCCATTTTAGCGTTTGCCGCATTCACGGTCCATGTCACCCTCACCGTGGTCGTCTTCGGTGGCTGCACAACAGTAAGGCCGACTACTGGCGTTTCAGGTGTGGCTTCGGCTTTGGCTGTCACCGCAGTGGGTGCGGCGGTAGCAAACGTTGGGCTATGGGTGCCGTCGGTGGTTGTCTGACCTGAGAAGCCGACTCCGTTGACCGCGATGATTCCAATGATGTGTGGGCCAGATGACAAACCAGTGATGACAGTGGTCGGCCGAACCGATGCAGCCACCACCCTGCTGCCCGCAACGGGCTCATTGCCTGTGGCATTGCGGGCCCACCACACGTTGTAATGCGTGATGTCGCTGCCGTTGCTTGCTGGCGGAGTCCAAGTGACTACTAGTGATCCACTCTCCGGAATGACCTCAATATTTCCCGGTACAACCGCGTTGGGCAGACCTGCGGGAGTGCCCGATGCCCAGTCGCTCCAAGGACCATCGCCGGTGGGGTTCGTGGCTCGCACTCGATAATCCCAAGACGCGCCCTGAAGTGCGTCTCCGTTGGCAACAGTGGCCTCATACCTGGTAGCTGTGCCTGAGTGCGCGACGTTGACAGCTGTTGGGTTACCGGGCATCGGGTCGGTTTCACTTGTTACAGTGGCCCGACGTTGTACCTTATAGCCGGTCACCGCGGCGGTGCCGTTGGACGCGGGAGCATTCCACGTAACTATCTGCAGAGTACCTCTCAGGTCGATGAAGCCTTGTGCAGGGGCCGGTGGTTGAGACACCCGAACATTGGTGGGTGCAGCAGGTACAGCAGTTTGTGGGCTGACACATCTAAGCAACACCAGCGACCAACCCGGCGGGCAGAGCGGTTTGACTACAACTGTGTTGCTGACATGCCATTCGCTCCAACCAGCCTGGTTGCGAGCCCGGATTGAGATACGGTACTGACCTGGTGGCAAATTGGGCCACTCCCAACTAGTAGTGCTAGCATCGTACTCTCCACCCGTCTGGAAGGTTGGCGTTGATCCCTGGGCACCCTCTATCGATATGTCCCATCTGGTGATGCGAGACCCGTTATCGTCGGCGGACCATCTTGCGGTGATTATCCCTTCTCCACCCGAAACGTTCAACGCAGGCCGCGAAGGCACATCATAAACAGCGGTATTAACTTGGGTTTGTTCTCCGCATCCTGCGGCGTTGCAAGCGCGTATGGTGATGGTGTAGCTGCCGGGTGCAACGTTGTTCCAAGTGTAGTTCGTCGCGGTTGATGATGGCCCACCTGCGAGGTTACCGTCATCAACTTCCCATCTGGTGATTGGAGACCCGTTATCATCAGCGGACCAACTCATCTGGATACGCCCCCCCGTGTCCCGCGCAATCGGTGGTAGTGACACCGTGTCCTGCACACTCAGCGTTGGTCGCGATGGAGGGGAGACAATCGCAGCCGTTGAGGTTTCCCGAGCCACAGTCGTTGCCGGTGGTGCAGTCGTTGCTGGAGCCGTTGAGGTTTCCCGAGCCACAGTCGTTGCCGGTGGTGCAGTCGTTGCCGGACGTGCAGTCGTTGAAGTTGTCGGAACGGCGGTCGTTGTGGTTGAGGTTTCCCGAGCCACAGTCGGAGCCTCTGTCGTTGTGGTTGAGGTTTCCCGAGGCACAGTCGTTGTCGGAGGTGTTGTGGTTGTGGTTGTGGTTTCGTTTTCGGTGGTGGGTTGTGTTGTTTCGGTTGTGAGGGTGGATTCGTTGTTGTTGGTTGTTAGTAGGGCGAGTGTTGTGGTTGCTACTGCGATTAGTGCTGCTGCGGTGATACCGATAACCCATTTTCTTGCGTTACTGCTGGTTGGCGGGTTTGGTGGTTGTTGATTTTGTTGTTTGAGCCTGCGAAACAGTTCTGGGTCCGCGTCGATGGTTTCGTCGTCGTTACCGTCGAAGAGAGGAAACGTGCGTTTATCAGCAAGAACAGTTTCATCGTCGTCGATTCGGGGTGGAAATGTGGGGGCGGGAACAGTTTCGTCGTTGTTGGGTGAGATGTTGGTTTGGTGGGTGGGGATGGTTTCGTCGTTTGGGGTTTCGGGTTGGTTGTGGGGTGTTTGCTTGTTGACAGCTCGACGTGTTTGGTTGAACAGTTCTTCTGGATCGTCGAGGGTGTCGTCATCGTTCACGCGTACGGTTCCTTACAACAGGGTTTGTTGGCTGGTGTGTCAGGTTTGGCTGACTTGGCGTTGCTGAGCGGCTTGGCTACGACAATCCGTAGCAGCCGTTTGCAGGCGTTGAACCACTTGACGCAACGCGATCGTGTCAACGGTTCGCCAATCGTTACAGAAACGATCAGCATCCGGGCCTTGCCACCAAATACCCTCAATTTGTGAAGCGATAACCGAAATCGTCGCCTCAATCTTTTGGGCTTCTTCGTCGAACTTACGGGACAACACATCAAGTTGTTCCACATCAGCTCCCAATTGCGCCATTAGGGTTCCTTTCGATCGGGTCCCGCCGAAACGAGAACACTGCTGTAACCACGTATCGTAACCAACATTACATCAACAAACCACAACCCACCCATGAGGAGGCGACCTCCATCGGTGGTTGCGACAAGTCGGCCATAATGGTCGGTGATTAGTTAGCAACCGAACCGATGGAGGGCGGCCTCCATCGGTGGTTGCGACAAGTCGGCCATAATGGTCGGTGATTAGTTAGCAACCGAACCGATGGAGGTTTCTATTATGGTACAGCGTTTG
>Ga0209022_1003781_pt1 | contig 10246 bp, 8 predicted proteins | sample PinacodermPK_FD_187300 | JGI IMG/M metagenome (GOLD analysis project Ga0209022, IMG submission 187300) | Host-associated microbial community of the marine sponge Aplysina aerophoba from Gulf of Piran - sponge pinacoderm, lysed by proteinase... | ecosystem: Host-associated > Porifera > Sponge >... | reverse complement strand
ACCCTTCTGCTAGAATGTTTATGGGCAGTTGGGCCGTGTAACGTTTGAGTGAGTGGTTTGATTTACAACGGGTTTTCGCTTCTTCGGAGCCCCTCCGTGCGGATCTCTTGTAAACAATGCAGTCGAGACTGCCCTGATGAGGGCGGCATTGTTTACACTTTCGTCGTCGGCACCGGGTGCTGAGCCGGGAAGGATGGGCCGGCGCGCGAAGCGCCGGCCCGCTTCGAAGCAGAGCGTGACCGTGCCGCTAGAGCGGCGACTCGGAGGCATGGCCGGCGTCTGCCGGCGTCCCGTCGCCCTGGGTGGCGGCGGTGCCGTTCGGACGCTCGAGGAACTGGATCCGCGAACCGGGCACCAGCAGTATCTCGGTGGAGAAGCGGTCGCTGTCCTCGCCGTCTTTCCTCCACCTGCGGGTCTGGAGCTTGCCGTTGACGTAGACCAGGCGACCCTTCTTCGCGTGCTTTTCGAGCATGTCGATCAGGCCGTTCTGGAAGGTCACCGCCTTGTGCCATTCCACGCGATCGACCCGCTCGCCGTTCTTGTCGATGTATCCCTCGTCGGTCGCTACCGACAGGTTCGCCACGCGCCCGCCGGACACGAGATTGGTGATGGTCGCATCGGCGCCCAAGCGTCCGATGAGCTCAGCCCTGTTCATCCCGAAGCTCATGATCGTCTCCTGTTCATCCGAGTTTCTGACGAAGGTTGCGGAACGAAGCGGACCGGGATCTCTCTCCCCGCCCTTCTCCGTTCAGCCTTCTCCAGCCCTCCTCCACCTCCGGTCAGGCGTCCGCCACGGTGGCCGACGGGTAGCCGACGACCTCACGGATCGCACGCGACGGGAGACCGGCTGCGACCAGGCGAATGCCGGCGTTGGAAGCCGCTGGGGCGTGGTCGTGATCGGGGTCGTGCGGGATAAGCGCGATCAAGGCGCGGTGGGGCCAGCCGGCAGGCCGGTGTCGCGAGGCCGGCAGCGTGTCAAGCCGCTGGGCGGCTCCTCCGCTGTGCTACGGCCCTTCGGGTGACCCGCCGCCAACCGCGCGACGGGGAGCTGTCATGGCTGCAAGCAGGCTTCCAGCCATGGCCGGTCGCCGAACGAGGTCATCGCCCGATCGATCTCAAGCGCGACGCCAGGGTGATGTCGCGCTTCAGATTCCTTGGCACCGTTGCGACGGCAGCGTCGAAGACGTTTCGGTCTCCGACGAAGACGACCTGCTGCGAGGCCCGCGTGGCCGCGGTGTAGATCAGCGTTCTGTCGAGGATCCTGGACCGGTAGACGGGGACGATCACCAGGGGCCACTGCGAGCCCTGCGCCTTGTGCACGGAGATGGCATAGGCGAGCTCGATGTTGCCGGCGTCGGCGGCGCCCAGCCGATGCTCCTGGCCGTCGATGACCGCCCTCGCATGGTCCGGGTGCGCTTCGACGATACGGCCGGTCGAGCCGTTCATGAGGTCGCGCTCGTAGTCGTTGCGGGTCCAGATGACGGGGTCGCCTTCGGCGATGTCGACACGGCCGGGAACGAGGCGGGGCATATGGGCGCTGCCCTGCATTCGCAGTTCGTGGAACCGCCGGTTGATGGCGAGGATGCCCGCCGGTCCTGCGTTGACCGGCGCGATGATCTGAGCGTCGCCGCGGTGCAATCCATCCTTCGCGAGCCGCGCGCCGGCATCGAAGATGACGTCGAAGGCCTCCTCCGGGGCGGCGTCGATGAACGTCACCCCCGGCGCCAGGCCCCGGAAGGGGCCGAGCTCCGGGCGGCGGCCGTTGCGGATGGCCTCGGCCACGACCGGGATCCCGGTCTCGGCCGATTGACGTATCACGCGGTCGAGGACGGTCTTCGGGATGGCGGGATGTTCGATGAGCACATGGAAGGTCAGGCCGAAGCCGATGGGCGGAAGCTGCGCGGGATCGCCGACGAGAACGAGGGAGGCGTCGCCGATGCGTCTCACCACCTGCCAGAGCAGGGGAAGATCGACCATGGACGCCTCGTCGACGATGACGATGTTGCCCGCATGCAGGCGCACACCTGCGTCGCCGGAGGTCTCGTTGAGGAAGCGGGCGATGGTCATCGCGGGCCGGCCGGTCGACTGGGCCATGCGCTGCGCCGCGCGGCCCGAGAGGGCGATCAGCACTGTGTCGCGGCCGAAGCGTTCCGCGACCTCGCAGATGCCGCGCAGGGACGTGGTCTTGCCCGATCCGGCATAGCCGCCCAGCACCGACAGCCGGTGCCGGAAGGCGCCCGCGATGGCGGCTTTCTGCGGGTCCGTGAGGCGGTGCGGCCGGCCGCGTTCGTACGCGGCAACGGCGTGCCCGATCTCGTCTTCGGCAAGAGGCGGCAAGGCCAGGTCGGACGCCGGAGCTTCGCCGGCGAAGCGTGCGAGCTCTTCGGCCAGGTAGGCCTCCATGGCGGCCGCGCCCATGGGCTGAACGCCGTCCTCGAAGGGCTCGGCGCCGCCGGCTTCGACGGCGCTCTCGACCGCCCAGAGTCCGGCAGGACCGCCGTCCGGAGCCGCGACGCCGGCGAGCAGCTCCGCGGCTCCGGCCTCCGCCGAGGCGCGGGACGTCCACGTATGATTGCGGTCGAGGCGGCGGTAGAGGGTGGCTTCGACGGCGGCGACGGCGCGGCGGGGATCGTCGGGCGCGACGCCGAGAGCGCGGCAGACCCTGTCAGTTGCGGGCCAGGGCAGGAAGCTCGCGAGGAGGTAGGGATTGTCCTTGAGGGCGTCGATGCCGTCATGGCCCCAGCAGCGGGCGATCCTGATCGCGGTTCGCGTTCCAACAGCAGGGGCGACCCCCCGGCTTTCCAGCCAGCCCAGAAGCTCGATCTCGGGGCTCTTCAGCTCGTAGGTCGCGAACGCGTTGGTGGCAGTTTCCTCGCCGAGGATCGCAATGACGTCGGGATGTTTGCGGTCGAGCGCGTCACGCAGGCCGTCGCCGAATGCGGCTGCGAGAGCGGCGGCCTTCGCGGGGCCGATACCGCGGAAGTCCCGGTCATCGGCAAGGTACGCCGCGAGCGCGCCCGGCGTTCGCGGCATGGGAGCCTCGACGGCGGCACGGGCGGCTGCGCCCGGCCGGTTCATTCGGACGTCTCGCCCAGCTCGAGGCGGGCCTGCCCGGGGCCGGAGTTTTCTTGCTCCGGCGGCCCGGGCCTGTAGCGCCGGCCGGCTGCGATCAGGGTCCGGTCGGTCGCCTCATAGCGCCTCAGGCGAGCGATGAGCGCCGCGTTCCTGGCGACGAGCTCGCTGACGCGGCGCTCGGCGGCCGCGCTGCGCCGCTGTTCCTCGCGCAGGCGGGAGGCCGGCACCATGGCCTCCCCACCGGCGCCGGCTGGCGTCTCGACGGCTCCCTTGACCTGGCGGTCGCGCACGGAGGGCGGCGACCCCCTGGCAGAGAAGGCGACGCCCTTCCGGCCGGCGTAGTCCATGAGCATGGCGCGGAAGGACGGGTTCTGCGTCACCGTCGAGCGGCCGACCCCGACCAGCTGGCAGATCTTCGCCAGATGGAGAGCCCGGCCGTTCATGGGCAAGGTCTCGCCGGCCGCCTCACGCGCGTCGATCTCTTCGCGCAGACGCAGCACCGCCTGCCGGCCGCGTTCCGCGCCGCTGCCCCTGCTCATGCGTGACGCTCGCTGTAATCGCGGTCGACCGGCTGAAGCGGAGCATCCAGCCGATGGTCGGGAATCCCGAGAACGTGCGTGTTGTAAGCCCAGATGGCGAACCGGGTCATCATCGCCTCGTTCTCGGCGCGAAGCCGGGAGAGGTCGGCTTCCAGGGAGTCGATGCGCTCAAGGAGGGCCGCTTCGGTGTCGGTCTTCGGTCTCGGCCGCCGCCCCGCCCCGCTGCCCCTGAGCTGCTCCCTGCGGGCCGCGAGCGCGGTCCTGATCCGTGCGTGCCTGGACAGCGCCTGGCGCGAGTAGGCGTGACCGAGCCGTCGTCGCGCCAGTCTCACGACCGCGCCCCATGTGGCCACCTCGAGTGTGCCGATGGTCCTGGCGAGCATTTCGATGTTGGTCTCGGTGAGGTGCCGGGCCATGTCACGGTTTCCGTAGCCGGGGGGAGGAATCGGGAGCCGGGCCGGGGCCGGGGAGGGCTTTCGCCGAACCGGCCCCGTCGTCGCCGATCCCGTAGCGTGCCGCGTCGTCGAGCCTCAGGACGGCGCCCGGCGGGACCGCCGCGTCGTCGATCAGGGCGACGAGCTCGCGCAGGCGCGCAAGCTCGGTCCTCTTGCGGGAGAGCCAGATCTCCGAGTTGCCTTCACCGATGGCCGCGGCCTCCTCCGCGGACGCGACCGCTTTCTCGATGACGGCAAGGCGCTCGCGCAGGGCCCGCTCCGCTCGCGCGTCGCCCTTGACGCAGGCGTGCTCGACGCAGTTCAGGCAGTCCCGGTACATCGGGCAGGGGGACATCGCGAAGTCGTGCAGGCAGGCGCCGTAACGCGTCAGATGCACCCCGGCGAGATTGCCCTCGATCAGCTGCCTCGGCGTCACCGGCCGCTGAGGGGTTGCCGCTATCGGGCTGCCGAGCATGTCCCTGCCCAGAGCGCGCGCCTTGGAGACGAGGGAATCGGCGGTCTCGTGATCGTAGAACGCGTTGTGCCGGACGTCCTTGCGGCCCGCCCATCTCGCGATGTCGAGCTGCGACAGGTTGCCCTCGTTCGCGAGCGTGGTCATGTAGTGGCGCAGCTGGTGAGGCGTGATGCGGACGGTCTCGCCATCGTCATCCACCAGCCCGAGACGCCCGAACAATCCAGCTTTGCGACCTGTCGGATGGTCTCTCCCGTTCATGGTGTGCGTGATCTCGTTGGTCGAGATGCAGGAAAGGCGCCAGAAGAGAGTGCACGATTGCCAGGCCATGTCAGCGGTGCGCACGAGCAGTGCGCGGTCGTATCCGAGGCCGGATTTGGGATCGGCCAGCGGGAAGCCCTCCGGGAGTTCTGCCCGAAAGCCCTCTTCGATCGGAGCGCGGAGATAAAGCTTGGCGTTGCTGGTGAGCCGAACGCCCAGTTGTGTTGCGTAGTCCGCACGCACATCGAATCCGTTTCTGCGCAGCGCGATAAGCACGGTCCTCGGATCGGCGACTGTTCCAAGAGTCTTCATGCTGATGTAGCCGTCGCGGGAAAGAGGATCGTCCGGGTCGTCGCCCGGGAGGATCTCCTCACCGGCCATGTACCTGCGCGCAAGCGCGCGGGCGGGCTCGGTGACGTCGCGAATGCGCTTCAGCGCATTTCTTGCCAGCGGCACGAACGCGCTCGGAATCCAGCGCGTCTCGGGTTCCCCACCCTTGGACGGATACCAGCGCAGGCCGTAGCGCTCCTTGCCGTTCTCGACGACCTCGACCTCGCAGTCGTAGGCGTCGAGCCGGTGAAGCTCGGAGATGCGGCTGTGCGTCACCAGGAGAAGGGCGTATGCGGAAGCGGCAATCACGTCCATTGGACGCTCGGCGCGGCGGTATGCCTCTCCGAGCGCGGCAAGCGCGCGTTCCGAGGGAGGCTTCCTGCCTCGCATCCGCTCGCGTTCGACGCCGATGTGATTGAAGTGGGTCGGCTTCCTGATGGGACAGGTCCAGACGAGAGGCCGCGCGACGAGGCCGTGATCGTCGAGAAAGCCGGCGATCGCCTGAAGCTGCCGTCCGACGCGATACGAGCTCTCGGGGCTGTAGTCGGACCGGCATGTTGCGGCGGCGGCGTTGAAGTCGTCGGGCCGTGCGTCAGGAACCGCCTTGCCTGCGCTCGAAAGCGCCTCGTCGAGCCGCCGTATTGCGCTGAGAATCTGATGAGGATTCATGATCGGGGCAAGCCCGTACCTGTAGCGGAGATAGGCCTTGAAGAAGTCGATGTTGCGGGCGTCGAGCGGAGCGTAGCCTGGCTTCGATGCCGCAGACCTCTTCAAGGGACGGCGCCAGCTCACGCGAATCGCGGCGGTGCCGCAGCCTGAGACCCTGGCAACGCCGCGCAGCACCCATGTCGGTGCATCCCAGTCGAGCTCGGCGCCGAACACCGCGAGGTCGTCGCGCGCATGGCGGATAAACCCGGCGAGCCTTGCGTCGGCGTCGAGCGCCTCCGCTGGCCGGAAGAGCGCGAGCTCACCCATGGGCCGTCCCCGTCCGTATCGCGCGGCAGCGATCGGCGACCTCCGCAACGGCCATGATGGTTGCGTCGTTGGCGCCGGCCACCTGCGGGGAGACCCCATCCGCCAGAAGCGTCCTGCGCTCCTCCACCAGGGACCGCAGCAGATCCTCGTGAGGCGCGTCGCGCCAGGGACGGAACGCGGCGCAGGTATAGCATGCGAGCGGCGCCAGCCGGAGGCAGCCGCGCGGACCCGCGCAGGTTCCCACGCCTCCGCCAGCGGCGGCCGCAACGCGCCGCGACGGCGCTTGCCCGACACCGGATTTGGCCTCGTCCGCAACGACCGTGCCCGTGAACAGCCCGGCCAGCGGCTCCGCCCGGCCGTGAAGGGCGGCGTCCATGCGGTCCTGGATCGAGCCGCGCGACTCCACATACACGCCGACGTGCTGGAGGTCGGTGTGATCGAGCAAGTCCGCGACCACGACCGGGGGGTGCCCGGCCTCGACGGCACGCGTCCCGAGAGTGCTCCGGAAGCGCCGGGGCGCCAGGTTTATCGGAGCGCCTGTGCGCGTCGACCGAAGGCGGAGCGCACTCTGGATCCGTTTCAGAGCGCGGCTGACACCCCGCTTGCCGATGTGCGCGTCCGGGAGCGATGCGAAGGCGGTCGCCGCGACGACAAAGATAGGACGCCGGTCGACGGGAGTGGCCTGGAAGCGCTCGTCGCGAGATCGCTCTTCGACGAGTTTCTTCAGCAGAGCGGCAAGCTCGCGGGGGATGACCCGTTCGCGCGTGAGACGCTTTCTGGTCCTCTTCTTGAGAGAGGGCACCAGGAGACGAGCTGCGGATGAGCCAGGGCCAGATGGCAGCAGATCCCCGCAAACGAGCATCGACACCTGCCCGGGCCGGGACCCCGTCGCGGTCAGCGCGAGAAGGATTGCGAAGTCCTGCTTGCGAACGCGGCCGGAGCGATGCGCCTCGCGCGCCGCCAGCGTAATGCCCTGCAGCTCCAGATCGGTGAAGGGACCCTGTGTGGGGTGGTGCGAGCGGACGGCGGCGCCCTTGACGTTTCCAGGTACCTTGATGCTGCTGAAGAAGTGCAGCACGTCGCGGTCGACACCGGCGTAGCCGCGAGTGACCCAGAACTTCAGGAACGCCGCAATGTGGCCCAGATAGTGCAGTTGCTCGCGAGGGAGCAGGGACCGGTAGTCCATGAGAGGCGCCGCGGAGATGGTGTCGCCGACAGGGACATGGCGTGCCATTCGACAAAGGAAGCAGATGGCATTGGCCACCGTGTCCGGTGCGTGGTCTTCGAGAAAGGCCAGCGCGGCCCGCTTGGCGTTGTCGGTGTGGCGGTCGCCCCAGTGGTCTCGTATCGGCGTGAACGAGATGTGCGTCACGCCCTTCTCCAGCACGATCTTCCAGACGTCGCCGCCGGGATCGAATCCTGCACGGATGTCGCCCTCTCGCGGAGCCTCGGCAGGCCGCAGTCCGCCCCGACTACTCACCCTCGAACAATCCCTCGTGCATGCCTCTCAGGGCGGCCTCGGCCGCCCTTTCGACGTGACGGTGCGTGTAGGCCGCTGCCATCTTCGAATCCGGACTCCATCCCATCAGGAAGTTGCGGATACGCTCCTCGCTCGCCTCGGGGGTGCGGTCGCCGCGCCTCGCCTTGCGATCGATTGCCGCCGAGAACCTGTCGTTCCAGGTGTGGCGCAACAGGTGGGGATGGAGACGGAAGCCGAGAACGCTTTCGAGCGCATCGAAGACGTTGCCCACGCTTCTCGGCGTCAAGGGCGCTCCCGGCCTGATTCCTGCATGGGACACGAAGACATAGCCATGCATCCGGGCGCCGGGTTCGGCCCGCCGCCAATCCGACAGGTAGGCGAAGAGGATGTCCGCGAGCTCCGGCCTGATCGGCACCGGCCGCGCGCCGGACTTGGTCTTCGGCTTCTGCCGGCGCGGATCCTGGGGATCCGGCGGGCGCCGATGGATCGAGATCGTCAGTTTCTTGAAGTCGATGTCCGGGATCTTCAGGCCGCAAAGCTCGCCCCTGCGCATTCCGGTCTCGTCAAGGCAGGCAACAACGGCAAGGTTGCGATAGCGCACCGCCTCGCTCCGGAACGGGTTTTCCGGCGAGGACGGATCGATGACGGCGAACAGCCGGTCGCGCTGTTCCGGCGACAGACCCTTCCTGGGCTCGGACGCCTGACGCGTGCCCACCTTCGCCCGGGCGGCCAGAGCCTTGACGGTGTCGTGAAGGAGCTGATGCGATCCGGCGGCGCGGCTGTGGCTTGCAAGCCAGTCGAGATAGGCGGCGGCGGACCGCACACGGTTGGCTCCGGTCTGGGGGTCCAGCATCTCATCGCGGTCGTGGGAAAGGCGTCGATGAAGCTCCTTGCCCGACCGGGAAAGCGGCAGGACATTGGCCTGAAGGGGGCGCACCGTCCGGTCCGGAACCCGGGTGGCCTTCAGCGCATGGGAAAGACCCTCGACCTCGCGCAGCTCCAGGCCGGCGCCCGTGGCCATGCGCTCCTCGAGGGAGAACCCGCTCGACCGTGCCCACGCCCGGGCCGCCGCGACCGCGCGCATGTGCGCCTCGATCGTGTTCTCGGCCCGGCCGCAATTCCTGAGAATGGAGATCGCATACCGTATCGGCTCGGGTGCAGGGGCCGAGCCGGCCTCGACCAGGGCGGGGAGCGTCTCGCCGCCGGGAAGTCTGATTCTGCGGACGCTCTCGGGCATCGAAAGTTTACGCTCTTGCCTTGTTCCGGCTTACCTAGAATTGCGACTCGAAACGTGTCAATCAGGAAAATACACAAAAAACGAAAGCCCGCAGGGTATTACCCCTGCAGGCTTTACATTTCTGACCAACTTCCCCTTAGAAGGGTATGCTGGTACCCTGGGCGTCGGCCGATGCGGGTGCCGCATCGTCACCGTTGGCCGGTGCGGCGCCGTTGCCGTTGGCCCCGGCGGGACGATCAAGAAACTGCACGCGGCCACCGGGCACCAGCAGGATCTCCGTCGAGAACCGGTCCGAGTCCTCGCCGTCCTTGCGCCACTTCCTGGTCTGCAGCTTGCCCGCGACGTAGATCAGGCGGCCCTTCTTCGCGTGCTTTTCCAGCATGTCGATCAGGCCGCTCTGGAAGCTGACGACCCTGTGCCACTCTGTCCGATCCACCCTCTCGCCGCTCTGGCGATCGATATAGGATTCGTCGGTGGCCACCGACATGTTGGCGACGCGCCCGCCGGAGGCGAGGTTGCTGATGGTCGCATCGGCGCCCAGCCGGCCGATGATCTGCGCCTGGTTCAATCCGAAAGCCATGATCGTGTCTCCTTGCGATTCGAGTTGATGACGAAGGTTGACGAGCGGGCTGGAGCCTCTTCTCGGCCCCGCCCTGCTCACCTTCTCCAAGCCTCCCTTCACTCTGACGTGCCGTCTGCTCCGAGGCCCGGCGGGTTCCCGAGGACCTCGCGGACCGCACAGCCGTTGGTTGCCGTGGCGTCGAAGGGCCTGCCGACCTGGGATGGGGGATGTGGGGGCCGTGCTCACCTTCGGAGTGTCTGCGGCGAGGCCGCGCTCATGGCGGCAACAGCGCCATGAGCGGAACGTTGGAGAGAATTTCGACCTGGTCTGGGCGCAGGCGAGCGAAGGCGATGCAGGCGGCGGCCTCGGCTTCCGTCTCGAAGGTCCCCAGCTCCTGCGAGGTCTGCAACTCGATCACGGTGATCTGCGGCGGCCAGAGCGCCACCAGGTGACGCTCGGGCGCGCGGGAGTTGGAACGATATGCGCAGCGGGGACATCGCGCAGCGCCACCCGTAGGCGCTCTGCAGTCCACACAGATGCCTTGGGCGCGCCGCTCGGCGTAACGCCTCTTGCTGATGGCGCTCTCGTGTTCGGGCGAGACGCGCTCCTTCTCCAGCGCGAGACATCGGCCGCAGCGGGACAGGCCGTCGACCGTGGGCTGCGTGCAGCGCACGCAGCGGCTGGCGGCGCGGCGCTCGACGTAACGCCGGCGGTCGAGTGCGCGCCTTGCCTCGCGGCACGGCTCGCAAACGGAGCGGCTCTCCTCCGGCCGACGGAGGCCGCAGGACGTGCATAGTCCCGCCTCCTGACGCGCCCGGCGGCGGTGTTTGTCGCCGGCGCGGTCGGCGCGGCGGCACCGCTCCGGATCGCGGCCGCCGTAC
>Ga0209022_1003758_pt1 | contig 10310 bp, 7 predicted proteins | sample PinacodermPK_FD_187300 | JGI IMG/M metagenome (GOLD analysis project Ga0209022, IMG submission 187300) | Host-associated microbial community of the marine sponge Aplysina aerophoba from Gulf of Piran - sponge pinacoderm, lysed by proteinase... | ecosystem: Host-associated > Porifera > Sponge >... | reverse complement strand
CCGCCACGACGAGGATGTCGGCCGTGCGCGTGTGGGCGGCGAGGTCGGTGGTGCCGGTGTGGCAGAGGGTTACGGTCGCATTCGCGCCAGCGGCCTTGTTGGAGAGGAGGACGGCGAGGGGCCGGCCCACGAGCGAGGAGCGCCCGACAACGACGGCGTGCGTCCCGGCGGGGTCGACGCCGGAGCGGGCGAGCAGGTGCATGACGCCCTGGGGGGTGCAGGGGATGGGGCCGCCGGATTCGCCGCGGAGGAGGCGTCCGAGGTTGGTGGGGTGGAGGCCATCGACGTCCTTCATGGGGTCGATGGCGTCGAGGATGAGGCGCTCGTCGATGTGGGCGGGGAGGGGGAGCTGCTGGAGGATGGCGTGAAAGCGATCGTCGGCGTTGAGGGCGGTGATGCGGTCGAGGAGGGCGTCCTGGGCGATGTCCGCGGGGAGGCGGATGGTCTCGGAGAAGATGCCGATCTCGGCGCAGGCCTCGGCCTTGGCGGTGACGTAGCTGATGGAGCCGGGGTCGTCGCCGACAAGGACGGCGGCGAGGCCGGGCGTGACACCGCTGGCGGTCAGGTCGGCGACCTCGCGGGCGAGTTCGGCGCGGAGTTCGGCGGCAATGGCGCGTCCGTCGATGATGGTGGCGGTCATGCGCCAAGGGTACGGTTTGGGCGTGGGGAAGGGCGAGGGGCTAGGATCGTGGGGTGGCCCGCAAGTTTGCCCACGGAATCGACATCATCGAGATCGCGCGTGTGCGGAGGGTGCTCGACCGCCACGGCGAGCGCTTCCTGCGGCGGGTGTTCACCGAGGATGAGGTGCGCCACTGCCGGGGACGCATCCCCGAGCTGGCGGCGCGCTTCGCCGCCAAGGAGGCGGTCATGAAGGCGCTGGGCACGGGCGTGCGCGGCGTCGGGTGGCGCGACATCGAGGTTCTGCCGAACCGCCGGGGCAAGCCGCTCGTGTTTCTCTACCGGCGGGGCGCGGGGCGGGCGGAGCGAATCGAGCTTCGCGGCCTCGACATCAGCCTGACCCACTCGAAGGAGTTCGCGATGGCCTCGGTGGTGGGGGAACGTGCGCTGACCGAAGCAGAGGACACGCCGCGCATGGGCGAGGCAGCGCAGCGACTCGTACGCGAGGAGGGGTTGCGTTGAACCTCAAGGCACGCCGTATTGCCGCTATCGCACAGGTCAAGCCTCGAACAGGCCGGGGGGTGTTCGCGTGAAGCTGGTAACGGTCGAGGAGATGCGGGCGATGGAACGCGCCGCCGTCGAGGCGGGTTCGAGTGAGGCGCAGCTGATGGAGGAGGCGGGGCTGTCCTCGGCGCAGGAGGCGTGGATGCTGCTGGGCACGCTCGAGGGGCGGGAAATCGTCGTGCTGGCGGGGCCGGGCAACAACGGGGGCGACGGGCTGGTGGCGGCACGACACCTGCACGACTGGGGGGCGGAGGTAGCGGTGCTGGCGCCGCGAGGGCGGTCGGATGACCAGAACCTACAGGAACTGACCCTCCGGGAAGTTTCGGTGACCCAGGGGGAGGAGGCGGTGGCGGCGCTCCCGCGCATGGCCCAGGCCGACCTGGTGGTGGATGCGCTGCTGGGGGTGGGGAAGGGGCGGCCGATCACGGCGGATGAGCCGATCGGGGAGGCGCTGGTGGCGCTGGCGGACGCGCGGGGGCGGTCGCAGCCACCGAAGGTGCTCGCGATCGACCTGCCAACGGGGTTGGATGCGGACGGGGGCGGGGTCGACCCGCTGACGGTGGCGGCAGACGTGACGGTGACTTTCGGGCTGCCGAAAGTGGGGATGTACCAGGCGATGGGGAGCGGGGTGGTCGGCCGCGTGCAGGTGGTCGACATCGGGATTCCGGCGGAGGCGATGGAGGCGGCTTCGCTCGAGCTGATTACCTCGCGCTGGACGCGCGAGTCGATGCCAGCACGGCCGGAGGATGCAAACAAGGGCACGTTCGGCAGGGTGCTGGTGGTGGGGGGTTGCTCGCGCTACCGGGGGGCTCCCGCGTTGGCGGCGACGGCGGCCTACCGGGCAGGGGCGGGGCTCGTGACGATCGCGTGTCCGGAGCCGGTCATCGCATCGATCGCGCCGGCGGCCGCGGAAGCGACCTGGCTCCCGCAGGAAGCGGCCGAGGACGGCGGCCTCGCGGGAGAGGCGGCGGTGGCGCTGCGGCGGGAGTGGGCGGGGTTCGACGCGGGTGTGGTGGGGCCGGGGCTGGGACACACGGGTGAGACGCAGGCGCTGGTGTGGGCGCTGTTGCCGGACGCCGAGGAAGACGTGGCGGGGCGGGTCGTGATCGACGCGGACGCACTCAACGCGCTGGCGGCGCTCGAAGACGGGGCGGCGCGGACGCCGGCGGGGGCGGTGCTGACGCCCCATCCGGGGGAGATGGCGCGGCTGCTGGGTTCGAGCGTGGCGCAGGTGCAGGAGAACCGGGTGGGGGCGGCGCGGGAGGCGGCGGCGCGCTACGGCTGCACGGTCGTGCTGAAGGGCGCACACACGGTGGTGGCGGACACGGAGGGGCGGGCGCGCATCTCGCCGTTCGCGAACCCGCTGCTGGCCACGGCGGGCAGCGGCGACGTGCTGGCGGGGATGATCGCGGCCTACCTGGGACAGGGGCTGGGGCCCTTCGAGGCAGCCAGTCTGGGGGTCTACCTGCACGCAGCCGTGGGCGAGGCGCTGCGCACGGAATACGGCGACGGGGGACTGCTGGCGGGAGAGATCGCGAGCAGGCTTCCGAAGGTCGTCCGGGAGCTCGGGGAGGGCTGATGTATAGTCGCCGTCCAGCAGATCCGGCAGGGCAGACATGAGCAGACGCGTTGTCGTTACTGGTCTGGGCATGGTGACGCCGCTGGGTCTTGACGCGCAGACGACCTGGGACGCGCTCCTCGCCGGCCGGTCCGGTGTTGACCTGATCACGCAGTTCGAGGACGAACGCTTCGGCGACGTCGTAGGCGCGGAGGTCAAGGATTTCGACCCGACCCAATTCATGGAGCGCAAGGAAGCACGGCGCGCGGACCGGTTCGTTCAGTTCGCGTTCGTGGCGGCGGACGAGGCCCTTCGCCAGGCGGAGTACCAGGCGCCCGAGAACGACGGCCACCGGGTCGCGACGATCATCGGGACGGCGGTCGGGGGGGTGCTCTCGATGGCGCGCGAGAACGAGGTGCTGAACAAGCGCGGGCCGGGCCGGATCAGTCCCTTCCTGATGACGCAGATGCTGCCGGACATGGCCTCCGGCCAGCTGAGCATCCGGCTGGGGGCGAAGGCCGCGAACTTCTCGGTCACGAGCGCCTGCGCGAGCGGCGCGGACGCCATCGGCGTGGGAGCGTCCATGATCCGGCGCGGCGAGGTGGACGTGGCGGTGGCGGGAGGCAGCGAGGCGGCGATGACACCGCTGGTGGTGGGGGGATTCGCGGCGGCGAAGGCGCTCACGGAGTCGAGGGACCCGGAGACGGCCTCGCGGCCCTTCGACCTGAATCGGGACGGCTTCGTGATAGGCGAGGGGGCGGGCGTGCTGCTGCTGGAGGACGAGGAGCATGCGCTGGCGCGGGGGGCGACGGTGCTGGCCGAGTTGGCGGGCTACGGGGCGACGAGCGATGCCTTCCACGTGACGCAGCCGGCAGAGGACGCGTCGGGGGCGGCGTTGGCCATGCAGGCGGCGCTCAAGGACGCGGGCGCCACGCCGGACGACATCGACTACCTGAACGCGCACGGCACCTCGACACCGCTGAACGACAGGTTCGAAACGATGGCGGCGAAGCGCGTGTTCGGCGAATACGCCTACACCCTGCCGATGAGCTCGACGAAGTCGGCGATGGGGCACCTGCTGGGGGCGGCGGGAGCGGTGGAGGCGGGGATCGCGATCCAGGCGCTGCGGCACAGCGCCATCCCGCCGACGATCAACTACGAGACGCCCGACCCGGACTGCGACCTTGACTACGTCCCGAACACGGCGCGCTCGGCCCCCCTGCGGGCGGTGATGTCGAACGCGTTCGGGTTCGGGGGACACAACAGCTCGCTCGTCTTCCGACAGCCCGCCCGCCCGGCATGACGGATCCGGCGCGGCCGACACCGCGCTGGAGGCTCCGCCGCGCGTTCGCGCACCAGGAACGGCTTCCCAACCTCCCGCCGGTGGTGGGCACGGTGCTGGCGGCCCGGGGCGTGACGACGCGCGAGGCGGCTGAGCGCTTCTACAAGCCTCACCTGGAGGGCCGGCATGACCCGCTGCTGCTTCCGGGGATCGAGCGCGCGCTGCAGCGTACGCGCGCGGCGATCGAGGCACACGAGACCATTGCACTGTTCGGGGACTTCGACGTCGACGGCGTGACGTCGATCGCGCTGCTGAAGCTCGCGCTGGAGCGGCTGGGAGCAACCACGATCCCGTACCTGCCTGACCGCTTCCGCGAGGGCTACGGGCTGAACGTGGGGGCGGTCGACCTGTTGCGCGAGGAGGGGGCGAGCCTGCTCATCAGCGCGGACTGCGGCACGAGCTCGGTGACTGAAGTCGCGCACGCGAACAGCCTTGGGCTGGATGCGATCGTGCTCGACCACCACACCGTGCCCTCCGAGCTGCCGGCGGCGCTGGCGGTGATCAACCCGAAGCGGGAGGGGTCGCCGTATCCGTTCACGGAGCTGGCGGCGGTGGGGGTGGCGTATCGGTTCCTGCAGGCGCTATACGAGTCTCTTGGGCGGGAGCTGCCGGAGCGGGACTTCCTCGACCTGGTGGCGCTGGGGACGGTCGTGGATGTGGCGCCGCTGGAGGACGAGAACCGCGCGATCGTCACGGCGGGGCTCGAGTGCATGCGGAACTCGCCGCGACCGGGGGTGGAGGCGCTGGCGAGGATCGCGGGCACGAAGGCGGGCCGCATCCGCTCGGAAACGCTCGGGTTCGGGCTGGGTCCGCGGCTGAACGCAGCCGGGCGGATGAAACACGCGCGCACGGCGCTCGACCTGCTCCTGGCGGAGACGCCGATTGCCGCGCAAGTGGTGGCGGAGGAGCTGGACCAGCTCAACCGGCAACGGCAGGAGGAGTGCGAGCGCGGTCTGCTGGAGGCGCATGAGCTGCTGGGGGCGAGCGACGACCCGCTGACGATGGTCGGGAGCGAGCGGATGCACGCGGGCATCATCGGGATCATCGCGGGGCGGTTGGTGGAGGCGCGCAGCCGGCCGGCGATCGTCTACGAGCAGGGTCCGGAGACGAGCCGCGCAAGCGCACGCACCTTCGGCGATTTCGACATCGTGAAGGCGATCCGAAAGGAATCGGACCTGCTGGTGCGGCACGGCGGGCACCGGGCGGCGGCGGGTTTCACGATTCGCAACGAGCACCTCGACCTGTTCCGGGAGCGGATCGTGAACACGGCGGCGGAGCAGCTCGCGCCGGAGGACCTGCGGCCATCCATCACGATCGACGCGGAGGCGTCGCTGGCGGACCTGTCAGGGGTGGAGATCCGGGGGCTGACGCAGTTCGAGCCGTGCGGGCACGGGAACCGGCGGCCGGTGCTGCTGAGCCGCAACGTGGAGCTGCGGGACGCGCGCCGGGTGGGGTCGGACGGGAGCCACCTGAAGCTGAAGGTGCGGGAAGGCGCCTCGACATGGCCGGGGATCGCCTTCCGCATGGGGGAGATGGAGCCGGCGGGGGAGCTGGACATCGTCTACTCGCTCAGCCGCGAGTGGCGGGGGGAGCGAATGGAGCTGGAGGTTCTGGACTTCGCGCCGAGCGCGGAGCGGCGGGGGTTAGTGGTTGGTGACTAGTGGCTAGTGGTTGGTGGTCGGTGGTTGGTCGAAAGTAACTGGTAAGGCGATGATCTTCGGGGGCACGTAGACTCGATTCCGGAATGGCGGAAGTACGGCTATCGGCGGACGGGGAGCGCGCGCTGGCAGAGGGCGAGCGCATGGCGGCGAGCCTGAACGTGGCCATCGAGAGCGTGGAGTTCCTGCTGGCGGGAGCGCTGAGCGTGCTTCGAGAAGAAGGGCGGGCGCATCTGCCGGAGCTGCACGCGCTGGAGAACGCGCTGCGGGCGGTTCACGGCGAGGGGAGCACGCCGCTTTCGGACCGGGTGATGCCGGCCCCCAACCTGCGTCAGGCGCTGAACATGACGGCGGGGGCACTGCGCCGCGAAGGCGGCACGACGATCGACGCGCTAGTCATCGCGCGCGGGATGATCGCGTCGGGCGAGGTAAACCCGGCGTTCTGGGAGGCGCTGGGGGTGTCGGGGGAGGAGCTGGCGGGGCGGTTGGAGGGGTAGGTTGGCGGGGCTGTCGGCTGTTGGCTGTTGGCTGTTGGCGGTACGTAGACTCCGCGCGGTGTGGCCTCATCCCATAAAGATAGCGAGGGCGTCACAGTGAAGCTGGCGCAGGCATGGCTAGCCGCCCTGGTGGCGGTCGCGATGGCGCTTGGGACTGTGGGGAGCGTGGCCGCGCAGGGGCCAGCGGAGCCCGCAACCGCCGGCATTGAGGTCACCGTGTGGCGGCGGGTATCGAACCCGTCCCTGCTCTACCTGAGCACGCGGCCCGAGGGCGGCAGCTGGCGCACGGAAAACACCGCCCTCGATATGTCCGCGTTGAGCTCCTCGGGGCGCTTTCACCAGAGCAATGCGGTCACGGTTTCGGTGCCACTGCCCGGCGGCGGAACGGCGACCGTCGAGGTCACGGTGTGGCGACGGGTGTCGAACCCGTCGCTGCTCTACCTCAGCACTCGGCCCGAGGGCGGAAGCTGGCACACGGAGAACGCCGCCCTCGACATGTCCGCCCGGAGCTCGTCGGGCCGCTTCCACCAGAGCAACGCGGTACTGGTCGATGTGCCCCTGCCAGACTTGCCCGACCCACCGGGGGAACCGGAGGAAGATGGGGAGGCTGAGCGCGTCTGCCGGTGGAACGAGACGGCGGAGCGCGTGGTCGCGAGCACGGTCAAGGTGAGCACACCCACCGTCACGGGAAGCGCGTTCTACGTGGGGAACGGGCAGTTCGTCACGGCCGGGCATGTCGTGGAGGACAGGCCAAGCCACATCACGCTTGGCAACGAGCACGTGTCCACGGCCGCGCGGCTCGTCGGGTTTTACGAGTTCGACAGTGGCGACGTCGCGCTGCTGTCCGCATTAGCTCCAAGCCTCACAGCGCTGGAATGGGCGGGAACGCTCACGATCGGCACGGACATTGCAATTGCGGGCTACCCCGAGGCGCTAGGCACCACCGCATCATGGACGCGAGGAACTGTGTCCCGCGTGTTCACGGCCGGGGGCGTCTCCTACCTCCAGACCGATGCCGCATCGAGTCCGGGCAACAGCGGGGGGCCGCTCGTCGACGCCTGCGGGCGTGTCGCGGGCATCATCAGCAGCAGCTACGTCGGCGAGCGCGGCTCAGAGGGCCTGCACTTCGCAGTGGCGGAGCCGACGATGAGCCGGAGGCTCATCGCGCTGGGGTTGCGGGGGTACGTGGTGGCTCCGGGTGGGAGCGTGCCTGAAGGCGGGCCCACGATCAGCGCAGGGCCCCAACTAGACCGCTACTACGGTGCGGTCCGATTCAGGGTGCCTTTGGGGAGTGCCTACTCTTATGAGGCCGCCCCCGAAGGCACAGTGGTAAGGGCGACTGTCGGGGGGGAAGCATGCGGTACCGACACAACCGTTACCCGGTTCGGAAAGGCACAGTTCAGCCTGACCGTTGAGGAAGGTTGCGGTGGGGCAGAGCCGGGCGTGCTGGTGACGTTTACTGTGAACGGACAACAGGTCGGGAAGAGCGTTTACTGGGGTAGTTCCCAGGAGATAAACCTCGATGTTGTCCCTCCCGAACGGGAACCGACGTGGGAGGACATCGACACTTACGTGAGCGGCGTGTTGGAGCGCTGGGAGGAGGCGCTGGCCAATATCCATGTAACGCTGGCAAATGAACGGCCCTATTACTGGCGGCCGAGCGATGGGTACGGGCGGGGAGGCATCTGGCAATCCTTGTACCCACAGCGCATCACTTGGGCGGGGTGGGTGGTCCAAGTACTTACTCCGAGCAGGCCCGGTCCGGTTGCCCTGCGCAGCGAAGCGGTGGAGTCATGGCGAGCGGCAGCTCATACCTATTGGACCGCTTACGACACTTTCCTCCGCAAGTGGTCCGTCAATGACGGGGCGACAGACTTCTACCGGGAACGCCGAGACGCCGTCTGGCCCACCTACCGACAGGCGGAGTGCGCACTCTGGGAGATCCAGGGATACACAACCTCCGACGAATTGTGTGCAGAAGGGCCATAGGGATGAACCCGGCGTTCTGGGAGGCGCTGGGGGTGTCGGGGGCGGAGCTGGCGGGGCGGTTGGAGGGGTAGGATCCCGTGGTTGTTCGACTACTCGGTCCCGTCCTGATGTCTGCGCCAAAGGTAACTGGCAAAGGAGGCGCAAGCCCCCAACATGAACACCGCTTCATCTCGTCCTGCGGGGGACTCCACATCCTCCAGAAGCGCATGTCGGATGCCCTGTTCGTCTGATGTATAGCCATACAGATTGCTGAAGGCCTTCTTCAGCGCAGGGTGTAAGCGTCCCTGCTTCTCCAGGGAAGTTAGCGCGGGGCCCAACGTGGAAGCAGCCTTTGGGTCAAGTATGCGGGCCACAGACTCGACCGCGTGGATGCTCTCCCGTATTGACCCAGACCAGTCGGAAACATTGATGCATGCAGATGCATCCTTAAGGTGCGCGACAGCTCCATCGAGGGACGCTCGATGGAGTTCATCCAGCGCCTCTCGGATTTGGCTGCCCTCTTCTGGTGTCGCCGCCGGCACAATCGTTGGGGAGCCTTCTGTATCTACAAAATAGGCGAGGCCTTCATCATGAAAGGCTTTAGCAATACCATGGATCACTTCCCCTGGGCAGGACGGATGTCGCATTACAGTCTGGAGAAAGTCGAACAGCTTGTTGAATCGCATCCCATAGAGGACATCTTCTCGGTACTGCAACAGGTTCTGAACGTGATCTTGGGCATTGAATTGGTCCGCTGTATTCCCCAGCACTTCCGTGTGAAGGGTATAGAATATCCCAAACCAGACTGACTGTTTCAGAAGTCTACTTGAGACTGAAGCGTTAACTTCTGCATGGTCAGCATAGACATGCACATAAAGGACATTCCAGATTGCATTGCGCGCCTTCGTACTGACTTCCTCAAGCTTCAGCGGCTGGGGTAGTGTCTCGTAACCATGGGCTTGGGAGAACGTCAACTCTCGGGCGTCGAGGCCATCAGAAGAGACCATCTTGGGTTTCCTTTCGCAGGACTCTCTCCAGCCTACGTGGCCAACCGCTACCAATCGCGGTAGCGGTTGGCGATGGGGAGGCGGCGGTCGCGGCCGAAGGCACGGGGGGTGATCTTGACGCCGGGTGGGGATTGGCGGCGCTTGTATTCGTTGCGGTCGACGAGGGCGAGGATGTGGCGGACGGTGGCTTCGTCGAAGCCCATGGCGACGATCTCGGGACCGCTTTTGTCGCCTTCGACGTAGGCCTCGATGATGGGGTCGAGCACCTCGTAGGGGGGCAGGGAGTCGGCGTCGAGCTGGTCGGGGCGGAGCTCGGCGCTGGGGGGCTTGTCGATGACGTTCTGGGGGATGAGGGGGCGTCCGGCGGCCTCGTTGCGCCAGCGGGCGATGGCGTAGGTGAGGATCTTGGGCACGTCCTTGAGGACGGCGAAACCGCCGGCCATGTCGCCGTAGAGGGTGGCGTAGCCGGTCGCCATCTCGCTCTTGTTGCCGGTGGTGAGGACGAGCGCGCCGAACTTGTTGGCGAGGCTCATGAGGATGTTGCCGCGCTGGCGGGACTGGAGGTTCTCCTCGGCAAGGCCGGCCTCGGTGCCATCGAACGCGCCTTCCAGCATCTCTAGCATGGCAGCGTGGGCGGGCTCGATAGGGATGGTGAGGAGCTCGATGCCGAGGTTGGTGGCGAGCTCATCGGCGTCGCTGCGGCTGTGGTCGCTGGAGTAGCGGCTGGGCATGGAGACGCCGGTGACGTTCTCCGGGCCAAGGGCGTCGGCGGCGACGGCGGCGACGACGCTTGAGTCGATGCCGCCGGAGAGGCCGATGTAGGCGCGGGTGAAGCCGGTCTTGGCGAGGTAGTCGCGGGTGCCGAGGACGAGCGCCTCCCAGACCTCGCCTTCGTCGGGGAGGGGGGGCGTGTTGGGGAGGAGGGGCTCGGCGGGGGCGGCGAGGTTGGGCGCGAACTCCAGGTCGACCTGGCGGATGTCGGTGAGGGGGTCGCCGTCGGCGATGGTGTCGTCGCGGCGGCGGGCGTGCAGGCGGCGCAGCGCAGCCTGGTCACCGAGGGGAAGGTCGGCGATGAGGAGCTCGTCGCGGAACTGGCGG
>Ga0209022_1003751_pt1 | contig 10325 bp, 8 predicted proteins | sample PinacodermPK_FD_187300 | JGI IMG/M metagenome (GOLD analysis project Ga0209022, IMG submission 187300) | Host-associated microbial community of the marine sponge Aplysina aerophoba from Gulf of Piran - sponge pinacoderm, lysed by proteinase... | ecosystem: Host-associated > Porifera > Sponge >... | reverse complement strand
TATTGGTTGAATGGGGTTACATATCGATTACGGCTCAAATGAGAATATTCCTAACATATTGATAAACAGGCCAAAAAAACGATTTCAATGCAGAAAAGACCCGCAGATTGTTAAAGTATTACGTGGGACAGGACACTAGCGAGGTCGAAGGGCCAACCGCACGCCGGCCATCAAGTTATCCGGTGGCGTGTATTCTCGCCCTGAGCGTCCTGATCTGCGTTGGATTTGCGGCCCACGCCTGGACTCCAGCCCAACCCGGCTACCTCTGGTCGTTCCCCCGGGACCACTGGGCTCGCGAGGGCTACAAGACCGAGTGGTGGTACTTCACCGGCCACCTGCACACGGCCGATGAGCCTGCGCGGCACTTCGGGTTTCAGTTCACGTTCTTCAGGATCGGCTTGTCGCAAGGCCCCCTGGAGTCCGGCTCCGCTTGGGCCGCCAAGGACATGATCATGGGACACGCCGCCCTGACCGACCTGCAAACCGGCCGGCACCGCTTCAGCGAGTTGGTGGTGCGTGCCGCCCCGCTCCTGGCGGGCTTTGGCCGCCATCCGGATCCTCGCCTCGCCTGGAGCGTCGGCCCTCCCGGCACCCCGGAGCCGTGGGAACTCCGCTGGAACGGCAACGGCTTCGACTTCACGATGTCCGACGCCGGGAATTCCTTTGGTTTCAGCCTCTCCACCCGCCCGCTCAAGCCCGTGGTGTTTCAGGGCCCCGGCGGCCTGAGCCGGAAAGGGGAGGGCGTCACCGAGGCCAGCCACTATTACAGCTTCACGCGCATGGCCACTACCGGAAAGATCCGCCTCGACGGAAAGGAACTGGAGGTCAGCGGCGTGAGCTGGATGGACAAGGAGTTCGGCTCCAACCAGCTCGGCGAGGATACCAGTGGCTGGGACTGGTTCAGCCTCCAGCTCGACGACGGCCGCGAGGTGATGCTCTACCTGCTCCGCGGCCGGGACGGTGAAACCCGCTACGCCGGCGCCACCCTGGTGGACCCCGCGGGAGCCGTCCGCTACCTGCGCCCCGGCGAATGGAAGCTGAAGGCCACCGGGGAGTGGACCAGCCCTGTCAGCGGCGCCGCCTATCCCGCGGGATGGACTCTCGACATCCCGGGCGCCGGCATCCGCACGGTCATCATTCCCAGGCTCGCCGACCAGGAGAACCGCAGCGCGCTGATCCCCAACCTGTTCTACTGGGAAGGTTCCGTCCGGGTCGAATCCGGCAGCGGCGAGCGACTCGGGCAGGGTTACGTGGAGCTTACAGGGTACGGCGAGAACAGCCGGCCGCCGATCTGACCCGTATCCCGGACCCAACCGCCCCCTGATACCGCCGCTATTCCGCCTGCAGCGCCACGATGGGGTCAACCCGCGCCGCGTGGCGGGCCGGCTGGAGGCCGAAGAAGAGGCCGGCCAGGGACGAGACCGCGATGCCGCAAGCCGCGGCTGTGGCCGATAGGGCGAAGTCCCATCCGGTGAGCTGGCAGATAGCCCAGGTGCCTGCGGCCCCCGCCACGATGCCGGCGATGCCGCCGATCACGGAGAGCACGACGGACTCCACCAGGAACTGGTTCCGAATGTCCCTTCGCCGGGCTCCCAGGGCCCGGCGAAGGCCGATTTCCCGGCGCCGTTCGGCCACCGACACCAGCATGGTGTTCATCACCCCGATGCCGCCGACGATGAGCGAGATGCCACCGATGGCGGCGAGCAGAAGGGTCATGAGCCGCATCTGCGATTCGAGCTGCTCGATGAGCTCCCGCGCGCTGGTTATTTCGAGCTTGAGACCTGGCGCTCTCGCGCGGAACCAGGACCGCACCTCGCGTGTAGCCGTCGTGTAGTGGACGTCGGGCCGGGTCCGGGCGATGATCAGCGTGATTCCGGGTCTGTCGCCGAGGCGTTGCGCGGTGGTGATGGGGATGAACACGGACCGGTTGGCGTCCAGGTGGAACGAGAGCGCGTAGCGTTCCATGGTGTCCCGCAGCACGCCCACCACGGTGAACGGCTGCCCGGCCGCCACGATGGATTCACCAAGGACCTGTTGGGCGCCCGCCCGGCGCATGGCCCGGGCCACCTCCGCGCCCACCACGCAGAAATATCGGTGCTGGTCGAAGTCGGAGATGAAGCGTCCGCTGTCGACCTTGAGGTGGTTCACCCCGGCGAATGAATTCGTGACCCCCTGGAGGGCGCCGTGGCTCAACTTCTTCCCGGCATGGGTGACGGGACCCGCGGCGGTGATCCGGGGGGCCGCGGCCAGGATGGCCGGGACCGCGTCCGCCAGCCGCACCGCGTCCGATAGCGCGATGCCCCGCCCGCCGCGGCCGGACGTCGAGATGGTGAGCATGTCCGTGCCGAGGGACTCGAGCTCGGCTCGCGACCGGGCCTTGGCGATCTCACCCAACGAGATCAGTGTGATCACCGACGCGATGCCGATGGCGACCCCGACGAGGGCCAGCCCGGTGCGCAGTCGCGCCCTGCGGAGGCTGCGCACGGCTTCCCGCGCATTGGTTCTCAGGAGCGGGAACACTCTCGGCATCATCGGCAGCCGACGGCCAAAAGGACCCGCAGATTCATGAGGGTATTTGTGACGCCGGACACTAGGCCACCCGCCGGTGCGGCCCTTCATGCAACCGCCCGTCCTTGAGCCGGGCGTGGCGCGTGCATTGCCGGGCGATGGAGGCGTCGTGGGTGATGACGACGATGGTGATTTGGTCCCGCTCGTTCAGTTCCACCAGCAGATCCACGACCTCCCGCGCGGCGCATGAATCGAGGGTCCCGGTGGGCTCGTCCGCCAGGATCACCGCGGGTTCGCCTACCAGCGCCCGGGCGATGGCGATGCGCTGCCTTTGGCCGCCCGACAACTGGCTTGGCAGGTGGCTGCTCCTCCCGCCCATGCCGACCTTCTCCAGCATCGCGCGCGACCGACGGGCAATCTCACCGGGCCCCATACCGCGGTAGACCAACGGCAGGCCGACATTCTCCAGCGCCGACAGGTGCGGCATCAGGTTGAAGGACTGGAACACGAAGCCGACGTGTCTGTTTCGGAACGCCGACAACTCGTCGTCGTCCATCGACGATACCTCGCGTTCGCGCAGCAGGTAGGTCCCGGCGGTGGGCTGGCTGAGCAGGCCGAGGATGTTCATCAGGGTCGACTTCCCGCTCCCCGAGGGTCCCATGACGGACAGGAGATCGCCTTCGCGGACCTCGAGATCGACGTGTCGCAGCACCTCGATTTCCACCGCGCCCAATGCGTAGGATTTGCCGATGTCGATGAGCTTCAGCATGAGAGTCGCTCCGTTCAGGCTCCGGGAAGCACGACTTCCTCACCCGCCTCAAGGCCCTGCGTCACCTCGGCCGAGCGCGGCGTGGTGAGCCCCACCTCCACTTCGCGCTCCCGTACCTCGCCGGTGGCCCTGTCGAAAATCCTTATCCATCCCTTGCCGCCCCTCATCCGGAGGGTGTCGATGGGGACCATCAACGCGGCCGGATTGCGGTAGACGGTGATGTCGAGCGTGGCCGACATGCCCGCCCGCAGCCGGTTCCGCGTGGCCGCGTCCCGCGCGTCGAGCGTCACGGTGACCTCGAACCTGGGGACTCTCGACAACCGGTCGCGGACCGGATGGGTGGAAACGGCGGTGACGGTCCCTTGCAACTCGAGGCCGGGAAAGGCATCGCCCCGTACCGTCACCCGTTGGCCGGCACGGAGCTTCATCACCTCCATTTCGTCAACCCGCGCCGCTACCGACATGCGTTGGTAGTCGGCCAGGGTCAGCAGGACCTCGCCCTGCTTGACCTCACGGCCCTTGGCGAGGGCCGTGAGGTCACCGGTCGGTGGTAGCACCGTGCCGGCAATCGACGCGGTGACGCCGCTCGCGCTTAACCTTGCCTCCACTATCCGAAGCTTGTTTCGTGCCTTTTCGGCCTCGAGCTCGGCCAGCCGCAGAGCCTCCCGGCCGCCGCGCGCCCGCACCGCCACCAGGTCTTGCGCCACCGCGTCGAAGTCGAGCAGTTGGTTCATGTGCTGCCGTTTCTGATGTTCGTGGTCCGAGGCGGGAATCAGTCCCTGCTCCAGCAGGAAGGAGGAGGTCTTGAGCTTGGCCTGCTGGTCCTCCAGCGCCATCTTGGCCTTGGCGAAGGCTCTGAGCGCGCTGGCCACCTCGGGCCCGCGTTCCCAGTGCCGGACTTCGTGCAGCGCCTTGCGGGCCCTTTCGTATTCCACCAGGCTTTCCTGATGCTCGAGGTGCACGTGGTCCATGTCGAGTTCCACCAGCCGTTGCCCCTCGGCCACCCGCTGACCGTAGTCAAAAAACAGCGCCTTTACGTGGCCGTCCGCCGGGCTGGTGATCCGCGCCACCCGCCACGGAGCGAGGCGGCCGATCAGCGAAAGGGTCGATTCGAAATCCCTTGGTTCCACCACCAACGTGCGCGGTTCCCGTGAACCGCGGGCTTCGGCCGCCGGCGTCGAGCCGGACAAGCCGGGCAGGCCCGGCCAACCCGCGGTGTGCCAACTCCAGATCCCGGCGCCGACTAACAGCCCGAGCATGAAGACGATCGCGGCGGCCCGCAGATCAAGGCTCCGCTTATGGGCCAAGGCGTCCTGGTCCATCTCCGGTCCTTTCGATTTCGATACCCCATCGGTCCAGCGTGGTACCCTGCGCTCTGTCCAGGGCCGTCAGCGCGTCGAGATAACCGAGGATCGCGTTCAGCTCCCGGTTCTGCGCCCGCACCAGGTCGTCTTCCACCGTTGTCAGCCGGAAGGTCGAAGTCAGCCCCTGCTCCAGCTTCCTCTGCTCCAGGTCCAGCTTCTGCTCCGCCAGCTCCCGGGCCTGCCGGGAGAGCTCCGTCCGGCGAAACCCCGCCACCACGTCGTGCACCGCCTGCCGCACCGCGATGTGAATGGCCTGGCGCGACTCGGCGAGAGCCATTTTGGCATGCCGGAGATCGTTGGCGGCCCTCAGCAGCCGGAGCTTCGGGGTGCGGTCGCCGAGCGGGATGTGGAGGGTGACGCCCACGCTGTGATCGGTTCTTCCGCGGGCCCCGCGCTTCACGCCGGCATTCAGCGACAGGTCCCAGAGAAGATCGTTTTTCGCCCGGCGCAACGCGATCCTCGCCGTCTCGACCCGCAGCAGGGCTTGCAGATGGTCCGGCCGCCGAGCCATCGCGGTTTCGACGCTCTGCCCCCGGTCGGGCCGGACCGGCTTCACGGCAAGGTTGGCCGACGCCCGGATGCGCGGAATTCCGTCGATGTCGAGGATGTCGATGAGGGCGGCGTTGGCCGATTCCAGGCTGTTGCGGCTTTCCATCAGCGCCAGCTCCCGGTTGGCCAGTTCCGCCTCGGTCTGGACGATCTCGCGGGCAGCCATCCGGCCCGCCCGGATCAACGAGCGGTTGGTCTCGAGTTGCGTCCTCGCCCGGGCCAGGGATTCACGGCTGATTTCGATTTCGCGGCCGGCGCGTATCACCGCCCGGTAGGCTCGGATGACCGAGGTGACCACGCCGGCGATGGTGTCGCGGAGGGCAAGGAGCTGGATCTCCTCGTCGATCCGCGCCACCCGCAACGGCGCGGTATCGATCTCCGGTCCGAAGCCCTTCAACAGGGGCTGCGCCAGGGCCAGCTCCCATGAGCCGGCGTCCTTGTCCCGGCCGGCCATCGGCTCGGACCAGCGGAGCAGGAACCGGCCGCCGGTGGGGATCCGCATGCTCGGCCCGAAGGAGGCTTCCACGCCGCTCTTGCGGTCTCTTTCGGCGAAGGCGGACGCCTCAATGCTCGCCCGCGGCCGGTACCGGTCTTCCGCCACCTCCAGCTCGAACTTCTGCGTCGTGCGTCTCATCCGGGCGCCCACGACGGTACGGTTGTGGCGGAGCGCGAGACGGATGGTCTCGTCGAGGCGGAGCGCCAACTCGGCCTCGCCGGCGCCGCCTGCCGGCCAGGCGGGAGTGCTTGCCCCGCACAACAGGGTGAGGCAGAGCGCTGACAGGACCTGAAGTCCGCGGGACCGAGCCCGCGCTCCCCGACCACCATGCGCCGACCTGGTGGCCGTGTGTTGAAGCGGAGCGGTTTCGCCGGCGGTCGGAATGTCTCGGGTGTCCTTGTCAGGGCCAGTGGGAGAACGTCAACCGGGCTGTGGCGGTGATGGAGGGGATGGTTGGAACGCGTGGGTTGGCAAGACTGCTGATGGTCGTCGGGTGTACCTCCTTCCGGCTGTTGGGGACCCCCTCCAATGCTTCGGTCCCAATTGAAATGTGGTAACGCGCAAAGACCGTGTCAAGACGCGCTCTCGTTGTGATTCCAGTTCCTCCTGACTAAAGTTTGACAGTTGACGCGGCGTTTTCAATTCGGTTCAGGGTGAAGCCCGGACCCGGGAGGTGTGCAATGGATGGCGGCGATTCGAAGGCGGCGGGAGGCGGCCCATGACCGAACTGGCTTGGCTTCCGGCGACACGTCTGGCGAGTCTCGTCCGGCGCCGCAAGATCGGTTGCCTCGAGCTGCTGGACCACTATCTGGCGCGGGTGGAGCGCTTCAAACCGAGCCTGAACGCGATCATTGCCACCGACGTGCCGCGGGCGCGCCGGCGGGCCCGGGAGGCGGACCGGGCGCTGGCCCGGGGCGAGCGCTGGGGGCCGTTGCACGGCGTGCCCATGACCGTGAAGGATTCCTTTCACGTGGCCGGATTGCCGACCACCTGGGGAGTGCCCGCGCGGCGGGACTACATCGCCCGGGCTGACGCCTTGGCCGTGAAGCGCCTGCGGGAGGCCGGCGCCGTCATCTTCGGCAAGACCAACGTGCCCATCTGGCTGGCGGATGCCCAGAGCTTCAACGACATCTACGGCACCACGCGCAACCCCTGGGACCTGGACCGGTCGCCCGGCGGTTCCTCCGGGGGCGCCGCCGCGGCCCTGGCGGCGGGGCTGACCGGCCTCGAGTTGGGGAGCGACATCGCCGGCTCGGTGCGCAACCCCGCGGCCTGGTGCGGCCTGTTCGCGCACAAGCCGACCCAGGGCATCTGTCCCACCGACGGGCACGCCCTGGGCGACAACCGGGCGCCGCTGGACATGCTGGTCATCGGACCGTTGGCGCGAAGCGCCCGGGACCTCTCGCTCCTGCTCTCGGTGATCGCCGGCCCGGACGAGATCGACGCCGCCGGACTGCGGCTCACTCTGCCCCGGCCGCGCAGGCAGAGCCTGGAAGAGTACCGGGTCGCGCTGCTGCTCGATGACGAGACCGTACCCACTTCGCGCGACATCCGCGCCCTGCACGAGGCCCTCGCGCGTTTTCTCCGCCGCAACCGGGTCAAGGTGGGCATCGGCGCCCGGCCCGGGTTCGACGCGGACGACTCGCACCGGGTCTTCGACGTGCTGCTTCGGGCCGCGACCTCGGGGCGCCAGACCGACGAGGAGCTCGCCGCCAACGAGAAGGCGCGGAAGAGGCTCGCCCCCGGGGACGACGGCAAGCGCGCGCGCATGCTTCGCGGCGTGACGCTGCCGCACCGGGACTGGCTCCGGCTCGACGAGGCGCGGCACCGGATCCGCTGGAAGTGGCACGAGTTCTTCCAGCGCTACGACCTTCTGTTGGCCCCCATCACGGTATCGGCGGCCATGCGCCACGATCACACCCCGCCGTACGCCCGCTCGGTGCCGGTGGACGGGACCATGCAGCCGTTCATGAACCAGGTCTCGCTGCCGGGCTACGCCAACCTCGCCTACCTGCCGTCATCCGTGGCACCCATCGGACTCGACGGGGATGGGCTTCCGGTGGGCATCCAGATCATCGGCCCGCAGTACGGCGACCTGAGCTGTATTCATTTCGCGCGGATGATGGAGGAACAATATTGTGGTTTTGTCCCGCCAGCGGGATATTCTTGACGTTGAGGCAACGGGCTCGACGGCCTTGACAACCTCGACGGAATCCTCAACCATCCAACGTTCCGGCGGGCGGTGGCCAACGGCATGGAGCTGGCGGCCCGGGCCGAGGCGTACATCCGGGAGAGCCCGGTGCTTGAGCTGCTGAACCCGGCGTCGCTCGGGATCGTGTGCTTCCGGGTCAACTCCGGCGCCGAGGCCCTGGGGCAGCGCGAGTAGCTCGGACAGCTACCGGTGTCCGTCAAACAGTCCGCCGGCTCTTGAACCGGCGGGATTTCCGTCTATCATCAAAGGTGAGGGGGTTGGTTATGTCGGACATCAACGAGGTGGGCGCCACCGCGTTCTTTATTGCGGGCATCCGGGAGCAGGAAAAGGGCCGGGAACACCCGCTGTTCAACGATCCCTACGCGGAGTGGTTCGTCAACGACGACATCCGGCAGAAGGTCCGGCAGGTGTTCGCGCTTCTGCCGGAAGGGATGGAGCTGGTGCGGTACCGTTCCTGCCTGTTCGACGACATCACCCGGCGCGAGATCGCCGCCGGGATGCGGCAGATCGTGATTCTCGGCTCCGGGTTCGACATGCGCCCGCTGGTGTTCGAGACCGAGGGCGTGCGGTTCTGCGACGTGGACCAGCCCGCGGTGCTGGCGTTCAAGAGCAAGGTGCTGGAGGGCCACGGCGTGACTCCCTGCCTCGGAGTACCGTGCAACTATCTGCAGGCGGACCTGCCCGCGGAGCTCGAGGCGGCGGGTCTCGATCTCGACGCGCCGATCCTGTTCATCTGGGAAGGCAACACCATGTACCTCCCGGAGGCGTTGATCTACGACTTCCTCGGCCGGCTGACCAGCCGGATCCGTTCGTTCCAGATCGCCTTCGACTTCTTCGCCAGGAGCGTCATCGACCGCACCACCGGCGACGAGCACATCACCGCCACCACCGACGCGTTCGAGAACACCCTGAAGGTGAAATGGGTGACCGGTTTCGACGATCTGTCCGTTATCGGGGAGCGCACCGGCCTGAAGGAGGTCGAGTTCGGCAACCTGCTGGACTTCGGCAAGCAGGTGGCGCCCGACTTTCCGACAAGTATACCCGAGTTGAGGCTGTATCATTTCGGAATCATGAGTCATGGGTCGCCCTAACCGCCCCATTTGAGCCCAGCGGAATCCGTGATGCAGATACCGGAACCCCTGGCGCCGGATCGGCTCTACACGAAGTGTGATCCGGAAGACCTGCCGCCGCCCGGCGAGGCGGACGAGGTGTCCGACGACCTCGGTCAGGAACGGGCGCTCGACGCGGTCCGTTTCGGCATCGGCATCCGGCGACACGGCTACAACATCTTCGTCCACGGCCCCCCGGGCACCGGCAAGTACCCGCTGGTGCGGCGGCAGATCGAGCAGGCGGCGTCCGAAATGCCCCCGCCGCCCGACTGGTGCTACGTCCAAAACTTCCAGGAAAACCACAAGCCGCGGGCGTTGCGGCTCCCGGCCGGCCGCGGCTGCCGGCTGCGAAGCGGCATGGAGACGCTCATCCGGGAGCTCCGCGCCACCATTCCCGCGGCCTTCGAGAGCGAGGACTACCAGGCCCGGGCCCAGGCCCTTCAGTCCCAGTTCAGCCAGCAGCAGGAAGCCGCGTTCAACGAGCTGCAGGAGCGCGCCAAGGCCCTGAACATCGGCCTGATCCGCACCCCCTCGGGGCTGGCCCTTGCGCCCACCTCCAAGGGCGAGGTGGTCAACCCCGAGGCCTTCCGCCAGTGGCCCGACGACATGCAGGAGAAGATCAGGTCCGACATCGCGGAGCTCGAGAAGGAGCTGCAGGAGATACTCAAGAGGCTGCCCCAGTGGGACCGCGAGCGGCGCGAGCAGTTGCGGGGCCTGAACCAGGAAGTGGTCAGCCACGCGGTGGGACAGTTGATCGAGGAGCTGAGGAAAGATTACCAGGACCTTCCCGATGTCATCGACTACATCGAGCAGGTGCGCGCGGACCTGTTGGAGAACGGGGAGGAGTTCCGGGCGCCCGAGATGCCCGCGGGGCCACAGGCCGCGCCCGTACGGAGAGGGGCGCGTGAGCCGTCCTTCCGCCGCTATGAGGTGAACGTCATCGTCGACAACAGCGGACGGCAAGGCGCGCCCGTGGTCTACGAGGACCTGCCCACCCATGGCAACGTCATCGGCCGCATCGAGCAGATGGCGCAGTTCGGCGCCCTCACCACCGACTTCAGCCTCATCAAGCCCGGGGCCCTGCATGCCGCCAACGGCGGCTATCTGCTGGTGGACGCGCGCAAGCTGTTCATGCAGCCGATCATCTGGGAGGAGATCAAGCACGCGCTCCAGGCCAATGAGATCCGCATCCACGGACTGACGGAGGCGCTGGGTTTCGCCAACACCGTCACCTTGCAGCCCCAGCCCATCCCGTTGGACGTGAAGGTCGTGCTGCTGGGCGACGCCATGATCTACTACCTGCTGAGCCAGTCCGACC
>Ga0209022_1003746_pt1 | contig 10333 bp, 9 predicted proteins | sample PinacodermPK_FD_187300 | JGI IMG/M metagenome (GOLD analysis project Ga0209022, IMG submission 187300) | Host-associated microbial community of the marine sponge Aplysina aerophoba from Gulf of Piran - sponge pinacoderm, lysed by proteinase... | ecosystem: Host-associated > Porifera > Sponge >... | reverse complement strand
GTTTGGGTTCGACGCCGTTTGGGTTCGACGCCGTTTGGGTTCGACGCCGTTTGGGTTCGACGCCGTTTGGGTTCGACGCCGTTTGGGTTCGACGCCGTTTGGGTGTTGAATGCTACACGGCCTTCGCACCCGTGTCAAGCCCTGAGCATACCCTGATCCTGATGTCGGGGTCTGAGGGGCGTGCGCTACTCGATCCCGACCACGGAGACCTTCAGCGCCATCCCGGTGGGCGCCTCGTATTCGATGACCTCCCCGACAGTGGCGCCGAGCAGCGCCGCACCCATGGGCGATGCGGGCGACACCACCAGCAGGTCCTCGGGCTTCTCCTCGATGGACCCGACAAGGTATTTCTCGACCACGCTGTCGCCATCGAAGACGATCGACACGATTGATCCGGTGCTGACCGAGTTGCCGTTGCTGCTCGTCTCGACGATCACCGCGTTCTCGATGACATGGGCGAGGTGCATGATTCGCCCCTCCATCTTCCCCTTCTCCTCCTTGGCGGCGTGGTAGTCGCCGTTCTCTGAGAGATCACCGAGAGCGCGAGCGGCCTCGATCTTCTGGGAGAGCTCAATACGGCCACGGGTGGTGAGGTCGTCGTGTTCGGCTTTGAGGCGGTCGAATGCCGACTGTGAGAGCTGCTGTACGTTCGCCATTGGTAGGAATCTAGCGTGAGAGGTGCCCGCTGCGGACCTCGAACACGTCACCGGTTCGCAGAGCCCGAGGCACTTGAACGGTTCGGGTATCGAGCCGGGCACTGCACTGGTCGTTCGGCGAGACTGCACATGAGCACCTGCGGCCACCGCCGCCGTTGGAGCGTGACGATGTCTGATTCGAGGGTCCTTGACGTGGCGGTGGTGGGGGCTGGGCCCGCGGGCTCATCCTGGCCCGACGCTTGGCTGAGACGTCAGCGCACTTCGAGATCTTCGAACGCAACCACGATGTGGGAGGGATCCGGGACATCGATGCCGAGGGCTCACCGATCTACGAGTCGGTCCGTTTCATCTCCTCGCGGACGCTGTCGGGTTTCGCCGGGTGTCCTTGGCCGTGTTCCAAGGCCGCGACGCCGGTCACATCATGTTCTTCAACCGTATCGGAAAACGCGGCCGCAAGAAGTACCTCGCCGACTCGACCCCTGAAGCGGTGCCAACCATCCAAGATGTCTCGGATCGTCGGAGGCGCTGTCTCAGGCTCGGACGACGGCCTGGATTTCGCGGCTCGTGATGGTGTCCTTGTTTGCGTCGACCGTCTCGACCAAAGCCATGTGAGCCAATTGGATCACGGTGCGTAGCGAGGAACCCTGCTCATACTGTTTGTAGAGCTCTTCAATCGCAGACGGTTCCACGACGTCTTCAAGTTGCCAAGCTGGATCATCGCCATTGGAATGGCCGGAATGGATCTGGACGCGTTGTTGCAGGATGCGAGCGAGTTGATCTATCGACGGTATGCGGGGAAGCTCCACTTGTGTGTCGAGAAACGTTAGCAAGTTGGAGTTTTGACGGGTGGATTCAAGGTAGCGGGTGTGCGTCGCCACAACTACCGAAGCCTGCAAGTCGGCGAGCCAGCGGATGGCGTTACCGAAGAATCCTGAGACGATCGTCTCCTCTGCAGCAGCGGTCCACCTGTCGGTGTCGTCGAACACGAACACAGGCATGAGTTCATCCCCGTGGATCGGTTGGAGGCATTGGTGGATTACCTCGATCTTGTCGACGAGGGTATTTGGTTCGGTTGTGGTGGTCTGTCTTTCGATCTGCTCGGCGATACCAGCGCGCGCCATCCATCCCGGGGATTGCACGCTGACGCCTCTGCTGCGTCTGCTCAGGCGTGTTACCTGCCGCTTCTCCCCGATGCTGTCGTTGTTGTCTTTGATTTGATATCCAGTCTCTCGGGCTAGGCGGGGGAGTTGCAAGATGATCATGTCGGCGATCAGATTCTCTTTGGTCGCGTTGTGCTCGAGCGAATGGACCGGTACGAGGACCGGGGCGACAGCTTCAGCGGTCGGTCCGAGAATGTGGGAGACTAGGCTCGTCTTGCCGGAACCGCTGTCTCCGATCAAGGCGATGCGTTCACCGCGGAGTGCCCCGCCACGGAACCTGCGCTCCACCGGTGTTCCTGCGGACATCGATTCGAACGGGACATGGTAGACGCCGACGTCATCGATCCGCGGCGTGGCGTCGAATGCGTATTGATCGCTCAGCAGCTTGAGCCTCGCGAGAGTCACGGTGCTTCCTGTGCGGTGGAGCCGGCGGGGGAGGTCGATGTTGATCGTTTCGTGTTGGCACCGTATAGCTTCCGGCGACCCGACCGCTCAGCCGCGACCAAGCCCCGCGCCTCCAACTCGGCCAGAATCTGCACAACTCGGCTCCGGGTGACGCCGACCTCCGCAAGGAGTTGCTCGTCGCCAGCGTATGTTGGTCCGCGTTCTCCGAGGGCATCCAGGACTTTGGCAGCCGTTGGTTTCAAGCTTGCACGAGCTTTCTGCATCTCTTCGAGACGGCTGGCCTCATGCTCGAGGTCGTCCGAAAGGTAGAGGTCGCGGAGCACGGACAGAGCCCGACGCGGTGTACAAGGAGAGATCGATTCCAAGGCCGATTCGGACATTGATTTCAATGTATCTCGTTGTACTGGAGGACCCGTCGCGGTTCTGCGCCTCAGGAGGTCTTGAAGTTCTTCGGAGTCGAAACGCTCCAGTTCGACGAAGACATCGAAGAACGTGTCTGCCGGTGGGTCGAGGGAGGCACTGGTCCCCGAGACGACCCATTTAATTGGAACTTCCCAGGCTCGGTCTCGCCAGTGCCCGAACATCTCGCCGATGCCCTTCTCGTCTAGATCGTCCGCGAGCATCACCGGTGAAGGATCGTCCGGGAGTTTCTTGGCTGCCGCTCGCAAGTGCTCATAGGGGTCCTCGACAGACTTGTACGTCGTGCCAGAGAGATTCTCTATCGTTGCTGCCCATTGATTCGGGGCTTGTCTTCTCAGTCTCCGTTGACCCGTCAGTCCTCGTTCTACTTCTTCGAGTCGCTCGGTGAGTGTGTCGAACCCGTGAAGGCGGGTATAGCGGGCTTCGGGCCGTCTTCGCTGAATTTGACGCAGAAACGATGTTCGGCCAATCCCGGGTGGTCCATGCACGTAGACGTTCAGCCCGAGCTTCAACGCCCGATCCACTCGCTTCAAATCCTTGTTGCGATCAACGAAAAGACCGTGATCGGCATCCGATGTTCCAAGCGCCCGCTGGCTCAGCAAGATCATTAACACAATTTACAGTTAGTATTGTAAAAAAGCAACCAACATCTCCCGGGCGCGTGCAGACGCAAGCTTTTCGGCGCGCGCCGCGTCGCGGACGGCGGCCTCCGTCGCTGATCCCACTGCACAACACCGCAGCTCTCGCACTGGTACGCAGAATTGCAGATGACGACGGGGGCAGCAGGCTGTACACTCGCGGAATGGGATCACACGGCACGTTGATCGTAATTATTTCGTAGCGCACGCCCGTTGTGGCGTGCGCTTGACCGTCCACTTCGGTGGACGGTTTTCTTTTGTCCCCGACAGCCAGCGAACGAGAAGAAGAACATGACCCATCGAGTGGGAATAGTGGGCGGAGACGGAATCGGCCCCGAAGTCGTCAAAGAGGGCTTGAAGGTCATAGCCGCGGCAGGTGTCGAGATCGACGCGGTCGACTACGACCTCGGAGGCAGCCGCTACCTGCGCGACGGCCTGGTGCTGTCTGATGAGATCGTGGACGAATGGCGCGGCCTCGACGCGATCTACGTCGGCGCTGTCGGAACCCCCGACGTGCCCCCCGGAGTCATCGAACGAGGGCTCCTGTTGAAGATGCGCTTCGACCTCGACCTGTACATCAACTACCGGCCCTTCAGCTGCGGACCCGAGAGCCCCAACACCAGCCCGATCACGGGCGGCGAGAACGCAGAGTTCGACTTTGTGGTCATCCGCGAGAACACGGAGGGCACTTACGCCGGCGAGGGAGGATTCCTGCGCAAGGGCACGGCCCATGAGATTGCCACTCAGGGATCGGTCAACACCCGGGTCGGCGTCGAACGCTGCGTCCGCTACGCGTTCGAGTTGGCGATGAAGCGGCGCAAGCACCTGACCCTGGTCCACAAGACCAATGTGCTGACCTTCTCGGGCGACCTGTGGGAACGGACCTTCAACGAGGTGGCCGAGGAGTACCCCGGAGTTGAAACCGACTACAACCATGTCGACGCGGCATGCATCTACTTCGTGGACGACCCGTACCGCTACGACGTCATCGTCACCGACAACCTCTTCGGCGACATCCTCACCGACCTCGGCGGCGCGGTCAGCGGCGGGATCGGCTTCGCGGCCTCGGCGAACCTGCACCCGGGCCGCGTCTCCATGTTCGAACCTGTCCACGGATCGGCGCCGGACATCGCCGGCACCGGCAGGGCCAACCCCACGGCGGCCGTCCTTTCCGGTGCGCTGATGCTCGACCACCTCGGCGAGGGCCAGGCGGCCGAGCGGATCCGCAAGGCCTGCGCCAACCCCGAATCGCTCACCGGCTCAACCACTGAGACAGGCGACCTGATCGCCGCTCGCCTGTAGGAGGCACAATGCCCATCACCCCCACCCCCCACATCTGGATGAACGGCGAGATGGTGCCGTGGGAGCACGCACAGATCCATGTGCTCTCCCACACGCTGCACTACGGAACCGGCGTGTTCGAGGGTGTCCGCGCCTATGAGACCGCCGATGGACCGGCCATCTTCCGACTGACCGAGCACATCGAGCGTCTCTTCAACTCGACCCGAATCCTCAACATGCCGATGCCCTACTCGATTCCTGAGATCGTCCAGGCATGCAAGGACGTGGTCGCCGACACCGGACTGAGCAGCTGTTACCTGCGCCCGATCGCCTATTTCGGCTACGGCGAGATGGGTCTGTCAATCGAGCACTGCAAGACCGACGTCGCCATCGCCGCCTGGCCCTGGGGCGCGTACCTCGGTGACGACGCCGCGACCAAGGGCGTGCGCATGAAGGTCTCTTCGTGGACTCGCCACGACCACAACATCATGCCGCCGGCGTCCAAGACCACCGGCAACTATGCCAACTCGACGCTCGCCAAGATGGAGGCCCTCGCCGCCGGATACGACGAGGCGGTCATGCTAAACGGCGCGGGTCTCGTCTCGGAGTGCAGCGGTGAGAACATCTTCGTGGGTCTCGGCGACGTTGTGCTGACGCCGCCGACCTCGGCGGGCGCCTTGAAGGGGATCACCCAGGACACAGTGACTGCGCTGGCCGGCGACATGGGAATCAATATCGCGGTCGGGGAATTGTCTCGAAGCGACCTCTACATCGCAGACGAGATATTCGTTGTCGGCACCGCCGCGGAAGTCAGTGCAGTGAACTCCGTGGATGAACGCGCCATTCCCTGCCCGGGTCCGGCCACCAAAGCAATCGCGGAAGCGTATGCCGAAGTTGTGCGGGGCAAGAACCCGAAGTACCGGTCGTGGAACGAGCCGGTGTCATGACCGATCCCGAAGTATCGATCGAACGCGCGGGGGTTCGAGACCCGGCCTGGCCCGAGCAGGTTGAGATCTATGACACGACTCTGCGCGACGGCTCGCAACTTGAGGGGATCTCGCTCACCGTCGACGACAAGTTGCGGATCGCCGAGCAGCTCGACCTGCTCGGGGTCGGCTATATCGAGGGCGGCTACCCTGGCGCCAACCCCAAAGACGACGAGTTCTTCGAGCGTGCCCGCACCGAGTTGCACCTCGAGACGAGCAAGTTCGTGGCTTTCGGCTCGACCCGGCGCCCCCGTGGCAAGGTTGATTCAGACGACTCGTTGGCGAGGCTGGTGGCGGCCGGAACCGAAGTCGTTTGTATCGTCGGCAAGTGTTGGGACTATCACGTCACCGAAGCGCTCGGCACGAGCCTTGACGAGGGTGTGGCGATGGTCGCCGACTCGGTCGCCTTCCTGGCAGCGGCAGGCAAGCGTGTGTTCTTTGATGCCGAGCACTTCTTCGACGGCTACAAGCGCAATCCCGAGTTCAGCCTCCGGGTGCTCGAGGAGGCTGCGATTGCGGGAGTTGAAGCCGTGGTGCTGTGCGATACCAACGGTGGGTCGCTTCCGCCGCAAATCGAGCGAGCCGTGTCTGGCGTGATCGCCCACGTGGACTGCGCTGTCGGCATCCACCTTCACAACGACACCGGCTGCGGCGTGGCCAATGCCCTGGCCGCGGTGCGCGCCGGTGCCACCCAGGTCCAAGGCACGATCAACGGCTACGGCGAGCGGGTCGGCAACTGCGACCTGGTGCCGATCATGGCCAACCTTGAGCTGAAGATGGGCATCAAGTGTCTCCCCGAAGGTCGGATCTCTCGTTTGACCTCGGTGTCGCACCACATCGCTGAGCTGGTCAATTTCACCCCCGACCCACAGCAGCCCTATGTGGGCTCCTCGGCGTTCGCGCACAAGGCCGGTCTTCACACCAGCGCCTTGAACAGGCGGCCCGACGCCTACGAACATGTTGCGCCCGAGGCCGTCGGCAACGGCACCCGCATTGTCGTGTCGGAGATGGCGGGGCGCTCGACCCTAGCGATGAAGGCCAAGAGCCTGGGCCTTGAGATCGACGGGCAGGTTCTCGGCGACGTGGTCGAGACCCTCAAGCGGCTCGAGCATCTGGGCTACCACTTCGAGGTTGCCGATGCTTCCCTGGAGTTGTTGATGCGCGGCGCGGCGGGTTGGGAGCAACCCTATTTCACGCTCGAGTCGTTCTCGGTCGACATGGCCCATCGTTCCGGCACCGGTGCCCGCTTGTGGAACGACGTGGCGGTCGATGTTGAGACTGAGGCCACCGTCAAGATCTGGGTCGATGGTGGGCGCCGGATCGCTGTGGGGGAGGGCAACGGGCCGGTCAATGCGCTCGACGCGGCCGTCCGTGCGGCTCTGAACGGCCGCTACCCCGAGATCGACCGGGTGTCGCTGACCGACTTCAAGGTCCGGGTCCTCAACACCGAGCAGGGGACCGGGGCGGTCACCCGGGTGCTGCTCGACAGCACCAACGGCGAGCGTTCATGGTCGACCATCGGCGTTTCTGAGAACATCATCGAGGCATCGTGGCAGGCGCTGGTCGACTCACTCGTCTACGGCCTCCTCATTGCCGACGAGATTGCCGACGAGTAACCCTGCCCCCCTGAAATCTGCGCAAAAACCACACTTTGTGTGGCTGAACGCGCGGATGTGGGGGGTTTTCCCTCGGGTTCTCGAGCGGGGGACAATGGGCGTTTCGGCCGCCGATTCGTCACCTGAGCGCTCTGCGGTTCCGTCGCAGGCGGACGGGCGACGATTAGCCTCTAGGTCCATGCAGGCACCACGGGTCCGTTTCGCGCCGGCGCCGACCGGCTACCTCCATGTGGGCAGCGCCCGTTCCGCCCTGTTCAACTGGCTCTTCGCGCGGCGGCACGGCGGAGCGTTCGTGTTGCGGGTCGAAGACACCGACGAGTCGAAGAAGTCTCAGGAGTTCGTCGACGCGATCGTTGAGCCGCTGCGCTGGCTCGGACTCGACTGGGATGAGGGCCCGTACTTTCAATCGCAACGCAAGCACCTCTACGAGGCCGCGATTCAAAAGCTCGTCGATGGCGGCAGGGCGTACTACTGCGATCTCAGCGCCGCGGATTCGCAGCGTCTGGCCGCCGAAGCGGGATTGCGGGAGGGCTATCACGGCTGGTCGCGGGATCGCGATGTGGCCGACGGTGACGGCGTCGTGGTCCGGTTCCGAGTGCCTGATGAGGGTTCGACGGTCATTGAGGACCTGATACGCGGCCGGGTCGAGGTCGCCCATGACACGATCGCCGATTTCGTGATCCGCCGGGGCGACGGCTCGCCGGTGTTCTTCCTCGCCAACGCAGTCGACGACCACGACATGGGCATCTCCCATGTCATCCGCGGCGAGGACCTCCTCAACACCACGCCCAAGGTCAAGCTGCTGTGGGAAGCACTGGGATATGGTCCGACGCCTGCATATGCCCACCTGCCGCTGCTCGTCAACGAGCGACGCCAGAAGCTCGCAAAGCGTCGCGACAGCGTTGCGCTCTCAGAGTTCAAGGCTGAGGGTTATCTCCCCGAGGCGCTGCTCAACGCATTGGCGCTGCTGGGCTGGGGCCCGCCCGACGCCGTCGAGATCCGGCCCATGGAAGAGATCGTGTCGCGGTTCTCCCTGGAAGCCGTCAACAAGGGGTCGGCATATTTCGACCTGGTGAAGCTCAAGCACATCAACAACGCATACATCAAGGCGCTGACACCTGTGCAGTTCGTGGCAGCCGCCGAACCGTGGCTGCCCGAGCACTATGACCTCGCGGTAGTCGAGGCGCTCGCGGTGGAGGTCCAGCAGCGCATCTCGACGCTGTCGGAGGCGGCTGGCTGGCTCGACTGGCTCTTCGTCGATGAGATCAGCGAATACGACGAGAAGTCTTGGGCCAAGGCGATGGTCAAGGGCCGGGCAGCGGATCGGGTCCTCGCCGAGCTCGCCGGTGTGCTTGAGACCGTTTCGTTCGACGATCCTGCAACCTTGGAGAGCTGCGCGCTGGGGGTCGGCAACCGGCTCAGTGAGGAGCTCGGGGCGCGGGTGATGTCGCAGGCCCCCCTGCGCGTCGCGGTCACCGGCCGAGGCGCGGGCATCCCGTTGTGGGAGGCGCTGACGCACCTCGGCAAGGAGAGGACGCTGTCCCGTGTCGCCGCGGCCCGGAGCCGTCTGGCGGGCTGAGCGGTGCGCCGCGGTCGGTTCGCTCGGCTGTCCGCACGGCGCATCGTCTGGGCGCTCGCGATCGTGGGGGCCCTGGTTGTCGGTTACCTGGGGATCAACTTCATCGAGGTGCGAATGAACCTCGATGTCGACGATCGGGGTCCGGCCGATGCCATCGTCGTGCTCGGTGCGGCGCAGTACGACGGCAGGCCGTCGCCGGTGTTGGCGAGGCGGCTGGACCATGCGCTGGGGCTCTGGCACGAGGGCGCGGCGCCGCTCATCGTCACGACCGGGTCCAAGCAGCAGGGCGACCGGTTCACGGAGGGGTTCACCGGATTCGAGTATCTCCTGGAGGCGGGCGTGCCCGAGGCTGCGCTGCTGCTGGTGACCGACGGCGCCTCCACCTGGGAGCAGATGGCGGCCACGGCCAGAGTACTGCGCGACCGCGGCCTGTCGTCAGTGGTTGTGGTGTCTGATCCGTACCACTCGCTGCGGGTGGCTCAGATCTCCTCAGAGGTCGGACTGGCCGCATACATCTCGCCGACGGACGGCGGAGCATCGCTGAGGCAGTTGGCGCGTGAGACCGCTGCGGTGTCTCTCGGCCGGGTCCTCGGTTATCGACGTGTCGACAACTGGTTCGGCAACGCCAACTGACCGCCAGCGGCCAGTTCGCTCTCGGCCCTCCAGATGTCGCCTTGAGCCATCGCCGCCACGTCTACCGGGGCTCCTCGGTGACCAGCGCGCGGGCGTTCTCGTCGGCCCTGTGCAACTCCTCGGCGGTCTCGGGCACACGGCGGTAGCCCTCCGCGATGGCCTCGCCGACGAGCCGGCCGTCGCTGGTGGCGACATGGACGACCTCGCTCCTAATCAGGGCCGCGTAGTCATCGAGCATGGGAGCCGGTGGCTTGCCGATTCGCTTGACGTAGGGGCCGTAGGCCGCGTCGACACAGGCCCGCACGCCCGATTCATCTGCTGCTGAAGCGTGTCTGATCTGTATGGCGCAGGCGCTGCTCATGTCATCAGTATTCTCTATTGGAGGTGTACATAACAACGGACGACGCGTAGACCGAACTGACTGTCGTGCGAAAGACCCAACTGCATCCGGCTTGACTACTTCGCCGATGGTGTCGGGTATGCTCGGACCCATCGGGGCAGGTGCATGATGAGCGATGACGCGACCACAGACCCTTACGCGGCAGACCTGCCATTTCCCGACGATATGGTCGAGCGCCATGTCCGGCTCGGCGCGGACAGCAGTTGGGAGTTCAAGGAAGTAACGTTCAGCACCAGCCGAGTCATCAAGCGTGAGCGTGACGCTTGGGCCGACGAGATCGGGGCGTTCGCGAACTCTGACGGCGGTGTGCTGTTGCTGGGAGTCACCGATGAAGGTGAAGTGACTGGTATGTCACGGGAGCAGCTCGACATCGTCGAACAAGCGGTCCGTGAGATAAGTGTCAATAGTGTCAAGCCGCCGGTGCGTGTGCAGACCTACCGCAGAGAACTGAGGGGTCGGGCCTTCCTGCTGGTTGCCGTGCCTCGCGGTGACACCCAGCACGACAGCCCGAGCGGTGCCTTTCAGCGTGTCGGCGCTGCCAGGGTGCTGCTGTCGCCTG
>Ga0209022_1003740_pt1 | contig 10342 bp, 8 predicted proteins | sample PinacodermPK_FD_187300 | JGI IMG/M metagenome (GOLD analysis project Ga0209022, IMG submission 187300) | Host-associated microbial community of the marine sponge Aplysina aerophoba from Gulf of Piran - sponge pinacoderm, lysed by proteinase... | ecosystem: Host-associated > Porifera > Sponge >... | reverse complement strand
ATCACGCTCACCACCCGACGCACCCCCCTACAAACCCGGGCACTCGCCGCTATCGGAGTCGACACCCGCACCTGGGACAAAGCCACCATCACCCAACCCTGAAGGGGTTCTAACACCGAATGTAGTGGAAACACCTTCTTCGCGTATGCCCCCTGACCAGGCAAAACACCAAACCACCCGCCAAACTCGGGACTGACCGCTCCGAGAGGGTGTTTTGGCCTATCCGCTGGGGATTGTGGAGCGGTTAGGGGTCAGGGTTTGCTGTTTTGGACGCGGGAAACCAACAGAGAGAGGCTCGGGTGTCGGGATCCGCTCCGCGTTCCACACCAGGGTTGCCGGCTTCGTCCACTATGATTTGCCCAAGAAATGTGGAGGCACCAATGGGCCTATTGACAATCGAGCAGTGCGAGAACGTGCCCCTTGTCGTGGATCGCGAATACGGAACGATCCGGATACCCGGGACGCGCTTGAAGCTGCAGACGGTGATCGCTATGTGGTACATGGGTATCACTGACCCCGAAGAAATGTCCCGAAGGTTCGACACCCTGAGGGTGGAGACAGCGAAACGCATCCTGGAGTGGTACCACACCCGACAGGAGGATGTCGACGCCTATATGGAGTGGATTGAGCAGAGAGCCCAAGAGACCAGGACCAGACTGGAAGACCGCATGGTGGAGCATCGACGCCGACACCTAGGCAGAACGGCTGGAGCCCAACTGTAGATCGATGTTCGCTCTGTTGGCGGATGAGGATTTCGACAACGGTGTCCTTGCCGTTATCGAGAGAGTTGCCTGGGACTACGGGGCCTCGATCCTGATACGCCGGGTTGTGGACATTGGTGTCCTGGGCGAGGGATCTTCCGACCCAGCCATCCTGGACTTCGCTGCCAATGCCGACTGCGTGGTGATAACGCATGACCGCGAAACGATGCCCCACCATGCGGATGAGCGTGCGGCAGATGGGCTGGTGATGGCGGGCCTGGTCGTCGTGAGCCAGTTCTCGGGAGAAAGCCCCGTCGCACATGCCCTGATCGAAATGGTTCTTGATAGGGAGCGAACGGGCGTAGGATGGCATTACCAGGTCGAGTGGCTATAGCCCGCGCCTACCCGTCGGCGCTCCTGTCATAGACGGCACCCTAAACCAACGGCCATCGTCAAAGAGGGGTTCGGCTGGCTCGGCGACCCATGGATTTTGTGATGACGATCAGCCACTCTCAAGACAGCGGTATTACGGGTTTAGCCAATCGTGGTGTCCCCCTGTTTTGATCGTGGTGTCCTCCCCGTACCCCCTGCTTAGGCGCAGGTCAGGGGTGGTGGCCAACAGCCCACCCCGGGCACCTTGCCATTTATTGTTGCAAGTCCCTGTTTTTGTTGGCGATTGCGGCTGAGAGACGGGTTTTGGCTGGTTTTCGCTGTTTTGGGGGTGTCCGACTGGTTTGGAGGGGTGTTTTGGGCTAGCCGGGGGGCTGTGGGGTGGTGGTCAGTGGTGGGGTTTTGGTTGTTGTGTTGGGGCGCGCTAAAGCTGACAGCGGGTTGCTGCCGGATGTGTTAGGCGTTGGTTGGTGTGTTGCCCGGTGGCCCTCGGGGTGTGGTTCCGTTAGTGGCTACGGGTTTGTTGGGCGGCGCGGTTTCGTTGTCTGGGGGCGGTGGATGGTCGCCGTTGTTTTCTTCTGATCGTTTTCGGGAGAGGTAGCTTTTGGCTTGGCGCAGGTTGTGCGCGACGGTTAGGGCGAGAAGGCCCATGTTGTTGGCGATGGCGCCGAGTGCCCGGCACCAGCCGTGTCGGAGGCCGCCGTCGGTTTTGACCATGTTGTTGAAGTTTTCGATTTGCATGCGTCGGGTGTAGCGCTTTTTCCATGCGGGTGTGCCGAAGGGAATGCTCTGGTAGGTGTCGAGTTGTTCCACGGGGATGGTCAGGGTGCCGTCGCAGCAGTATTCGTCTTCGATGTTGACAACGCGGGGCACGGTGCGTTCGCGGGTGGCTCTGCGTCGGCTGCGGGTTTTGGCGTTGGTGGTGACCCGCCCGGCGCATTGGGGGCAGATGAAACGAATGGCTCCGTTTTTGTCGGGTTTGCTGATGGGCGAATATCGGTATTTGGCACGGTCGGCGTACCACTTCCGTAGTTTTTTGCCGGTGAGATCTTCAGGTGGTACCCATAGGTCTTCGGGCATCCATTTCGGGAAGAAGGTGCCGCAGTTGAGGAGCAGTGTCTGTTCTTTGCCTTTGAGTCCTGCTTTGACGAGTTCCGCTTTTTCCTTGTGGTCGTCGTCGTAGTCCATCACTATGTCGATGCCTAGTCGGTGCAAGGGCCGGACGAAATCTTTCCCGAAGCGGGTGTATCCGAGGTCGGCGATGACTGTTGTGACGTTGGGAAATTGTTCGAGGGTGGCGAGGATGGCGTTGAGTCCGCTGAGAGCGATGTCGTTGTTAGCGGGCACCGATTTGACGTGGGGGGAGAACATGGGCGGGGCTGCGCCTATTCGTATTCTGTGGGGGTCTCCGCTCCATGTGGCGTCGGCGGCGAGGGTGACCGCGTGCCCGTACATACCGTTGAACGGCCCGGCAGGGATCTTGTTGGTGGCGGTGCGCCAACCGCCCCGGCAGTCGGGACAGGCGCTGCGGCGGAGACGACCCCGCAAGTCAAGCTCTCCGATTTTGGGGTTTTCTTTCAGGGGCTGGTGTTTTCGGACTTCCTTTTCGATGCGGTGGTCTTTGGTTACGGCCCAACATGTGATGGGTGTCCAGTCCAAAGCAACAGTGGTGATTTCGTTTGTCAGGCCCACAGGGAGGGTGGCGGAGACGAATGTGTGCATGAACCAGTCGATCGATCGGATAGCGCCGTTGGACGTGAACCAGGTTTGCAATAGGGCCGCTTCGAGGCGTTTGATTTGTTTGACCGTCATCGTGTAGGTGATCGGATGTCGTGTGTCCCAGGTCCACAGTCCCAGTTCGATACCGAGGCGGTGGTCGAGTCCGTTGATTACCGAGCAGATGTCGCTTCGGAGGTACCGGTCTTTTTCTTCGGCGGCGAGGATCATGCACAGCAGCAGTGTTTTGATACTGAGACGGGATTTCCGTCCTGGGTGGCGACGGAGACGCTTTTCCAGTTCGGGGATGAGACCGCTCGATTGGATTACCCGCAGTATCCGCCGGGCCAGCCGGTTGTTTGATTTCTTGGGATAGCGCTTGTCCTCGCTGGGATGATCTCCGGGCAGTCGCGACTCGAGGTTGCTTTTCTCGCGGTTGTCCTGTTCGTTTCCAGCGGCCCGGAGGTGTTGTTTGAGGGTCATGCGCCCAGCGCCCCCGTCACCGCTGTCATGTCATCCAGGGAGGCGTTGATGTAGCCGAGGAGACTGTCGAGGGTGTTGGCGGACAGCGGCCCGGCGACTCTTCGCAGCGAAGCCAGGGGAGTGCCCGCTGTCAGGTGAGCGGAGAGCCATGTCGAACGGGCCCGTCGCAATGACAGGCCCTGTGCGTTGACGGGACCGAGCCCCTGGGCGACCGCGTGGACAGCGTTGTGGTGGTCGCCCGTGACAAACCGATCAGTTGGACAGAGACTCGCTGCTGCGCGGGCCAGGTTCGTGTAAGCAGCCCGGATCGGTACCAGACGAGAGTTGTTGCCTCTCACCCGTACCACCAGTCGGCCATTGCCGAAATCTTCGAGGTCGGCGGTGCGGGCAGCGGTGATTTCTACGCCGTTCAAACCGGCTCCGAGGGCACCGGAGACGACCCACATGCGGGTAGCGCGGTTGGAACGTCCCGGCAGCCTCGCGGCGGCGACGAAGTCTGTTTCTTCGGCAGGGGTGTAGGGTTCGGCTACTTTCAGCCTGCTGACTTTCTGTGGTGGGGGTGGCCACGCTGTCGGGTTGGCGGCCCGACCAATGATGCGTAGCAACCACCGGAGCTTTTCCCTTCCCTTGGGCGACAAGTGCGGGTTTTGACGCATCGACCAGTACTCGACGTTTTCGGGTGTCAACACAATGTCCCGGTCGACCGTGCCCAACGAGCGATGCGCCCACACTGCTATCCCCGCGACAGCTCCCAAGAACCGCTGTGCCTGGTTGGCGTCGTGGGGAGGCACCGCTGTGACCCATTTGCGGACTGTGGGCAGCAACGGCTCCAACGCGTCCACGTCGCGGGCTGGCCACTTGGCCGGGCGCCAACGTTCCAACACTTCGGCCACTTCGGGCGGCGGTGTCGGGGATCGGTTCATCCGCACAGTCCCAACCCGCCTCCCGTGCGGTTCGTCCTCGCCGGACGGCCGTCACCGACACGTGTGACAGTTCCCGCCGGGATGCCCCGGGGAGGCGTTTGCCGGGACAGGTCTTTCGTTGCGAATGTCTGTTTGCACACCTCCCCTATCAAACCACAACCCCCGACACTAAGATTGCTATTAGCATCCTGTAGCTCTAAAACCCTGATCACAACTCTGACTTTGTCCATTGAACTCGACAATATCAGGTGCCTGTGACACCTTAATGATCACCCCAAAAGGGGTCGGCTACGCTTCTCCCTCATGCCCAGTCCCCGGAACCACCCAATCGCCTACCTCGAAGAAAACGGTGACTTTCCCCACGGCCCCTACCAAAAAGACGCACCCAAAGAAGTCTTCCTCGCAGCAGGCCTAGCCGTCCGACTCCAAACCAAGATCGGCGACGAATCGATAAGGTACATCGCCAAAAAAGCCGATCTCAGTCCCCAAACACTCCTCAACATTCTCAAAGGAGCATCCTGGCCGGATCTTCGCACCATCGCCAGACTCGAAAACGCTCTCGACACCAAACTATGGGGAAACGAACACCGCCGCTACTACCGCCGCCTCCACATCTGGTTGGAACATCCCAACCAGCAGCCCCGATGACGCGCATGCCGCCCCATAGAATGGGCGGGTCCTGCTCGCCCGGGAGACAGCAATCGACGATCCCCCTTGGACCGTTCCGGGTGGCCGCCTGCTGTTGCGGGGTGCGGGGCTTATAATGCTGGGATGGTGTTGGCGAATGTGAGGCTGTGAAGCTGCCGAGGTGGGGTTTGCTGGTGGGGGTAGGGATGCTGGTGGGATGGTTGGTGTTTGTCGCGTCGGTCTCCGCGGAGACGGTTCCCCGTTTTGAGGATGTTCCCGAAGGGCATGTGGCTGAGTCCGCTATCGAGTGGGCCGCCGAGAACGGGATCACTGTGGGTGTGGGCAGCAACCGTTTTGGGATGGGGCAGACCCTCACCCGTTATGAGATGGTCACTTTTTTGTGTCGGGCTTTCAGTCCCCACAGTTGTGTAAGCGGTGTCGGGGGAAGCGACCGGTTTGATGATGTGCCGGCGGGTCATTGGGCGAACTACCCGGTTGGTTGGGCGGTGAGCCGGGGCATCACCAGCGGAGTGAGCGCGACCGGGTTCGGGGGGTCTGGGACGCTCACCCGGGAGCAAATGATGACTTTTTTGTATCGCGCTGAGGGAAGCCCGGCCGGGGGGTCTTTGGGAAGCGACGTTTATCGGGACGTTCCCGACGATCACAGCCAATGGGCCAACCGGCCGATTGGATGGGCGTTCGACCAGGGCGTCAGCGGCGGAGTGGCGGAGGGGAGTTTTGGGTTCGGCACGCCCGTATCGCGAGAAGAGATGGTGCTGTTTCTTTGCCGGGCTGTGACACCGGTGACGTGTCCGCCGTCGCAGCAGCCGCTCCCGGCCGTGTTGCCGCCGTGGTCTGGGATCGAGATCGCCGCTCCGCCGTCTGCGCATGACCGTGTTTACGGCCCTTATGATCCTTTCTACACCCAAGCGGCGGTTGTGGGCAGGTTGCATGTGATCGCCGGTGAAGCGGTGAATCCCGAAGCTGTGCAGCGGGTGGCGTTCACGATCAGACAGATGCTCGCGAACCGCCTTGACGTGGCAGACCAGATGGCCCGCTACTTCTATGTCGTGGTTGCCCGGACACAGTCACCAATGTCGAGTGTGCCCGAGATTCAGGCGTTGCCGCAGTGGCTGATCGACGAATGGCGGTTCGACGTGACCCAGATCATCGCGGGTGGGCGGGGTCCTTCCGTGTGTTTGGGATGCGAAGGCGGCGGAGCGTTGCCGTTCGTGTTGGTCAGCGAAGCCAACGCTATGTGCAGCGGACACCCGGTTGATACTCATCCCACCGAGGATGTCGTGGTGCATGAGGTCGCCCACGGTATTCACAGCTCTTTCCGACTGGCCGACTCCGAAACCGGTGTTGCTGCGGGGGACAGGTTCGATGACCAGTTGCAACGGGTCTACGAACAAGCCCTCGTTGACGGTCTGTGGGGAGGCCCTCACTACGCCGCGACCAACCGCGACGAATACTTCGCGGAGGTTTTCCAGTTCTGGTCCGGAGTCAACGACAACGACGCCACGTGGGTCGACCGTTTCGACCTGGCCCGCCAAAGCGCCGAACTAGCCGAATACGACCCCCGAGCCGCTGCTTTCCTGGAAGAGCGCTTCGGGGAGGTCGCCGTCGCGGGATCATGCCACTACTACGGCGAATAAACACCCCCCTTTGGAAGAGCCGAGAAGCAACCGCGGGATCCTGGCCTTGACACTCACCAGATGGGTACTTTCTGTGTGCTCGCCTCCCTCGTCCGTCCTTTGCTAACACTTCCCGGTTGGTGTGCCCCTGTCTGTGTGTCTCGCGCACGCGGGCGCGCCACACCGAAGCTAAGTCAAAAATATCCTCGCGCATGGCCCACCGGAAACCCGGGCCGCTGTCAGACCCCCGAACCAATGCGAGCACACAGAAAAACCGGACGCAAAAGGGGCCGAAATCCGCTGGCCATCACGAACAGCGAAGGCTCCGCACTGCGAAGCCTCGACGTGAACCGCGAGGCCTTGTTGGTTCGCGATTTGGCCTGCTGGTGTCGGCAATGACGGGATTATGGCCCTCACCTGTTCCGAACCGCATCGACTTGTCTATCCCCTTGGCTTTTAGCAGTTGCCGGGGGCCGGGGGTGGTTTTTTTCTATGTCAGGGGGGTGTACCCGGCTGTTTGGAAGGGGCTGGAGTCCAAATAGATTTTGGCTTCTGGGGCTCCTTGGAATCGTCCGTGGCTCCATCGCACTTCCATGTGTCCCTGTACTTGGAGGAGGTTGCCTGTGGCCTTTTCTCTAAGTTCGGCTTGCCACCCGACTTTTGGCTGTCCTGCTTGTTCGGGTTCGATGTCAAAGGATCGGAAGTCGTAGCGTTGGCGGAAGTCCCAGGGGGTGTCAACCCGGTACCGCACAGCCGTGTTCCTGAGCGTCCCGAGCACGAAGTACGGCGCGGGTTGGAACCGGAGCAGCCGCCAAAGGAGTTCTTCTTTCATGCCGAGGCGGTTACCCAACGAGGCGTTCCATCTTTGAGCGGAAGCTTGTGACACCTGGATGGTGAACTCCCCGTAGGGACCGGCTAGGGGCGCCGGCCAGCGTCGTTTGAACGACTGTTTTAGTAGGTTGCGGTGGTCCCGGTGCAGGTCCGTTACTTTCTCGGGGAGGTCTGTGTCGGTCAGGTGATCGCGGCAGGCCGTGTAGAACTGCTGGTAAGCGAGGGGTGCTACTTCGTTGTACCAGTTGGTTCTCTTTCCCTGGCGGACGGCTAGGAGCCGGTCGAACAGGTGAGAGGGCGAGACGTTGTGCAACAGTTTGGAGCCGTATTTGCAACTGACCAGGTAGACGTAGTCGACTCGCAGATCGACGGGGATTTGTTCGTAGCCGGGTAGTTGGTGGGGTCCTTTCCATTCGACCCTGAGAGGCGGGCGGCCTCGCAGGCCCTCTTCGGCTCGGGCGAAGGCCTTTCCGTTCGCCCACGCCTTCTCGAAAAGCCTCCGGTTGGAAGGGTCTTCCAAGGCTTGGAACAGGCGATCATAGTGATTGTCGGAAACGCCTACCATGGCGGCGGGCCGGTTTCGGAGGGCTTCCTCTATGCTGCCCCAGGGCAACATTCCCAGGCCGGTGACGATTTCGGTGATCTCGGTCCGTAGAGAAGCCATAGCCTTTGATCCTAAAAGGGGCCGGTATTGTGAGCGGCCGGCCCTTTTTGGGACTACCGATCGGTGGGGAAAGAATCGCCGATTTGTTGCTTGGTCCAGAACCCCGCAGCGGGACGGCAGGTGGGTTGGGTTCCGTATGACTGCAAACGCAGAAGGTCCGTAGCGTTTGAAAGCTCGATAAGGTCAAACAAACGTCGAGGTCCAACAGTATTGATGGCTTTCCGCCCCGCCCCTCGGAGTTTGAGCAACTTGGGGGTTATCACCAGCACCCGAGGCTCGCCGGCTGTTTCTGTTCCATGGAGCACATGCGCCTTCCCCAGTGTCTCCCACACCACTGTGCCGCGTTGAAGACCCGGCGGTGATTAGCACCTCGGTAGGGAGAATCATGCCGTCGAAGTAGTCGCCCCTCCGAGATCAAGCAAGCTGACCGGGCGAAACTCAGATCTCATAAGACCTCGCGAAACTCGGGGGCACACCAATGTTGCTCGAGTCGTGCGCTATCACGCCCCCACCGCCAAGCCGGTCATGTGATTTCGGAGGCTTCGCCGCTAGCTGGTTCGCGGGCTCTGAAATCATGGCCCCCTGCCATGCCTGTTTGAGAGGGCGTTGCCCATACGATCACTCTGCTGCCAGCTGTCCAGATTCCCTAGGTCGCGGGTGGTGGCCTTGGTCTAACGGGTGTCCTACCCCTGAGCATCCATTTGTCAGGATGCCTATAATACCCGATGATCGGTAGCCCTTTAGGTGAGACGACAAACACGGCATGACAGCACCCCTCGACGATGGTGCCCTTTTGCGCTTCCTTGAGCGTTACCCACCGAGGCCCTACCATCGGCGCAACGGTGACTATCCGTCAGTCCAACTCGAACTGGTCGCTCTAACTGATGGCCTTTGCTATCTCAACGAAGTGCTCGACACGTTGCCGAAGGGCACTCCCCGAAGGTCCCACGAAGAGAGCGGTGAGAACTGCCATCTATGGGTGGTTGACGAGCGAGGGCGACCTTGTATCTCTGAGGCACCATTGGCTCGCCTAGGGGATGACAATTTGCATCACACCAACATTACGGGAGGTGGACGCGCGTCGATCGGGGGCGAAGTTTGGTTTGACGACACACCTCGTGTGTACGTTTCAGGTTCATCGGGCCGGTATCCGCCTTTACACAAGGAGCATTTGGAGGATGCCGAGCTACTCTTCAGGACGGTTGGTTTTGATGTGGTCTCGCTGGGATGGGATGCAGAGACGGATAAGCCCCGGCGCGTCTGGCTTGGCCAGGGATCTGCGGTGCAGGAATGAATGACCCTCGCGGCGCGTTTGTGCGCGGCAAGTATCAACTAGCGAGGTGGGAGCCGGGTAGTCCTGCTACAGGCCGCTGCTTGACCGAGCGTGAAGTAGTCGAGGCGTTTGGGACAAAGGTACTTGCTGAGATAGAAAAATTCCTTTCGGCAGTGCTGCTAAAGAGCAGGGGTGCAATTGAGCAGGCATTGAAGATGCAACGCGAGCGGTTGGGTGTCGAGCGCGGCCAACTCGCGAGCGCGGCCGACGTTTCCGTTGAGGCGATTGAGCATGCAGAGAGCGACGCTGATCGGCTGACGATTCACCAACTTGAACATCTGGCATTCGTACTGGGCCTCGATCCGGCGAAGTTGAGCGTGGATGAGATGGCTGGGGCAGACACAGATCTCGGTGTCAGGCTTCGAGTCCTGAAACGAGACGAGTTAGCCCCACAAGATGCTCGTGTCTCCCCTCGGACTGTACTTCGTTTCTCGGAGGCCGCATCGATAATCCTGGTCCAGAGTCGGCTTCAGGATTGGCTGGAAAAGCCAAAGGAAGCCGCAGGTTTCGAGCCGTCGGATGACTATAGGCATCCCACCTGGCGTAGGGGATACGATCTGGCTGCGCACTTGCGGGAACGCTTGGAAATCGGTCTGGAGCCAATCCATTCAATGCGGGAGTTGGTCGAGCACCGCCTTGGCATCCCGATCGTCCAGGTCGAGCTTCCGAATAACATCGCAGGTGCCACTATCTCAACGAGCGGCCATCGTGGCATCGTTCTCAACACCAAGGGAGCAAACACAAACGTCTGGATCCGCCGTACGACACTGGCACATGAACTGGCTCACATACTCTTCGACCCAGAACAGAGGCTTTCGAACGTTCGGGTGGACAGTTATGAACAGATGGAACGGAATACGAAAGACGTCACCCCCTCTCTGGACGAAGTGGAACGACGAGCGAATGCGTTCGCGGTCGAGTTCCTCGCACCTCATGAGGCCGTGAGACAACTCGTTCCCGATGTCACTCATGTGAGTGGAGAAGCTGTTGGAAAGGTCCAGTCCAGATTCGGAATCGGCCGAGCCGCAGCCCGGTTC
>Ga0209022_1003739_pt1 | contig 10348 bp, 8 predicted proteins | sample PinacodermPK_FD_187300 | JGI IMG/M metagenome (GOLD analysis project Ga0209022, IMG submission 187300) | Host-associated microbial community of the marine sponge Aplysina aerophoba from Gulf of Piran - sponge pinacoderm, lysed by proteinase... | ecosystem: Host-associated > Porifera > Sponge >... | reverse complement strand
GATGGGTTGTCGTATTTATTTTTTTGGGACCATCTATGGAGAACCATTCCACCTCCACAGGAGGAAAGGTAAGGGCAGTTCAGGCATTCTTTGTGGCTCGTTTTTTGTTGGGCTTTGTATCGATTGAATTCTTCCGATTCAATAATTTCTACAATAGAATGGCTGTGAATTGACCAGTTCTCGGAAAATAAATCTGCACCATCAAAAGAACTTTTTAAGGTATCATTCTTTTTAATTGTTCCATCGGTATCTATCACTAGGATGCCATAGTCATTGACACCAGAACCTTCCTTGGTACTGTTTTTTCCAAAAATCCCATAAAAAATATTATCAAGTACAATAATGGGTACTGGTTCTGGGTCCGCAGTGTACAATTCCCATAACCGAGTTAACCACCGACCATATTCTAATGTATTGAATGACCCTTTCCCATAGGGAAGAGTTTCATGATTTCCATCTTGAAGGAGAAAATCCATGCTGGGAACTCTAAGGGATTTAAAAAATTGGTAAATGTCTTCGACATCTGAAAAAGGATCAATGACAGAAAGGGTACCGCAAAAAAATTCAGAACTTTTAGGGTGATCACGAAGCCTTTTAATGGCATCTAGGGTTGGATTGAAAGTTGATTTGCCAAAATGATCGAGTCTGAATTTATCATTAACCGTTGCAGGACCATCAATACTCACACCAACAGCTGTTTGAGTAGTTGCAAATAACTCAATTAACTCATCTGTTAGTAAGGTGCCATTTGTCTGAAGAGCAATTCGGGATTCAGCGCCTAAACCGGAACGAAGTTCAAGCAACAGTTTCTCAAGGAGTTTATTTCCGAGTAATAGAGGCTCACCCCCATGCAAGACTACCGATAATGGTTGTTGAGTGCTTTCCTTAAGTTCTATTAGCCTTTTTATTACAGCATCAATTGTTTTCAAGGACATACGACCAGGTTGGCTACGCCACCCTTGGTCACTTGAGTGGTATACATAACAGTAGCTACAATCAAGATTACATCGACTAGCTACTTTTAGAAGTACAGTATCTAACTTCACAAGTTTTGCCAATATTGTGAAGTAAATTACCTACCGCGGTTATGTCGATTATGCATCCGATTATAACCTACCAAAGTCGGAGTATTGTCCTGTATATCCTGAATTAACCGCCTTATGGCAGGACTGTCCAATTCGTCAGGATTTATATCTATAATGGCTTCCTTTGCCAATTGACCAGCTTCAAGGAACTCTAAATCTGTTTCTAGGTTTACAGTCATAGACTCATATTCAAATTTTTCAATTGGTTTCATTATATAAAGATAGTTAAGTAAAGTAAATCAATTTTCAAATGCTGCACGTCTACTCGCTTGAGCGACACGATTTAACCATTCGTGGGCAAAAGTTGGAGATTCCTCTCCTTGTATGACTAAGCCTGCCCAAGCATATGCATATTCATCTGCTAGGCAAGTGGAAAAACAAATTGGGTCATCCGCACTTAAGGTCAAAACTAACCCTAGCGGTTCGTTACGGTCATAAGGATCATGACCAAACAAAGGCTGAGCAAGTGGATACGACAAATTTCCAATGAGTAGATTGGATGATGGATTGATTTCCAAAGGAGTCCGCCACCTCGCCAAAATCTTGACTATTTCATTACGAAGGCTCAAAAGCAAATCACACTCCTGTTCAGTATTGACTTCAACCATGTCATTGTTGGGTCCATCATAATCGTCAAGAATTTTTTTTAATAATTTCCATTTTCCTTCAAACTGATGATACACCCAGAGTGCACCACCTATTTTTTCCCAAACTTTCGCCTTCCCCATGTTTTTTATTATAGAAATAAAGTCTTGATATCTCCAACTCCCTCCACCGGTCCACTTCTGTAGATGTTTTTGTAATTCATTTTTGCTTTTTTCGATCAAGGTCGGGGAGATATTTTTAATCTGTTTATCGGCAATAAAATCCAACATCCAAGCAATATCCATCATTCGTTCTATTCTGGGTTGATAAACAATTGGATTGTTTGCACACCATTCGTGTGGATTCCACCCGAGAGCCATCGCATGACCTATCCGGTCACCTCGTTGCATAATCTTCCACCAGAATGGTTCATGAATAGATCTCAATCCAGTAAGAAGATGGTTAAAATCTTCCCCGGCATGAACAGTTATTTGTAAAGGTAAAATCCCAGGATTTCTCAGACAGGTCTTTCTGGATTCTTTTCTTACTTGTTGCAAAGGGCCTGCAACAGACCATAGAGGGCCGGACGATTCGTGCCCAGCAACATCTAAGCCGCGGATGGATTTTAAGAGTTCGGGTCGTCCTCGAATATGTCGGGATAGTTTTTCGGCAGTTATGTAATGCTTTCTAATCTGGTCCTTTAGACTCAGACCTGAATTGCGAATGAAGTGCAATGTCCAAGTTAAATCCGGTTTATTATTCTCACTACTTAATTGAACCGATAGGTCATTCATTTCTAATAATTTGGACAACCCTCCTGGTGATTTTCGAAGTTCTAATTTCTCAACTTGAATATCCCTATCAAGATTTATTGCTGATTCAACCTCATTTTCAATTCTATTCTGTAGATAGGTATATGTATCAAGCCGTTTGAACCTATTCGTAAATTTACCTAAACATTGGTCGACAGGGTCATAAACGAGGTGTCGGTAAAGCATTACCTTGATCCGGGTTGTCTGAATCCAGAGTTTTCGAAAAAGTTTCTTCTGATTAAGAGGCAAATCCGATTTAATGTGGCGTAAACAATCTTGGTCGAAATTTATTTCCATTCTAGAATAGTCTTTACCTGTATTATGACCTGACTGATTCCCATTCTGAAGATATTCTATACTTTGTAAACGCACAAAGTTCCTCAGCGTAGATTCAACAAAACTTGTACTGAGTGAGATTTCTCCGTTTACCATATCGAGCAAGGCTAATTTGATAGTTGGGTTTTGTCTGAAGAGATTTTTAACACTCTTAAAACCATCCTGTATCCAAAACCTAAGAATGTGCTTAGTGACCAATGCTCTAAGAAGCCAAGATTCCCACTCCTTAAAATCCTTAAATCCATCAGGTGTTTCTCGATTAGATTCAGAAAAAAAACTTAATCCCCTATCTAAATTGTTCCAAATTTGACTAAATGAAATTCCGGCCGTTGCATGAAAGTGGAGGTGAGCCACTGGGTCTAAAATTTTCAGACTGTGGTCAAGCAATCTAACAGACTTGGCATTTCCAGTATTTGCTGCGGCTAAGATGAGTTCTGGTGGTAATGCTAAACTAATCCATCTCCAGTGAAGAATTTCCAGACCGGGGTTTTCATGGTTTGGCTTGAGTACTGCGGTTGGTCCGGCTGCTTCAATCAGTGATTTGGCATGTCTTTTTAAGAATTTATCGATATTTTCGCCAGGTTTAGTATTAAAGTTTAGAACTGAATTGGGATTATCCCTAATACCCAATTCTTTATAACGTTGTTCTAAGTGGTCAAGGATTTCACTGCTTTGGTATGGCTTAATACAACATTTTCTGAAGGAGCCTATGTTTGAAAAGGGTGCAACCAACACCTCGGAATAAGCAAGTCCTCTTCGGGGAGATAAAACCATCCTTTCAGAATTTTCCTGCCGCAAATTGTTCTCTGCCTCTTGGTTATTTGAAAAATTGATTAATTTTCTTGTGATTCAGATTCATAGGCTAAAAAGGATAGCTCATCTAAACTATAACTTTTAATTGGTTTATTAGGTTTGAGGGCTAATCTTTCCCAAGCTTGACCAATTTTACCTCCGTCAATTTCACTTTGATCAAATAACATCCTAATTTGATCAATTACCCAATCTGATAATCCCATTTCTGTATGACCAAACACTGCTAAGTTATCAAATCTTTCTAGATATGGGGTTTCATATAGAGACTGAAATATATATGCATTCGGTTGGAACCATTGACCATTAACCTTAGACAAAAAACTAACCCATTGTAATATCAAATCTTCACTTGATAATTTGCTTAACTCAATATTATCAACATTTATGAATGCGTTCCAATCTGAATATAAATCTACCCACTCCAATGGGCTTTTTGGTATTTTTCCTCCAATGGGCCAAGGGACAATACGATCACTTGTTTCCGTCCAAATAATGCCCAACGAGGGTTCCACAAATCTCAAGCTGTGATCAATTTCAATTTGATCCTTAAATTGTTGTTCAATTTCTAAAGCAAGTAAATACTCTCTAGAAGCAGATTGGTATTCTTGACCTTTACCAAATTCATCAAGTGACTTTCTGGAGAATTCATAATTGTTTGACCAATGAATTGTAATTCTAGGATTTTCAAATGTTTTAGAACTGACCTTCCGGGGGCTGACCGTACCAATTCCTGGTTTACCAGTAATATATATTTCTTCATTGGCGATATTGTTCATTTGACCAACATAAAGGCTTTCTTCAGAGGGGTTCTCCAGAATAATTCTTAAAAAATCGATAATAGCAGAGAAATACTCATTTTCTTTTTCATTATTCCTCCATTTATCAAAGAAATTTTGAAGGTCTCGAAAGGTGTAATGATCAATATTATGTGGAGTATTAGTAAATAAACTGGTTAGTTTGTCTTGATCCGAATTTCCTACCCATGACTTTGAAAATCTTTGAATTAATTTACCAAAATTTGGTTGATCTCCCTGATAATCTTTACCAAGATAAGGAGGTGTCCAGTACATTAATTTATTTAAAGGTATACCTTTAATTTCAAAAACTTGAGAAGCCGGTATTGTCTTTTTCCGAATTGATTGACCTAAAATTTCTGATTGCTCAATAATCTTATCCAAAAGACCACCATCAATGAATACGGAGTTTCGTGTAAATTCCCGATAGAAAGATGTGCTTAAGGCAACATCAGTATTTTTTACATCACCAGTCAAGATATATACCAACCGAGGATGGTACAACATTCGAAGGGTGAGTAGTAATTCTCTTGTTCTGTTAACCTGCATGTCAAGGTCATCAATGGGGAGTACAATTAATCCATCATGTGGGAGTTTATTTGAGTGCTCGAGGTGTTTTAATATTATATTAATGAACTGAATCCATTTGCGTTTGAGTTTCTGCCATTCAATTTGTTGTTCTGCTTGCCAAAGAAAAAAATCATCAAGATCCTTTTCAGACTTTCTTGCTAATAATCCTGTGGTCCAACCCACAGTAACGGTTCTTTGTAGCTCTTGATAAATTTGTTGGATAGAAACTTTGGTATCGCAACAATTATACTTTTTTTTGGATATGTGGTTAACCCAAGGTGTAAATGCTTGGATAATCCAACTGAAAATAGGTAATTCAGGTGGTATTGGGTCAAAATCAAGCGGTTGTAAAGCTCTAACAACAGAAGACATTCCGTCCCAAGGATTTGAAGAGTCTTTGGTATTCTTATCTAAGTTTTCCCATCCATAAATTAGTGTCAGTAAAAAGGAGGTTTTCCCAGCCCCTCTTTTTCCTTCGATCAATATAACATTATTCCCTTTTCCTTGATCAATAATAGCCCACAAATCTTTTTTCTTATTGTCATTTATTGAGGTTGAAACACGCTTAATCTCTTTTAGAAGGTTATTTATATCTCTAACTTTAGTTTTTTGGTCTTCTGTAAGTTCCTTTTCATCTAATGGGTTGGTATCATAAGCCGGAGTAATTGAACTATTATGTTCAGATTGATTATCTGTTGGTGCCAATTTTTTTCCAATATTTTCGGTTACAGTATTATTTACCCTAGCGGGTGGATTTAACACCTTATCCTATAGCCTTATTTCTAGGGGGTCAAGTCAAAATTAATTCTTCAGTGACAACATAGTGTCCGAACCAAAATACTAAAATAGTTATCAAATCCCTTGCTATACAGGGTTTTGATTTGCGAATTTTGCTGTCAAGATTAGTTTTTCAACTGATTTATGCCGTCAAAAGACCTTTTTGGACGCCAATGCGACAATTCTTTGAGGGGCGGACATGAGACAAACGGCTACTTGATAATAACTTGGTGATATGGGAATTGAGAACATTATGTTGGACACCAAATCCCGTGATGATATTCCAGAACTGGTCATTGGTCTTCAACATCTGTATACCAACACGTTTTTGCGAGAACGATTGTTTGCTCTCTTGGAGAAGGGCGTTGTTTATTGAGCGTCAATCACAAATTGGGTCGTACAGTGATGCACTTACAGATCTTGGTGATGGGGGTGATGAAGCAGGGATTAGGATGTAATTTTGACCGTCTTCATAAACTGGTCAATGTCCACAAGTATGTCCCCCTGTTTTTGAGTTATAGTGACGTGTTTGAGAGTAAGGGTTTTACGTATCAGTCGGTGGTTGATAAAGTCACTCTGTTGACTCCTGAAGTGTTGGTTGAAGTGAGTAAACCGGTGAATGAGAGTGGTCATGGCGTTTCCAAAAAAAGTTGAATAACATGTTGTGCGGTCGGTGTCCTGACTTTGACACTTAAGCGCTTAAAACACCTATTCTATGGGGTACCCTCTATAAATTAGGCACTACCATGGAATAAGGCGCATGACAAACTTTAGAATGAGGAGCTGCCGGTGATTTAATAAAAATGAAAAAGCGAAAATGGGGGGGGTAAAGTGTCAAACTCAGGAATCCGTCGCCGACGATGATTTACGTCAATTTGGATATAGCAAAGATGGTAAGTTTATGTAAAGCTTTACATAAACTTACCATCCCTTATGAAAAGTTAGAGAGGCAAGTTCATAACCGCCAAGTGGATACTATTCTGAAATGGAATCAGGCAACTATTTACTTTTCCCTAGAGTATTTAAACAAATTCCCGATGTCCGGCCCCCACCGAAACTTTAGTGTGTCGTTAATTGTTCTAAACGAATGGCGAAAAAATATCTGCAGCCTCCACTCACGCTCTATTCTGTACTCTTCTGGTTTTTGACGGTATTTACGTTCAGAGGCTTCACTTGGAGTAAGTTCATGATCAACTTCAATAGTCTTTCCGTATTCCATTTTGATCCAATTAATCATTACAAAATCTTTATTAAGCAGTTTCTTTATGACCTCGTCGCGCAGCTTTAAGGGATTTTGGACTTCAAGCAAAGTATGACTATCGCTACCGCGGTCAAAAGATCGGGCTCCATTGACAGATTCGCTAAAACTCATGAAGAATGCAGGTTGCCCAGGATATTCATCAAAGGCATCGCGGTTCATCCCACTCGTGCCACGAACCCTATGAGTTCCGACTCCTTCAAGATTATCTTCTCCTTCTAGTTCTCGGAACCACTTATGAGAACGGAACCAGAGATTCCCGTGAAAATAACTTTTTGCAACACCATCTTTCTTTGTAACAGCTCGGAACAGTTTCTGGGTTGGCGTTATAATACTTTTCCTCACTAGGACTAAAGTTTCTGGTGTGGCAATATGGATTTGTCTATTAAGTGATTCATCAAACCAAAAACAACTAATTAATTCTTTTGACCCTACACGTTTAATATCCAAAACATGCATTTTAGGACCACCATCTTTCGATTCGACAATATCACCTTCAATATATGAATTTGACATAATAAAAACTCCACAATTCAGTTTATATTTTGAATATATCTTATCATTAACCAAGGTTAGAAGGAAGCATCAATTAAATCTTAAAGTACCCATTAAAATAATTACCCACAATTCCTAGTATTTTTTCGGCTTGAGGCATTGAAATTAAACAATCAGTAATTCCAATCATTCCATGCAAGTTTCGTAAATTGGCAATAACAATTGGAGTATAAAGCCCTTTGATTAGTTGTTATCTCTATCTATCCAAGAAGCAACAACAAACAAATACTATGTCAATTTATGAAAGTTTGTAGGAACTACTGTCACCTAGCAAGCTTGCAACCGGGACTCTCAATAACCTAAAGTGTCCAAAAAGCCTTAAGTTGAGAGCCATCTGTTCATCTGAGGAATAAAAATTAGGATGCCTATTATTCAAACCATAACAGTAACTATACCTCCTTGTTCCTATTCATCCCATATGAAAAGTTATGAGAGGTAAGTTCATAACCGTCAAGTGGATACTATTCTGAAATGGAATCAGGCAACATATTACTGTTCACTTGAAATTTTCTCTTGAAATTTCAAACAGATTCCCGATGTCCTGTCCCCATCGAAACTTTAGAGTGTCATTTATTGTTCTAAACGAACGACAAAATAATATCTGCAGCCTCCACTCACGCTCTATTCTGTACTTTTCTGGCTTTTGACGGTATTTACGTTCAGAGGCTTCACTTGGAGTAAGTTCATGATCAACTTCAATAGTCTTTCCGTATTCCATTTTGATCCAATTAATCTTTACAAATTTGTGATTAAGCAGTATATTCCTAATCTCGTCGCGCAGCTTTATAGGATTTTGGACTTCAAATAACGTATGACTTTCGCTACCGCGGTCAAAAGATCGGGCTCCTTCAACAGTTTCACTAAAACTCATGAAAAATGCAGGGTGCCGAAGATATTCATCAGAGATATTGCTTTTCATTTTATCTCCGCCTTCTATTTTTCGGAACCACTTATGTGAATGGAACCAGACATTCCCTTCTTCGTAATATTTAATCATTCCATCTCCATTCGGTCCATCTCCATTTGGAACGGCACGGAATAATTTCTGAGTTGGTGTTATAGCACTTTTTCTCACTTGAACGTAACTACTCAGGTAGTCTAAATAGCCCTTTTATTATATTAGATTCCTGTTGATAATTTAGTTTGACATTTTTATACTAATACCAATCGTCAAATAAAAGTCAAGCAGTTATTATTTTCAGTATACATGAAACGTCTCTCCTAATCCGCTTTACAGGCTGTATTAACCCAATCACAGAAACTGGTTGCTGACCTGACGGAATTGTACAACCGGCACTTAGGAAAATGTGAAAGTATTCATTTCACTCTTTTATTGATTAATATTTTGCCAGTTTTTATAGCCTAATCCCAATCCTGATAGTCACGTTTATTCTCGTCTTTCGTATCATTCCTTTTGACCCCACATTTTTTTCAACAATGATCCTTTTTCTCTTGACTTAGTGAATCAACACTGATGTCACTGGTGGTGAACAATCAATTATTGGTTTCAATTGAGGATGAACTATGTCGATACGACGGTACCAGGAAGTTCTGCCCCGCTCAGCGGTTCAGTTGTGACCTCCGTGTTTGGACGATTATGTCGCCCCGGACAATCCGGTCCGGGCAATTGATGTGTTTGTTCAAACGCTTGAGCTGGACGCGTTGGGATTTGAGCATGCCGGTGCACGGTCGGGTTCGGGTCAACCTCCATTTGACCCGGAGGTTCTGTTGAAACTGTATATCTATGGCTATCAGAACAAGGTTCGCAGTTCCCGCGGTTTGGAAAAGACCACCCGCCGTAATGTTGAAGTGATGTGGCTGTGTCAAGGAGCGACCCCGACTTACAAGACTATTGCCGATTTTCGTAAGAACAACCTTGAGGCCTTACAGAAAGTCAACCGTGCGTTTGTCCAAGCGTGTTGGGATTTGTTATTGGTCGGCGGGAATACGGTGGCGATTGACGGGACCTTTGTGAAGGCCAGTGCCCATTGTGGCACGGTTAACACCAAGAAGGGACGTGAGATTGCTCGTCTTGATAGCCAGATTTGACGCATTGGGAGTTGCGGATGACACCGATACAGAGGATGAATTACCGGATCCTGACTTGGTTGCCAAGATAACGGCTTTAGTGGCGCGGTGTCAGAAGAAGAAGGCTTTACAGGAGCGCTTGGAAGCCAGTGGTGAGCAGCAACTGTCAGAAGTGGACCCGGATGCCCGTTTATTGCAGAAGCGAGGAACAAGTATCGTCGGTTATAATGGTCAGATTGCGGTGGACGACCAAGCCAAGTTGATTGTGGCGGTTGACTTGGTTCAAGACGGCAATGACACCCAGCAGTTGGTTCCGATGATGACGCAAGCCCAAGCGGCGACAGGAAGCGAGGGTTTAGTGGGTCTGGCGGATGCCGGTGATGCGCATGGCGAGCATTTGAAGGAGTGTGAAGAGACGGGCATGGAGATGTATGTTCCCTGACCGAAGCAGGCGGCTCAAAAGGGTTTGGATGGTCGGTTTGGTCGGGATGATTTCCACGATGATGAAGAGGCTGACAGTTATCGGTGTCCGGCGGGTCAGACACTGGTTCATGGGTGGCATAGAGCATGCCAAAGGCAAGCGTTATTTGGTGTATCGTTCACGTACCGAGGTATGTGGTGCGTGTCCTCTCAAAGAGCAGTGTGTTTCACCGAGCAAGACCTATCGTCGGCTGAAGCGTTGGGACCATGAAGCGGTAATGGAGCGTCATCGTCAGCGGATGGCCGAGGGCGACG